>Ga0098055_1000004_pt1 | contig 334620 bp, 304 predicted proteins | sample 17_taG_FD_75107 | JGI IMG/M metagenome (GOLD analysis project Ga0098055, IMG submission 75107) | Marine viral communities from the Subarctic Pacific Ocean - 17_ETSP_OMZ_AT15314 metaG | ecosystem: Environmental > Aquatic > Marine > Oceanic | place: Pacific Ocean | collected 2015-01-18 | reverse complement strand
TCGTGAGTCGTGAATTGTTAATCGTCGCTCGTGCCTCTTAGCTTTTGGTTGTTCTCGATACAATTTTCTTTTTCGCGGGCTCAAAAGAAAACCACTCGAACTGACAGGCTTGTATTTGGTTATTTGTTCTCGATACATTTTTAGGTTTCGTTATCACTTCACCTAAAACCACTCGAACTGACAAGTTTATAAATTGTTAATCTTGAGTCGTTAATCGTTAATCGTTAATTGTTAATCGTTAATTGTTAATCGTGTGCTTCGACACTTCGACATCTCAGTGCAGGCTTAGCTCAGTATGAGAAAGTTGTGATTTGTTTGTTATTTGCGCACCTATCTCTATAATTTATCTTGGGTTATCAAGATTTATGTAGAATTAAGAAATGATAATATTTGGAATAGAACATATCAATTTTTTGGATACCTTTCAACTAAAATCAAAGCCGAAATCTAAATCTATTTCATTCTTAGCTGTTGCATCTTCTGGTTTTTTAAATTGCCCTAACGGACTTTCCTGATTTACTAATTCATCGGGTAGATTTTCTAGAAAATACGCACTTTCTTCTTCCTCGGAAGCAAAGGGAGAATCTGTGCTGGCCTTATAGGCATTTAAGGAATCTGTAGTTCTTGTAATTATCAATTCATTTTTTGCCCTTGTTAGTGCTACATATAGCACACGTCTTTCTTCCTCAATCTCTTCTAAATTTCCTAAGCTATAGGAGGAAGGATATGTTTTTGGAGATACATTGAGCACAAAGCAAACATCGGCTTCCAATCCTTTTGCGGAATGGACTGTAGAGATTATTACATGCTCTTGGTGCTGTGTGGTTTGAATCCTTGATCCCTCCAAAAGATGATTACCCCCTAAACCAATGGAGTTATCCAAAATACCTTCGGTTATAAATTCTCCAAGCGTGGAATAGTGTTCTGCCAACATTTCCAAAACAGGAAAGTCTCCTTTTCGCTTTTCCTGCCAATCCTTGGCATATTTGAGCGCCAGATCGAGTTCCATTTCCTTATAGAGATCTTTTACTGCGGCTTTTACATTGTGTTTATTCCCATTTACAGCCTCATAATATTTTTTAATTGTCTGTCCTTCCAAGCCGGGAATTATAGATTTTAAAAATTCGCCATTGATCTGATCGGGTGCTACGGAAAGGATTTCGCGCAAATAGTTGCTCGCCCGTACTTCGCCTATACCATGTACAAAGGTGAGGTAGCGCATCCAAGCAATTTGGTCCAATGGATTGTTGATGACTCTTAGCACCGCCAAAACATCCTTTATATGTGCAGCTTCCAAGAATTTTCTTCCCCCATAGGTTTCATAAGGAATTTTCTTTTGTAGAAAAACCGCTTGTAAAGGTTTGGTGTAATACTGGGAGCGGCTCAGAATTAAAAAATCAGAGAATGATTTTCCATTTTCACCAAAATCCTTTAATATTTTGTCTGCAATATAATTTGCTTCCTCAAATTGGTTGGAAACATTTACGATTGTCGGCTTCTTCCCAGGCCCTCTGTGGGCGTTAAGTTTTTTATTGTAAACGATGGGGGATTGGTCCAGCAGCCAATTGGAGAGATCCAAAATTTCTTGAGTGGAGCGGTAGTTTTTACTTAGTTTTTTTATTTCTGAATTACGAACTCTATCGGTAAAGGAATGTACATTTTTAAAATCGGCGCCCCGAAAGGAATAGATGGATTGCGCATCGTCGCCCACGCAGAATAAATTACATATATTTTCAAAAGGCGCCAATAAAAACCATTGCAATGGATTGGTATCCTGCATCTCATCCACAAGAATATAATCGTAGGCATTTGATAGTATCTTCCGAGCATTCCCATCCTTATTGAGCCTATTGCCAACTACTAAAAGCAAATCGTCATAATCCAAATACTTCTGTTGCATTTTAAGTTTTTGGAATTCCTTGATAACTATTTCCAGAATAGGGCGCAGTTCCTCTATTTCCTCGTTGGTTTCCTCATCATCCTTCCCCTTGTGCAGTTGTACTCTAATGGCTTCGGTAAGATTGGTACGCGTATTTCTTGCAAAGGAAAACAGATCCAATATTTTTTGGGGTTTTATTCGCAGTTTACCATATACCGCTTTCTCATTGCCACAGGCCATTTTCATTAAACCTAATTGATCATCCGCATCTATCACGGTATAGTTTGAAGCTCCAAAGAGGTTCGGGAATAATGTAATCAATTGGTTGCACCAACTGTGAAAAGTGGAACCGTTTAAGGCTTGGGCGCTACGTTTGCTAATTCCTGCTTTTACCCGTTCAACAATTTCACTGGCCGACCGTTTTGTAAAAGTGAGTATTTGTATTTTTTCAGGTGGCGTTCCATTTTCTATAAGATATGCTGCCCTACCTACGATGGTTTTAGTCTTTCCCGTGCCAGCTCCCGCCAGTAATAATAAATGTTTTCCGTCGAAGTTTATCGCTTCTTTTTGTTCTTCGTTATATACTTCCAAACTCAATTTTTTTTGTGAATAAAGATAAGGATATTATTGAAACTTGGAAATATTCCATAATTTTGATATTTACTCGAATAATATTTATTGTAAGTGAAATACTCCTTCATCGCATTATCTTCCTCAACCCACAAACTTGCTTCAGCCAAAATGCTTCAAGTAGCCATAATCAATACGGATGAGGACGGAATTTACTCAAAGCAGGAATACTTTATTAAGCCCGTGCCGAGGATTCCCAAACGGGAACTGGTTGCTTTGGGAATTAATCCAAATACTTTGAGAACGGCTAGCGTTTTCTGTGAGCTAGCCCCTTTCATACTTGAAAAAATCAAGGAAACGCAGACAGTCTTTTCAGATAAATTCTCTGAGCGCCTCTTCGTAAAAACCTTTAAGGAGATCGGATATCCCATGGGGAGTGCCACTTATTTATTGGACAAAATATTTAAGAAGGTTGTAGGGGGCAAAATCCCTTACTCATTGGAAAATGCCCAAAAGGCAGTAGGCATTACAATGAAAGTTTCTTCCATCTTGGAAAAGTGTGAGCTTATCCAGAAGGTTTTTGAAAATATCACCAAGGTTGATCCAAGTCCTTTGGACGTAAAGGTAGCAGGTGGAATTAATAAAACATTACATTCTACCATTATCCATCTTCCAAACACTCCCGGCGTTTATTTTTTTCGAAATGCAAAGGAGGAGGTAATTTATGTGGGCAAGGCTATCAATATATCCAAAAGGGTGAGAAGCCATTTTTCAAGCAATGCCGCTTTTGAAAGGAAATTATGTGCTCAGACTACGATGGTAGATTATGAGGAAACGGGTAGTGAATTAATCTCCCTCTTGTTGGAATCGCATTATATAGGTTCACTTGCCCCTGAATTTAATTCACAACAAAAGGAAATGTTACAACCTTATATAATTACTTCAAAGGTGGATTCGAAAGGAATTTTAAGGTTACAGCCCATCCAAAAGAACTATGCCGATAGTGAAAATGAATTTTATTACAATAGGGATTCAGTACTACTTAAATTGATTGAAGTGCAGCGGAAGTTTAGATTATGTAAACGATATGCCGGCATTGAGCGTACAAAGGCTTCCTGTAGCGACCCGAATTTTTGTGAAGGAATATGTAGGGGAGCGGAAGATAAAAACGACTATAATACGAGGGTTAGGGATGCGCTATCCTATATTGATGCGCAAAGACCAAGCTATATAATAAAGTTAAAAGGGCGTCATAAAAATGAAATGGGTTTTGTAATGGTAAAGCAAGGAATTTATTGTGGTTATGGCTATATAGATACGGAGACCCCCATCAATTCGAGCAATGACATTGCTGGTTTTTTAAAAAAATATTCCCACAATTATTTTACTTCCAGAATAATTGATCAATTTCACAAGGCAAATAAAAGGAGAGCGGAGAACATTCTTAAACTTGAATGCATGCATGAATAAGTTGGCAGGCTGAAAATTAATTTTCACTTAGTTTAAATTGCCTTTTTTAATATAACCTTTTATTAACAAGGTAGCGTTTGGAAACTGTCTATTTTAGTAAGTGTTATTCGTTATACTGTTAAGGGAAAATTGCGTGTGCAGTAAAACATAATTTATACACAACTACTTAAAATATAGAAATATGAAAAAGATATTAATGATTATTACCTCCCATGAATTGCTTGATAATACCGATAGCAAAACAGGCTTGTGGATTGGGGAGTTCACAGATCCATATTATGAATTTATAGATAGGGGATACAACGTTACATTAGCATCGCCGTTAGGGGGAAAACCACCCATTGATCCTATGAGTGAGCTAACAGAAAACATTACTGCTTCCAATAGGAGATTTCAAGATGATGAGACCGCTAAAAAGGCTTTGGCCAATACCGAACGACTTGACGATATTAATGGAGACGACTTTGATGCGCTCTTTTACCCAGGAGGTCACGGGCCTATGTTCGACCTTGCATCCAATCAAAAGAGTGGAGCACTGATAGCAGATTTTTTAAATTGCAATAAACCAGTGGCGGCAGTTTGCCACGGTCCGGCAGCACTGATTAAAGCAGCAGAATTAGATCCCCTTATTTTAAAAGGTAGAAAAGTAACAGGCTTCTCTAATGCTGAAGAAAAATTAGCAATGCGTTATGCCAATATCCCTTATCACCTTGAAGATCGCCTAAAAGAAGTGGGAGCCGATTATACCAAAGCATTAATACCTTTTCTGTCCCATACGGAAACAGATGGTCTTTTAATTACGGGACAGAACCCACTATCGGCGGGTACCACCGCTAAAAAGCTTATGGAAATTATGGAAAAAATATAAATTATCTATCGGTATCCTTTCCGTCGCCTTTATTATTGGGCTTTGGCAGGTCTTTATTTTTTGATTTATCTTTTTCATTTTTATTAACTGCACCATATTGGTTATGATCTCTATTCTTACCAAACCCATCCGTTGTATCACTCATATCGTTAAATTTTTAAATTAGATTGTTGGCAATAAACCTAACTACTCTTCTTCTTTAGTAGCTTTTGGGTTAAAGCCATCTTCAGTGGAATTATCCTTTTCACTATGTACTTTTTTACTGCCTCTTGCAGTTTTGGAACTTGAATCAGGAATTTTGTTGTACTCTTTTTTGTCTGAGCTCATTTTTTTAATATTCAAATGTTAGTAATCCATGCATGCGTAGTTATCTGTAGTTTGATATAGCGGACTCTCCACTTTTGCGAGCCGCCGCTAGTAACTACTTTTAGTTATCTCATCAATAATTTATTTCCGTTACAATAAAAAAACCATCATTCCCTTGCTTTTGATAGAGCGGCATAAAAATATACGCATCCCATTCGCTGTAGATTGGTTTGCCGTTTTGATGCGCTAAAAGCTCGCCTTTTTTTATTGGTTGAAAATTGCTGTAGCCCGGTTGCATATTAAATTCATCTGTGGGATTTAGGCCATGTCGATAACTAATTTCAAAGGTTTTTTGTTTTTCTTTATTTTTTAGCAGCATTTTCGCTGCTTCGGGATACTGACAAAGTTTGTCTAAGTCTAGTTCACAAGCATTTTGAAGGGCTAGCCAAATAATTCCTTCATGGTTCATTTCCGCCAATTTGCTTTGGTGCTGCCCTCCTTCAAATACAAAGCCTGTAATACCGATTCTGCTTTCGTAGTGATCTATACACCCCAATACAATATCGGAAAACCCTCGTATTATGTGAGTAGGAAATTTATGGGCCCAAGCGTCATTATCGTTTACTTCCTGAACCGAAATATAGGGTGCACTTGCAGCGGAGGTGGTATGACAGTCTAGAAAATACCGCTTACTAAAATTGTCTTTAGGAAATTGATTGAGAATTTCAATAATCTCAAACATTTCCTTTTTTTCGTGACTGTCTGTACTATTATTCTCGATATTCTGAACGGTCCAAGTTCGGTTGAGGTCTTCGTCGATAAAACGCGTATCCAGCTGCAAGGCTTTTCTATTTCCCGTTACTGCAACCACCCTGCCTTTTATCTCGGGATTTTCACCTTCCAAAACTTCGAAAACTTTTTGAAGCGCCTTTACGCCACTGGGTTCATTTCCATGTATTCCAGCTGTTATAAATAGCAAAGGCCCATCAACTCCAGAACTGTAGGATCCTATAATCCGAGGTATTTCTACAATATTTTTTTTCTTTTTATCCATTGCGAATCTTCTTCATTATGTACTAAACATTATTCATTAATCCATAGTAGCCAATTCTTTATTGGTCAGGCTATTTTTATAATATTTTTTATACTCTATTTTTCGCTCAATAGCTTCCACCACGGTATCAGTAAAGGCTGGGAGTTTTATCTTTTCGCAATAGTCCAGTCCTCCAGGGCTCAACACATTTATCTCTATTAATTTGTCCTTAACGATATCAAGGCCTACAAAAAAGAGTCCGTCCCTAATTAATTTTGGCGCTGTAAGTGAAACGATCTTTTCTATTTCGGGGGTGAGTTTGGCTTTTTTTGCCTTCGCTCCCAGGGCGAGGTTGCTTCTAAATTCGGAACTGTCGCTATTTACCCGTCTGATAATGGCTTTCTCGCCATTTTCTTCCAAAATTTTTCCGTTCATCAAAATTACCCTTACATCGCCTTTGCTCACTTCGGGAAGAAACTCCTGGGCTATTATATAGCCTTTGGCGCTGATGGTATCTACTATTTGGTTCAGGTTTTTCTTATCCTTATCAATCAAATACACGTCTTGGCCTCCCGAACCTTCCAAGGGTTTTAGCACCATCTTTTTCCCCATTCTTTCCCAGAATTTTAATATATCTTCCTTATTGCGGGTAATAAGACTATCGGGTTTAATTTCGGAAGGTAATTCCTCAAAATAAAGTTTATCGATAAAGGCATGGCTCATTGCGAAGGCGTCGTTTAATACCAAGACCCCGCTTTGCTGTATCATTCTGGCAAAGGCAATTCCACTATGTTCTGCCCAATGCCTGTCTGAAGTCTCTTCTGTAGGATTGTTTCGTAAAAATACCACATCCATATCTGAGCTTTTCACTGCTTTGGTTTTTAATTTGTCGTCCTGCACCTGTTCCCAGAATTCCGCTACAGTTTCCCCTTGTAGTGAGGCGGGTATTTTTTTACAGCGCAGACTTATATTTTCATCTCGGTGAAAGATAAAATCGCCCACGCTCATTACATACACATTATGGCCACGCTCGTGTGCCTTTTTCAGTATTACCACTGTAGTTCCGCAGGTCTCGGTCTTAATGTCGCTGATTACAAAGCATATTTTCATTTTATATTAGTTTAGAAAGGGAAACCCCTTTTTTTAGTTTATCTATTCGTTGTTCAAAATCTTTTTGCTGCAGGTATCTAGGTTTCAATTTTGGAGTTTTCAATAATCCCCGGGCCGTTAAATCTGTAATCATGGGAACATGTTTAAGGGCAAATTTACCCGCCAAAAGAAATTCCAGATCGCCGCCGTCCATAAGGTATTCACGTAGTTGGACTAGTCCTTTTAAATAAATAATATCCTTTAAAAATCCACCCCCCTGAAACATTCTTGAAGTAATATTAAAAGCGCTTTCTTTTGAAAAGTTATGCGTAGTATAGAGTAGATTGAAAACTTCTTTAAATTCTGCATTCGCCATTAGCGCTGCTCCCGCCACTACACGACCTGCCAACAGCCGCAGACGATTGGCGGAAAGTCCGCCAATTAAATATTCCGAAAGTACGGCAATGCCTTCCTGTAGTGGATCGTAATCTGCAAAGCCAACACTTAACTGACTTAACGGCTGTTGTAATCCGTTATAATGGGTTAGGGCATGGGTGCCTATTTCGTGTTGGATTAGCGCCTGTGCTTCTACTTGCGTTAATGTATAATCAGCAGGCAGGTAAAGTTCTCCATTACTAACCATCATTACATTTACATCTTCGCGTATATGTACTTTGGATTGGAAATTGGCATCTTGTTGCTTAAAGAGCCCAAATTCAGTTTCAGCCATTGCAGCAAATGCTGTTGCATCCAATACTTCCGTATTTTCGTTTTGAATGTCCTCGGGTATATTCTGTAGAATTAATTCCGCTTCGGTTACTATATTTTTATCCAGACCTTTATATAGTCTCACGCTGCTATAAAAAAAATTTTTGGAGCCTCGTTCCTTTAGCATGGTTAGCTGTTGGTCCAACTCTTCCCGCTTTTCATGGAAAAGATAGGAGAGTGCAGGATCGTCTATTTGGTCTATTTCAAGGTTGTATAATTTCCTTTTTAAAATATCCGGATCAATGTTGAGAAGCCGATAATGGTACTCCTCTAGCTGCTTAAAATTACTTTCAAAAAAACAGTGTCGGATGCGTTGAATGTTTACGGGCGCCACCAACAATAAAAACTGAAAGCTTTTTTCTATCTGCGTAAGCACTCGGTCCATTTTAAAAATTTCTTTGTGAATTTCCCGTTTTCCCAAAGCGTAGTAGCTGGCCAGATTGCTAGAAGTCTGTACCCTTATAAATTCAAAAACCGATTTCTTTATAGCCACAGCCACATTTTCCTGAAATTGCCTAAAGTATAGCGGATATACTTCGCCATCCCTATCGCGAAAAACGGGAGGGATCTCTAAGCCTATGAGTGTTCCTCCACAGTCTTTTATCGCTTCTATGCTCATTAGAGCAGCGGTGTGTTTTTGTTGGCGTTGCTTGGTTTGCTCTATTTTTGCCGTCAACTTTACACCAGCGGTTGTACCTTCAATATTTTCTAGTGCATTGCGAAGTACTTCCAGGGAAACGGGTAATTTATGAGAGGGCCCACGAATGATAAATTCACTACTGTCTTCTGGTCCGCTGTAGATTTCCATGAGAAAAAAACTACCAAAGTGGGCGCTCAGTCTAGCAGTAAGTTGACTTGTAAACTCACGGAAATATTCATTATTATCCTCCCCAATAATCAGATAACTAGCGCCAGTTCGTGCTAATCGTAAGGTTGCTTTGTCATTGGGACGTTTGCGATAGATGAGAAGAAAGGGAACATCGTGATCTAGAAACAAAAAACCTCCATTTGGTAAACTCTTTACAGTACGTTGTCCGTCTGCAAGAGCTCCAATCAGTTCTTCTTTTTCCGTCACGGCAGTTGCCTTCATTGGTTTAAATTTTTTCGCTTTCTTTTTTATTTAAGGGAATATAAAAAAACCCGGTTGTAGGCAGATTGTTTTTAATATTATTTAACAAGACATTAGGACGGATTTGTATTTAATCTCTGTTGCTCACGATAGTATACTTACCATTGATACTGTGGTGGTAATCGGATAAAGGTAAGAACAGCTTACCAACGGTTGTTTGTTATATGGTGAATTTTGAATTTTGAATTTTGAATTGTGAATAGTTAATAGTGAATAGTTAATAGTGAATAGTTAATAGTGAATAGTTAATAGTGAATAGTTAATAGTTAATCGATAATTGTGAGTTGTTAATTGTTGAATAGTTAATTGTTAATCGCGATTGGGGGTTAGTGATTGGTGATTTGAGTTTGTGGAATTGTGGAGGGGTGGGGAATTGTTTAATTGTGGCATTGCTATATTGTAACCTTCGAACCTTATCGAATAAAGCAATTGGATAATTAATCTGAATTTATTTCTTCCATAGCCTCTTTGGCAAGGGCATGGCCATTTATTGCAGCTTTTTCAATCCATTTGATGGCTGTGTTTTCGTCTTTTTCAACGCCCTGTCCGTTATAATAGAGAACTCCCAAATTGTACATGGCATTGGGAACGCCCTTATTTGCAGCCATCTCATACCATTTTATAGCTTTCGTATAATTTGGTTTTTCTTCTAGACCACCAACATATAGAAGCGCGAGGTTATACATTGCCTCGGCATATTCGTTTACAGCAGCTTTATAGAACCATTCATAAGCTTTATTGAAATTGCGTTCTAGGCCCGAACCCATTGCGAACATGAGCCCGAGATTGTTCATAGCCTCTGCTTCGCCCAGGGCTATGGCCATATTGTACCATTTTATTGCTTCAGAAAAATCCTGTGGTACTCCCGTACCATCTTTGTACATAGTACCTAAACTGTTCATGGCATTTGCATTCCCTTTTTCGGCAGCCTTTCTATACCACTTTAAGCCCTCGGCAGTGTCCTGGCCAACGCCCCAACCCATTCTATATAATACTCCAATATTATTGTAGGCGCTTGCTAAATCGTGATTCGCAGCTTTTTGGTACCAATTCATTGCTTCAGTGTAATTTTGTTCCACCCCATATCCGTTTTGGTACATTACCCCAAGATTGAACATGGCTTTCTCATTACCTAAGTTTGCTGCTTTTATATACCAATTAAAGGCTTCGATATAATTTTGGGTTACCCCTTCGCCATTGAAAGACTGAACCCCCAATTCAAACATGGCAGCTGCATTCCCCTTTTCCGCACCCATTGTATACCAGCGAATGGCATATTCGTAATTTTTTTCTTTATAAGAGGCCAATCCGTTTTCGTACTCAGTGGCGCCAGGCGCATCTATGCCATCTTGGGCATTCATTTGAGTAACTTCAATTAAAAGAAAAAAAAGTAGCAACAATGTATTTTTCATGAAATAGCAATTATAATGGAATACGGGCGAAAGATATAAAGTTTCCCAATTATAAGTCAGAATTTTATTATTGACTATTACAGAATTTTTAAAATACCATTTTTTTCTCACTTTTTATCACGTAAAAATTATGGTTTTAAACTTACTTATTGTAAGGTCAATTATTCTATTGTTTCACAATTGTGTTTTTAAATTTGAAATAGCTGTAAACGATTAAGGAAGGATTATGTTGAATGAGGAGTACGACAGCAGGCACATCCATAAGACTTGGAAAATCGGTGTCTTATAAAATTGTACGGCATTCCCGTCAAAATTTTCCGGTTTTTCCTTACTACATCGGAGGTATAAAATTCTCAGTTCCGTTTGTAACTTTCTAATTTTATGAATGTTAAAACGAAACATTTATTTAATTATGTGCTTTACGGTACCTTATATAGCAAGCATAAAACGGAATGCAGCAGTTTCAGTCTCCTATCTGTTCGTGTTATTGTTTTTGTATGCTGCCGTAAGCAAGCTTTTGGACTTCGAAACCTTTACGGTACAACTGGCACAGTCGCCCCTGCTAAGTGCCTATGCCGGTGTCATTGCCTGGGCGGTGCCGGGTCTGGAAATTCTCATTGCTGTTTTATTGACCCTTCCAAAATATAGAATCCCTGCCCTTTATGCCGCCTTTACTCTAATGGTGATGTTTACAGCCTATATCTATATCATTCTTAATTACTCCGAATTTATCCCCTGCTCCTGCGGTGGGGTACTCGAAAAACTTAGCTGGACACAACACCTTATTTTCAATATTGTTTTTATAATCCTGGCGGGGGTGGCGGTCTTTTTTACAGCGCAAAGGAATATCAAAAAGACCTTGCTTTTGCATGTCACCCTTGCCATTTTTGGTGTTGGTACCGTTACGCTATTGTTTGCCTTTTCGGAGAAGAAGATGCATCGGAACAATGCGTTTCAGCGGAGGTATCCGCATCATCCTGCCAATAAGCAGGCTCAAATGGATTTAGAATACAACTCCTATTATTTTGCCGGAGTTACCGAAGATAGTATTTACTTGGGAAATCACACAGCTTCATTGTTGTTATTGAGTATAGACAAGAACCTGGCAGATACATTGCACCATAAGGTGCGTATATTTTCCAATGAAAGATCACTTAATGCTTCCCGATATATTGCAACTGACAACGAGCTTTTTTTGGTATCGGGGCAAAGCCAAGTTGTTTTGCAGGGGGATATATCAACCTATAAGGTTTCACCATACGGTTTATGCCGTGTACCCTTTATGAATGGCCTGTTTATAAAAAAGGACACCTTTGCCATCCGCGCTTTTGACAGTAATCGCAATGACAATGTTCTGGGCAGACTTGTGGTTGGCGATTCCACAACTACTACCATTTTTCCGGAACTTATAAAAAAGCAAGGGGAATCTTTTTTCTCTTCGGACGGTCTCTTGCTTTACAATCGGGAACTGGAGAAAGTGATTTATGTGTATTACTACCGCAATGCATTTGTGGTTGCCGACAAAAACTTCACGCTGGATTATATAGGGAAAACGATAGACACGGTAGCTACTTCACAATTGAGCGTGCATACAAACCAAAGCAGGAATGAGCAGAAATTGGGAGGAGAACCATTATTTATAAATCGATTGGCAGCAACCTATGATAACTATCTGTTTATACAAAGTGATAGGATAGGCAGGTACGAATCCAAGAAAGTTTTGAAACACGCCTCAATTATTGATGTTTACAATTTAGAGGACCAAAGCTATGCCTTCAGCTTTTATCTCTACCACCACAATTTAAAAAAACTTCGAGGTTTTGCAGTGAGGAAGCATAAGCTGTATGCCCTGATAGATCATTATCTCATCAGCTATAACCTTAAAAAAGACAATTTTATTTATACGAAACAAAAAGATACTGTACGGTAGCAGGGGTGAGACCGAAAACCTGTAGAAAAGTGTAGGTCAATTTAATTAATCTCAAAATTTTATATAATATGAAAAATATGAGAAAAAAATGGTTGATGCCCGTAATGGCATTTGCCTTAGCGATTGGCGGCGCCTTTGCCAGCCAAGCAAGCCCAGAAAGCACCATAGTTGTCGATGGGTTTGTAAACACACATAAACCTTGTGATATCAAGGTAAGGTGTCAAATCGAAGGTCTTTATGAGTGTACTGGTCCAGGCGGTATAGCCTATGGAATGGATGATGCTTCTGGCACTTCCTGTACAAGTCCGTTGTTTAGATTATAAGCAAATGAAGGGTTGTAGAAAGGCTGGCAAGTTTGCCAGCCTTTTTTTAATGAGTGTCTTTCATCCATGCCGGGGCGGGCGCACCCTTTAGGTAATGATCGTACCAATCAAATAATCTATTTGTCATATCCTTTTGGTTTTCGGGGTTTGACAGGGAGTGACCATCATTTTCATAAAACACCATAATATGCTCTTTTTTCAATTTTCGCAAGGCTATAAAAAATTCCATTTGCTGTTCCCAATTCACATTGGTATCCTTTTTTCCAGCCCAGCTTAGCAAGGGAGTAGTTATATTCTCTACAAAATTGATTGGCGAATTCCGTTCGTATGCTTCGGGAATATTAAAATAAGTGTCGCCCATCCGCCATTGTTGTTTTTCGAATCGCCACGTTTGTGGACGTCGCCACATCCAGGCCATAGATAGATAATAGCTGTGCATATTGGCTGCCCCTGCACCAGCCACGGCAGTGGCGAATATATCAGTCTGTGTAATCAGAAACAAGGTTTCATAGCCTCCAAAGGAATGTCCAAAGGCACCCAATTTTTCTTTGTCAATATAAGGGCGTTCCAATATTTTATTTACCCCTGCGAGTATACAATTAACGGCCGATATACCGGGATCGGGAATTTCAAAAACGATATCAGGAAGAAACACAAAGTATCCCTGGGTGGTAAAATTGGAAATATTAGGCCACCCATAATCATAATAGGAGGGGTTGTGATACAAATGAATCCTATCGGAGAGAATTTCATAATATAAAGTTATTGTTGGATACTTCTTTTTAGGATCAAATTTGGCGGGATAATAAAGAACGCCTTTTAAGGGCTGCCCCTTCGGTCCTTCAAAATGCACCAACTCTGCTTGCCCCCAATGGTATTTAAAATGTTGCGGATTAGTCTGTAAAATAGTTTTAGAAGGGGTATTAATTCCACCATACACTAGTTTTGGGGGATTGTCAAAACGCTCTTCCTTAAAGACCCAAGAGCTTCTATCCTCGGACATACGCAGTTCCGAAACAAAACAATCCTTATATACAATTGCCTTTAGGCCTTGCGCATTTGAATATCTAAAATAACCTGTCTTTTCATCAGCGCCATGGGCGTACAAAACCACTCCTTTGTCCAAGTCATAGATTTTTGTTTCTTGAAAACTAAACCTTGAATTTTCGTAATAATAATCCAAAAGATCATACAGTCTATATTCTTTCTTTTCTTCCCGCCCTTTTGTAATTCTCCTTTTATTCTTTCCATCAGGAGTTACGGCCCACAGATCGTATTTATCATAAAGAATAATCTCCTTTTCACCCTCGGTCCATCCCGGATGTCCGTATGAGGGTTGTATTCCAGGTCTGTCGTATTCCATATTGGTAAAGGAAACATCCATGCCAAAGGTTATATTTGAATAGAGCCCACTATTTGCGTCATAGACCCACCAGTCCCCATCCTTAAAATAGGCTAGGTATCTGCCAGAGGGCGATAACTGGAACTCGCTTCCTACTGGTTTTTGGTATACCAATTTTCTTTGCCCTGTATCGGTGTTATAGCGGTAAATGTTTAAAGGAGCCTCCCTTTCGGCACTAGCCAAAAGTTGTTCTTTTTGGCTATACGAATAAGCATATTTGGCATCGGTGCCGTACATGGTAAAAATGTTTTCCTTATCCCCTACGTAATACCAGCTTCCATTTGTATTCCAGCAGATTGTTAGATTTGGATTTAGCAGACTCTTTTTCACTATTTCATAGGCGGGATATAATAGCTCGTCCTTAGTATTCCAAATCTGTATTGGGTTCGGCTTTTCTTCCTCTTTTATATCCACGTGATTGGCTGCTTTAAAAAAAAGTTTTTGTCCATCTTCCGAGAAACGAAGTACATCCCTAAATTTTGCAGGGATGGTCAATCCATTTTTCAAAACATCAAAGGATTGAAGTGAGCGGGCATCCAAATTCCGTATCCAATGGATCTTATGGGTATCATCCATAACCTCCATAAATGCCAAGCTCTTTCCCTGCGGACTCCATACCAAATTGGAGTAGGGGTTGCTTTGGTTGGAACTGATTTCTTCCAATGAAGCTTGTGGATTCTCAATTACCGAAAGACTGTATCCATTGTCTGTTTTTTGCGACACGGCCAAAAGGTTGGAAGTAGCATCAAATGCATAGTCCAATACATTTTGAAATACCCGTGTTTTGGCGTCCTTTAAATTTAGATAAATTAGTTTAGAGCCTTCTTGCCCCTCTTTTTGACGAAAAGCTAGATATGTGCCATTTTGTGAAAGTTGATAGTCCAAAACATCATTCTCTTTTTTTAATTCTCCCTTCAATAAATCAATCTTCCACAAGCCACCCTCGTTATCCTGCGCAAAGAACCAATTCGCTTGCTGTGAGAAGGCCGTTCGGTTGCCATTGGGAATGTAAAACTTTGTACTGTTTGCAGTACTTTGCACCACCAAGGTATCTGGTTGTTCTTCGTATTCCTTGATATAGGAAACCCATTTGCCATTGGGCGAGAGTTGGTGGGTTAGGATGGAATACCATTGGTCATAATCATCTGGAGTAAGGTCCTTCATTTTGTCGGCCTGCCCCCAGAGAGGGCAAGCCAAACAAAACCACATGAAAAAAACTACTCCTTGTATGCTAATCCAAAGTAATTGATTGTGCTTCATTCTTTCCATAACTTAATATCCAGGATTTTGGGGTTGTAAATTCGGGTTTGCCACCAATTCCTTTTGGGGCAAGGGCAATAGGGCATCACTAGCATTCCAGCCCGGTTTCACGGGGCCTAATACTGCATCCAATTTGTTGGTGCGTTTTAGGTCAAAAAAGCGATGGCCGTGCTCAGTGAATAATTCCACCCTTCGTTCGTGTATAATGGCGGTGAGCAATTCACTTTCGGAACTAGCAGTTGTATTGGCCAGGCCCGAACGGGTTCTGATTTTATTGATATCGGCCTGTGCAACTGCGACATCGCCCATCTTTGCACGGGCTTCCGCACGAATAAGGTATTGCTCTTCCACGCGCATCACGATGGAATATTCCTCCGTATTGGTTGCTCCTTGGCCAACCTTATACTTAAAAGGGTAATACCAGGTAGTAGTACCATCCGTAATCTCACCTACCCAGTTGGCAAGGCGAAGGTCACCTTCCTCAAAATCATTTACTACTTCATTGCTCAGGGCACGTTCAGCCGGGGGGGCAGAGAGCAAGATAAATGTCGCAGCTTCATAGGTGTTCAATCCTGGGTCGTTGGGGCTGAATTGCCATAGGGTAGAAGCACTCGTTTTTAGAAATACATTTTCAATATTGGGCTCCCAGCCGATATTATCGATTACACGGCTTGCATACTGTTGTGCGAGCTCCCAATTTTCAGTGTATAAATAGACCCGTGCCAACAGGGCTGCCGCGGTGTAGGAGGTAGGCCTCAATCTCTCGCCACTGGCATCGGTTTCTGGCAGTTGTGCCACCGCCTTTTGCAGATCGGCAATTATAGCTTCGTAAACTACCGGTTCCGGATCACGGGAAACGGAACTGTTTTCAATATAATTCGTAGTGGTTATATAAGGGATATCGCCGTAAAGGTTTACGAGATAAAAATGGATCAAGGCTCTAATAAACAAGGCCTCTCCCGAAAAGACGGCTTGTTCTTCGGGCGTAAAGTAAGCCGAACCAGCTACACCTTCAATAATGGCATTGGCGGCATAGATATTATTATAGGCTGTATCCCACATTGCGGTAACCGTAAGGTCTTCGGGGTTCAGGGCATTTTTATAGAACTGTTCCTCGGCCAATCTATTGGGGCTGTAATACTCAATCTCATCGGCATAGTTCCCCATTAGGTTTGAAAGGCCTTGTGAACCTCCGGAGAGGAAGCCCGACTCGCGCATTTTAGCATAAATGCTTATAATAGCTGCCTCCACCGTATTGGGGTCGGTAAAGAGCGTTTCGCCACTCAAAAGGTGGGTGGGAGTTTCCACTTCCAAGCTTTCACAGGAGAGCAAAGCAAAGAAGAATAGTACGGGGACCAAATACAGTCCCGATTTTTGGATTTTATATATGCTATTTTTCATATTGTATACTATTAAAAGGTGAATTCTACGCCCGTGCTAAACATTTTGAGTGGGGGCAGGTTGTTATAGATTTCAGTTTCTGGGTCAGGTCCCTCGTATTTCGTAAATGTCAATAGGTTTTGCGCCTGGGCATAGATTCTACATCCAATGCCCAATGACCAATGGGAGGGAAGGGTGTAGGAGAGGGCTATATTTTTTAACCGTATATAGGATGCATCCCCCACTGAGCCGGTACTGTCATAGTAATTGATATAAGCCATATAGGCATCGTCGTCATAGCCTGCCGAAAAACGTTGCAGTGTAGATTGATCACCAGCATTTTGCCATCTATCCAGCACTTCCACGGGTTGGTTGGCCATAGTGCCCGGCAAGGCTCCATTGGCCATATAGTTTCTACCTTTTTTCTTGACAAACTGAAACAGAAAATCAAGACTGAGCGTTTTATAGGATAGGGAATTTTGCAGGCCACCGTAATATTTCGGACCAAGGAAAGCTACGGTCTTTAGGTCATTGGGTTTGGAGATGCTGCCATCGCCATCCACATCTTCAAATGTATATAGCCCTGTCTCTGGGTCAACACCCGTAAAATTGTACAAAAGGTTAATGTCCAAAGGTTGACCAACCACCAATTGGTTAGCATAGGTTGAAGCCTCCAGTCCGGGAAAGGATAGTAGTTTGTTTTTTGGAAAGCTGATATTGAAAAAGGTTTTCCATTGAAAATGGTCTCTTTTTATATTTACGCTTGCCAGTTCCACTTCCGTTCCCGTATTTTTCACAGTGGCATCCAGATTGGCCTGCACTCCCGTAAAACCCGTGGTGCCCGGCAAGGGAATACCTGCCAGCTGATTGGAGGAACGGTTTCTATAATAAGCAAAGGAGAAGTTTATCCTATCCTTAAAGAGCCCCATCTCAATGGCTGCCTCCAATTTTTTATTGAGCTCCCATCCATAATCCGGATTGTAGAGCTGTACGGGCTGTAGGCCTTGAATTCCCTGATAGGATAAGCCGCTGGGTGTATAGGTGTCCAGAAACCCATAATTGCCTATCTGGTCATTTCCAGTGGTACCATAACTGCCACGAAGTTTTCCGTAGCTTATAAAGGGAAGCTGATTTTTAATAAAAGCTTCTTCGCTAAAAATCCAAGCTGCCCCCACCGCACCAAAATTGGCATATTGGTTTTCCGGACCAAAACGGCTGGAGCCGTCACGACGTGCAGTCAGGTTGAGGATATATTTACGGTCGTAATTAAAATTCACGCGCCCAAAAAGAGCCCGATATCTATAGACCTCCTCACTATCGGCGTTTACATTTAGCTGTGAGGCGGCTGCAAGGTTATAGATTAGCGAATTGCTGGTAAAGCCTTTGGCGAACTGTAACAAACGTGTTGCCGTTTGCTGCTGAAGGCTCCCGCCTACCAAAAAGGATAGCTGTGCCTTGCCGAAGGTATTGGAATAATGCAATTGTGGCTCCACGATCCAGGATTTTCTATGGGCAGTATTTAAGGTAATAGAGGATATACTGCTGTTTAAACCGTAGTCGGGGTTAAAGACCGTATGTGGATTGGTTCGCGACTGGTTCATGGATGCCTTGTTAAATCCAAGGTTGGTCTTAAGTTCCAATCCCTTAAAAAGTTTATAGCTCAAATTGGCATTGGCAATCAGGTTATCCGTCTGCGAAAGGTATTTGGCATTTAGTGCAGCCAAGGGGTTGTTGAAAGTACCATCCTCCCAGTTCAATGCTCCGCTTTCATTATATAGGGCTGGCGCATTGGGTGCAAGGGTACGGGCCTGGTACACCAAGTTTGCTGCAGGCAGATTGTTATCGTCCAATACATAATTGCCGCTAAACTGTATTTTAAAACGCTCATTGGGGGCAGTATGGTTGAGGTTAACCAGGGCCGACCCTTTTTTATATTTAAAATCGCCGGGAAATACGGTGGTCTGTTCCTCATAACCGCCCCGCACCAAAAACTGCGTTTGCTCTCCACCGCCCTGTACCGAGGCATTCGTAGTGGTGTAATAAGCTGTGCCACCGATGAGTTCCTCCTGCCAATCGGTATAGCGGGTTTGGTCCCAAGTGCCGTTAATGTCGTATTCGTAATAGGGGTATTCGGTGATACCGTCATTCGCAAAGGCCTCCCGTCGCATGGCGAGGTATTGTTCGGTATTCAACAATTCCATGGAGCGGGTAACACTGCCCACCCCCGTACTGGTATTGAGGGAAAAGGAAGTCTTACCTGATTTTCCTCTTTTGGTGGTAATCAGGATTACCCCATTGGCGCCTCGGGAACCATAGATGGCGGTAGCGTCGGCATCCTTTAGAACTTCTATACTTTCAATATCATCGGGATTGATACCATTTAGGGCATTTGTAGCGCCCCCAAGGATAGCGGATACACTGGCGCTTCCCAAAGATTGGGAAGGGTATGGCACCCCATCCACAATATAGAGGGGTTCGCTGCCATCGGCACGAATGCTGTTGCGACCACGGATTCGTACCGAAAACCCACCGCCTGGTACACCTGTAGTTTGAACAATATTCACCCCTGCCATTCTGCCCTGCATAGCGGCAAGGGGATTGGAGACGGGCTGGTTCTCGATTTCGGCAGCGGTAATGCGAGTGATACTTCCCGTTTTCTCCCTATCGGAAACTTTGTAGTAGCCCGCATTAATAACCACAGCATCCAAAGCCTGGGCATCCACCTCCATAATAACATTTAGAATAGGGGCATTGCCAACTGCCACTTCCTTTAGCTTATAGCCAACATAACTAAATACCAGCGTATCATTTACGGATGCCTTAACGGAGTACCTCCCGTCCAGATCGCTAATGCTCCCCCGGGCGCTGTTCTTTACCAAGACGTTCACGCCACTAAGCGGGGCCGCGCCATCGGTAATAATGCCACTAATGTTTTTTTGTGGCTGGTTCTGTGAAAAAATAGGGGAGTTGAAGGTGAGGAAAAGGGCAAAAGATAGTGCATAGGCATACCTTCGCCGGTAGTAATTTTTCATACTTTTGTAATGTTAAATTAGACAACTGATTTAATGTTGGCCTTTCACACGTTGCGCAACAGGGTGTGAGGGCCTTTTTTTTTGGTCCCCCCGGCCCCCGAAGGGGGTGAGGAGCCTTTTTTTTGTAGTCCCCCCGGCCCCCGAAGGGGGTGAGGATTACTTACTACTCTGTTGATTAAGGAATTAGCGAAGAGCGAATAGACGCTACTCAATACTAACTACTCAATTGATACAGGAGTTAGCGAAAAGCGAAGAGCGATGAGGGTTTCCTCAATTCAAACTGCGCGATTACTTACTACTCCATTCTCAATACCAAAAATTACGCGAAGCTTCTTGCTTGAAGAAACAGTTGCCTTGAAAGAAAGTTGCGGAAAGAAATAACGACCAAGCCAAATACAAAAAGGCGCGGAACTCAACTTACCGAATAGAGGTACTGGTTACCTTGGAACGATAAGAGAGCCCACGCCCGGGTCGTGAGCAATCTGCTTATCATCTCGTTCCTATGAAAATTACCAGTTTTCTATTCGAGATTCAAAGCGAATGCTTCTAATTTTTGCTCTTAGAAGAATCGCAAATTTATTAATCTAAATCAAATATATAAAAATTATTACAAATATGTCATTGTGCTCAATAATTTTTCTCTGTCATTTTGAAAAATGAAACATTTTAAAAATATCATTTTACTTGAGGCTATTGCTTTAACTTTAAAATATTTAAGAAGTACAACGGGTAAGACACAGGAAGAAGTAAATGATGAAATATCAATACTTATAAATCAACAATCATTTCATATTGGCAGATTAGAAACCGCACAAATAAACAGTAGTGTTAGTATTATTTATGAACTTTGTAAATATTATAAAATATCATCTGAAGACTTTTTTAAAGAAGTTGAAAAAAATAAATTAATTATATCTAAAAAAATAAATAAATAATATTTTATTTTAGGTCTGTAGTAATTCAATATTTATCCAACAACATTCCTTCTTCAAAAGCTTTTAAATTTATAATTCTATTTCTAGAAACATTATACTCTACTTCCACAAAAAATTTAAATAATGAATATAATGCGTATCGGGTTGCTCCCTTTAAATAATAATTCACAAAATCTCCTTTAGTAAAAACAAGGTCATACTGCTCATGCTGAGTGAGAATATTAAAATCATTAATTGAAAGATTCCTTTCCATTTTATAATTCTATTACACCAAAAAGCCACAAAAAGAAAACAACTATTCCTACTATTACTGCCAGCAATAATGAGAATTTAAATTGCTCCTTATAAAATTTTTGATAGTTATCCATATCATTATTTATAATAACCTCTTAACTTAATCTTCCCACCCACAAAGCGTACGTCCTAAGTTTTTAGCGTCATTCAATGGCAACGAATAAATATCAGTTGAACAATTTTTTAGACCTCTACAATCCTTTTTATAATGGTATTTCTTGCTTTGGGGTCCTTTGCAGATATAGACGTCAGAAACATCGTTAGAAAATGAGGTAAGAAGTAGAAATACCAATCCCCCTAAAAATAAGATTTTACTTTTTTTCATTGTATAATTTTTAAAATTGGGGAGTGTTTTCAAATATAACACATTGTTTTTTAGCAACCTATATTTTTATTTTAAAATAAAATATATATTTGGGTTCTCCCCTATTAAAAAAAATCGAGCTCTTACGGTTTTCCGTAATGTCCGGGCTTGCGTTTGTTATATATTTAAAAACTAATCAAAAATATTTTATTATTAATTATGCATGCCAAGCCATTTAGAGGGGTAAGCTCAATAAAGTTGGGCATAGTTATAAGAAACATCGAACACTGAATGAAAGTAACTGAACCAAATATAGATTTCGAAATATTAATTGATGATTCATTCGTTAATCTAAAGTCACAGGATGAAATTGAACATATTGAAAATAAAAGTGTCTTAAGCATTGTAAATGATTTTGCAGACGGGAAATGGAGATTTAAAAAATTCCAAGATTTTATTTGGGATAATATTGCAGACACAGCACTTTCATATAAAGACAGAATGGCTTTAATTGATAAATCACATTCTACTCTTACAGAAGCCGCAAAAAAATTAAGACTTACGGATCTTTCAAAGAAACAAGATGGACAAGGAAGTGAACTTGCTGAGATTATATTGTATGGTTTCATGAAACATCACTATAAAGCTTTACCGGTTGTGCCAAAGATTTTTTACAAACAAAATGTACAGGATAATGCAAAAGGTGCTGATAGCGTACATATTGTAGTAAACGATGATAAGACCTTTTCAATTTGGTTTGGAGAAGCCAAATTTTATAATAGCATAGAAGATGAAAGGCTTTACAGTATAGTTAACTCAGTCGAAAACTCATTATTATCTGATAAACTTGAAAAAGAAAATAGTATCGTAACAAATGTCTCAGATTTGAATGATTTACTTAAAGACGACGGGGATTTACTAGAACAAATAAAAAAGCTACTTGCTCCAAAAACTTCAATTGATGAATTAAAGCCAAAATTACATATACCTATTCTTTTGTTATACGAATGTAACATTACCGCGAAAAACAATTCGATGACTGCGGATTACAGAAATGAAATTAAACAATACCACAAGGATAGAGCTGAATCGTACTTTAAAAAGCAAGTGAAAAAATGTAGCAAATCAATATTTAAATATTCAGAAATTCATTTTCATTTGATTTTATTTCCTGTTCCCGAAAAACAACCTATAGTTGATAAATTTATCAAAAATGTACAACATTATAAAAATCAAGACTAGCTTTATTATATGGATATTTTCGAAACTTGTCATAATATAAATACTCACTTAATTAACAATCAGGATTCAATAGCCAGAGATGAGTTAATTAAACTTTTAGACTATCACCAACAACAAGAGATACAATATTCCGAACTCGTAAATCACCTAATCAAAGAAACTGGGTTGTATCCTTATATCGATTTTGATAATGCAAGTTGGCAAGATAGATTTGTGTATGAGGTATTTAAAGTGGACACAGGTGATTCAGAAATGCCTACTTTACATAGAGAACAGTCGAGTCTTTTAAGTAAATTAATTGAAGGTAGAAATATTGCAGTTAGTGCACCCACGAGCTTTGGTAAAAGCTTTGTAATCGATGCTTACATTTCAATTAAAAAACCAACAAATGTAGTCATCATAGTGCCGACTATAGCTCTTACAGATGAAACAAGAAGAAGACTTTATAAAAAATTCGCCAATGAATATAAAATAATTACAACTACAGAAGTTGAACTCGCAGACAAAAACATTTTTATTTTCCCACAAGAACGTGCTATTAATTATGTTGGAAAAATAGAGTATTTGGACATACTAATAATAGATGAATTTTATAAGGCAAGTTCAAATTTTGACGCTGATCGCTCGCCGACTCTTGTTAAAGCTATTTTAAAACTCGGTCAAGTTGCTAATCAACGTTATTTTTTAGCACCAAACATTAGTAATTTACAAGAAAACCCTTTCACAATTGGAATGGAATTCTACTCATTAGATTTTAATACTGTTTTTCTCGAAAAGCACGATTTTCATGAAGAACTTAAAAATGATGAAGAATTAAAAAGTCAAAAATTACTTGACATTCTAAAAGAGAGACAAACTAAATCTTTAATTTATGCTGGTACTTATAAAAATATTGAAAGTCTTTCCACATTGCTAATTAGTAATAATGTAGAACAAGAGCGTCAATTGCTAATTGGATTTTCTTCTTGGTTAAGTAAAAACTATGCATTTAATTGGAGTCTTACAAAACTAATTAAACGTGGAACTGGAATTCATAATGGTAGACTACATCGTTCTTTAAGTCAAATACAAGTTAAATTATTCGAAGAACCAAAAGGTTTAAATAATATGATTTCTACTTCTTCAATAATTGAAGGTGTAAATACTTCGGCTGAAAATGTAGTCATTTGGGCAAATAGAAGTGGAAAAGGAAGAGCGAGATTAAACGATTTTACTTATAAAAATATAATGGGTCGTAGTGGCAGAATGTTTAAACATTTTATTGGAAAAATTTACATATTAGACGTCCCACCTAAAGAAGAACAAACTCAACTCGATATACCTTTTCCAGATGAAATACTGGGCGATTTGGATGAAAAGAAATTTGCAAAAGAATTGACAAGCGAACAGGTTGCTAAAATTATATTATATAAAAAAGAAATGGCCGCTATTTTAGGAGAGGAAGAATTTGAAAGGTTGCAATCTCAAAACATTTTTCAAATAAGTGATGCAGAATTAATTAAGAAAATCGCTTATGATATGAAAAATGACCCAGATAGTTGGAATGGATTGGGATATTTGAATTCTATGAATACCAAAAATTGGGATAGAATGCTGTTTAAAATAATTCGTTTACAACCAAGTGGTTGGGAAGCAAGTTACACTCAATTTGTGGAATTCACCAAAATTTTGAAATACAATTGGTTTAAATCAATTCCAAAGCTTTTAAAGGAATTAGAGCCACACGAGATAGGAATTGATGATTTTTTCAAACTTGAAAGAAAAGTTACCTTTAAATTAACCTCTTTGTTAAGTGATGTCAATGTTTTACAAAAAGAAATTCTGAAAGATAAGAATTATGATATTTCTAGATTTGTTTCTTTAGCTTCAAATGCTTTTTTGCCAACAGTTGTTTATCAACTTGAGGAATTTGGTTTACCAAGAATGATTTCAAAAAAAATACATAATGTAGGTCTTATTGATTTTCATAACAAAGAAATTAAATTACATGATGTATTGGATCGTTTTAATAAAATTGGTTTCAAACAAATCTCAATGATTGAAGAAATGGATGATTTTGATAAATATATTTTAGAATATTTCTTTGCCGGAATAACGGTTAGAAATCGTAAAGAATCTTATCAATGATGTAAGTAAAAATTTAATTTTTTTACTATTTCTAAATTAATTTTTATTCACGAAGTGTGTACACTCTAATTAATTACAGATAAGTGTTTCTATTTAAATATTATGTTTGGTATTTTCTACTGGTTTAAAACCCACTCTTATAGTTTTGAGTAAGGGTGGGTTTGAGTTTGATATACATTTGTTAATTATATAAAGAAAGGTTTTTAATAACTTGAAATTAAAATAATATGGGACTTTATTCAATTACATCAAAAATGGGAATTTATGAATCAGATTTGGAAAAATTACTCAAAGGTCAAGCTTCATATGGTATTGCGTCTAAACTGAATGTATATGTATCTGACCTACAGAAGTTCCTCAACGGAAAAGCAAGCTATAATTTAGCTTCACGAATTGGAACTTATGAATCTGATTTACAAGTTTTACTAAATAAGGCTGGAAAAGAAGGTGCAATAGGGATAATAGTAGGTATGTTAATTAAATAAAAACTACCGATAAGACTTAATGAAGTCGGGGTTATAACAAATTAATCAATATTTGACCAAGCCAATGACTATAGATAATAATTCACATTTTAGATTTCCCCCCAAAAAACTCAAACCTGAACAAGTAATTGTATTTAATGCAATAACATATAGTGTTGATATTTGCGAAATAACTTTTGAGAGGCTGAATAGCGAATTGATAAGATTTAGCAAAAATCCGAGCAGTAAGAATGAAAACTATCCAAAAATTTTTGCTGATGTTTGGACTATAATAAGTAACGCTACCATATTTTTGAATTTAATAGAACGACATTTCGAAATAGAAGAAGATGAAGAACATCTTTTTGAACTTAAAAAAGCAAAATGTCTTCGTAATTCTTTACACCATATTGACGAAAGAATATCCGAAGTTTTAACACTTAATGACTTACCAATGTATGGTTCATTATCATGGTTGAGAAATATTCCCGAAACTAATAAATTTCAGCAGTTTATGCTTTATTCTGGAGTATTCACTAATCATAAAAAAAGTGTTGGGGGACAAATGATAATGCCTAAAATGGATATTGGGACTGATGAAATTGATGATATTATATTCGAGTCTGTTACTAAAAAAAGTAAAACAGAATTTCCAGAAATTACTGTATCCATTAAAAAATTAATTGCGGACATACAGAATTGGATTGCTCATTTTGAGAAACAGATTGATGAACAACTTAAACAATATGGAATAATGAAAAGGCATAATACCAATCTATTCTTCCAGATAAATGGACATCGTGAATAAAATGTAACACAACATTAGTACTAATTTCACAACCCACAATTTTTAAAAAACCAACAAATATAAGCCGCTTTGAGTGGATTTGTTTATGGTTATCTTCTAAAAACTAAATAGATAGCGGTTCTATTTTGCAAAAAACTTTATATTTGGTCTTCTCCCCGATTAAATAACCACCCTTTACGGTTTTCCGTAACCTAAGATGAGCGTAAATTAATAATTTAGTCAACCTAAAATAAAAAAAGTATGGCAAGATGTACAGCACCTTCGAGAGGACATAGAACAGCAAGTGGCAGAGCAAATTGCCCTGCATGTAGTAATAGATATGGTGGATATAGTTCAAGATATTCCTATCCATCCTATGATAGCTCTTATTTTATAAATAGCAGACCATCTTCGTCTGGAAATTATAATAGTTCAAAAGGTCGAACTCGAAAAGCTTCTTGGTCGAAATCTGGTTCTACAATTTATTATACGTCAGCAGAGATAAATACACTTACTCCTGTGAGAAAAGTTGTTGAAAAAAGAGCCGACAAACCTGATATTAGAGATATTTTTCTTTGCCACGCTTGGGATGACAGAAAAGAATCTGCGACAGAATTATACGACTTACTAAAATCAAATGGTGTAAATGTATGGTTCAGTGAAAAAGATATACCACTGGGAACTTCATTTCTTAGGGAAATCGATAAAGGTTTAGCGAAATCTAAAATTGGAATTGTTCTAGTAACACCTAGCTTCTTGAAAAGAGTACAAAACGAAGGTGTTGCCGAAAAAGAATTATCTGCTTTACTTGCTACAGACCAACTAGTACCTATTGTGCACAATACAACTTATGATGAATTGAGAGATGTGAGTCCATTGTTAGGGTCAAGAAATGGATTAGATACACAAGAAGATACAATGGAAAATATTGCAAAGAAATTGGCTGAATTAATTACTGTGAATGAAAAAATTTACAGCTAAGAACTAAGCAATTGTGTGGTCGGTATGACCGAACATTAATGCTGTATTGCCTGCCAGGATATTTTAATTAGTATTCTCCCCGGTTAAAATGTAGGCTGTTATGGTTTTCCGTAATTGGCGGGATTTTATTTTTGTTACATTTGAAAATATATTGAAAAAGAACCTATTATATAGGAATAAATTTTATGTGGTATTTATATAATAAAGAAAAACTAAACCAATAAATGGAAAAAGAAGAATTGGTCAAGCAATTACAAAGTTGGACAAATAATATTCCCTTAATAATTCTTGGAAGTGGAGCTTCTGTGCCATTTAGACTCCCTTCAATGTGGGTTTTAGGCGAACACATAAAAAACTCTATTTCGTTTACCAGTTCAAAGGATCAAAAACAATTCAAAAAATTCATTGAAATATTTGATAAAACCGGTGATTTAGAATCTACCCTTACAAAACTTCAATTAACACCAAACGTACTTGCAGAAATTGTAAATAAAACATGGGAATTAGTTAGCAAAGCTGATTTGGAAGCTTACGAACATTTTATTAAAAAAGATATTGATTTTCCTTTAGCAAATCTCTTAGAATATTTTTTAGATACGGCAGGAAAAAAAGTTTCAATAATTACAACGAATTATGACAGAATAGCTGAATATGCCTCAAGTATAGCTAAAGCTGTTGTTTGTAATGGATACTCTCAAAATCTTATAGGACATTTTTCAAACAGTATACAATCAAACAATTTAGCTGCTTTAAAAGGTTATAAAGGTCAGGTAAATATTTGGAAAGTTCACGGTTCATTAGACTGGTTTAAAACAAGAGAAGATGAAAACATTCAACTTCCAATTAGACAAAACATTCCTCAAGATTATTGTCCGTTAATAGTCACTCCTGGATTAAGTAAATATTCAGAAACACATAATGAACCATACAGAACTATTTTCACACAAGCTGACTCAGAAATAGAACAAGCAAATGGTTTTTTGTGCATTGGTTACGGATTTAATGACATTCACGTTCAACCAAAATTAATTACACAAATCAAAAATCAAAAACCAATTATAGTAATAACGAAAGAACTTACTCCAAAAACAAAACAATCAATTATTGAAAATAAGTGTCGAAATTATATGCTTATCGAAGAAGCAAATTCAAAAGACACAAGAATTTTTTCTTCCAAATTTGGAGAAGTAGTTTTTGAAGATACTCGTTATTGGGAGTTAGGTGAATATTTAAAATTAATAATCTCATAAAACAACATTATGGCAATCTTTACATTTGAAGAATCAGCATCAATCGGTACTGTATTCAGTGTTGATACCGCAACAATTATAGTGAAAGTTGATGAATTGGACAAACTTCGTAAACTTCAAGTAAATCATTTAATTGCTGTAAAAAGTTCAAAGGCTGGACAACACTTAATTGGTATAATAAATCGCATTACTAGAAAAGTTTCTGACGAAGAAAATCCTGTAAGGGAAGATTTAGGGATGTCAAATTTCTTACTCACAGAAAATATTCTAAAAGTAAATCTAATTGGAACTTTAATTGACAAACACGGAGAAAAGGAAAATGTATTTAAACGTACTTTAGATACTGTGCCAGAGATTGAAGCAAATTGTTTTCCAATAGATGGGGAAAACATTACCAAATTTATGCGTACGATATCTTCACAAGAAAATTACGATGTACCACTTTCTTTGGGTAAATACTCAATTGACGAAAATGCAGAAGCATTTTTAGATGGAGATAAACTCTTTCAAAGACACGCAGTAATTGTTGGAAGTACTGGTTCAGGGAAATCTTGGTGTGTAGCAAAGTTGGTTGAGCAGATTGCAAAACTCCCAATGGCTAATTCAATCTTGTTTGATATACATGGAGAATATAGCGGAGAGAGTTTTAAAGCTGACGGGATTCAACATCTAAAAATTGCAAATCCATCAGATTTAGGCAAAAAAGAAAATCTTGAAAACAATGTTCTAATGCTTCCCTACTGGCTTCTAACTTATGAAGAGATGTTAGCAATGCTATTAGATAGAAGTGACAGTAACGCCCCTAATCAAGCAATGATTTTTTCCAAAACAGTTTTTAATGAAAAAGTTAAATTTTTAGAAAGTATAGGAGATACTACATTTAAAGATAGTATCACAATTGATAGTCCAATACCATATAAAATGGAAAATGTTTTAACAGAAATTATTCGCCTAGATAATGAAATGGTTGCAGGTTCAAGAAGTGATAAACAAGGTCCATTTTTCGGCAAATTAACAAGGTTTATACAGAGACTAGAGGCTAAGAGCCAAGACAAGCGACTTGGCTTTATGTTTCAAGTAACAGATGATGAACTTGAAATTGATTGGATGAATAAACTATGTAATTTGTTAATGCATGGTTCCCAAAATGATGACAAAAAAGCTGGTGTAAAAGTTATTGACTTTTCTGAGGTTCCATCTGATGTTTTGCCATTAGTTATTGGATTAGTTGCAAGAATCGTTTTTACAGTTCAACAATGGACTACAAACGATAAAAGACATCCAATTTGTTTATTATGTGATGAAGCACATTTATACATTCCAGAAAGAACAAGTCAAGATTCTGCTTCAGAATTAGGGTTAAAGAACTTTGAAAGAATCGCAAAAGAAGGCAGAAAATATGGAGTTAGCTTAACTGTTATAAGCCAACGACCAGCTGAAGTAAACAGGACTGTTCTTAGTCAATGTAATAACTTTATTTCATTGAGATTATCTAATGCAGAAGACCAAGCAGTAATAAAAAGACTTCTTCCTGACAACCTCTCAGGCTTAACCGATGTCTTGCCAATTCTGGATATTGGAGAAGCTTTAATCGTTGGTGATTCATCTCTTTTGCCTACTAGGGTATTAATAGATGAGCCTACAATTAAGCCACAAAGTGCAACAATTAAATTTTGGAAGGAATGGAGTAATATAAAGGCTGAACAAGATATATCAAGTGCGGTAATCGGATTAAGAAAACAATCAAAATAAAATAATATAACCTAAATCAATAAATATGTATCTCTTTTTTGACACCGAAACGACAGGACTGCCTAAAAATTGGAAAGCATCTGTGACAGATTTAAATAATTGGCCAAGAATGATTCAGATTGCTTGGATTTTATGTGATAATCAAGGAAATCGTATTGAATCTTATGATTGCATTATTAAACCAGAAAATTTTAGCATTCCCATTGAAGCTTCAAGGATTCACGGTATTTCGACAGAAAAAGCTATTTACGAAGGAGAAAAGCTTGAAGAGGTACTTGTAAAGTTCAATGAATTAGTTGAGAAATCTAATTTCATTGTAGCTCACAATATTAGTTTTGATGAAAAAATTATAGGAGCAGAGTTGTTAAGAAAAAGAATTCAAAGTGATTTTGGGAGAAAAAGAAAGTTATGCACTATGCAGTCTTCTACTAATTATTGCAAAATCTCAGGACCATATGGATATAAATGGCCAAAATTATCCGAATTGCATATAAAGTTATTCGGAGTTGATTTTGATGAAGCACACGATGCTTCTGTTGATATAAACGCAACTGAGAAGTGTTTTTGGGAAATGAGAAAAATGGGTTTAATTTAATGCATCTTTTTTCAATAGAGAGTTTTATTTGATTGCTGGTTACCATTAAGCCCTCTAGTACTTTATATATTCCCCACTAGCTTTTTTAAGCTGAAAAAGTTAAATTTGGTATTCTCCCTAATTAAAAAGCCTACTCTTATGGTTTTTCGTAATGGGTTGATATGAGTTTGTTTTATATTTGAAAGGTAATAATTACATTAGTCTATGTAAAATGTATGAATTAAACTTTGAAAGTAAATAGTAATTTATTCCCTAAGTATTGCTTAGCAGGGGCCCTGAAGGATATAAAAGGAGTATAAGGAGCGTGTATAAATACTGTAGCTGCAATTGATGAAAAACATCCGAGAAATATCAGAATATGAATTTGAACAATTTAATGTAGCAAAAGCAGGCCCAGTAGGAATTTTTGCAACTGAAGAGCAATGGTTTGCCAATTCTGACAATAAATTATTGGGAATTGTTTTAAAAGATAAGATTGACAAAGATTGGAGTTATGTGATTCTCGGAATCGATGAACATGAAACTTACCGAGCAATTGATGTAAAAGTTTCAGAAGAATCAATTGAACTTATTCGTAAAGAGTTGATTCGCTCAATGAGTGCTTTGACAATTGAAAATGGAGAAGCAAAAGAAACGATTTTTATATTTGACGATGCAATTGACGAGTCCAAAAAATTAGTAATATCGGACATCGACGATGAATTAAAAAAATATTTCAAAAAACATCCAGAAAAACTTTATGATTTATCACCCCGAAAATTTGAGGAACTGATCGCCAGTATAATGGAGGATATGGGATTTCGCGTTGAACTGACTCAAGCCACGAGAGATGGCGGAAGAGATATTATTGCAAGCATCAAAACTAAAATTTGGGACTTTTTAGCGCATATTGAGTGCAAAAAATATAACCCAGATAATAAAGTTGGAGTCGGAATAATTAGAGAGGTAGTTGGAGTACATCATTTGAGGAAAGCTACAAAAAGTATGATTGTCACAACAAGCTTTTTTAGTAAAGATGCGGAAAAAGAAGCTAAAATGGCTGAGAGCATACTCGATTTAAAAAACTACAACCATATAAAAGAATGGTTAAAAGACTATTAACAAATAAAACATCCGTCCCAAAGAATGTTAATCGTGGTATTCCCTTATTTTTTCAAAACCGCACTTGATATGTAGCATTGAGCGGCTTTGTTTTTGTGGTATCTTCTAAAAATGAAATAGATAGCGGTTCTATTTAACAAAAAACTTTATATTTGGTATTCTCCCCGGTTATAATGACCCGATTTAAGGTTTTCCGTAAATAGCATTGTGCAGTTATAATTACATTTGAAAATATGAATGTTTAATAATCTATCGGATGAAAAGGAAGCTTGTTATCACCTTGTTTTTTATTTCAATCATTCAATTCAGTTTCGGTCAAGAATTTGAAACAGTCAGAGAATCGAAAAAATTGATTGATAGTAGAGATATTTATCTCAATGGAGGTATGCGTGCGGGGTTTGGTGGAAAATCCCGCACCTCCATTAAGATCGATTTACCACCCAATACTGTGGAGTGGTATTATAGTTTCACCACGACCGAGGGAGAAAATGGTACGGCAAATCTTAACTTGGCTATGCAACTATCCCGTATGTTGGTAGATCCCAGTGGTCTTTCTTCAATAGCAACTTCTAGAATCAAGGTGCCGGAAGGAGCAGCTGCGGCAGACATTTATCTGCTTGATCAAAGAAATATGAATTTATTTCTTCAAAAGGTAGATTTAAATGGAGGTGCCTTTCTTCAATATCCAGAAGGAATGGTGCAAAACACAAAACAAGCAATTGTAAAAGTGGATGATATTAAAAGGGGAACGTGGTACTTGGGTTTAAAGAATCCAAGCGCTATGAATGGCATTAATATTAACATTGAAGTTGTCGCAATTACCGAAACCAGAAAAGTGATTGCTAAACCAGAAAAGCAACAAAAAGCAGAATTATATGCTGGGTTGGCAAAATCACAATTTGATAATGGAGCATATGAAAAATGTGTTGAGTATTGTGATAAAGCAATGGCTGAATATGAACTTGGGTGGGTTTTGGGTACTAAAGGCCTTGCCCAACTGATGCTTGACAGGGAAACAGAAGGAACAGAAACCTATATTAACGCAATCACTCTCGTTAAAAAACAACCCAATTCAAATCGTGTTTTCAGGGAAATGATTAAAAATATTGACAGCGCTTTAAAAATAAAACCTGGATTAAAGGGAGCAGAAGAAATTAGAGGGTTGATTGAGACGCAAAAATAACTGCAGTTTGGTTAATAAAATTGCATTATAAGAAAATAAACTTTTAACTATGCAGGGAATATAAAAATGAGAAGTAAAACTACCGCTGCACTTTTAGCATTTTTTCTGGGAGGATTGGGGATTCACCAATTCTATCTCGGAAACTATTTTAGAGGAATACTTTTTCTTTTATTCTCCTGGACCTTTATCCCTATTTTTATTGGAGTTATTGACTTTTTGATTTTATTAATAATGAATGAAGTCAGCTTTAACCAGAAGTACAATAAGGTTAAAATTCCAAATCAAGTAACTAAAGCTGCAATTATTGATAAATTACCCTCCCGAAAACCTGTTGTTTTAGACAACAGTAATACTCAAACCCCTGTTCGGTTGAAAACTTTTGCCGACCAGCGAGAAGAGTATTATAAGAAAAAGGATTCGTCCATTATTGATGTTAATGAAATTACTTTTGAACTTAAAATCACTCCCTCTGAAGTTGAAAACACTAATAACATAAAAGCACCTTTTTGGGCCCATACCTACGTTTATTCAATTAGAGCTTTAGACAATGCTTCTGCGGAACAAAAGGAATTTTACTCCTACTTCAAAAATCAATTTAAACAGAATCAATTTATAAATATTGAGGATAATACAAATTATGCCTTTATCCTATATTTTGATCTTCTTAAGGAATATGATAAGCATAACGATATAGAGCTTCTGGAAAGACAATTTACATTGCTAGGGCAAATCTGTCCTAAGACAAAAAATTATAGCACTACAGCTTTCAAAGATTTATTAAGGAAAAGAAATGATTCTTATTCCATAAATAAACTAAATGAACTGAGAGAGTCTGCCAATCAATTTGATTACACATATGGCAACTATGACCCGGATGAATTCAAGTTAGGAAAGAAGTATGAAGAAAAATTAAATCTTAATAAGCAGGAAGTTCTTTGGCTCAATAAGTTTTGGAATCCCACAAATGTGTTTATTTCTATTGAGGGTTGTTGCGTTGCTGTTATCAAGCAATATCTTTTGGTTTTAAATAATTTTGATGATTTCGTAGTCTCTAATGGAACATCTATTTCAAAAGAAACAGATTTCTTGAAAAAGGAATTAAAGAAGTTTTATAGGGAAAATACATATTCTGACTTTGGGTATTACAACCGTGATTACTTTGATCAAATAAGTGATTCTGCAATTTATTTGACAATTTTCAAGAAAGTTGAAAATTTTGTTCGAGAAAAGTATGGACATAAAAGAAAAATCAAATGTGATTTTGGATATACCATTGATTTGGACAAAGAATTTGAATCAAGAATTGGTGAGATAATTGACCAACTAAATCTAAAATATAGCGATAAACTTGAGCTGCCAGATTTGCCGACTCAGCTATTGTTAAACGCGCAAAATGTAAATAGGTGGAAAGCTGAGTTTTCCGTAATAAAAGATGGGTTTAATAAAGGAGATATTAAAGGATTCATTTCAGCTATAGAGGCTTTGGAAGAGGCGAACCAAAGGAATCCCAATATTGAACATATATTTTATGAGGCCTCAAAATTTATTGCGAAATATGATAAAGTTCAAGCCTTGCAATTTTATGCTAAGTATATTTATTACGACCTAAAATCAAACAATTTTGACAATAAACAGTTGACCAAAACTATTGAAAAGTCATTGTTCAAAACTGAAGAACAGATAGCAGAATATCAAGCAATAATCCGAAAAATTATTGAAACTGGAAGTATTGAAAACGTTTTCGACGATATTGCCAAAATATATGTTCCGAAAAGAAAAAAGATTATACTTGATAAAAACGAAATTCGTGATGTTGCCAAAAAACACGACAGCACTGTAGAACTGCTGAACGAATATTTGGATGATACTGAAGCAGGGGTAAAGAAAAATGGAAGATATACAGATTCTGTGGGAGGAGAAATAGAAATTGTAACTATAGCTAGACCAGTATCACCCTTTAATGAGGTACTAAATTTTAATAATGTTCAATTGGAAATTTTAAGAATGATGAAAAATGCATCTTTCATTTTGGCTCAAATTGAAGTAGACCAATTTGCTTTAAAAAATGGAATTTTTAAAAACCAACTCATAGATAGTATTAATGAGGCCTGCTATGATCTTCTAGAAGGCGAGCCACTTATTGAAGAAGACGAAGAAAATTATATTATCGAAAAATCCTATTACCAAGAATTAGAAATAAAAAAATAAAATTATGGCATTGAAGATTAAAGAGAAGGAAGCAACCGCAATTATTAATTCACTATCCGGGGGAGTAGTTCCCAAAATAGGCGTACAACATATTACGGTGGGAAGAAAACTTGAAATTGAGGCTTTCACCGAGGCACTGGATGATGTAAAAAATGGTCACAGTATGGTCAAATTTTGGATTGGTGACTTTGGATCGGGAAAATCGTTTATGTTGCATTTGATGAATACTGTAGCCACCAAACAGAAATTCGTTGTAGCAAATGCAGATTTTACCCCTGATAATAGATTATATGCTAACGATAGAAAAGCAGTTGCTCTCTATAGCGCTATAATGGATAATGTGTCCATACATACAAAACCAGAAGGTGGAGCATTACCGACTTTATTGGATAAATGGATTGAGCAAGTAGTTTCAAAAGTAGCCCAATTGAACAATATTCCGATTACAGAAATAAGGGATGAAAAATATCTGAACCTTATCCACAGCAATATAATGCAAACTGTAAATGAAGTTACTGATACTGGAGGATTCGACTTTGGGGTTGTTATTATCAAATATTATGAAGGCTACATAAAGGATGACGAATATTTGAGGAGAAGTGCGCTTAAATGGTTAAAAGGTGAATATCAAACCAAAACAGAAGCTCGGCAAGATTTAGGGGTGCGGGAAATTGTAAATGATATGAATTATTATGACATGCTGAAAAACTTTTGCAGGCTTTTCGTGAGTATGGGTTATAGTGGATTTATGATAAATCTAGATGAAGCAGTCAATTTATATAAGATTTCGACTTCTACAATGAGAGCAAAAAATTACGAGAAAATTTTGACAATATTCAATGATTGTTTTCAAGGAAAAGTATCTAATTTTTTTATAAATTTTTCTGGGACCAAGGAATTTTTGGAAAATGAAAGGCGGGGTTTATTCAGTTATGATGCACTAAAAACAAGACTGGAAACGAATAAGTTTGAAACAATGGAATATCGTGATTTAGCACAACCAGTAATTAAATTAGTGCCACTTAATCACAGTGAAATTTTTGTTTTGCTGAAGAAGCTTAAAGAGATTTTTGACATAAACTATAATACGAATATCGATATTACAGATGCCGACATTCAAATGTTTATGGAAGAAATATTTAATAAGCCTGGTGCAGATGAGTTTTTGACACCTCGGGAGGTCATTCGAGATTTTTTAAATATTCTTAGCCTTTTAAGACAAAATCCAAATGCTGAAAAGCAAAATTTAATTGCAAATATTGAAATTGTTGACGAAAGACCCGATGAGAACATTTATGATACAATTGAAGAGTTATAATGTCGTACAATTTATTATCAGAGCCAATACGAAAATATATTCGAAATAAACGATGGGAATCGTTGCGCCCTATTCAGGCAGCGGCTATTGATAAAATTATTACAACAGATAGTAATTATATTTTAGCTTCAAGAACGGCATCAGGTAAAACTGAAGCAGCATTTTTACCAATTTTGTCAAAAACAGATTTCAACCAAAGAGGTGTTCAGGTTCTCTATATCTCGCCTTTAATAGCGTTAATAAACGATCAATTCTATAGGATTGAAGATTTGTGCAAGGATTTAGAAATTAAGGTTACCAAATGGCATGGAGAAGCGAAACGATCCTTAAAGAAGGAACTTAGTAAAAATCCGGAAGGTGTTGTTTTAATAACTCCAGAATCTATAGAAGCTATGTTTGTTAATTCTCCATATAATATATATGCTCTTTTTGAGAATTTGAAATATATCGTTATTGATGAGATACACTCATTTTTAGGTGTTGATAGAGGAACTCAATTAATGTCTTTATTATCCCGACTACAGGAAATAAATAAAAATAGGATAGTCACTATTGGTTTATCGGCAACAATTGGAAATGAAAATTATATTGAAGCAAAAAAGTTTACAGGCCATTCTTCTGAAACAAAAGTATTACTGGATAAAACAAAAAAGGAAACTGAAGCAAATTTTAAATATTTTGAAAATAATACAAAAGAACTTTCATTGGATTTGCTTAAAGATTTATACTCCGAGACAAACAACAATAAAGTTTTGATTTTCCCAAATAGCAGGGGAAGAACTGAGGAAATTGCCGTGAAGCTTCGAAAGCTATCAGACCGTGTTAATGGACATAAAAACTACTATTCGCATCATTCCTCGGTTGACAAAGAGATTAGGGAAAACATTGAGCATTTCGCAAAAAACAATGAAAGATTTAATTTTTGCATTTGCTGTACATCAACATTAGAACTTGGAATTGACATTGGTTCTGTTGATAAAATTGTCCAAATTGATTCAACACATTCCGTTTCCTCGCTAGTTCAAAGGATTGGTAGAAGTGGCCGCAAAGATGGCGAGAAAAGCTATTTATGTCTTTATGCGACTAATAAATGGAGCTTTTTGCAATCGTTGGCGTGTTGGTTATTGTATAAGGGAGATTTTTTAGAGCCTATAAAGATAGCAGTTAAGCCGTACGATATTTTGTTACACCAAATGCTATCTATAGCAAAGCAATTATCTGGGTGTAATAGGTTGAATTTGGTTGACCGTTTAAAGTCCAATTTTGCATTTCGAGAGATAACAGAAGATGATATAAATTGCATTATTGACTTTTCAATTGAAAAAGATTACTTAGAAGTACTTCAAAATGATGTTATCTTAGGTGTTGAGGGTGAAAACATAGTTAATACAAGAGAGTTTTATAGCGTTTTTAAAACAGAAGTAAATTTTAAAGTAATAAATGCTGGAAGAAGGATTGGCGAAATTCCCTTTTCTCCTCAAGTGAGGATAGATGAAAATATTTTATTGGCGGCAAGAATTTGGAAAATTAGAGATATTGATTTCAAAGGCCAAAAAATTGATGTGGTTCCCGCACATGATGGCAAAAATCCAATGTTTTTTGGCGGGGGAGGAGATATAGATCCAATAGTGCGGAAAGAGATGTTGCGAATTTTGAAATGCGACGAAAATTATCCAGAATTAAATGAAGCAAGTAGCTCGATACTTCAGGAACTACGTTATGATTTTAATGGTTTTCCTATGATTAGCATAGCAACCGAACGACCTCTACTAATAAAAGATAAGAAACAAATATTGTACACATTTACTGGAACTAAAATAAATAGGAGTTTAAGCTTTCTTTTTACCTTAGTGGGGATAAATAATTTCTTAGTTGATCATACTAGCAGTATTGAAATAGATTTAAGTCTTGTAGATTTTAAAGTTCTAACAAAACAAATTAAGGATGTTTATTCCGATATTGATTCCTATTTAGAGGTTGCTTTGGGAGAGAATGAAATGTTATTAAGCTTCTCAAAATGGGGGTTATTTCTACCAATAAAGTATCAGTGTGAAATTTTAAAGGATCGATATTTTGATTTTGAGGGAGCGATTGAATTTATGGATCAAACGAAGTTTTTGAAAATTCAATCACATTAAATATATACAGAATAAATGCCTTTATGAGAATAAGTCAATAGCTGATTAGAGAATATAATTTTAAATTTTTTAAAGATGAGCAAATTAAATCAATTGGAACTAGGAGTGATTACTTCCAAAGCAAGAGCCGATAAAGCCATTAATTCATTGAAAGGAATATTGCTTGGAATAAATTTAGACAATGAGGTAAACACACCGGAAGTAAATGAGCTCAAACAATGGGCAGAGAACCACCGGGCTTTAATAAATAGAAATCCGTTTAAGGAATTTATGACCATTATTGAGGAAACGGTTTCCAATAATATTCCTGCTACAGAAACGATAGAGGATCTATTCTGGCTATGCCAGAAATATGAAACTGATAACTACTATTACAAAGCATTAACGACTGATCTACAAACACTACAAGGTATTTGCCACGGAATTTTAGCAGATGGAATTATAAATGAAAAGGAAGTTCGTGACCTTGAAGGTTGGCTTGAACAAAATAGTCATTTAAGCACGTATTATCCCTACGATGAAATTAGGAGCTTAATTCTATCCATAGTATCGGACGGAATCATTGAGGAAGAAGAAATATTGGTATTAAAAGCTTACCTAAATCAATTTGTAAATATTGAAAATCTAGAAATAGCTAAACAGATTGATGCGGAAACCGCCGATATAAACATATCAGGACATTGCACAAGCGATCCCAATATAGATTTTGATGGCAAAACATTTTGTGTTACGGGAGTTTTAAAAAGTGGAGCCCGCGCCGAATTGGAAAATCTTATTTCAGATTTGGGAGGCATTCCAACAAAATCAGTTAATAAAAAAACTGACTATTTAATTGTCGGGGATAATGGAAACCAGTCCTGGGCATTTGCTTGTTATGGACGGAAAGTGGAAAAGGCCTTGGAAATGAGAAAGGCAGGCCACCAAATTTGTTTGGTACATGAATATGATTTAATGGATGCAATAGAAGATATGAAATCATAAGAGGTAATAAGCAAATACACCATTTTTTTATTCTCATTTTACGCTAAAAATTTATTTCTAACTTTAAGAGTTGGAACCAATAAATAAATCAAGTGTCAGAACCCAAAGATACCCGGCAGGTGTTTTCGTTATATCAGGTAACGCGAAGTATCGAAAATGCTATTGCAAAGCGGTACCAGCAATCCTATTGGATCAAGGCAGAGATGAACAAGCTGAATTTGTATCAGCATTCAGGTCATTGTTATCCTGATTTGGTGGAGAAACAGGATGGGAAGGTAATAGCGCAGCTTCGTGCCAACCTGTGGCGTGCTGATTATGAGAATATCAACAAGCGTTTTTTGAAGGTTTTAAAAGAACCGTTACAGGACGGCATTAAAATATTGTTTTTGGCCAGGATACATTTTCATTCGGTACACGGTTTGTCTCTACAGATACTGGATATTGACCCAAGCTTTACATTGGGCGATCTGGAAAAGGAGAAGCAGGAAACAATTAAAAAGCTGCAGGAGGAAGGCGTATTTAAACTAAACAAAACCCGAAAACTGGCGTTGGTGCCGCAGCGGATTGCCGTAATTTCCGTAGAAACGAGCAAAGGGTATGAGGACTTTTTAAGTGTATTGACCGGGAATACATGGAAATATAGTTTTTTCTATTTATTGTTTCCTTCTATATTGCAGGGGGATAAGGCCGTAACGGAAATAACCAAGCAGTTGGACCGCATAAAAAAAGTGCAGCACCATTTTGATGCAGTGGCTATAATCCGCGGTGGCGGTGGCGATATAGTGCTTTCCAGTTTTAACCATTATGTGCTTTCAAAAGCCATAGCGGAATTCCCGTTGCCGGTGTTGACTGGAATAGGGCATACGGCAAACGAAACGGTAACTGAGATGGTTTCCTTTTACAATGCCATTACGCCCACAAAGCTAGCCGAGTTTTTGATACAGAAATTCCATAATTTCTCAGTGCCGGTGAAAGAGGCCGAGCGACAAGTAGGGGATATGTCGTTACGTTTGCTGCAGGATACAAAGGCTGCGTTCGAAAATACCGTAAGGTTGTTTCGGACGGGAACGCGTAGTTTGGTGAGTGATCACAAGCATCGTATGCGCCAATACAATCTCCGCCTGCAACAGCAAAGTGTATTTCGCTTTAAGAACGAACTGCAAGTGCTGGAGGCCTTCAATGGATTACTGTTGCGTGGGGGAGGGCAGGAACTACGGGAAGAGCAGCGAAGGGTAGAACAGTTGGAAACGGACTTAAAACGGGTAAGTGTGTATCATTTAAATACATCCAAACAAAAGTTTATCTCCCTTGAACGGGATATGGAAACCTTGCATCCCAAAAATGTTTTAAAACGGGGCTATAGCATAACAACTTTAAATGGAAAAGCTGTGGCGAGCATTGCGGGCGTAACTGCTGGGGATGAATTGGAGACCCGGATTTTTGATGGGGTTATAATCAGTATTGTAAAATCTAAACAAGAAATAAGTGATGAGTGAGGAAATAACTTATACAGCGGCTTTTGAGGAGCTGCAGGAAATTGTGAATGAAATTGAGCTTGGTGAAATATCTGTCGATGCGCTTTCAGCAAAGGTAAAACGCGCTTCTGTCCTGATAAAAATCTGCAAGTCAAAGTTGACCACTACTGAGGAAGATGTGCAGAAGATATTGAAGGAGTTGGAGGAGTAATTAGAACGGATAAGCTATGAAATTTAAGTCCTATATTTTCACCACGTAATTTTCCTATTGGCCTTTAACATCTTAATGCTGATAGCACCGTCCCGACGCATTTTTTGTCATGCGCTTACACCGCTTTCCCGCCTTGGTCTTTCCGGTGCATTGGGTAGCGGTAGTTTTATGTGAAACGGTTTCTTGGGATGTGGTGTTTTGGTCGGATTCTGATACCAAACTTTGAATCTGCTCTGGATTTGAACCAGGTTTGCAGACCGAGCATGCTTGGTATCCAAAATTTATAGCTTGCTCCAAAATGATTTCTTTTTTGGAGTGTTTAAGATAGCGGCAATTTGCCGTATGGTATTTCTCGCCTGTTTTGGTGGTATAAACTGTTTGGGCGGGACTGTTTTGGGCGCAGCCTAAGAAAACAAGGAATATGAGGAGTTGGAGAAATTTCATTGTTTTATTTTTTTCTTTTTATAATCCCGCCATTCCCAAGGTGGAATTGCGTTTGCTTCTTGCCAAAGGCCTATTTTACTTTTCCGCGCCATATCTTCCATTTTTTGAAGTTCTATATCCTTTGAGTATTTTGTATAATGCCAGGCTAAAACATTAGTCAACAGTTGATTGTTTAAATTTAAGGAATCATTATAAAATACAATGGCAATACTGCGCCTATACTTATCTTTTTTTAGCACATCTATGCATACTGTTTTGCCAAAAATGGCCTTGGAAGTAAAATCCTTGGCCTTCTGGGAAAATGGCTGCTTTTTTTCAGGACAGTCTATATTTGCTAAACGTACTTTAACTATTGTTGAATCCTGGGTTAGGAGTTTAAAGGTGTCGCCATCCATTATCCCAATTACTTTGCCTGTTAGGGTTTGGCTATTGGTATTTAGGGAAAGAAGGAATAAAAAAAATAAAATTATATTCTTCAAATTTTAAAAGATTGTATTGCTTAGGGGAATCATTTGTTGTGCAATTTGCTCCACAAAATACCTTGTAATTATTGAAATGGAAATAATTATCACTGAAAAGAAAATAACTTTTGCCCTTTCATCATCTAAAATGCTACTATATATACCTTCTTTATCAATGAATAATTTGAATATATAGCGACTAATAAATAAAAGGATTAAATATACAACAACCAATATTAAAAGATACTGGCCTAATAAAGGAGCAAATGACTTCCATAATGATATATCGTTTATCGAGTTCATTTCAACAATCCCGTATGCGTTAAGAATGGATTGGGGCAAAGTGGTATATATTAGAATAAATACTACACTCAGAGTTGTTGTATAAATCGTAGCTGCGATATTCGTAATTTCAAAATCGTATTTCTTATAAATCCTGAGTATCGCAAATTTTAAGTACAAAATATAAATTAGGACACTAAAAAGCAGAGCAATTGTAATTTCAAGGATTGAGGTTTTCATAGTTAGTTATTTAGAAGTTAATTCCATTTCCCATAAATTCATATTATTATAATCGGGCGGTACATAACCTGGCACAAAACCGGCATTTGTTGTTTCCCACAAAAAGTATCTCTTGTTGTTATAAGATTTATATACTCCTTCGTATGGTAAATTAATTGCAAGCATGCTATGGGACAACTGTTTGCTATTAATGATTCCGACGTCGTAATCAAAATGTTTTAGGATAGTATATAAACATAATGTTCTTGTGTCACAATCACCATACAGGTTCCCTAAAAACTCAGTCGGTGCTTGCAGCCCGAATTTAGTATTACCAAGGCAACAGGGTTCAGAACACTGGCTAAGGTATTCCATTACAAAGCGTGATTGTTGTGCGCCTTGCGCACAATCTGTTTCAAGAATAAGTTTATATGGGATATCCTGAATCATACTTACAATTGCTTCGGCGAATGTTTTTTCATCCATTTTATTAGCCAATCTTAAAGAATCTAAGCTACCATATACCCTTTCCAACAACGCATCGTTAAAAATGGATAAATCTTGGTATAGTCCACTATAGCCATTGTTCAGATAGTTTTGGTTTCTGTTGTTTCTGCTAATACGTATATCTCTTTTTGATAGCACAATATCCATTCTGTGTATGTTGCCCTGATAATTCTTCCATACTCTGTTGTTTATTATTAAGGTATCAAAAATGGGTTCGTTTTTTTCTGAATTTAAGGTGTCATAAACCGCTTCTGGCTCATCGTAATTATCTGAAAATTCATCATTTTTTGTTTTGATTATCTTTTCTTTTTGAAGATTTTCCGTTTCTTCCACCACTGGAGTGGGAGGTTGAAATGTGCCGTTGGAGGATCCATTTCCGCATCCTTTCATAATCATGGAAAGCAATGCCCAACCAATTAATAAAAAGAAACCAACTGAAAATATACCTGTAAATATTCGCGGGAGGCAACCTAAATTTCTTCCCACATAATTTCCGAGAGCTGGAAACCTGTTTAGTAACCAGATTAAGCCTAGTATGGCAAGTATCAATAGCGTAGGGATCCAACCAATACTTAGGAAAAATAGCAATAATCCAATCAATGGTATAATTGCGAACACCATGCCAATGGTTGAAAAACATCCAGAAAGACAACCTGAGTTTGAAGGAGGTAGGGAGGTGGGGGGATCCTCCCTTACTTCATATTCTGAAGGGTAGTCATCCAGCAAAGGAGAAAATACAGCTTTCTTCTTATCTTCAATTTCAAGGAAATCAGTATAAAATTCAGTACTATTAATTTTACCGTAAAGAGTAAACCGAATATCACCCAGAAAAGGTTGTAGGTCCTGCTGGGGCGCTCGTACAATTTGAACATTTGAGGCTCGCACCTCTGAAAGGGCAAGGTTATACCCATCAAAATCTTGACTTTTTATCGATGGATAGGCTTTAATGTTTTTTAAACAAGACTGTTCCGCAATACGATCTGTTTCTACCGAATAAAACTCCTCCTCAGAAATTTGGACGAAATTGCGCAATTCTCCCCAATCTATTTTTAGATCGTTATACAGAAATTCAGTTTGAAATAAAGCTTTAAGTCGATCTTGGGAGCCAGTATATTGCCCCACAAAGTCACCTTTGATGTATACGTTTTTTATACGTTCTTTCCGTATTTCAACTAGCTTCTTCAGAATTTAAAAACTTTATAAAATCTTCAGTAGTACCAAGATTTTGGGTAACAATAAGGGGAATGGTATTGAATGGAGGGTCTAAATAGTGTTCCTTAATTTCAATCGATAAGTTATAATCCCTTTGAAAAATAGTAGCATACCTCTTTTTAAACCTTTTATAGTCTTCGAGAATTAAATTCTTTTCAACAGTTTTCTTTTCCTGAATATAGATGCTTCCAGCTTTAATACTAACTTTAATGAAAAAGGGTAGTATAAATAGGGTTAATAATGTAATGGTTACCATCCAGATCCAAGGAAATTTAGAATGAATGGTACGTAAACTGAGAAGTATTTTTCCTTCATAATCCGCTAATGTCAATTTTTCAAAGACTGTAAAAATTAAAAACGATTCAAAACCCTTTATAATCAATAACCCTATAAACCCCACAAAAATTAATCGACCTAATAAGGAAGCCAAGTAACTTAAACTAAATGTTTTTTCATTCTTGTTTAATGTGGTTAGGCAAAGCTTGTAGATATTCATAAAAACGATGGTCACAAATGCGCCCAACAACAGGGCGATAAAAATGTCTACAAATATGATTTCAAAAAACTGATACAATCCCAATAGTGAGATAATATAATTTATGCCCATCACCACACCCGAAAAGGTGAAGACCCTTCGGGTTTTTTTACTGGCCTGATACAAAATTTGATAATCCTCACAGGCCATTTTCCAAAGCGTTAGTTGCATGTTATCAAGATTTAGAGGTAGTGATATAATCTTCAAGATTCGTATCCAGTTTGTCGATTTCCTTTTGTACCCATTTATCAATAATATTTTCATTGAGTTTTTGTTGCGCTACCAAAAGCTGCTTTTTCTCGTGTATTAATTTTTGGGCTTGGTGGTGTTCTACCTTAATACGCTCTTGGCCCTTTTTGTCCTGGTAGTAATCGTAATGGATTTCTATCCCCTGTTCTGCTAGCAATAGCTCCCTTACATTATCCTTCATATAATTATACGGTCCTTTGGTAAGCATCATCTTAAAGAAAATTGGAGTCAATTCTATTGCCATGAATAACAGCGTAATAAATAATGAAATCCAAAAACCTGCGAGTTCATGAGCCAATTTTATACGCTCCAAAAGTCCGTCAAGACCGGCTGCTACTGTCTGGTTTTTCTTTAATTCTGCATCGAGTTCTTTCGCGAGTGTCTCTCTTTGATTTTTAAATTTTGATAACTCACTGGAGTTTTTTGTATCAAATTGCTCTAATTCATTTTGATATTTTATAACAAAGACTTTTAATGCTCTAGCAATTTCCCCTTCGCCTCTCCCTGCAGCATTTTTTCCTTGTACTTCATTGGTATAATTTGTTTCTGCCTCTGTTAGTTTATCAAGTATTTCGTAACGTTTTTTTTCAATAGCCTCAAGCTGTGTGTCAAGGGCAGCGAAACGTTCCGCATAATTTGCGCGCGTATTTATCTCATAATCCTTCTGAAGCTTCTGTTGCTCTTCATATAGTGCCGCATCTATTTCACTTTTAAACATTCGAATCTCGACAGGCTTGGATATGGTTATAGCGATTATAATTCCCATACACAAGCGGGGGATGGCCCCTCCCAATTCACCCCAGGTTATTTTTTCGGTTCCATCGCCCACACCACTGGCAGCGACAATAAAACGGTCAATATTGAAAATTATCAATCCCCAAATAATACCGAAGATAATGGCTTTAATAGCGGTTGGCCAGTGAGTCTCTGTTTCAAGTACGGAACCATTGGGTTCAAAAATGGTGTACATGGCATAACCGCCAGCAAGGGCGGCCATAAATCCCGTGGCGACTACCACCCCGCCCAAACATGCATATTTAACCTGATCGGAATAGGTAGACCTTTGTAGTATGTAGCTATCCGAACCAGCGGCTTTCCATAATAACTTCATGATACGGTCTGGGGTCGGACTGTGGTAATAATCTCTTTTCATCTTTGATGGTTTTGGTTAGTGTATTAAGATTTTTTTCTTTTTCTACTTTGAGTATTTCTTCTGTTAATTCTGATATATCCAAGGGTGGAATTTCAATTTTTAAATTTGCTATTTCTGGAATATTGTTTTTGATTCTTGAGGTGGAAGGCTTAAGCGAAAAGGAGGGTTTTAAGGAAGGAAAAACATTTTTGGATTTGAATTCTGATTTTAAATTCAGTCTGTATTCCTTTTTAAATATGGGCTCTGGGGGAGGGGTTTTTTGAACCTTTATAAAATAAAGTTCAATTTTTTTAACAGTCTTTTCCTTTATGCCATAAAAGATTATTTCGACATTTTGAGTGCTTAAATCATTGGTGAAATGAAAGGCGTTTTGAGTAATTATCCTCTTTTTACTTCTATATATCACTTTAGCGTAAAGAATGTTTTGCACATCCCAAGTTATTTTATTGGGTTGACCAATAATACCTATTGGAGCATCAACATACACATTGCTAGCTACCATCTTTCTATTAGTGATTCTATAAATAATTTGGCGATATGAAATCATTAGAAAAGCATATAGCCAATTGAAGAGATTTTTCATCGTTTGTTGCCCATTAGTTGCTAATTAGAAGTGAAACAAAAATTGCCGTGCTAATTAATAAAACCCCTACTACCAAGCATCCACTATTTTTGACCTTACTAAAGGTTTTTCGGTACGTCAATCCAGGAATACCGGAGCGAATGGAATACCCCTTGGAACTTAAGCTGCCTCTTTTGGTTCTAAAACTCGGGCTTACACCAGATTTGCTGATATTGAGGTCAAAGCCTTTACCTAGGTTTATCCGTTTTTGATATCGAAAGCCCATATTGATTTTTAAAATATAAGACCTTATAAAATTTTTTATCTCTTCATTCTAGGATTGGTCATCAATTTCGGCATTTGGCGCATTAGACTTAACCGACTGTATTCCATTTTTACAACCAACTTTGGTTTCATACATTTCACTAGTAGCAATAATCTGTGAGTTCACAGCGTGTAAATTGAAATAATACTTATCGTTACTACTTTTTTTGATAACAAATTTTGGATATGCCATATTGATAGATTTTTTGATTAATATTCAAACTTAAGGCACTTAAAAAGGAAAGTTTTACGGAAAACCGTAAGATGGTATTTATTTCAACTATTATAAATAATTATCAACCGTTTTCAAAAGTGCATCCTCAAATTTATAGATGTCTTCTATTGATTGAATTGGTTCACGGGTTTCATTTTTCTTATCATCAAAAACTCCCAAGTATTTATTACCTCCATTTAAATGAAGTCTGCATAAGGGCTTACGATTGTTGTCATCCAATAGGATTCCGAAATAAGATTGGGTGTCACGGTGAATTATTCTGCTTACTGGCAGTTTTCTTCTCAGTATTGCCACTACAATTCGAAAGCCTTCCATTTCCTCTTCAGTAGTTATTATTTTGCTTTCCGGTTCTTGGGTTTCAACATTATCTTCTTGCTGTTTTTCTGCTTCCTTGTTAATAGCCGCATTTAAACGATCATTAACTTTTTCACTGATGGTTTGGTTGAAGGCCTTTTGAACAAGCTCTTTAAACTCTTCCATCACGCGTTCGGTGAGCCTGCCAGAATATGCTTTATTCGCAAAGAGCCTCACAAAATCATGTGAGGGAATGATAAGCTCTTCTGATATTAATCTTTTGATTTCCCTTGTATATTTAAGGGAGCTGGCATTGTCCACAATAGAGTCTACATCGAAATTTGATTTGTGGAATTTGGCTATTTCATTTACCATATTTTCCTTTACCGTAGTAATATTAAACTCTAAAAATGGTTTTTCGTCCATTTTATTGGGCTCTTCCAAATCTGTGTAAAACCGGTATTCAATTCCATTTGTAAGCAATGAAAAGCGGGTTTTTGTTACGTGGAAATAACGGAACAATTGTGAATTATGTACGTTTAGATCCTCTCTCCAATTTTTGCATTCTACAATCAGGATAGGGTTACCGTTCTGGAATATTGCATAATCTACTTTTTCGCCTTTTTTAAGTCCAAGGTCCGCTGTAAATTCTGGTACAACTTCAGTTGGATTGAATGTATCATACCCCAGAATATTAATAAAAGGCAGTACAAAGGCATGTTTGGTAGATTCTTCCGTTTCTATTTTATCCTTTAGTTGATGTATTTTATCAGCTAAAGCTTTAAGTTGGTTGTGTAGTTCCATTTTGATATTTTATTTTATTGGATTTCTTAAGAACGTATAGCAGCTGCCATAATACTCACATATTCCCTTACAAATTTTTCAAGCTTATCTTCTGGAATTGTTTCATAACCTTTTGTACTTGGTCTTCTTTCACCTTTACAGAAACTTAATCTAGGATAAACGCGGTCTAAACTTTTCTTATAGGCTACACTACAAGAGCAATCATCAGTTTTTTCTACACAGGGAACATAATTGAAAAGATAGCTTCCACCATGCTTGTTGCCATCGATTACTGTAATTTTAAATTCAATTGTTGCTCCATTTAATAAAAAGTTATTCTCCTTTGCAATTGCTTCCTTTCCATCTTTTTGGAAATAAATATTGGTATTGTATGGTACTTCTGTATCTAATCGAACTAGTTCTAATATTAAATCTGTTCCAGTTAATTTTTTAATTTCAGAATAATTAATATCTTTTGACTTTCCTATAACCTCATTAAATAAACCACGATCTTTAACATCGAATCCTTCCAATAATAATTGCTTTTCAATTGCATTGTATAGATAGGAGTTTTGGTCTGACTGCGTTGATTTGTCTTCCGAAGTTGGTGCTTTTAAAACAATACTAGGTTTGGGATTTGCCTTCATATATTTTTTTATCTCATCAGTGGTAATTATTTCTTTTTGATCTTTACCAGTAAGTTTTACGTAACCACGTTGCAAACTGCATGACCCTAATGTTGTTAGAATCATAAGAAGAAGTATCCTAGTTTTTGCTTTCATTTTTTTTTGATTTAATTAAATATTGTTTCAAACTTAAAGCCTCTTTTTAAGGATATTTTACGGAAAACCGTAAAGTCAATAATTTTTTAAAATAAATCCACTCAGTTCTTTTTCTGGAATTACTTTATGTTTTTTGGTTATAACTATTTTTTCGTTCCCCAAATCAATTATTTGGAAATGAGGATTGCAATTGTTAACTCTGTAATTCAGCGCACGCAGTCCGGCTTTTAAACCTTCTTCTTTTGTATGGTTATAGACATAGTTTGAGCAGGACAACTTAAAGAGACACTTTCTCCTTTTGTGTTTTGGAATAATAAACCAATAACATTTAATGGAGAGTAATAAAATGTGCCTGATCATTTTTTGAAAACTAACATATTGCTCAACACGGTAAACCCAGGTTTTGCGCCAAAACCAAAACAACCTGCATCCGTTGGAACTGTATTTGTAACAGTTTCCAATTGTAGATACGTCCAACCTTCTTCAGCTTGTTGGTTTATAATTTTTTCCAATTGCATAGACACGTGGTGTGGTGACCCAGTTTTGTGATCTACGTGTGCGGTAAAAGGGATAACTTTGTATTCCATCATTTAAATATTTGTAGTTTTTCCAAACTTACTTTACCGAAATAAAAATCCCTTACGGTTTTCCGTAAGGGATAAAAAATCACCTATATATTCTCCCTACCCATATATATTAGGCTATCATTAGGTCAAAGGTATGGAAGGGGGTAGTGGGTATTTTACGGAAATCCATAACCTATTAAAAAAAATGGAAAACCTCATTTCGCATCAAGACAAAATGAATGACCATTAAAAAAACCCTCCTAAATCGGAAACACTCCCCCTTTGAAGGGGGGGCAAGGGGGGATGTTAAAAGAAACCCTCCCCAAACCTATTTCCTGCACTGCTAGGTTTCTACCTAGCTTGTCCCCTAAGCATAGTAGACTAAATTCCACAGCTCGTCTTTGGACGGATAATGTTTTACTTTATCAACAACTTCATAAATCGGAAACCCTCCCCCCTTTGAAGGGGGGCAAGGGGGGATGTTAAAAGAAACCCTCCCCAAACCTATTTCCTGCACTGGTAGCTTTCTACCTAGCTTGTCCCCTTAGCATAGCAGACCAAATTCCACAGCTCGTCTTTGGACGGATAATGTTATACTTTATCAACAACTTCATAAATCGGAAACACTCCCCCCTTTGAAGAGCCTGTCCCGAGCTTGACTAGGGAGGGCTAGGGGGGTGTTATAATCCAGATGGCGTTCCCTGAGCGAAGTCAAAGTGAACACCGTCCTGAGTGGAGGAGAAAGGCAAAAGCGATCAACCTATATCAAGGACATAAACATACACGATTCATGCCACCTACTTAAATTAACCCGATATCCTTTACTATAGCCACCAATTGGGTGGTATTTCGGGCCTTAAAATGATCGCAAAGCTTACTGATCTTTTTTTCGATGGAACTTACGCTGGCAGGCTGGATTTTGTTTTTTGTAAAATTGAAACTAATTTCTTTTTGTATAAAGCCCTGCGAGAGTAGCTTTAGAATTTCTATGTCGTAGTCGCTAATTTCAATCGCCATCTTTTTTTGAATGGCATTAGCTACTTGGGGGGAGAGATATTGTTTCCCTCCATACACATCCTCAATGGCCTGGGCCAATTGTTTTAGGCCATACCGTCCTTTACAAACATAGGCATCGGCATTGCACTGCAGTACAATGTTTCGTACTTTTTGCAGGTTGTCCTCTACGGAATAGGCAATTATTTTTAAGCCTGGGTACTTTTCCTTCAGTGCTCGAATTAATGTTTCGCCAGAAGGGTACTTTTGGCTACGATGGTCCGCTACAAACGAGAGATCTGTTATTAAAAGATCAAAAGGTTCCTTGACTAACATCGCCTTTTCAATTTGAAGAAACGCATCATCGCAATATGCAACTTGCGTAATGTGTTCTATATTCATTCCGTGCAGAACAGAAACAACTCCTTCGTTGATGCACTCCAGGTCATCTGATACCAATACTTTTTTAAACATACTCATATACTAATTTTTGATCGAAACCCATTTCCGGGTTCAGATTCAAAAATAATAGTTCCCTTAATTGCTTGAATACGGTTTTCCGCATTTTGTAGTCCATTCTTGTTTTTTAGGGTGCAACCTTTGCCATTATCGCTATATGCAATGCTTATATGCTTGCCCTGTTGCCTAAAGTTAAGCAGTACCGCAGTCGCACCGCTGTGCTTTTTCATATTAGTCATCAATTCCTGCAGCACCCTATACACAGTTTCTTTTTTAATGGTGGGCACAATTTTCCAATCAAGGCTAGCTAAATTACGGGTAGAGATTGCTGTTGTATCAGTTTGATAACTTAATAGGAGATCGTTGAGCTGTTCGTTGAAGTCGGCTTCTATTTCAATAGCACTATTTTCTTTAGAGATGTCGCGTGTTTTGTTATAGATAGTCTCAAGAGCATCCATTATTGTTTCGTCATCTCTATATTTTCCTTGTAATTTGGCCATAAGCTGGTACACGTCGTTTGCTACTTCATCATGGACTTTTTTTGATATGCGTGCCTCGGTTTTGTGCACTTGTATTATTTTATCCTTTTTATGTCTTGCCCTTAAAAGAAGTATAACCAAAACAGCCAATAGAAATATGGAAATACCGAGAATCATAAAAAGCATTTTTTGTCCTTTCTCCTTTTGCTGAAGCAATTGTGCTGCCAAGGTGTTTTTTCGTTCCTTATCGACATTATACTTTAGAAGAGCATTTTTATTTTGGGCGACTTGTTTCTCATTGGTTATACTATCAGTGATTTTTTTAAAAGCGATTATTTTTGGGTTTTCATCCATGATTACAAAAAGAGAAAGAGCATCCTGTAGATAAGTAATACTGTTAAGAGTTTGGGCAGTTTGGTAGGCCTTGTTGGCAAAATTCAGTGCTTGAGAACGGTCGTTCCGGTCAAAATAATAGTGAGTAAGGTTTTTGTAGCTAGAATAGGTTTTATCCAATTCGTTATAACTTTCACGGATCTGTAGGGCTTTTTCAAGGTTGGGAAGAGCCTCCGAATCTCCGACTTTTGATTGTACAAAACCAAGATTGTCGAGTACGAGAGCTAACTGGAGCGAATCCTTGATGTATGTATTATGTTTTAGCAATTGGCTATATTGATGAAGTGCCTCACTGTATTTTTGCTGATCTTTATAAATATTTCCCTTATTATTGATAATTGTAATACTATCTTTAGTACTAGGGTGTAGTTCTAAAAGGTCATCGTAAACCACAATGGCTTTTTTATAATTTTTAGTGCTTCTGTAAATTATTCCTAAATGATTTAATATTCCTATTCTTTCTTGCTTTAGGGTACCATTCTTCCGGTAACTATCAAGGAGTGAAAGAGCTTCTGCTGCCGCCGCTTCACTATCATATAAATTTCCGATGCTATATTCCGCAAGGGCAATCATTCTTAAATCATGTAAAAGATTTAAAGTATCTTTTCTTAGATTATCCTTTTCTTTTTTTTCCGTATAAAAATTAATTGCATTCGGAAGATCATCACTTGAATTTGGATTAAGTATTAGTTTATAATAGTGGGCGGTGCTGTCATATTTTTGTTGGCATAGTGAAGATACTGGACAGAGAAGTAGGCTCAGTGATAGCCAAAAAAAGAGGAATGAAAATATTTTGTTTTTCATTCCTCTAAAGTACTAACAAATTGGCAGATATTTATCCACCACCATTTCCTCCAACAGGCGGTGGCGGTGGCGGTGGTATATGACCATCATCGCCACAACAGGCTTGTGTACTCTTTACTTCCTCGGAAATGGCTTGTGGGGTACAGGAAAAAAGACCCAAATTGAGGAAAACCGTTAGTAAAACTAAAATTATTTTTTTCATTTTGTTATGATTAAAAGTTGATACTAGTGTGGCCGTCCAGATACTTGCCCAGATTGTTTTTCAGCAACACGATAAGGGAAAGGCTAAGCCTTTCAAGCTTGAGAAGTGTGGAGCGCAGAAGTAATGCATAAGGTTACTTCTCAAAATGGCCAGTTACATTACACTGCAGCTCCAGTAGTAGTATTGAAATGTTTTGTAAACCCTGTTACACCCAAGGTGGCATTGCAATACTGAAGCAAATGAAGAAAGAATGGTTTGGAAAGCTTGGAAAGTGGATGGAAAGGTTTTGGAAAGCTTCTGGAAAATTATTTCCGAATATTTTCCACACAATTTTTTGTAATTTTAATAGGTTCAAATACAGACTTTATGCATAAAAAATTACTGTTGGATGCTTTCGGAAAAGTGCGAAAAGAATTGGAACAAGAGGGGGTTTCTTCTCCATCAAAGACTCGATGTGCGGAGGAGTTGTCCATCATAGTTTCCAAATCTTTTAGCTATAGTGAGAGAAGATTACGTGATTTTTATAATAGTGCCATAAATCCTGACTGCGAAAAAGTCAATATTCCTCAAGAGGAGGTAGTATTGGCACTCGCAAATTATTTGAACTGTACCGATTTCAAGGAGTATTTGGCCAAAAATCCAATTAATAAAGAAAAAGAAATTCCTGTGATCTCACCTACTACCCAATTACAGAGTTCTGTGGGATTTTTAAATAAAAATAAAGTAACGCTGATTGTAATATTTCTTTTTGCTTTAGGAATAGGAAGTTATTTCTATATCACTAGACAACGTTGGATGGAGTGGCAGGATACCCATTATGTTGAGGTTCCCTTCGATTCCAAAAAATTGAATGAGGGTACTTTAAAATTTTATAAGGAAGAGCGCATTGAAAACTTTAAAAGAATTATTGCTAATTGTAGTACCCAATATTTTCGAAAGGATGGAGAGGTTCAAATATGGTATGGTAAAAATAAGGAGGGTATACTTCAATATTTCACTAGTTATGGGTTACATCCAGAGACTGGTAAAACCCTTAAGCCGATTACCACATATATGATTAGGAAATATATTTGTCCTTAAATTTAATTAATGGGATCTAGAGTTTGTTTCCGCATTGTTTGTTGGCTTTTAGTTTTTTTCTAACATTATATTTGTTTTCTCCCCCAAGTCATAAAGTCTACACTGACCGACTCTACAAACCCACAACCCACAACCCACAACCGAGAACAGACAACCGCTTCACGCTTCACTACTCACCATCAACCCACAACCGAGGACCATTTGCGGATTCAATACTCACTACTCACCATCAACCCACAACAGACAACCCAATAATAATTTCTCTTAAAAATATTTCATTCCAGAAAAGTTCATGTTCTATCTAGTTTTGGATGTAATTGAACAATTATATAAATAGGGTATTTTAAAACGAATAAACCTTAAACACAATCAAATTCTAAGTGAAAATTGCTGTATGCTAATTCATATAAAGGAAATTATTTAGTTTCGTATACTTTCGTTGTTTAAACTTTCGAGTATGCGATTATTGGGTATTGTAATTATACTATTGTTAAATAGTACAGGTCTTTTGGCCCAAGATAGAATAATTGATAGTCTTCAAAATGAACTGAATACTACCCAAAACAGTCTGCAAAGGGTAAAACTTTACAACGCAATTTCCGAACAGTTTAAATACAGCGATCCCAACAAGATGCTCGAATTTGCTATTAAGGCTTTGGAGTTATCGAAAGAGGAACAACTGAAAATTGAAATGGGGCATGCTTATCTGAATATAGGTACGGCCCATATTATTTTGGGCGATTACCAAAAGGCAATGGACCATTTTGTCTGGGGGAAATCCCTTTTTGAAGACCTTCCAAAATATCCTCAAACTTCTGCCGATATTGCAAAAGGCTTGGCCAGAACCTATGGTAGCATGGGTATTGTCTTGTCAGAACAGAGCAATTATGCCAAGGCTCTTCAATATTATTTAAAAGCAGCGAAAGCCTACGAAATGCTGGACGATAAGGGGCAGGCAGCCAAAATTTATAATAATATGGGGGTTGTTTACAAATCCCAAAACCAAAATCAAAAGGCATTGGAGTTTTTCCTTAAGGCCTTGGAAATCCAAAAAGTGCTGAATGCACCGAATACCGCTATTACCCAAACCAATATTGCAAATATTTACTTCAAGGCGGAAAAGCTTGATGAGGCTTTTCAGTATTATACTGCAGCCAAAAGTAGTTTGGATTTACACCCTAATACTCGGGCTTTAGGGGAGTGGTATAACAACGTAGGTGCGTATTACAATTCTCGTAATTACCCCCAAATGGCATTGGAAAATTGGCAAAAGGCCATAAGTGCCTTTGAATCCATACACGATAAGTTTGGATTAGCTGATACCTATCTTTTACTGGCTGAATTTTATAACGCACAAGGGGAGCATACAAAGGGCCAGCAAGCGGCAAAAAGTGCCTTAAATTTAGCGTATGAAACAGACGTATTGGAACAAAGGGCAGCGGCGGAAAACCTTTTGAGCGATAGCTACGACAATTTGGGAAAGACCGAGCAGGCCTTGTTTCACTTTAAAAAGTATAGTAATGCAAAGGACAGTCTCTATAAAAAAAATAACATTCAAAAGGCAGTGGAAGCTGCCATGAACTATGAGTTTGAGAAAAAAGAGCTCCTCCAAAAGGAAGAAAACCAAAAACGCGAGCTCTTGATAAAGGAGGAGGCAAAAAGCAATACCTTAAAACTACTCTTTGGTTCCCTAATTGTACTTTTGCTTTTCGGCATCGGCTTTTTGATATACAACCGCCAACAACTTAAAAAAAACCTAACCCTTCAAAAGGAATTGGCAGAGTATGAGCAAAAGGCTTTACACCTACAAATGAATCCCCATTTTGTATTCAATTGTTTGGGCTCTATCTCAAGTTTTATAGTTCAGAACGGCACGGATAGCGCCATTAAATACCTGTCAAAATTTTCAAAACTGATGCGCTTGACATTGGAATATTCAAAGGAGTCGCTTATTCCAATCGATAAGGAGATTGAAAGCCTTCAAAATTATTTGGAGCTTGAGCAACTTCGGTTTAATGATAAATTTACTTTCAACATCGCCAAAGACCCAAACATAGAGGACGATGTAGCGATTCCGCCTTTATTGATTCAACCCTTCATCGAAAATTCAATCATTCACGGGGTAATTCCAAAAAAGGAAAAAGGTAATATTTCCATAGCTTTTTCGGTTGCGGGTAAATCCTTACATTGTACTATTGTGGATGATGGGGTAGGGATCAACCAATCTATTAAAAATAAGGAGAATTTGGTTTTGGCGCATAAGTCTATGGCCTTGGGTATCATTAAAAAAAGATTGGAGATGATTTCTGAAGCTACAAATAAGGAGGCCAGTATAGCAATTGAGGAACTAATAAACGGCAATACAGTCACCGGAACAAAAATAGTGTTGAAATTGCCTTTACAGTATAGCGGCCATTAATTGAAAAGATTTCAAGGAATTTATGATTAAAGCAGTTTTAATTGACGACGATAAAAATTTAAGGGAGGGAATGAAAAAGCTTCTCGCCCGCTTTGCCCCGAAAATTAAAATTATTGGTGAGGCAGATAGCGTAGCGACTGGAGTGGAGACAATAGACCGATTACAGCCACAGGTTGTTTTTCTTGATATACAGCTGAACGACGGTACCGGGTTCGATATATTGGAAAAAGTAGCCGAAAAAAGCAAGGCCATAAACTCCAACATAGTATTTATTACTGCCCACGAACAATACGCTATCAAGGCTTTTAGGTTTAGTGCCTTGGATTTTTTGCTAAAACCTGTAGATCCCGAAGAACTGCAAAAAGTGATTGAAAAAATTGAAAAAGTGCTCACAAATAAAAATGACTATTCCCATATAGATTTATTACTTGAGAACATCCGGAAAAACGTAGATAATTTTAAACGCATTGCGCTATCGACTCAAGACGGCATACATCTATTTGACATAAGTGACATTATTCGTTGCGAAAGTGAAGATAATTATACCAAGTTTTATATTAAGGATCATAAACCCATATTGATTTCCAAAACTTTAAAGGAATACGAGGAGCTATTGGCACAGCACAATTTTGAGCGCATCCATCAATCGCATTTAATCAACCTTAATTATTTAAGGTCTTACATTAAAAAAGACGGAGGCTATCTGGTAATGGAAGACGGCAGCCATTTGCCTATCTCACAACGAAAAAGGGAACGCTTGCAAAATATTTTAAAAGCCATGTAGCGAATTCTAAATGAAACCCCACCTATACTCATTCGCCCAAGAAATTACCAAAAGACATGATTACTTTTATATCAAATAACCAATTATGAAAAAAATACTACTTCTCCTTTTATTAGCTTCTGGTCTTGCCAGTGCGCAAATTGTAAACATTCCTGATTCCAGCTTTAAAAATGAATTGATCAATGATGGAGTCGATACCAATAGCGATGGTGAAATACAAGTTTCCGAGGCACTTGCTACAACTTCCATATCCCTGCAGTCATCCAATATTGTAAATATCACTGGAATTGAAGCCTTTGAAAATTTAGAAAGTTTTCAGAGTGACCCGAACCAAGTGGCGACCATTGATTTCTCTAGCAACCTAAATTTAATTTCTGTTGAAATTCAAGCTGCCATTCCTCCTGGCGTGGGACCTTTAGCCTTTGTAGATGTTACCGCCTGCACCCTGCTGGAAACTTTTTTGATTCAAAGCAGTTCCGTTACTTCGTTGGACGTAAGCAACAATAGCAATTTAACGTATTTCAGATGTGTGAACAATCCGTTGATGGAAACCGTCTTTCTTAAAAACGGTAGCGATGAAAGCTCAAACATGGATCCCGGTAGCTGGATGGAAAATTGGTTGTCCGCAAACAATCCAAGCCTGCAATATGTATGTGCCGACGAATTTCAGGTTACCGAAATACAGCAATTCGCGGGAACCGATTATCCAGTAAATTCTTTCTGTACCTTCCCTCCGGGCGGTGATATCAATACTATTACAGGGATAACAAAATTTGACGATGAGGGCGACGGTTGCGATTCAGGCGATAGTCCAATCTCCTACGCCCGTTTTAATATAAATTATAATTCCATACCAACCAACGCCATAGCGTATAGCAATTCTGCCGGGGTTTATAATGTGTATGTGGCACAACCAGGTCTTTATACCTTACTACCGTCGTTAGAAAACCCAAGTTACTTTAGCGTGAGTCCCGCTTCGGCAGACGTGCCGATTCCCGTAATTGACAACAGCACCGTGACCCAGGATTTTTGTGTGGAGGCAACAGGCGTGCACCAAGACCTTGAAGTTGTAGTTACCCCAATTATAGCTGCAAGACCGGGGTTTGCGGCAACCTACTGGCTGACATACAAAAATAAGGGAAACCAAACCGCTTCTGGAGATGTAACCTTCAATTATCCCGAAGACAAGATGGATTTTGTTTCTTCTAGTACAACACCGGATACACAGGGAGCAGGCATGATGACCTTTAATTTTATGGACCTGCAACCCTACGAAACGGTAACCGTATCAATCGTTCTTGATGTAAACGCACCTACGGACACGCCCCCCGTAAATATTGGTGATGTTTTGACGCTTGCCGCACAGGTAAATCCCATTGCGGGCGATGAAATGCCAGACGATAATACATTTACACTTAACCAAACTGTGGTTGGATCCTTCGATCCCAATAATATTATCTGCTTGCAAGGAGAAGAGGTGCCTACAGATTATATTGGAGACTATCTTCACTATGTTATTAATTTTGAAAACACGGGGACGGCTCCTGCCCAGAATGTGGTACTAACTATGGAAATAGACCCTGACGAATTTGATCCTTTAAGTCTTCAAATCCTTAATATTTCCCATCCAGCTGAAATAATTGTACAAGATAATCTAGCCCAGTTTTATTTTCAAGATATCCAGTTGGACTCAGGGGGCCATGGGAATATACTTTTAAAAATGAAAACGAATAGTGAATTGACCTTCACGGATAATGTGGAAGCCCAGGCCAATATTTATTTCGATTATAATTTCCCGGTAGAAACCAATGAGGCAATAACTTCATTCAGAATATTAGGTGTAGAAGAGCACGACAGTTCAAACATTGTACTGTTCCCTAATCCAACCGATGGATTGGTGAATATTCAATCTGCTGCCATCATTAAGAATATTCGAATTTATGATCTTCAAGGAAGATTGATGGAATCATTCCAGCCGAATTCACAAGCTACGAAATTGAATATAACAAACTTAAATACCGGCGTCTATTTCCTTTCTATCGAAACTGAAATAGGCACAAGTAATAAAAAGTTCATAAAGCATTGATAAATTGGTTTAATGGATGTTAAATTGATATATTAATTGTTAGTTAATATGTGTGAGGGCAAGATCTTTATAGTATTCTTGCCCTCTCTTTTTACAGATACTATCTCTTTCAACTACCAACCACCAACCACTTGCGGATTCACATATTCACAAATTCAACTATTCACCATCCGACTCCTTTTTTACTTTTCGATATTAACGACTTAAGTACTTAGCTTATAACCTAAAGACGAAAGACATAAGACATAAGATGTAAGACGAAATATAATTTCCATTTCCGGGATTATAAACTTCAGTATTCAGTATTTAGTATTCAGTATTCAGTATTCACAACAGACAACCGAGAACCCACAACAGCCTCAAATAAACCCATACATTCTAGCTTTTTGTAATAATTGTTTGTCTTCCCCATCTTCTACATCAAAAACTATTTTTAACTGCCGTTTGCGTTTTTCCAGTGCACCCAATGAAAAGGGCATTAGTTCTGGTAGCTCTTTCATCTTTGTGCCTTGCGAAAGCTCATAAAGTAGATGTCTGTCCCATTTGTCCAACAAGTAGTCGTGGCTTATATATTTACGAATGGCCTGCAGTACCGTTTTGCTGTAATAGGGCGGGTCCAGCAGTACCTCCATAAGAGCTGCCACCAAGGTTTCGGTATCTATATCACTTTTTATTACAAACCCCTCGGGATTGATATTCCTAAAAATATTCTGTATTCTGTAATTGTCATTAAAGGTAGTGGCCACTACAATTTTGGCTTGCGGATGCTTTTCGCGTATTTCCAGCCCCAAATCCTCTCCCGAAAGCATTCCTAGGGTGGGGGAAGGGGGTAATTTTATATCCAAAAAAACCAAATCCAAGGTTTTATGCGGATTGTATCTTTCCATAATATGTTGGGCCGTATCGCAACTGGTAGCCTCCGTAATAGAAAACTCCAATTCCTCCGTGGTTTTTGCGATATGCAGGAGTGCATTTCGAAAGGCTTCTATTATCAATGGATGATCGTCAATAATTAGGGTATTGTATTCTTTTGCTTCCATAATCAGTATTTTATGGGTACACTTATATATATTTTTGTCCCTTCGCCGGGTATTCCCTCAATAACACATGTGCCCCCCATTTTTTTGGTACGCGATTTAATGTTTTTTATTCCAATGCCGGTTTCCGCAAAACGTTTGGTATATCCAATACCATCATCTTCTATATACAGACTTAAAACCTGCTTGTTGGCCTTTAGTACCAATTTTACTTTATTGGCTCTTGCATGCTGTACTATATTGTGCAGCGCCTCTTCCATTATTTTGTAAATATTGGTTTTTAAATAACTGTTGGTTCGTTCCCAGGTAGCTTCTTCCACAATTTTCAGCTCGGCTGAAAACTTACCTTGTTTTTCCCATTTTTTTACCAAGGCCCTTAAATTTTGGATATATTGGTTTTCGCTTATATAGAGTTCATTGCGCAAGTCGTGCGATATATCGCGTATTTCCTTTTCAATCTTTTGGAGTTCCCCTAAATATTCACGGTGTTTGATAATGGCAGCTGACTCGCCATCTATATTTAAAAATGCCCAGTTGATCCGTATTCCGAACAGCCGCGCCAAAATGCTGTCATGAAGGTCTTCCGAAATCCTTCGACGTTCCTCGAGCCTTCCTCTCACCAGATTTTCTTGCTGCTTTAAGGTGAGAAGATAGATTTTTTCATTTGCCTTTTGTTGCTCGCTTTCAAAAGCAAGGGCTTTGTTTTTAGCGCGTGCCCTGAAATTTGTAAAGAGCAACAATAAAATTATCACCACGGCTCCTGCACCGGCGGCAATAACTGCCTTATCCCGTGCCAAGCGTTTATTATCCTCTATATAACTGGCTGTTTCGTATTCTATACGGGTAAATTTATCGCGTACGACCCGTTCGGCACGGGTAAGGATTTTATTTAAGGCAATATGTTGGCTTAAATAGTCCTCCCTTTTTTTGCTATCGGCTCTGGCCAAAAGTTGTAGGGCGGTTAGGGCGTCCCGGTTCAGCTCCAATTCCTGTCCCAATTGGAGGGCCCAGCTAGCGTGGTGTACCGCTTGCGCACTGTCACCCTCTTGCAGATAGTATTCTGCCAAATGAATATGGCTCATAACAATACCCGCCCTGTTTTTAATGCTGTCGCGTAAATTAAGGGCGCGGCAGTAATCTGTAACCACATCATAATTTGCTTCTTTTAAAAAATAACTATACGCTCTGTTGTCTATAATGCGGGCATGTAAGGCAGGATCTTCCCTTAAGTATTCGTCTGCTTTTAAGGCAGTGTTGAATAAGGCTATGGCCGGTTCCTGATTTCCCATTTTTTGGAATAATACTCCCAAGTTGTTCTGGAGATCCAAAAGGTAAATACCGCCATCCCCGTGGCGCTCCAAATAGACCATAGCCTGCTTATAGTGGTCAAGCGCCATATTATATTCTTCCAAGTTTTCGTGGATTGCCCCAAGTAGGTTATGGCATAAATAGAGCTGCTTATATTTTTTTAGGGGAAGGAGCTGTGAAATCGCCTTATAAACCAAAACTTCACTTCCGGTATAATCCTTAATATGGGTCTTTATCAAAGCCATATTATAAAGCATTTTCGCCGCATAATACGGTTTGCTGTGCCGAAAATGCTGTAGCGCCTTTTCATAATGTAGATAGCTCTGTCCATAATCCTGCCATTGCATATAATGAATTCCATAATGCCAATAGCCCTCTCCCATATGGAGGGTGTCGCCCAGTTTCCTCGCAAGCAATAGGGCTTCTTCATTTACTTGCTTAAAAAAGGTGCTGTCCGTTGAATTTGCGAGCAAATATGCTATGTGTGTGTAGTAGTTCATTTTAACGCTATCGTTCTGTAAGGTTTTTACTTCTTCAAAGGCCTGGTGCATTGCTGCAGGGACGTTTGTTTCTCTCGCTTTCTGAAGGAGCGAATCTATGGTTGTAATATTTGAAGCGGAGGAGTCCAAATTCCCGTTGCAGCTACTAAAAGCGATACAAAACAAACTTCCGGAAAGCAGTAGGTTTTTTAAAACGAAAGATTTCATGGCGGTGTAGATTGGAGCTATTCAAATGTAAGAAAAGCCTTTCCTTTTAGGAAAGACTTTTCGTTTAACTGCAACCTAATCAATCTTTATCGTTGTCTGGTCTTAGGCTTAAATCATCGCCCGTAGCCATAGGGCTATGGTCGCTGTTTTGAACCTGATCGACAAGATCGGTGGGGGTACAGGCATTCAAGCCTACCCCTAAAAGTAGGGTGAGTACTAAAATCTTGAATTTCATGATAAGAAAATTTAAGGGTATTGAATAAATGTTCTGCCCATCGCCCTGATGGGGTATATTCAATGGTGCACCTTGAAAAACCTGATATTCAGGCAGGAGAGCCACTTCCTTATCATAAAAATAAAGGGAGCTATTAGAACTACTTTTATTGGAGCTGGCTTACTTTGTGAAATGTATAATTTCAAGGGTGAAAAGCGACTTTATTAGGGTATGATTACATTATGTTACTGCCCTTTAGGGTATGGATAATTTCCAATTGGTGTGCATACGAAGTAGTGTAAGGAATAAATTGCTCGCATCCCTTCAACTTAAGAAATTTCTTGGTGTAGTGAATTCGGTAGATGTGGATGGCATTGACAATATAACTTTTATGGATACGCACAAATGGAAACCTCAATATCTCCTCAAAATACGAAAGGGAATTGAAAACGGTAAATTGCTCCCCGTCATTTAAATGTACGATTACATAATTATTGTCGGCCTTAATATACCAAATGGAGCCAGAACGTAAATATCGAATTTCCTTGCGGCAACTTATAGTTATTGGTTTGTCCTGCGCCAGCAACTTCTGCCTAATTTCGCCCAATACTGTTGTAATGGCTGCTATGGACAGTGGTTTTATAAGTACATCAAAGAATCCGTCTTTTAAGGCCCTATATGCTTTTCGATAACTGTTGGTAATCCCAACCCACATAACATTGTTGTTAATAGTCTCGGCTACAGGAATTAAGTCCAACTCCAAATCCACAAGAAAAACTTGTGGGTTGTAATGGTGTAGATAATGTGCTAGCTCAATAGGTTGGTCTGGAGGTTTTACTTCCACCACTTCCCATAGCGGAACAGTATCTTCACCTAATTGGTTTTTGATAGGATAGGCAGTTATGGATAATAGACGAAACAACCAGAAATATTTTTGATTGCATACTACTATCATTCCTACAAACTCGAGTTGGGTTTCTCCTTACTTATGGTAAGGCAATCCCCTAAAATTGCCACGAAATAATAAGTAGTTTTATTTTCCAAATCTTGCCATTCAGGTTTATGAAATCTAAAATGAAGTATTACCTGCATATTGTCGAAATTATGGAGAAAGAATTGACCGTAAGGGGAAATGCACCCCTCTATTCATTTTTGGACATACAGGATTGCCTTCAAATTTGCTATAGGAGGCTCCAAGAATTACGGGTTTTAGTAGTAAAACACGGTTTTGAAAACACCGCTGAGGAATGTCGTTTTTTTAAGGAAATAAAACCCAAGGTTTTCGGGAAACTTATTTTTTTTAGCAAACTCCTTGAATTTGAAATGCAAAAGCCCGAACATTCCCAAAAAGCACTACGTAAATATGTGGTTAAAAACATAGGATCCCTACGGCATATATTTATAGAGTATAAAGAGTTCCATCAATACCTTCTATGCCGCCGGAAGGATCGGGATAGGGAGTATTTTTGCCGTCCCGGTCGTCCCTACGTAACCGGAAGCCTCAGCTTGCCTTATTGTTCCGACCCCGTATTTTCTACCACTCAGGACTATCTCTCGGCCAAATTTACAGCACATACTTCTCTAATTGAATACTTATCGCAACGGTATATACAATCGAATTGCGCAGCCGCCCAAAAAAGTCTTTTAAGATGGACGGGCCAAAAGGTAGATCTGGTGGAGCTGGTCTATGCCCTGCAGGCCTCGGGCCTAATCAATAACGGCAATGTGGGGATCAAAGACCTTGCAACCGCCCTGGAACAATTGTTTAATGTAGAGGTGGGCGATTACTATAGAATTTTTCTAGAAATACGAATGCGGAAATCCAATCAGTCCAAACTTCTCGACTTCCTAAAGACCAGCCTCCACAATCGGATAATCGAGGTGGATGGATAGCCAATGCAACCCGAACGGGTTTTGAAAGACTAAGGCAAAACCTCCTTCCCCTATCTGGAAGAAAGATATCAAATGTTTATATTCGTCCACTCATATTTTAGTCCCAGTGCCAACCATCTGGCAGGCATAGGTACGGCGCCCGCTTCATTGTAAGAAGTGTTAAATAGATTGGTTATCTCTGAGTATAACAGAAAATCTTGCCATTGGTAATTTATACGAATATCCAATACGTTATAGGCGCTGGCAAGTTCACGCTTAAGCAGCCTATTTAAAACGTTTAATGAAAAATCGTGCTTCCGGTAATACAGACCTGCAACAAACTGATGCTTTAAGGATTCTAAGGTGTATTTGGATTGGGTTTGCGCTGAGGTCTCCAGACGGGGGTGCAAATAATTATAGCTAGCCGTATAACCGAAAGATTGCGTGCCGTTCAGCTGAAACTCCTGTTGCACTCTTACATATAGGCCGTGCACTTTGTTTTTTCCGAAATTGGTTGGGGAATAAGGGTCGGAGGGATTGGCCCTTACCCAATCAATAAAATCGGAAATGCTGCGATAAAAATAACCTGCTTTAATACTGCTGTTTCCCTTTCTGTACTGGATATTGCCTTCATAGCTCCAGGCGTTTTCTGGCTGGAGAAACTCATTGCCCACATTCCCGGGGCGTTGCTCTAAATATAGATCGGTAAAGGAGGGAATCCGCTGTCCCGAGCCAATGCTTGTAGAAAACCTCCAATGGGCATTGATAAGATATGCCAAATCCATTCCTGGGTACACCTGCACCCCGTAATCTGTGTTGTAATTGGCATAAAGGCCAATTGTGCCCCTAATTTTCTCTCCCAGCCGGCTACTCAATTCCCCATAGGCGCCGTGATTGTTGCGATTGTGTTTTCCAATATTCGAACTATTGATGGTTTCCAATCTGGACTCCACACCCAAACCGATGGTTCCGATTTTTGTAACAAGCCTACTATTTAATTCCAGCATCAGCGCGTTGGTGTAATGTAGGGATCGGCCTTTGCTCAGATCGTCTTTATAAAAACGGTAATCGTCTTCGCCATAACGGTTACTTATTCTTGGTGAAATGGTAAGCTTGCCAAAGCTGTGTTTTGAGGAAAGAGAGAATACTGAGGATTCAACCAATTCTTCCGAATTCAAATCGTGGGGTGCAGCGTAGAAGCCGTTAGCTCCAAATAGGCTACGCGCGTAGCCCGCCATAGCCTGTAGGCTGTTGTTAGTGTTGAAGTGATAGTTTCCATCATAAAAAAGCTTGGTAATCTGGGCTGCCGAATTGTAGCGCTGGCCATTATAATTGCTTTGGCCAAGTGCCAGAAGCTGGCTTTGTTTTTCCGATCCAAGGATTGCTGTAGCCTCAACCGATCCTCCCGCGTAAATCCCCGACCCGTCGCCCTCTTCCTTACTCTTAAAGGAACTGCCTGTTTTAACATCTGCAATTAGGGTGGAATGGCTTTCTTTTTTGGTAACTATATTTATGGCCCCAGTAAGTGCATTGATTCCATACACCCGGGCTGCGGCACCTCTTAGCACTTCAATATGGTCTATGGCGCTTAAGGGCAAGGGGATGTTCATCATATTATGTGCAGACTGGGCGTCAAGCATCTTTACCCCGTTAATAAGCACTAAGGTTTGCTCGGAAGTTCCCCCGTCGATAGAAATGTCTGCCTGCGCTCCAAATGGTCCCCGCTGTCGGATATCCACCCCGCTTATATAGGACAAAACCTCGTTGAGCGATTTGGCGGGAAGGGCCTCAAGCTGCTTTTGGGTGATAAGCTGAATGTCCCGGGTAACTTTACTGAATGGGGTCTCCAGCCGGTTGCCCTGAATAACGATTTCCTCCAACTCGCTGCGCGGTACACTTGGGTCCGTAAGGGTGTCCTCTTGTTGTGCCCATGCGGTTATAGACACTGTAGTTAGGAGAGCGAAGAGGGTTGTTCTTTTTTTCATAAACAAATTTTTAAAACGTTACCAAACTAAATTTGGGCGCAAAGGTTTGGATTAAAGTATTAATTTTGGTAGTCCGCAATTGAAATAATGGGTAGTCCGGTTAAAGTACATTTTGAATCCTTAATTAAAATAGATCGCCTAAAAAGGGAACCGGTCTATATGCAGTTTGTTTATCAGTTTATCCATGCCGTAAAAAGCAATATTCTTGAAAACAACGACCGGCTTCCGGGCAGTAGAAAAATAGCGGAAGAACTACAGGTGCACCGAAAAACCATTGTAGCGGCCTTATGGGAACTGCAGGAGCAAGGGTGGATAAAGACGATTCCCGGCATTGGTACCTTTGTAACTAATCCTGAGGCGCTGGCCGCCACCCAAAACGTGAGGGCAGTTAAGCATCCTCCGCTGCAAGCTATATATGATTTCCGGAAGGATTTTATATTGGATACTCCTTTGGAGAACAATCTGGAAGCCTATTCTTTTACGGCCGGAACCCCGGATTATCGCGTGATAAAGGCTGAGGAATTGGTTCGTTTTTACGCCTCGGTATTAAAGCGGAAAAATGGATGGGGCATAGCGGCGAATACACATGGCGACACTTCCTATTTTAGGGATCAATTGAGCAATTATCTAAACCTGACCAGAAAATTTCACCTTTCCAGAAATTTTTTGTTGCCCATAGCGGGTATAGAACGGGCACTGTCCATTTTATCACGGTTACTGATAAATCCTGGCGACATCGTCTTGGTAGAAGAACTTAGTTATTTCCTGCCGAACATGATCTTTAACCAGGCAGGTGCCAAGATGAAGACCATCCCCGTGGACGCAGAGGGAATGGACATAGATTATATTCAAAATAATTATAAACCCAAGGAGATACGGTTGGTCTATATAAATTCAAGATGCCAATATCCCACGACCGTCAGTTTATCTGAAGCTCGTAAAAAGAAGTTGGTGGCTTTGGCAGAACGATATAATTTTATTGTGATTGAAGATGATACTGATTTTGAGTTTTCCCTTGATAAGCATAAAAAGGAATCCTTATTCAGTTTAAATGCGGGCCATCGTGTGATTTACCTGGGTGGTTTCGGGAGTTTCCTACACCCCGGTTTTCAAATGAATTTTATAATTGCGCCGCCGGATTTGTTGCGGGAGGGAGCCAAATATTTAAATGTCTTCGGAAAACCGGATCTGATAATGGAAAAGGCCTTGGGCGATATTATTCATCAAGGCGACATCCATCGATATCAAAGAAAGTCCAAAAAAATAATTGCGGAAAGAAAGGAACTGTTTGCACAATTGCTGAACAGGTATTTTAAACACCGGATTGCTTTAACAATTGCCCCCACCGGGTTGGCATTTTGGGTTCGGTTCCCCGACTTCTTCCCACTGAAGGATTTACAAAGGAAAGCAAGGAAAAAGGGATTGGTGCTGCCAAGCGTTTGTCTTTATCAAAAGCGCAATTTAACTGCATTGCGATTGGGATTTGCCCATTTAAGCCCCCAGGAAATGGATACTGCCGTCAGATTGCTTAGTGAGGCTTACTATGAAGTGGTAGCGAATATGGCTTAGGTTGCTGATAATATTTGGCAATTTGAATATCTGCTGGGTTTTGTCCTATAAGATTTTCAATCGAAACGTATAGGGCAGAATGAGTAAGAATATTAGAAAACCAGGTAAGGTTAATAAATGAAAAACTTAAACATTTTATATAGAGATTGGGCTTGGTGAGGGTTTAAATTCATCAACCTAGAGCCAATCTTTTTAAACCTTCCAAGCCCAAAATCCTGCTAGCTATTTCATCCTCATTTTATAAAAGAATTCAAAAAACCCTAGACTTTGTAGCTGTTACGCAACTATCTAAAACCGACAAAACTACTCTTTTATAATTTTAATTGTGTGGGTTTCCATATTGTCTTCCACTTGAAGTATGTATATCCCATTGTTTAGGAAGGAAAGGTCTAGCTGTGTTTGTAAAGCATTGATATTTTTACTCAAGAGTTGTTGCCCACCCGTACTGTATATTCTTACGTCTTTTATAGTCTTTTTATTTCTTAAATTAAGCGTATGGGTTACAGGGTTTGGATAAACTTGCACGGTGGTTTTCTCAGCGGGATTATTGCCCATTCCCAAAGCATGCAAGTCGATGGTATATTTTATTAATCCCAGATCTATACTCCCTATATAAACCTCGGCACTTTCTTCCTCGAATTTTACGGTGGCGTCAACAGCGGTAATCTGTAAGAGTTCTTCATTTGCAATAGCCTCCCATGTTTGTCCCCCATCCAGAGAATAAACAATCGTAAATTGTGAAACGTCAGAATCAAATACAATTCCCACTAGATGCGCATCTACAAACTCTGAATGGAATGTTTTATGGACCAGGCCATCATAAATTTTAGACCAGGTTGCTCCCCCATTTAAGGATGTGAAGATGCCTCGATTGGTAGAAAGTGTTACTTGGTCTTCGTTTAAAGGATTTGAAGCCAGATGGATAATTAAATCAGTTCCGGGGAGCAGTTCTTCCAAGCCCGTGCTGGAATTTGCCCAACTTAGCCCCCCGTCTTCAGTTTTATAAATATTTGTTCCTATGGAGATTAGTGCCTTATCCACATCATTTTCATAAAAATATATACCTTTTATCAAACCCGTTTCTGGAACTGTGATGGCAGTATTGGTAATATTGTTTGGATCGCTTATATCGGCTTTCCAAAATTCAATTTCTCCCATATTATTGGATAGGGAATACCAAACTTCATTTGGGGTATGTGGATCCACTTTTAAGGCATCCACATAGTTCATATAAGTATTGTAGATTTGAAATTTATTTTGTCCATGGTCATTACTAACTTCTAGGTCTGCTCCAAACCAACCGCTACTAAAAGTAAAGACTCGCCCCTCAGTGGTCGTATCTACAAACAAAGCAGGGGCATCGCCTTGGGTATAGGCATCCAAGGGAACAAGATCAAATGCTTCTTCGGTCTGGGTGGCGAGATTCCGATGTACAAAGCCATATTGCACTCCGTAATATAAGTGCATATCGCTCTGCGCAAATAGACCTATTGAGCCGGTTGATCTAAAATACTTATTTTTTTTCCACGTTATAGTAGCCCCACCATCCTCAGAAAACATTGGAAAGTAATCACTATTGATAAAAACTTCCTCCTCATTAAATGGATTAAAGGAAAGATTCCATCCTGAATAGTAAGTATGGACATCGATGGGCTCATAAACATAATGTTCCCAACTTGTTCCGTTATCATTCGAAACAACTATTTCATTCTCTTCCAGTACAATGATATGACCTTCTGTAATAGGATTAAACGCTATTACATTGATATTGTTTAAGCTTCCTTCCGTCCAGGTTAAAGGAATCGCATTCCAGGTTTCTCCCCCGTCGTATGAACGATAAAGGTTTTCTGGGCTGTTGCCAAAGCTTATTCCTGTGGCTACATATATTTCGTCAATATTGAAGGGGTTGAAAGCTATGGGGTGTAAAATAATATTTTCCAACTTCAGGGTCCAAGTTTGACCGGCATCTGTGGAAGTCAATAAACCCCCTTCTACCCCATTTGGCCCAAACCCTCTGGTTAATATAAGATGTTGGGGATTCTGTGGATTAATTGCAATATTATTTAGAGAGACCCCATCATAGTCACTTTTAGAATAAACTTGATCCCAGGTTTGGCCACCATCCGTGGTATAATAGGTTATTTCATCGGTGCCAAATTCAAGAACGGCATTCATTAATATAATGTCGGGATTTTGGGGATAGATAGCGTATGACTGGATATATTTTACATTGGCACTATTGGGAATCTCTATTTCTTTGATTATAGCATTTGTGCTCAGATCTAAAATGAGGATACTGTTGTCAGCCGAGTCGCGATTGTATTTTACGAAACTCAATGCCATATTATTATTTGTCATTCTCAGGTTTTGAAATTCATTGGCGTCCTGATATCGCATCGAGAATAATACATGCCAAGTCTCTCCGTTATCTTCCGACCGTAAAATGTGGTTATTCATAGAAGTGGCAAATAGTCTATTTTCCACAGTAGGATGGTACGTAATATTAAATATCCTACCATAATCTTCAGACCCCACAAAATCCAATTGGGCATATATGGGGATAGTGGCATTAAAAAACAGCGGTAAAACTAAAAAGAGAGTAAAAAGATTTTTCATGGTGTACTGGTTATAAAATTAATTGCAGCGCTAAAGTGTAAAATCAAATTGAATTTCACATAGAAGACCACACGAATTAATAGGACATGGGAAAATAAATAATGGGACAACCAGATATTTAGATATGGGAGAGATACGGAAATAGTTCGGCCGTTTCTTGAAGCCCCATTTTTTTTGCGATACGCTCTTTTCTTTTTCTGCAGGCATCTGGGGTAATATTCAACAGCGATGAAATTTCCTTGATGGATAGATTCATGTACAAATAGGATAAAAAACGTATATCATTCACATTGAGATTTTCGTGTTTTTCCCGCAGCGAGCTCAAAAAACCGTGATTGGTTTCTTCAAAATGTATAAGAAAATCATCTTTGGTTTTATCCTTTTTGATTTGTTTGTTCAAAATGGCCACATATTTTCTGACTTCAGGTTTGTTTGATAAATCTACTTGCTCTTTGATGTTCTGTACCACTTCCTGCAATACTTCATTTCTATTGGACATATTTAATGCCTTAACCGCCAATGCCCTGTTTTTTGCTTCCAGTTCACTTTCCAGTTCCAGCATTTTAATTTTTTGATTTCTTTCAGCAATTATCTTTTTTTGCTTATCTCTAATGTGGGCATTTCTCCAGGTCCAAACAATCACTAGAATTATAAATACAATTGCACTGAATGAAGCATAGAGCATTTTACGTTCTGCTTCATAATTTTTGGTTTTCTCTATCATTTCAATTTCATAATTCCTCATGGCGAACTTTACACGGTTTGCCTCAAACTGGCTACTGCTCTTTAGATGGTATAGACTATCCTTGAGAATTATGACCGTATCTTTGTATTTATTGGCCAATTCGTACTTTTTTTCCCTATAATTAAGATTTGAAAGATGTTGGAATATATTTATTTGCGTGTCCAAACTATTATTGGAACTTTGTGCCAAGGCGGCAAACTCTTCTGCTTTTTTTATATTCGCTTCGCTTAACGCTATTTTGGATAGTAAAAGCAGTCCGGATGCTTTTTGTTCTATAAATTCCAAAGTGGTCAACTCAGGTATTAAACGCAATAATTCTTCCTTAGCGTTTTTGCGTTCATCACTTAAATAATAATTTTCGGCTAATGCATATCGCCCCTGCAATAATACATTTTGATGGTTTTGAAGAAGCGGCAGCGCCTTCTGCAAATACGCCCTTGCATCCTCGAGTCGGCCTGCGCTATTGAGTGCCAGTCCTAAATTGACGGCATAAAGACCCATCTTAAAACTGTCGGTGTTTTTATGGGCAAGGGTATAAGCTTTTAAAAAATACTTTTCTGCCTCTGCAAGATTGTTTTCTTGATAGAAGAGAATCCCGATATTATTGAGAACGACCATTTCCTGGGTTGTATCCAAATAACTAAGGGCAATATCATAGGCCAGAAGGTAATTTTCAAGGGCTTCCCCATAATCGGAAAGTTTATAGTAGTTTGCTCCAATATTGTTTAACGTCAAGAATAATTCTTTGTGCCAACCTTTTTCCTGGGCGATTTTCTGAACCTTGGTAAGTATTTCCAGAGATTGGGCATGCTTATTTTGATGCATCGCTTCAATAGCTTGCTGTATAAGTATATCACATTCGGGTCGTGTTTCCTCTTGTGCATTTATAATTAGAAATAAAAAAATTAGTAGCGACTTCATTGGGGAAACTTTTAATAGTGGAACACATATATTAATTAGGGCACAAATTATTATAAAAATGTGAATAGTATAAAAAAGTGCTTGGAAATAAATATGCTATAATCACTTACGTAAACCTTGCATTAATTCCATAATATAAATCGTTCCTGATTTATTCAGTCTAAGGATTACGGCATCCTCTCCGTGCCGCTGGGCACTCCTGGAGGGCTTCCAAGACCTGCGCACTACATTCCCTCTTCCTTTCATTTTTATGGAAACTTAGCATTTTAAACGGGATTGTTGTCATGGAATTCTTATATTTTCACCTCTCAAAAAAAACCTTGCTTTCTCCAATGGATATTACTAAAAAATGCTTTCTTATTTTCATTTTATTTTGTGCTGCTGGCTATGGCCAAGTTGAAAGTAAATCGGAATGCAATGCAATGATAGAAAAGGGGATTGCGCTTATGTTTGAGAAAAAACATGTACAGTCGCTCGAGATTTTGTTGGAAGCAACCGCAATTGCCCAAAAGAATGATTGGAGCCAGCAGGAGTTTCGCGCCGTTCTCAATACGGGTTCCAACTACTACCTTATGTCCGATTTTGGAGAGGCCCTTGAATTCTATTTAAAAGCATATGAAATAGCTATAGAACATCTCCAAACTAAAGACGAATTAACTGTCTTGAATAATATTGGCATTCTCTATTTTCAAGAGTCAAACTTGCCCAAGGCTAGAGATTATTTTTTAAAGGCATATGAGCTTAGTAGCACTGATATAAACAGCAATAAGCATGGGTATTACGCCATAAATCTCGCGCTGGTTTCCAATAAAATGAATAAGGCGGAGGATGCGAGTAGATATATTCAGGAAGCGCTTCCTCTGGTTAGGGACCAGCCCGAAATAGAAATTATGGCCAAAATGGCCTTGGCGGAAAATCTTTTTATAAAATCGAATTACGACCAGGCTCGGGAAAGGGCTTTAACCCTCCTCCCCCAGTTGGTGGGTGATGCCCACGCCGATAATAGGGTATTCGTTCTCCTACTTATCGCCCAAATTTATGAGAGGCAACAAAATTATCAACTTGCCCTGCAATATGCAAGGCGAGCAAGGGCTGCCTCCAAATCGTTGGAAAATAGGGAAGATGTCTATGAGGCGCTTTCCAAGGCCTATATATCGTTACGGGATTATGACAGTGCCTTGCGTTATAAGGACAGTGTTATTATGGCCCGAGACACACTGCAGAAAATACGCAACATTACCCTCTATGAAAACAATAAAATAAAGTTTGAAATTCAGAATTACGCCCATCAATTAAGTGAAAGCCAACTGCTTTTGCAAAAGGAAAGGCGCTTTTTCTACAGCGTTGTGGTTTTCGGACTTCTGCTTTTTGTTTTGGCCCTTTGGATATTTCGAAACCATATTACAAAACAAAAGCAAAGAAAAAAAATTACCGAACTTGAACTGGAGCAGGAAAAGTCGAAACGTCTGCTGGCGGAAAAGCAAATACGGGAACGGGAAATCGGGATAAAACTGGAGCAGCAGCGATTAAAAAATGAATTGGACTTAAAAAACAGAAAGCTTACTTCAAAGGCGGTCTATCTTTCCAGCCGCAACGAATTGATTGAGGAAATTGTAGAAACCCTCTCCGCCAATGCACAGGTAAAGGCACAACCCGAATTGCTCTCGCAGCTAAAGGCCCTGAGCAAACATCTTAAAAATAATCCCCAATTCGACAGTTTTTTCAGTCATTTTGAGGAGGTAAATCCTGGATTTTCTACTCGGCTTTTGGCCTTGCATCCCAACCTCACCCAACAGGATGTGCGGTTTATAATGTATCTCTACATGAATTTGGGAAATAATGAAATAGCATCTCTTTTAAACATTACGCCCCAATCCTGTAGAAAAAGAAAGGAGCGAATTTCCAAAAAGCTTGACCTTGGTGACGGGAAGTCATTAGCCGTTTATATTACCACAATCTAGGGGGCTGTCACAAATTTATACGGTCCCTGTCACAAAATGTCACGCCTGTTTCCTGCCTGTCCTTCTCGCAACTTTCTATTTTTACGGGTATAACCAAAATACATTTTTATGAAAAAGACCATTATTCTTTTTATGTTCCTTCTTATTGCCGTAGGACCTTCGGCTATGTCGCAGCTTAGTTTTGAGGCCCATGACGATTACGGACAGCTTTACGACATTTTATTTGATTCAAATCAGGAAAACACCCTATATGCCAGAACAGTGGGAAACCATATTGTTAAATCGAGCGATAGTGGCGATACTTGGCAGATTCTTTATAGCGATCCTATGGTGCAGTATTGCACCTTAAGGGACCTTCGCCTTATCAATAACTCAGCAAGCCTGAGTTTTATAGTAAAGGCTGAAGGTACGGCCTATAATAAAGTTGTAGTATTAAACCTTACCGATGGAACGGTGCAAAAGGAATATAATGTTCCAAATCCACAGGAATCCGATATTTTAATTGCGAGTTACGATATCTATAGTCCTAACAACGATATTGCTCTTCTGCATACTACTTATACTATAAATTTCGGGTTTACGAATGAAGTGTTTTTAACTCTCGATGGCGGCGCCACTTGGAGAAGTATTTATTTTAGTCCCGATTACAGGGATATATCAATAAACAATGTGGCTATTTCTCCCAATAACCCTGACAAACTATTTCTTATGAGAGGGGTTTCGCCGGGGAGCGACATGGGGGGTCTGTTTGTCAGTGAGGATGGCGGTACCACCTGGGACGAAAAAATTCCAGGAAATACCTATAGTGCTATAGCATTCAACCCAGACAACAGCAATGATATTCTTTTAGGGACTTTTTATGGCTATGGTACCCACCAGGAGAATCTTTATCGCTCACAAGATGGTGGCGACACTTGGAACGTGGTCCCGTTAACCTATACTAGTATGTCCAACGACAACATCAATTTTATTAAATTTAATCCTACAAACCCTGCCAATATTGTGGTATTGGAAGAAAATGAAATAATTGTAACGCAGGACGATGGCCTTACCTGGGAGCATCAAGTTTATACTGCTATCGATCCTGAGGATTACTATTATGGATTGTCTGTTTCCTTCAATCCTTTTGAGGCCAACGATGTAATAATAACAACCGATTTTTACCCCTTCCGTTCGCTGGACGGGGGGATTACCCTTTCTAAACTTTCCAATCGTTTTGTAAATAGTACGGGTAGGATTGACGCCCATTTTGAATCGGGTGGGAATCATTTGTACTATGGTCTCAGAAATGGGTTTATCCATAAGGACTTGGATAGCAACTCCGAAACTGGATACCGCATGCGGCCCCTAAACAATACCTTTGGGGCAACCACCTTCCCGTATGCCGATGCGGAAGTGGAAGGAAGAATCTTTAACAGCAGTCGCTTTGGAATGAATTCAGTATTGGAAATGAGTACGGACCATGGCGCCAATTATATATCCCTTTACAGCAGTATGATGTTCTTGAACATTTATACTCTGGCTACCGATCCTAGCAATACCGACCTAATTTGGTTTTCATTCGGAGAAATGGCCTATAAAGTTGACGTTACGGATGTTTCCACGCCCATTATAACCGAAGTAAACCTGCCGTCAACCAATCTGTTATATGGAATCATAATTGATCCAATGGATTCGGATAGGATAACCATTACCCAAGGTACCGCGGTCTATAGTTCTACAGATGGAGGGGCTACGTGGGAAAACACCTCCTCCGGCCTGGAAACCTTGGTTGAGGGGCAGGATATGATTTTAGATGCCAAAAGAAATCCGTTAGACCCAAACGAATATCTCTTAGCTACCACCAAGGGGATTTATCTTTCAACAAATAAAGGACAAAATTGGGTGCGGACTTTTGAGGAGTTTGTGGACAAAGTAGATTTTTCCAATATTACCTCGGGTCATATAGTAGCTCGTAACCATTACTCCGATGGCTTTTTATATCCGCGGGCCAATTCTAGAATTATTTATTCAACCGATGCGGGTCAAAACTGGGAAGTTATTTCCGGGGAGGCGTTGGAGTATATCAATTCAAGTAGTTCCCTAGTACGTTTTTATGAAGATAATGCCGATGTGTTTTATGGAACTTTTGATACGGGGTTGGTGCGCTATAATATTGATTTGAGCACCCTTGATGTGGCCCAATCCCAATTAAAGGATGCTATTGCCATCTACCCAAACCCTGCCAGCACTAACTTATGGATTACTGCTGCAGACCTACAAATCCAGGATGTGAAAATTTATAACATCAAAGGACAGCTAGTAATTGAAGTATCGGAGAATATGGAACAAATTGACATCTCCTCATTGAATAGTGGGGTTTATTTAATAAAAATAGAGACTGCCAAGCAGACATTTTTCAAGCGATTATTAAAAAAATAAGAACCTAAAAATAAGAACATATGAAAGATTTAATCAAATCCATTCCCTTAACCATCATTGGATTGATGTGTATGGGAAACGTAGGCTTTGCCCAATTTACGCAAGAAGCTAAAATAGTAAGTGAAAATCGTGAGTCGCGTGCAGAATACGGCACTTCGGTGGCTATCCTCGACAGTTATGCTGTAGTTGGAACGTCCAGGGAGAATGTTGCTTCGGGGGCGGCATATATCTATCAAAAAGATACAAATGGCGAATGGTCCTACCTTCAAAGTTTTACTGCCCCGGATCCCAATATGGGGGCCGAATACGGAGGTGGGGCGAAACTGACCCACGATCTTATGGTTATTGCCGCGGGCAGGGCGGACGTTGCCGGCTTGGAACGGGCTGGAGCCTTATATGTTTATCAACGCAATGGCTCTTCCTGGGAATATGACACTAAACTTATAGCCAGCGATTTTAGCGCAGATGCAAAGATGGGTATGAACCCTACTTCGCTCGATATGGAGGGTGCTACCATTGTAGTAGGGGCGCCAGGAGAAACCTCATGGACTGGTAGCGTGTATGTATTTGAAAAATCTGGCGGAAATTGGAGCGAGGTCCAGAAAATATTGAGTCCAAATCCACAGCAAAATGATATTTTTGGAATAGGGGTATCCTTAGATGGGGATTATATGGTGATAGGCGCCAGTGAGGAAGACAATACCAAGGGAGCAGCCCATATATACCTAAGGAATAGCAGTGGGGTGTGGGAGCACCAGCAGCGAATAACTGCCTCTGACGCCATGGGGCAAGCTTATTTCGGTACTTCAGTAGCTATATCCAATACAAGTATCGCAATAGGTGCCTACGGGCACGCCGGGGGCGCGGGCGCAACCTATATTTTTGAGGATGACGGGTCGGGCAACTGGATAGAAACCCAGAAAATCACCGCTTCTACGCCCTCCATTGAGGCTAATTTTGGGTGGAATTGTTTACTTCAGGACAATCATCTAATTGTTAGCGCTCCTCACCCTTATGGGGTGGAGAAAGGAGAGGTTTATGTGTATGAAAGGGCTGGGGGTTCATTTGCCGAAATTCAAAAGGTGGAAAGTCTAGACCTCGCCCCCGAGGATTTTTATGGATGGAATATCGAGATGGATTCAAATCAATTGATTGTAGGCGCGCCGTGGGAAGATGAGGATGCAAATGGAGGAGACCCTGTGGATCGTGCAGGCTCCGCATATATTTTTAAAAACCCCTTATTGGCCCTTAATGACTTTCAGGACAATGCGGAATTCCGCATATATCCCGTCCCAACCAGTAGGAACTTGACTATAGAAGCAAGTGGTACTATAAATAACCTAAGCCTTGTAAACCAATTGGGAGCTGTACTTATGGAAAAAAAGGTTATAGCCGCAACGCAGCATACACTTGATCTTTCCCAATATGCACGAGGAATCTATTTCTTGAACATTGGAATGGACAACGGTCAAACGGTAGTGAAAAAGATTGTTGTAAAATAAATTGAAATTTTTTCCTAGGATTGTTACCCCTTAAGAATTTTCTTGAGGGGTTTTGTTTTCCATCCTTTATTGGCGCATTTTCATTTCATCTAGGGAGGGCCAGTTGTCCTTAATTGGATTATGAGCAACTGTATGTAGCAAATATTACCACTTTTTTCCCTACAAAAAAAGGAAATAATCCGGAACCACATTCCATACTTCGGCATCGTTTTTTTGCTAATTCCCATTCAATAATTATGTCTTTTTTCGGATATAAGTTAACTTCACAATCTTTTTAGGTTTATGAAAGTAATCTCTATATTCTTATTTCTCCTTTTCGGCCCTTTTTTGCTGGCCCAGAGTACAGCAGAATTGGACAGTCTTTTGCTGCAGGGAATAAATGCGAGAAGTAATAAGGAATATTCCCGATCATTGGAATTATTGACCAAAGTACGCACGGTTGCCGAAGAAAACCAATGGCATAAGCAGCAGTTTTTGGCTATCAACAACATAGGGGCCAATTATTATTCCATGTTGGATTACGGAGAGGCACTGGACAACTATCTGGAGGCCTATACCATAGCCTTAAAATACTTGGATGGAAATGAAGAGATGATTGTGCTTAACAACATTGCAATTCTCTATAGTAAGGAAGGCGACTTCCAAAAGGCAGAAGAGTATTTCTCCAAGGCCTATGTATTGGCCAAAGAACATAAGGAAAAAGTGAAAATTGGGTTATATGCCGTGAATCTTGGGATCGTATCCAATCAACAGGATAAAATAGAGCAGGCCGCTACCTATTTGGCAGAGGCAAAGGAAATGCTGAAAGAGGAGCCTTCCCTGGCTATTTTGGTAGAAATAGCCTTGGCCGAGAACCATTACAAACGGGGAGAGCTCCCCGCTGCAAAAGCCCTGGCAGAAAAAATACTGCCAGAATTGGATGCCATTGCCTTTAGTGAAGAGCGGATTTCCATATTGGTATTGCTTTCCAATATTGCGGCAGATATGGGAGACATAAGTCAGGCCATTGAATATGCACAGGCTGCACTAAAGGCTGCTGTAAATCCTGAACATCAAATAAGCGCTTATGGGCAATTGGCTGAGGTATATATTAAAAATGGAGCATACGATAAGGCCCTAACAGCAAAGGATTCCATTATTTCCCTCACCGAATCGCTAAACCAACTGAAAAATGGCCGATTGTTTGAAACCAACCGGGTAAAGTTTGAAATTGCCGATTATAGAAGAGAATTGCAACAGAGCCGGGAACTGCGGCAAAAGGAACGCACAACCCTATACAGCCTTTTGGGTATTTTCTTTTTGTGTATTTTGCTAATTGCCTGGGCCTTGTACAACAGCTATATAAAAAATAAGCAGCGAAAAAGATTGCATCAACAGAATAGGGAATTTATAGAATTGGAACTTCAGAAAAAAGAAAGTGACAACCTCCTGCTCGAAAAGCAATTGCACGCCAAGGAGGCGGTAGCTATGCTGGAGCAGGAACGCCTAAAGAATGAAATAGAAAATAGAAATAGGAAGTTAGCGGCAAAGGCCCTTCAAATTTCGGGGCGCAATGAATTGATAAAGGAGGTTATCAACAGCTTGACCCACCAATCTGAAGTTGCGCGCAATGCATTTTTATCCACTAAAATAAAGGAACTTAAAAAACTGCTCAAAAACGACTCGGAATGGGCAAGCTTTCTCACCCATTTTGAAGAGGTGAACCACGGGTGGCTTACAAAGCTTCGCAATAACCACCCCGAATTGACGGCCAATGATATTCGATATCTAAGTTATCTATATATGGATCTTACTACCAAGGAAATAGCCTCCCTCTTTAATATAACCGTCGAGGCCACCCGCAAGCGGAAAGAGCGAATTAGCAATAAAATTGGACTGGAAGATAGCGCTGCCTTATATCCTTATATTACAACACTTTAATAGGGGATGTCACGCTTTTTCTAAAAGCCGTCGCACTAATTAGGATGAATTTTTAGGGCTATTGAAGATAATTCCTGAATATTGGGTTCCACTAAAAATTTTTAAATATGAAAAAATTTACCCTTCTCTTTGTTGTAATATTTATTTTTCAATCTGCCCTATACGCCCAGTTTGAGGTGACGGGTTCGGATGATTTCGGGCGGCTGTTTGATGTTACCTATGATGCCAACGTACCCAATAAGGTGTATGCCGTAACTCTTGGAAACCACATAGTAGTTTCTGAGGATAATGGCGCCAGCTGGGATATTTTATATTCCCTTTTCATTGGACAGGGAGCGAGCATCCGCGATTTAAAACTCTCGCCAGATGGTACGGCCCTCACCTTTTCGGCATATTTGCCGAATAGCAGTTTAAATGAAATAAGGATATACGATATTGCCACCGCGGCCATTGTAAAATCCTTCCCATTGCCAAACCAGATGGATAGCGCCTATGTTACTTCATACGATTTTTACGACGGCGATACCGATATCTTATTGGTCGATACCAACTTTCCAGTAGGAATGAGTACTGAGGGGAAGACTTTTTACACGGCCGATGGAGGGAATAATTGGAATATGATCTACTACACCAATGACCATGACACCGTATTCTTAAACGACGTAGCCATAAGCCCAAACAATCCCGATAAAATTTTTCTCACCCGTGGCAATGGCAGTACCGGGGTGGACGGGGGTCTCTTTGTGTCTGAGGATGCGGGGCAGACATGGGAAGAGAAACTTCCTGGAATCATTTTGGATCCCATAAGTTTTGACCCGGCAAACCATCAACATGTTCTGATGGGTACGGGCATCAGTTTTGGAGGTACCGTTGAAAACCTGTATAAATCCATTGATGGGGGCGAAAATTTTAATATTGTTCCTATCACTTGGACAGCTGGAATTTTGGATTGCATCAATGTAATACGTTTTAATGAGAACAACCCCTCACAAATCATAGTATTGGAAGAAAATGAAATTGCAATTTCGGAAGATGGGGGCATTACTTGGGAAAACTTTGTTTATCCGGATGATGACCCGCAGAGTTACTATTATGGGCTGCAGGCGAGTTACAATCCGCAAAATTCTGAGGAAATTTTTATCAGTGCCAACTATGTTCCCTTATTCTCTTCCGATGGCGGCGAAACCCTGAGTTGGTCCAAAAGCCCCTATTTTGTTAGTACGGGAAATATAGATATGTATTTAAATGGTGCGAATGCCAATCTATATTACGGCGTTCAATTCGGCTACGTGCATCGCGACCTCAATACCGGTACCGATACGCCTTATGATATTGTACCCTTGAATATTTTCTCAAACACTCCTGGCCAAACGCAATATGCAGATAAGGTTACGCCAAATCGTGTTTACACCTTTTCCTCCAGTTTTATGGGGTCTAGCCTTAGAATGAGCAACGACAATGGTGCTACCGAAAGCGAATTGTTGATGATTTTCGCCAATAGACTGACTGCCGTAGCAACCTTCCCAAATGCTCCCCAGACTATTTTGGCAGCCTTCGGAGGCTTCGAACCGAGTGAAACCCAGTTAAAGAGAATAGATTTTAGCGACATTAACAATATTTCGGTAACCGATATCACTTTACCCAGTCTTGATTACATCCATGAAATACTTATTGATGCTACAGGAAAAATTATAATGCCGGTTGGTATAGAAGTGTATTCCTCGATGGATGGTGGCGCCACTTGGACCAACAATAGCAGTGGCCTAGATGTTTTGGGTGCCAATGACCTCATTTTTGACCTGCAAAGAGATCCGTTGGATAATAACCGAATGGCCTTGGCAAGCTCAAAAGGCATTTTTATATCAGAGGATGGAGCTGAAAACTGGATGCGAAAAACCACTTCCCTGGTTTTTAATGTAGCCTTTTCAACCGAAACGGAAGGGGCGATGATGGCTTCCACATACAGTTCGGAATTTTCTGAATTTACACTCCATTACTCTACCGATGGAGGAGAAACGTGGGCGTCCATCAATAATGAACAATTGTTGGGTATAGGCTCGGGTTCCTCCGCCTATCTGTTTGGCGAAAATTCCGTGACAGCCTTCATCGGTTCCTTTGACCTTGGTCTGGTAGAATATACAGTAGATTTGAATGTTGCCGGAATCCCAGATTTTGGAAATGGCGATAAGGAAATAGCCATTTATCCCAACCCTGCCTCTAAGGTATTGAATATCAGTCTAAAAAACTCAAGGGTGAACCGAGTAACCCTTTATACGCTATCGGGCGCCAAGGTACTGGATTGGGAAGATACTTCCAGGGTAGATATTTCAAACTTGGCTGTGGGGACATATTTGGTGCGCGTATTGGATAGCAACAGAAAATTATTCTTTAAAAAAATCGTGAAACAATAGACATTAAAATTTAATGATGTGGTGAAGGAGCTCCCGGCAATTTATATTTGGGAGCTTTTGGCGCACTCAAAATCCTCCTTATGCCAAAGCTATAGCAAAGCCATAGCGAAGTCATTAAATTGTAAGAATAATGGTATATTTTCCTACAAAATTAAATGTATTACATATTTACTTGGGAACAGCTTGGGAAAAATGGCAATAATCCATTCCGCCATATTTCCGTCTAAACCTTGCTTTATTAAGGTTTTACCTCTTTTATAAGAATTTAAAAATTCTATAAATAAAACCACACTTCTTCTTTCCTTTCACTCTTTCCCAATCTCCATCACCCATAAAAAATCACTGCTCATAAAAAAATGGGGAAATATCTTATCTGGTATCCCCTTATATAAAGGGCTTTTGGAAATTTCGCAAAATAAATCGCGCCCATCTTGTTCCGTCCTTGTGAACAATCACCTGCCTCCAAAGCCATCTTTGCAGCTCACTTTAAATTATTTTATTATGGCTAAACAAGCTGGAATTATCAAATTAAAAGGTACTATCAATGATATCGCCTTTTACAAAACCGCAGACGGTCACCTTGCCCGAGCTAAGGGAGGAGTTGACCGCGACAAGATCCTTCACAGTGCTGCCTTCGCACGTACCCGTGAAAACAACTCCGAATTCGGTCGGGCAGGCCAAGGGGGTAAATTAATCCGTACCGCCCTGCGCTCCCTGATGCAAAAGGCTAAGGACCGCCGTGTGGTAAGTAGGCTCACCACCCTCTTACTGGCTATCATTAAAACCGATGCCGTAAACTCCCGTGGCAATCGTACCCTCTCGGAAGGCAACCTGGCAATGCTCGAGGACTTCGATTTTAACATTAATGGAAAACTGGGCACCACCTTCTTCGGCCAGTTTATCCCAAGTTTTGATCGGGTTACGGGCGATGCCACCATTGCCGTCGATGCCTTTACCGCCACTGAGCAAATTGGCGCTCCATCAGGTACTACCCACTTTAAATTGGCAATGGGCGTCGCTGAGTTGGATTTCCCAAACAAAACCTTTTCCTTCAGTGAGATGCACATGGGTATCCTGCCATACGACAACTCGGCTGTAGCAGCGGCAAACCTTACCGCTTCGGTAAACCCCAATTCAACCCTGCCGGTAGTAGTCGTTATGGGTATCGAATTTTACCAAGAGGTAAATGGCGAGTACTATTCCCTAAAGAATGGTGCCTTCAACGCCCTGAATGTGGTAAATGTTGACAAGGTGTAAGTAAATGGAACTTGTCCTAACAAGGGTGTATAAGCGTGGGGGTACCAATGGTACCCTCACCTTTAACGGACACTTCGTCTGCTTTACCATCGAGCTTCCATGGAAAGAGAACAAACAAAATAGTTCCTGCATCCCGGAAGGCATCTACGAACTGAGGTCCCGAACCTCCACCAAATTCCACAACCACCTGGAAATCTTGGACGTGCCAAACAGAAGTTATATCCTGATCCACCCCGCAAACAATGCCATCACCGAACTGCGTGGCTGTATCGCCCCGGTCAACCTGCTAACGGGTATTGGTACGGGTATCAACTCTAAACTGGCCCTACAGAAACTCCTCTCCCTATACCATCAGGCTAGGGATAGAAATGAAAAAGTAATCCTTAACATTAATTCAAATCGGTATGAATATCTTAAACAGATACAAAAGTCCAACTCCTAAGTTTTTTCGAACCCTGCGCAATGTGGGCCTCGGTCTGGCAACTGCCGGCGGTACGCTCCTTGCGGCACCCGTAGCCCTTCCGGCCTGGCTGCTTTCAGCCGCTACTTACGTAGTGGTCGCTGGCACAGTGGCCACGGCTGTAAGTCAGGCAACGGTTCAGGGTGACGAGCCTGAGCCCCCACAAGCGCCTAATGGTGGTCTCTAAGGAGATTCCCTTTATAGCCGGCACCATTGGAGGTTTTCTGGCTTCTACCATCCCCAATATAGGTTCCCAACAACTTTTCACAACCTGTATCTTGGCGATTATAGGGGCAATAGTAAGTTTCTTTACAACCCTCCTCTTACGTAAAATTGTAGCTGTGTCAACCACATATTTCTCCACAATTAGAAGATGGTTTAAGAAATTATAAACCTCCTAAATTTCAAAACCGTTAGGAATCTCATACCCTAACGGTTTTTCTTAGTATGTCCTTGCACTTTGTAGCCTTAGTTGCCCTAGCTTTTTGGGCTGTGGTTAAATCCCAGATCGAGATTACCGAAGAAAAGCTTTTCCTAAACCTGCATAGGGTCTTTCAATAAACTATAAACTAGGCTGAAGTGGAGAGGCTTTTTTTGTTTTTGGAATACTAAGGCTGATTAGATTTCTTTCCATAGCAGATATATTTAGTAATTTCTTATATTTAAGTTCTTAATTTAAAGCCTATTGTATGGCACAAGTATATTTTGCGGAAATTAGATCCTATCAATTGAATATTGGTAGAAGTTCTCCTGGATCAGGAGATTTTGGCCACTCATGGCAACGCTATATAAAGTTGAACTTAAATCCAGGAAGGTTTGGGGATGGCGTAACCATGGCAGAATTGAATTTTTTTGAAGATCCAACACATATTCCCAATTATGAAAATGGTGTTCGTTCTAGTAGGGGAATTAAAATATTAATTCCATTAAATGATTTTCGCGACCTGTATGATGTACTTAGATCCGAAAAACCTTTGAGTTTCTTATGGCAACAAATGGAATCTGGTTCAGCCGCGACGCGTATTAATTCCTGGAGGCTCACAACCTCAAGCGAACCTTTAGCAGAAGGAGATTCTGAACTATAATTACATCATTATAGTTAAATAGACCAATGAAAAGCTTTTTCTAAAGCCTGCACTGAGTCTTTCAATAGACTCAAGATAAACTAGGCTGAAGAGAAGGGGCTTTTTTTGGTGTTTCTTTTCTCAACTGAATTTGAGAAAAGTAAGAACTAACCCATATTTACTTATTTTGCTTAAAATCTATCTACTGTGAATTTGGTTGGATGGGGAATAATTATATTTTTGATACTTCTAACTAACCGTTTAATGAGCCGATTGCTTCTTGCTTTCTTTTTAACCTTACTTTCTGTCTCCTGTTCTAAAAAGGAGGACTATAAAAACAGTTCCCGTGCCACAGGCTGGAAAATGATTGGCCGAATGGGCGGTTTTGCAAAAGATTATAATAAAAAAACCAAGGAGCAGGAAACAGGCCCCGGCCTGGTTTTTATTGAGGGTGGTACTTTTACGATGGGCCGTATCCAGGATGATCCCATTGGTGATTGGAACAATACCCCAAATCAGCAGCATGTTATGTCTTTTTATATTGATGAAGCCGAAGTTACTAATCTGATGTATGCAGAATACCTAGATTGGATAAAACGGGTATTCCCACCCCATGAAGAGAATTATAGCCATATTTATTCCAGTGCAGTGCCAGACACCTTAGTCTGGAGAAACTCCCTCGGTTTTAATGAAGCTATGGTGAAAAATTATCTACACCACCCCGCCTTTTCGGAATATCCAGTGGTGGGGGTTAGTTGGTTACAAGCGCTTAATTTTTGCAAATGGCGTACCGACAGGGTTAATGAAAAGTTATTGGAAGATGCAGATTTTACGGCACTTAATGCTAGATACAATGTAAAGGCCAATGAAATATTTTCAACAGAAACCTATATCAAAGCCCCTACCTTAGCATATGGAGGTAATGATTCCATCTTAAATGGCGGTAAACGTTCTAGTCGCCTTGTCGAACTAAAAAAAGATAGTACAATTCTCGGCGCTAAACATACCGATTTATATATGCAGCGCCGTGATGGGATCTTTCTTCCAGAGTACCGCCTACCCACTGAAGCTGAATGGGAATATGCTGCCTTGGGACTCGACGGAATTAGAGAATATAATATTCACAAAGGGCGAAAAAAGTATCCTTGGAACGGACAATACACTCGCTCCGGAAAACGTAAATCGCGTGGCGACCAATTGGCAAACTTTAAACAAGGAGATGGCGATTACGGTGGAATAGCCGGTTGGAGCGATGACAATGCCGATATTACCGCCCAAGTAAAAAGCTATCCCCCAAATGACTACGGGCTATATGATATGGCAGGCAATGTGGCAGAATGGGTAGCCGATGTTTACAGACCCATTGTGGAAGATGATTATAACGACTTCAACTATTATCGTGGAAATGTTTACACCAAAGACTCCCGAAACCCCGATGGCACTTTTAACGTCGTCACCATAGATTCCATAATTTATGACACCCTGCCCACCGGCAAACTCATTCCAAAGCAACTTCCGGGTGAACTCATTCAAGTTCCCGTAGATGAATGGGAAACCTACCTTCGTATAAATTTTTCAACAAGTGATAATAGAAATTATAAGGATGGGGATCAGGGCTCAAAACTTTACAACGCCAAAAATAGATCATCTACAGAACACCCAATGTACAATGCGCCAGTCCATAAAACTTTAGTGGATAGTACGGGCAATATCCAAAGACAGTATGATAAAAATGCCAATAGAACATCATTGATAAATGATGAGGTTCGGGTTTACAAAGGAGGCTCTTGGCGCGACGGAGACTATTGGCTAGATCCTGCACAAAGACGTTTTTTGCCTCAATACATGGCTGCAGACTATATTGGCTTTAGGTGCGCTATGTCCAGGGTGGGTTCTAAGACCAATAAGAAAAAACGACCGCGCCGATAATTTTTTACTAACAAGGGTAGGGTATTTTCGAAGATAATTGTTCAATATATAAATACCGAAAAAGCAATCTTTTTTTAGTATATTTATAATAACCATTAATACATTTTTTATGAAACGTAGGAATTTTATAAAGAAATCGGGACAGGCTCTGCTTGCCGTTTCAACTATTTCCATTACAGGAGCTATTATTTCTTCTTGTTCTTCCGATGATTCGGATGACTTTTTTGATGATGGCTACTATGATAATGGGTATTACGGTGACGGTTATTACGACGATGGTTATTATGATGACGGTTACTATGATGATGGTTACTACGATGATGGATACTATGACGATGGTTATTATGATGATGGTTATTATGACGATGGTTATTATGACGATGGCTACTACGACGACGGCTACTATGGCGATGCCCAAGTAATTCGCGATATTTTAATTGCAACAAACTGGAAAGTTGCCAGCTATATTGATAGTGGAGACGACGAAACATCAGATTACAATGGCTATACCGTTGATTTTAAAGTTAACGACCAAGTAACTGCCACTAACGGAAGCAATACCAATAACGGAAGCTGGTCTGTTAACGGTTCGGGAACTGAACTAAACTTAAACTTTAACGGCTCTCCTTTTGATGAATTCAATGATGGGTGGGACATTATAAGCGTAATGCCTACAAGAATTGAGCTGCGCGATGTAAGTGGCGGCGGCGGTGGAACCGACATTTTAATTTTTGAAAAAGCATAGTCTGTTTGTTAGTGTTTTTTTAAATTGATTGGACATTTCTTTGAATTCTATCAGAAATGTCCAATCTTATTTAAACCCTCCTTTATTTTGAAAAAAATCCTATTTCTTCACGATACATTTTTGGAAACACCACGCGGTGCCGAACTTACCATTAAGGAATTGATGGCGCTGGGGGAAAGAAAAGGGTATTCCGTTTCAGTGGATTTTCTTAAGAATTTTGAAGCAACAAAATCCAAAATTTCAAAAACAGATTTAGTAGTTTTAAACAGTACCTCCCGCTGTCATTTTGAGCTGGATTTAGTGCGATATCTTCTTTCCCAACAAGTTCCGTACATTAAGGTTGAATATGATTATAATTTCTGTGTACGCCGAAATATTCTCTGTACAGTGGATTATAACATCCGTAATTGCTGCAATCCCGATAAATTTCATTTATTTAGAAAGCTGTTTTCCGGCGCAGCCCTAAATGTTTTTCAATCCCCAAAACATTATCAATCACATTTCGACTTTTATGGTGAGGCAGTAGCAAATCATTTGATCATGCCACCTACCGTCGATGTTTCCAAACTAAAGCCTTCTGAAGAAAAAGACAAAGAAACCATTCCGTTTTTTGGCGATCTCAACTTTTTAAAAGGCGGCCATGACTATGTTACCTATGCCGAAGAACATCCAAACCTAAACTTTAAGGTTTTCGGAAAAAACCGTTTGCGTCGTGAAATGCCAAAGAACATGACTTTCCATGACCCAATTTCAAATGCGGAAGTACTTGAAATTCTTGGAAAAACAAAGCAGTTTATTTGTAAGCCTGTATGGCCCGAACCTTCGGGAAGACTTGCCGCAGAAGCATTTCTTTCAGGTTGTGAAATTCTTTCAAACGATAGAATAGGAACTTTTTCTTTTGATTTTTATCCTGATGATTTAGAAAAGGCTAAAGCCGAAATGCTGCAGGCACCCGAAAACTTTTGGGCTGCAGTCTCTGAAATACTGAACAATTCAGAAAAAACCCAAACCCCAAAACTCAAAAAAGTGTTGGTGTATAAAAGCTATGGGGGCCTCGGCGATATCTTCTTTGCCATCCCTGCAATCTACAAACTTGCCAAGGTTTCGGAAGAGCTTCATTTTGCGGTAGCGCCAAGGCTTGTAGATTTTTTTGCCAAACACTTAAAAGGCATTGAAGTAGTGAGTGAACCTGATGCTAGAAACAGCGAATCCAGCTATAATAATGTTTATGAACTGGGCAACTATCCTGCTTTCCGCGGCTACGATTTGCCTCACGCACTAAAATATCCAACCCATAAAAAAGTAAAACAGCACGCAATCCAGCATTATATAGACACGATTTCAAAACTTCATATTGATATTGACAATCATTTGGAAAGCTATCCCTATTTTGAAAGTGATAAGAACTTGAACAATCCGTATTTCGTTATACATCACGGAGCTGGATTTTTGTTAAAAATATGGCCAACTGAAAAGTATGCAAGATTGATTGAAATGTTGGCGGAAATCTTTCCAAATCTAGATTGCAAAATTATTATGGGCCCCGAAGACCCCGATATTGCACAATATTTCACCAAACCCCTGCCGCATATTAAGTTCATCACCGGAGGAATGTTAGAGGTGGGTGAGGCAATGGCAGGAGCAATGTTTCATATTGGCAATGATGCAGGAATAACCCACGTGGCAGGAGCTTTCAATGTGCCCACTGTGGGAATCTATGGCCCCACCGGTCCGGGAAGTTGGGGGAGTTTTGCACAACATAACCACCTTATTTGGGGTAAAAAGGGCGTGTGCAACTTAAAATGTAATTATGACGTAATCTTAAATTGTGGACATAGAATTTGTTTGACTTCTGTAACAGAAGAAAGAGTGCTAGAAGCGCTTTATAAGGTTCTACAGGAGGCGTACCCCAATGATGGAGCTAGGCTTATTCCAAATCCACAGGCTTCTATGGAGTTTGGAAAAAAGGATTGCCTTATTAAATTGGAAGAAAATGAATTGCTATTGGAGTACCATAGTTCTGAAATGAAAACCGAGGTAGAAAAGTTGCTTTCAAACAAGACTTTGGAGACGCCATTGAGTGGAGATCTGAAATTGGTGGCAGATGTTTTAATACAGCAAAAAATTATTTTTAAAGTTCCCACATTCAATTAAAATTGTTTTTTTTCAAGAGGGCTTTTACTATCTTCACGAGCCAAATTAAAAAGAATGATTTCAGACATTATAAAGAACCGCCGGGCGGTTTTTCCTGCACAATATAACGGACAACCAATCACCAAAGAAGAAATTTTAACCATACTTGAAAGTGCAAATTGGGCACCCACCCACAAACGTACAGAGCCTTGGCGATTTAAGGTTTTTCACGGTGTATCTCAAGTTGCTTTGGGAAAATTTCTTGCCGAAACCTACAAACAAACCACAGAAAACTTTTCAGAATTTACATATAATAAATTTATGGACAATCCCGTGAAAGCGGGCTGTGTAATAGCTATCTGTATGCAGCGCGACCCAAAGGCAAGCATTCCAGAATGGGAAGAAATTGCAGCTACAGCTATGGCGGTGCAAAACATGTGGCTTACGGCACACGAAATGAAGATTGGCGCTTATTGGGCTTCTCCGGGAATTCTAAAATATATGGACAAATTTATCCAACTACAAGAAGGAGAACAATGCCTCGGTTTTTTCTACTTAGGCAAATATGATGGAGATTTGCCTGAAGGTGTCCGCAATAGCAATATTGAGGATAAAACTGTTTGGATGTAAAATCCACTTCTAAAAATAAAAAACCTCACAGGAAATACTGCGAGGTTTTTTTTAATAATTTATAACTAAAAAATTAGTTTAAACTATTTATTTAGTTATATTTGAAATATCAAACTGTAGCAAAATGAAACAATTAACAAAAGCAGAAGAAGACATTATGCAAATTCTTTGGGATCTGGAAGAAGCGAATGTAGCTTCAATTATAGAGCAATTGCCCGAGCCAAAGCCTGCCTACAACACGGTTTCTACCATTGTTCGAATTCTTGAGAGCAAGGATTTTGTGGATTATAGAAAGGAAGGACGTGGCCATGTTTATTTTCCAAAGGTGAAGAAAACAGAATATAGCAACCAATCCTTAAACAAACTTATGGATGGTTATTTTCAAGGTTCCTTTAAAAGTATGGTATCTTTTTTTATGAAGAAAAACGATATAAGCATTCACGAAATGGAGGCTATTATGGAAGAAATTAATTCTGAAAAGACTGAAAAATGATACATTCACTCATACAAATACTCGTTTTTCAAATACTGTTTCTGGCAGTATATGAAGCCTTTTTGAAGAAAGAAACTTTTTTCAATCTAAATAGAATCTATTTGTTGCTTACCCCAATTTTGGGTACGGTATTGCCCTTTATTAGTATTGACTTCATTCAAAAAAGCATTCCGCAGGAATACATAGTTCAGTTGCCGGCAGTTGTTGTTGGTGGTACTATTTCTGAAGCAATTCCAAGTGCGTCTTCGCTTTGGTTTCCAAGCTTGTTGGATCTTTGGCTTTTGGGAATCGGGCTAAGTGCAGTATTTTTCTTTTGGAAATTCTTCAAAATCGCAAAACTGTATTTCTCGGGAACCACAGCATATTCTGATGGGTTTAAACTTAAAATCCTTCCCAAGACAGAGGTGGCTTTCTCTTTTTTCAACACTATATTTTTAGGTGAAAACATTTCCGAAGAAAACAGTAGCAATATTATTGCCCACGAAAAAATACATATTCAACAAAAACATTCGGTGGACTTACTTTTCTTTGAAATACTCCGCATCGTCTTTTGGTTCAATCCGCTTGTCTATTTATTCCAAAACAGAATGGCAACCCTGCACGAGTTTATTGCCGATGAAAAGGTTACTGCCAAAAAAGACAAAAAGCAATACTATCAAAACCTTCTTTCTGAAGTGTTCCAAACCGAAAAAATTTCATTCATCAATACATTTTTCAATCAATCATTAATCAAAAAACGAATCAGTATGTTACAAAAATCAAAATCAAGAAAAACAGCGCAGCTAAAGTATTTATTACTATTGCCAGCAATTTGCACTATGTTAATCTACACTGCCTGCAGCAACGACCCTAAAGCAGAGGAAACACAGATCGTCCAGCAGTCAGACTCTGAAGTGATGAACAAAATAAACGAACTGGCCGAAGCCATTATGAAAAAAGGCGAGATGACACCTGAGGAAGAGAAAGCGCTAAAATTGCTTACTACAGAAGCACAGCCCGGAGACAAAGTTTATACTTCAGTCCAGGAATATTTGAATGAAACCGAAGGAGAGGGAGATATGTCCGTGGCTTTTTCCGAAATAGAGAGAGTACCGACCTACCCTGGTTGTTCGGGCGATAATGAAACCTTGAAGAAATGTTTCACGGAACGTATCAGTGCCTTTGTTGGCGAAAATTTTAACACAAAACTCGGGAACGATTTGGGTCTCACGGGCAGACAACGTATTGTTGTTCAATTTAAAATTGACAAAGCGGGAAACATTGTTGACGTAAAAGCAAAAGCTCCAAAGCCAGAACTCGAAGCCGAGGCCATTCGCATTATTAAAAAGCTTCCGCAAATGCAACCAGGTGAGCAAAAGGGCAAAAAGGTGAACGTAATCTATTCTTTGCCGATTGTTTTTGAAGTGAAATAAATTTTTAGCCACATCTTTTTAATAGCCGAAGAATTTCTTCGGCTATTATTTTTTTGAAATAACAGCAGCCACCAACCCAGTAAGTTTCAATAAATTTGTACTTTTCAAAGTAGAATTTATTTCTGAAATGATAAAGCGCTTCCATTTGGTTTTTCTTTTGTTGCTGGCAACTTCCTGCCAGTTTTTTGAGACCGAAAAAGTTTCTTCTGAAGAAATTTACAAAGAAGAGATTAAAACCATTGATTGGAAAGACGTAGATCGGTATCCTTCTTTTTCCAACTGTGAGAACATTTTGGAAAAACCCGAACAGAAAGACTGTTTTATAAACACTATCAATTCACATTTGTACCAATCCATAAGCCATGATGAGATGGTTGCCGTGCGGGAAGTTTATGATACGATAAAAGTAAATTTTGAAGTAAGCAGCAATGGCCAGCTTTCCATCCTCAAAATAAAAATGGACACCTTGTTGCAAAAGGAATTCCCAGATCTGGAAATGTGGATTTTACAAAGTATTGATTCATTGAAGCCTGTGGCTCCCGCCTATAAACGAGGAATTCCTGTAAAGACCCAATTCACCTTACCAGTCATCATTAAAACAAATTGATTACAGGTTGAATTTATAACCGAAGGTAAAATCTATCGGAAACTCGCCATTGCTATCCACACTTAAACCAACAATATCATTGTAATTAAAAGTGATATAACCGTTGCCCACTTTATAATCTGCGCCAAGGCCAAAAGTAATTGGTGCACTAAAATCACTTCCGGATTCTTTATTCACCATGGCGGATCCGCCAAAAGGAATAACGGTATATTCTCTGCTTGAAAACGTCAATGCCGCAAATTTGGTGTTTATAAAAGCATCGAACTTTGGGGTTTTTACAAATTTAAAACGATAATTCAATGACAATTGCGAAGCTGAATATTTGTATTCGCTGCTTTCAAAAGTTTGCTTGAACCGGAATACGATAGAATGTCTTCGCAACTTAACATTATCAATCAATTCTAAATCTATTCCAGCAATAGGCTGCAATTCGTTTGTAGGGTTTTCTGTGTAAACACTATTTCCCACACCAGCAAAAGCTCCAAGTCGAAATTGTAGATCGATAGACTTTTCAGTTTCATTAAAATTGGGATCTTTCTTTTTGTTGTACGTAACAAAAAAAGCATGTAAACTTGGCAATGTCAGCTTCACTTTTTCAGTTGAAACAGCAGCATCACTAGTTTGTTGCTGCAAGGTGTTTTTGTATTCCTCTTGGTAATCGCCGTCTTGTTTTGTGTTTTTCAGTTCAACAATATCATTTCCTTTTTTTGAAAAATAACGGTATTCACCATCGATGGTGTTCCAAAGTAAAGTCAGTGCGCCTTCAACTTCAGTATTCAAGTTGTAAGTTTGGCCTTCCACGGTATATTGCTGTTGAGCCTGCAGCGTTCCTGCAGAAAGTATAAAAAACAAAGCGAAAAGGGGGATTAGCGATTTCATAAGGGCGTGTTTTTAAAGGTACGGCTAAGGTAAAAAATTAAATCAATTTATCATTGCTTTTCGAAGCTTCGCCCTTTCCAGGAATAGTTTCCGCGGAAACTTCCAAATACTACTGCCAAAACGATAATTGCATACACAAATGGTTGCCACAAAAATTTCCAAAGTAGAATTTCTTCTCCAAAAAATAGTGCCGCTTGCCTCACAATAATATAATCCGTGATTATTTTAAAAAAAAGAAAAGAAGTGTAGAGGAGTATATATTCAGAATGGAAAACCATAAAAAATGGAATTATTAAAATTGAAATGTTTACCAAAAAAACCAAAATCCCCAACAAAAGGGAAGTTGTGTTTTTCTGTTTGGAAGTTTTCGAAGCCCAGCGGATTCGCTGGTTTATAACATGTTTAACTGTTTGCTGAGGTTTTGTGAAAACAATTGCCTCCTTCGATTTTAAGAACTGAACCTGCTCCCGAAAGGCTTTTTTCATCTTTTCCAACAGAAAAATATCGTCGCCACTTGCAATATGGTCATTTCCCAAAAAACCGTTTACTTTTAGAAAATCCTCCTTTTTATAAGCCAAATTTGCCCCATTACTGAGCAATGGATTGTTCAGTCCAAAACTGCCTATGGTCACGGCCTGCAGACTCAAACCATCCAATTGCTGAAAATTTTCGAGACCGTTTCCTTTGCTTTTATAAATAACGGGGCCACAGACCATCGCACAATCGTTTTGCTGAATGTAACTATCAAAAACGTTAAGCCAGTTTTTGGGAAGCTCACAATCTGCATCGGTAGTTACGATCCATTGAAAGTTTGAGTTTTTGATCGCTTCGGTAATAGCGTCTTTTTTTGGCGAATTGGAAATGCGTTTATTTTCAATGACTTTTATTGAAAACTTGCTTTTTTCAATTGCCGAAGTAATGATTGCTTCGGAATTATCTTCAGATGCATCATTCACAAAAATGATTTCAAACAATTCCGAAGGGTAATTCAATTCGGCAATTGTTTTCAAAAGATTCGGAAGGTTTTCCGCCTCATTTCTGAAAGGGATTATCACGCTGAAACAAGTTTCGGGATGCTTTGTTTCAGAAGAAAAAAGAGACACTTTTTGAAAACCGAAAACCAAAGCCATCATACAAATAAAATATACTGCAAAAAGTAAAATTAAGGCCCAAATCATCGTGTAGCGGGTTGGTAGGTAAGCACGAAAAAACTACCCAAAAGTGAGGGAAGTACAAAATTGAAAAGCCACATGGCGAGGACCGTTGATAGAACAATCAATTCTGGAACGCCAGCAAACGAAAACAGCCAAACCGCCACGCTACCGCGGATTACCACATCAAAAATAAAAAGTGTGGGAAAGATGGAAACCAAAAAATACATCGCAAAAATTAATGGAATAGCTTCGGAAAAAGCAATTTTCCCTCCAAAAAAGACTAAAATTCCATAAAACATTCCACTGAATATTGCATAGCGGAATGCTGAAAAAAGTACTGTTTTAAACTTTATTTGAAACGGAATCTTTTTGAAAAATTGAATCACTTTGACAATTGAAAAGCCTTTTAACAAAAGTTCTTTTTCCTTGAAATAATAACCGATTGCAAAGAGCAAAATAACCCCAATTCCAAAATAGCAAATCATCGTGACCGAATAGTAGATGTTGAAATTTGGCAATAAATAAAGGAGGCCAAAAAAACCAAAAAAACTTGTGACAAACATTTGCGCCATTCCCGAAATGAAGTTGAGCATCAATATTTTTTTTCGCTTTCTGTTTTCAAAAAAAAGTGCCTTCGCGCCGTATTCGCCAATGCGGTTGGGGGTTGCCAAAGAGACCGTGAGAGAGGCTAAACTTTGTTTTAGCGCAGTTTTGAAATTTATTTTTTCAAAAGCGGAAACCAAGGTTTGCCATTTCAGGATTTCAAAAAACCAATTGGCGGCTGCTAAAAAACAAAAAAACAATAATGAATATTTTGCAATACTTCCTTTGGAAAAAATAGTGGTCGTAAACTCTCTAAATCCCAATGAAGTATTGTTTTTCAGTTTGTAAAAAATATACCCGAATGTTATAGCAATCACCAAAACTTTGGCGACGGCAAGCAGATATTGTTTAGCTTTGTGGGGTACGGCAATCATTGTGCTAAAATACAAATTACTGTCTTCGCAAGGGTTTATAAATGGAAAGTAAAACTGAAAAAATCATCTTAGGAATTGACCCCGGAACTACGATTATGGGTTTCGGCCTCATAAAAGTAGTGGGCAAACAGATGCAATTCATCCAATTGAATGAGTTGCAACTCAAAAAGTATGATGACCATTATCTAAAACTGAAACTCATTTTTGAACGTACGGTGGAACTTATAGATACACATCATCCTGACGAAATTGCAATTGAAGCTCCGTTCTTTGGGAAGAACGTGCAATCCATGCTTAAACTTGGAAGGGCACAGGGCGTGGCAATGGCGGCGGGGCTTTCACGACAAATTCCCATCACCGAATATTCGCCGAAAAAGATAAAAATGGCCATTACCGGCAACGGAAACGCCAGTAAGGAACAAGTGGCAAAAATGCTCCAAAGTCTTTTGCAGTTGAAAGAACTTCCAAAAAATTTGGACAGTACCGATGGTTTGGCGGCGGCCGTGTGCCATTTCTATAACTCCGGCAAAGTTGAGGTTGGTAAAAGCTACACGGGTTGGGCGGCTTTTGTGAAACAGAATAGCCCCCCGACCCCCAAAGGGGGAGTTTTATCCGTAAATTTGAGGAGTAAAAAAAAGTCAAATAACTAACGAGTTAAGAACATAAGAATTTGCCCTCCAGTGTCCAGCAAAATTTCGGATTGAGTGAAAGCTACCCCTTAGGGGGCGGGGGGGGCTTGTACATTCATATTCCCTTTTGCAAACAGGCGTGCCATTATTGCGATTTCCATTTTTCTACTTCTTTGAAGAAAAAAAGCGAATTGGTTAATTCATTGTGCAAAGAATTAGTGCTTCGGAAAGAGGAGATAGTTGGCGAAGTTGAAACCATCTATTTCGGGGGCGGCACTCCAAGTCTTCTTTCTTCGGAAGAATTGCAACAGATCTTAGATACTATTTATTCAAATTATAAAGTTTCCAAAAACCCCGAAATCACTCTCGAAGCAAATCCCGATGATCTTTCAAGTTCACAAGTTCACAAATTCACAAATTCACGAATTAACCGTCTAAGCATTGGCGTCCAATCTTTTTATGAAGAAGATTTAAAACTGATGAACCGCGCCCACAACGCTTCCGAAGCATTGCAATGTATAAAAGATGCGAAACAATATTTTGAAAATATCAGTATCGATTTAATTTACGGCATCCCGGGAATGAGCAACGAGCGATGGAAGGAAAACCTCGAAATCGCTTTAAAATTGGACGTCCCGCATCTTTCGTGCTATGCTTTAACGATTGAACCAAAAACTGCCTTAAAAAAATTCATTGAAAAAGGTATAGTCCCTCCCGTTGATGAGGAGGTGGCAAAACAGCACTATGAAATTTTGCTTTCTGAAACCGAAAAAGCAGGATTGGAGAATTACGAATTTTCAAATTTTGGAAAACCCGGTTTCCATTCCCGTAACAATACCGCCTATTGGGAAGGAAAATCCTATTTGGGCATCGGGCCATCCGCACACAGTTATGATGGAAAATCACGCAGCTGGAACGTTGCCAACAACACAAGATATATCAAAAGCATTGAAGCTGGAGAACTTCCATCGGAAAGGGAAAATCTTTCAAAAGAGGATATGTACAATGAATATATAATGACTGGTTTGCGTACCCAAAATGGTGTTTCATTGGAAAAAGTGGAAAGTGAATTCGGGAAAGATTTTTCCAAATACCTTTTGGAACAAGCTGCCAATCCTATTAAAAACGAACTTTTAATTCTCGAAAAAAACACTTTGAAAATTTCAAAAAAAGGAAAGTTTTTGAGTGATGGCATTGCGGCAGACTTATTCTTAGTAAATTTAGATTGATGAAAGCAACCCTTGAGATTAAACATAAAACAATTATTTTTGATCTTTCCAAGCCATTGGATATTTCAATCCCTTTGCGGGCTTCTGAAGAGAACCCACTGGCGTGGTACCAAAATAAACCTACGATAGAGGCTGTAAAAATGGGCGATTGGACGGGGAAGGTTTCCGAAGGGGCTTCAGTGAATTTCAACAATGTATTTTTCAATCCACATGCGCATGGCACGCATACCGAGTGTTTTGGGCATATTTCAAAGGAATTCCATTCCGTAAATGAAACATTAAAAACCTTCTTTTTTTTAGCTGAAGTGATTTCGGTACAGCCCAATAAAGTGGGAGAAGACGAAATCATTTCCGAGGAAAGCATTACAAAAGCATTAAATGGAAATACGCCCGAAGCGGTTATAATCAGAACGCTTCCGAACACTTCAGAAAAAAAATCAAAGCATTGGTCCGACACCAATTGGCCGTTTCTACACGAAAAAGCGGCTCTGTTTTTACGGGAAATGGGCGTTAAACATTTGTTGATTGATTTGCCTTCCGTAGATAAAGAAAAAGACGAGGGCCAACTTTTGGCGCACAGGGCCTTTTGGAATTACCCCCAAAACCCACGCGAAGATTGCACACTTACAGAATTGATCTATGTTCCCAATGCAATTAATGACGGCAGCTACTTGTTGAATTTGCAGATAGCCTCGTTCCATAACGACGCTTCGCCTAGTAAGCCAGTTTTATATAAAATTTTTTAGGATGAAAACAACTTTAAAAATGGAGGAATTGGCACAATTTATTTTGGGAATTTTTCTCTTTTCGCAATTAAACTATGTTTGGTGGTGGTTTCCCGTTTTGTTGCTTACACCAGATATTGGAATGATTGGTTATCTATTAAATCCTAAAATTGGAGCCTTCACTTACAATATTTTTCACCACAAAGCAATTGCCATTGCCCTTGGCCTGTCAGGATTTTATTTGAACAATTCACTGTTAATTTTAATAGGCGTAATTTTGTTCTCACACGCTTCCTTCGACAGAATTTTTGGTTACGGATTGAAATATCCGGACAGTTTTAATAACACACACTTGGGAAGCATTGGAAAATAATATCATGGAATATCTATTTATAGGCTTAGCGGTTGGAGCCATTGTGGCCTACTTTCTTTTTGCGCGTTTCAGCGGGGTTCGGAAACGGGAAAGAGTGAACACGCAGTCGGTAGTTTTAATGGAAAAAATTCGCAGTGTCTGTAAGTTCATTACCGTGGAAGGCGATTTTTCTGAAATTTTCCATTATGAAAATGTGAAGGACAAATGGCTGAATTTATTATTGGGAAAAAAGAAAGCCTTGGTTTTAATTGAAGCCAAAGCACATATAGGTTTTGATCTCACAAAAGTGAAAATGCACGCCGACACAAAAAACAAGACTATAATTTTAACCAACTTTCCACAACCCGAACTGCTCACTATTGAAACAGATTTTAAATACTACGACAAACGCGAAGGTTGGGCAAACCCATTTACCGCAACAGATTTGACCGAAATAAACCAAGAGGCAAAAAAACACATAGTAGATAAAATTCCCGAAAGCGGCTTATTGAACGAAGCTTCGAAACAAGCTTTGGAAACTATTCAACTTATGGAAAAATTAGTGGAAACCATTAATTGGAAACTTGATTATACCGCCCTTTATTCAGCTGCGGAAAAACCCAAATTAAAGCAATGAATATAGAACATTTCCGTGAATATTGCATTTCTAAAAAAGGCGTTACTGAGTCGTTTCCGTTTGACGAAAAAACGTTGGTGTTTAAAGTTATGGGAAAAATGTTTGCACTTACGGGTTTGGAATATAATCCCGCCCAAGCCAACCTAAAATGTGATCCCGAACGCGCCATTGAACTCCGCGAAGAATATGATGGATTGATACGTCCAGGTTGGCATATGAGCAAAATTCATTGGAACACTGTGGAACTGGAAAGAAATATTCCCAACGAATTGCTATTGAAATTGATTGACCATTCTTATGATTTGGTGGTAAAGAGTCTCACCAAAAAACTTCAAACTGAACTTGCTTCCCTTTAAAACAGCCAAAAATTAAATGAGCCATCCCGCCGATTTTTACAAATTACAGATTGATATCCACGCAGAGAACCTAAAAAAAGTAAAGCGTAAATTGGCTCTTTCAAGCACGATAAGATTAGTAACTTTTTTGCTTGCTTGTGCGGGAGTTTATTTTTTCTTTGGAAATACTAAAGCAATAATTGCCATCATAGTTTTAGCCGTTGTAGCATTTGTTTATTTGGTTACAAAACACAGCAATCTCCAGTACGAGCGTGAATTGATAAAAGCTTTGATTGCTCAAAATGAGACCGAACTTGATGTGCTTAATCGTGCCTTTCATAATTTACCATCCGGCGAAAAATATAAAGATCCGCTACATTTTTACAGTCAGGATATAGATCTTTTTGGACGAGGTTCTTTTTTTCAATATTTGAACAGAACTGCCTTGGAAAGTGGCTCAGATCTTTTGGCGAAACTTTTCATTGAAAACAAAATTGATTCCATCCAAACAAAGCAAAAAGCAATCACCGAGCTTTCTGAAATGCCCAAATGGCGACAGCAATTTTCAGCAATTGCGTCTTTGGTAAGAACCGAGGTTGCCGCAACAGAAGTTATAGACTGGCTTAAAAACTATAAAAGTTTTGTCCCAAAATGGATCAAACCGGTTTCATTGCTGTTTTCAATTATTTCGGTGGGATTGATTCTCTTGAACTACCTCGATTTGGTTTCGGGCTACGCTCTGGCCGGCTGGTTCTTTTTGGGTTTGGCTATTTCGGGCAGGTATCTCAAAAAGGTTAACGATCTTTCGTCGCATACCTCAAAAATTCAAAGCACTTTTGAGCAGTTTCATAAACTCATTTTAGAAATTGAAACCCAAAAATTTTCTTCAGAATTGCTTTCTGAAAAAAGAAGTAAGATTGTAAATACTACTTCCAAAGCTTCTTCGGATTTAAAGAAATTCGCTAAACATTTGGATTCGCTGGACCAACGCAGCAATATGCTTATCGGTATAATTGCCAACGGTTTTATGCTACGCGATCTTCGCCAGAGTTACAATATTGAACGGTGGGTTGAAAGCCACAAGGGCAGTGTTCCTGTGTGGTTTGACGTGATCGCTTTTTTTGATACTTACAATAGTTTGGGCAATTTCGCTTTCAATCATCCCAATTATGTTTTTCCGAAAATCAACGATGATGTTCCCGTTTTAAAAGTTAAAGGTGCGGGCCATCCCTTATTGAAGGAAGCTACAATGGTTCGAAATGATTTCCAGATTAATTCCGAAGAATTTTTTATAGTTACCGGCGCCAATATGGCTGGAAAAAGTACATTCCTGAGAACAGTTTCACTTCAAATTGTAATGGGGAATATCGGTTTGCCGGTTTGTGCCGAAAAGGCCGAATACAACCCAATAAAACTCATTACAAGTATGCGAACTACAGATAGTTTAACGGATGATGAGTCTTACTTTTTCAGTGAATTGAAACGATTGAAATTTATTGTTGATGAAATAAAAACCGATCGCTATTTTATCATTCTGGATGAAATCTTGAAAGGAACAAACAGCACAGATAAAGCCATCGGCTCCAGAAAATTTGTGGAGAAATTGGTTGCTAGCAATTCCACGGGTATTATCGCTACTCACGATTTAAGTCTTTGCGTGGCGGCTGAGGAACTGCCCGAAATAAAAAACTATTTTTTCGATGCCCGAATTGAAAACGACGAACTCTTTTTCGACTATACTTTCAAACCCGGAATCTGCCAAAATATGAATGCATCCTTTCTACTGAAAAAAATGCAAATTGTGGATTAATTTCTATAATTACCACAAATACAATAGTTTGTATTTGTTTTTTTATTATTTTTAGAACAGTTTTGTTCCCCATAAACTCTCCATGTTAGCTTTTTAATCTCCTCGGTTTGCCCCAAAATTTAAAATAGTAATCAATTTTAATATTTATACTAATTTAATTTTATGGGATTATGAAAACAACTACCAACCTTAAGTTTATTGCAATAGCATCAATGATGTTGCTTTTGAATTTTAGCATTTTCGCTCAAAATGAAGCGACCCGGCCACAGTACATTTCCGTGACAACCATGCACTGGAATATGGATAAGGAAGATTTCAGCATGGATGCTTGGAAGGCTGTAGAAAAAGAATATCTACAGAAAGTAGTCAGCCAGAATCAACACATTTTGTCAGCTTCCTATTACATGCATCTTTTTTCACCAGACAACTCAGAAGTGATTTACGTACAAACCTATCCATCTTGGGAAGCTATGGATAAAGCTGTGGGTCGTGCTGAAGAGCTTGCAAAACAAGCATGGCCAGATGACAAAGCAAGAGAAGCATACTTTAGAAACCGTGACAGCTATTTTTCAGTGAATCATTCCGATGAAATCTATGCTCCCATAGGTGGAGCCAAGCTTCTACCACAGGACAATAAGGAAGATTTAGTGATGTATGTTCGAAGAACCTATTTCACTTTTCCAGAGGATGGTTCTGAAAAGGAGTTTAATGATATGCACGCAGAAAATGTTGCAAAAGTCATTTCAAGAAACCCGTACATAAAGGGTTATTACCCAAATGTTCATGCGTGGGGAAGTGACAAAACTGAATTCGTGGAAGCCTTCTTTGTTGATTCCTTGTGCGATATGGAAAAAATGTTCGATAAAAATGGCGAGTTGATTGGTGAAGCCTGGCCTGGAGATTCTGGAAAACAAAGAGGAAAAAAATGGGGTAAATATTTTACTGGTATTCACGGGGATGCTGCATATACCTTAATTGCGGAGCTTTCTAAATAAAACTTCAGAAATTATATTTTTTCAGAAAAGGATGTTTAAAAAAACATCCTTTTTTTAATACCAAAGAAGACCGTATTTTCGCGTCGTTGCTATTAAAAAAGGCAACTCCGAATATGGATTCAGTAACACAAATTGTTTTGGGTGCCGCCGTTGGCGAAGCGGTGTTGGGAAAAAAGATTGGCAATAAAGCCATGGTTTTGGGCGCCATTGCTGGAACAATCCCAGATTTGGACATTATTGCAAATTACTTTACAGATACTGTTTCCGCCTTGGAAATACACCGCGGATTTACACATTCCATTGTTTTTGCGGTAGTTTTCGGATTGCTCTTTGGTTGGCTGCTCTCGCTTTGGGACAAACGTGCCAGTTTAAAGGAATGGTCGTGGTTTTGGTTTTTGTGTTTCGTAACGCATCCAATGCTGGACGCGCACACTACTTGGGGCACACAGCTTTTTTGGCCTTTTGATCTTCGCTTGGCATACAAAAATATTTTTGTGATTGATCCGCTTTATACATTGCCTTCTTTGATGTTTTTGATATTGGCAATGTTTCAAAAAAGAGAAAGTGTCAAAAGACGAAAATTCAATAATCTGGGGTTGATTGTAAGTAGTGCTTATATGTTGGTTACTATAATTCTGAAGGGAATTACATATTCTAAATTTGAAACCGCGCTAGAGAATCAAAAAATAGCGTATGCTGCTTTGGAAACCAAACCCAGCCCGATGAACACTATTCTCTGGACTGCAAATGTGGAAACCGAAGATGCCTTTTTAATAGGCGATTATTCCTTTTTTGATACGAAGCCGATTCAGTTTTTTCCACATCCAAAAAATCACGGGGCGCTTGGAGATTTGGCGGAAGAAGAAAAAGTACAACGGCTTATAAACATTACCCAAGGTTGGTACACCATTTCTGAAAGACCGGATGGTATTTATTTGAACGACCTCCGTTTCGGAAAGATGAGCGTTGATCCGCAAGCAGAAAAATTTGCCTTCAGTTTTCTTATTGAGAAGGAAGGCAATGGTGTAACTATCACTGAAGAGGCGAAAAACACCCGTAATGCAGAAAAATTACTTTCAGATCTTTGGGAACGGATTAAAGGAAATTAGCAGCTTAAATCTGAAATAATTTTCCATTTGCCTTCTATTTTTCTGAAGATAATCATAAAGACTCCGTTTGCGTTTCCTGCATTTCTAACCAAATGGAATTGCCCCATCACGTAATAGGAATTGTCTTCAATTTTGGTAACTGCCTCAATAGTGAAACTTAGCGTCCCCGTATATTCTTTTGAAGGGTAGCCTTTTTTGTAATTGTCCAAGGTTTTCTGCCAGCCTTGCGTAATTCCGCTACTTCCGTAAAATTTTAAGGAATCGCTTTTCCAGTAACCCTGCATAAAACCTTCAAGATCGTTTTGGTTCCAAGCGTTTTCCTGCATTCTCAAAACAGTTAAAATTGCTTTTTTGTCTTCAGCTTCGGTTTGGGAAATAGTGTTAAATGTTGCAAGTAAGCAGATAAAAAGCAATAGTTTTTTCATAATTGTTAGGTGTTGATTTAAAAGTCTGGTTAAATTTACGAATAAAGATTTCAACTAATAATTTCTCCTGTAGGGGAATAAAAAAATTTCCTTTAAATTTACTTACATTACTATGTGAAACCAACATACAACTAATTCAAAAACTACTTTTGACGAATTCCAAAATTGACATTTCGGGAAGTTATTTAATAAAGACTCTATTAATTGTAGGAGGTATTTTGGCGCTTTGCTATATAGGGGAAAGCCTTGTTTTGCCGCTGCTTGTAGCTGCTATAATAGCTGCGCTGCTTGACAAGCCCACAAAAAAATTCAAACAATGGGGACTCCCCAATTGGCTGACCATAATCTTGTCGTTGCTTCTTATGATTATCGTGTTTTTTTTACTGTCGTGGCTTATTGGTTCGCAAATAAATAATATTGCGAGCGATTGGCCTACCATTAAGGATAAGGCAAGTGAAAAACTGAACAGTCTTTCCCAGTGGGCTAACGAACAGTTAAACTGGGATTATGAAAACTACATAGAAAACAACAAACGTTTGGTGCAACGAGCCGAAAGCTTTGCGAGTGCGTTTTTGTCGAGTGTGATGAATCTGCTTTCACAATCACTTATTATTTTTGTGTATGTGGTGTTGTTATTGATGCAGAAAAAAATGTTTGTCGGGTTTTTTAAAAAACTATCCTCAAACCCTTCCGCTATGGGTTCCATTTTGACGGACTCATCAAAAATTATTAGCAACTATCTTTTAGGAAAAGGTAAGATTATGGTTTTTCTTTTTGTAATATATTACTTGGGCTTTCGTTTCGGTTCGGTGCCGTATGCGTTGTTTTTGGCGATATTTGCAGCTCTTTTCTCCATTATTCCTTATGTGGGAAATATTATTGGTGGGGGCATTGCCGTGATCCTTTCCTATCTTTACGCAGGGACCACTCCCGCTTTGATTGTGATTGGTGTGATTTCGGCAGCACAACTTCTTGAAAATTATGTTTTGACACCTTGGATTATTGGTGATGAAACCAATTTAAACCCTTTTATTACCGTATTCGGAATCATATTATTTTCCATGCTTTGGGGAATGGTGGGCGCCATTATTGCCCTACCAATTATTGGGGTTTTAAAAGTTATTTTTGAACATACCAAGGGCATGGAACCCTATGCGTATTTGATTAAGAAAAACGAATGATTGTTGCTGAAGTATACAGAGAGTTGTTTTCTAAAAGCGCTTCATAAAATCATCTCCAAAAACCATATTCAACCTATAGATAAGTTCCTCTGCATTTTTCTTGCTGAAAACCATAGGCGGTTTTATTTTTAGAACGTTGTGGTCCGGTCCGTCTATGCTCATCAAAATTCCCAATTTTTTCATTCTATTTGCCAAATAGGAAGCATGCTCCGGCAATGGATTTTTTTCTGAATCATTTAATTCAAACCCTAAAAATAAACCTTCGCCACGTACATCGCCAATGATTGGAAATTGCTTTTGAAGGGTTTTCAATTCAGCAATTAAAAAGCCTCCAACCTCCAACGCATTTTGCTGCAGATTTTCTTCTTCGATAACTTCCAAAACACTGCGGCCAATGGCGCAAGAAACAGGATTGCCGCCAAAGGTGTTGAAATACTCCATTCCCGTATTGAATTTTTCGGCTACTTCTTTTGTGCAGGCAACCACGGCAAGCGGATGGCCATTTCCGGCAGGTTTGCCCATCGTTACAATATCTGTCTGAACGTCGTAAAGCTCAAAAGCCCAAAAAGTTTTCCCCATCCTTCCAAAACCTGTTTGCACTTCGTCCGCAATACAGATGCCTCCAGCTTCGTGAACGAATTTGTAAATTTCCTTAAAATAATTGTTTGGCGGCACAATCTGTCCGCCACAGCTTATCATACTTTCGCCTATAAAACCAGCAATTCCCTTGCCTTCAGCTTTTAATTTTTGAATAATTTCCTTTGCGTGAATTGCGTAATCAATTCCGCAATTTTCAGAAATATATTTTCCGCGGAAGGAATCTGGCAAAGGTAAAATGTGCGTGTTTTCAGGTTTTGGAAAACCGCCCTTTCCTTCAAATTTATAGGAACTTACGTCCATAACGGCGTTTGTATTGCCATGATACCCCACTTCTATCGCCAAAATGTCTTTATTACCCGTAACGGTTTTTGCCATTCGTAAGGCGAGTTCATTTGCTTCACTTCCCGAATTCACAAAGTGGATTACAGAAAGATGTGGCGGCAATTTTTTCAGCAAAGCTTCTGCGTAGACAATTATTTCTTTGTGAAGATAACGTGTGTTCGTATTTAAAACCGCCATCTGTTTTTGACCCGCGGCAACTACTTTTGGGTGCTGATGGCCTACATGGTTTACGTTGTTGACGGTGTCCAGATATTTTCTGCCTTCAATATCGATCAAGTAAACTCCTTCGCCACGCACGATGTGCAACGGCTTGTCATAGGAAAGACTCAAACCTTTACCAAGATGGTCTTTTCTGAAATTGATTATATTTTCTTCTGAAATCATTTTTTCCGAAGTATCCAATTCCTCCTTAAAAATTAAATTCGGGTTCGGGCAGATACTTTTCCAAACTCCAACTCTTGAAGGCAAGGCAACGCCATTGAAGTTTTCATTATTTCCCAATAGATCCAAAATAAGCTGGAAGTGAAGATGCGGCGCCCAATTGCCATTTTCATTTGGCGCACCAATATAGGCGATGAGGTCACCCTGTTTTACGCTCTGTCCAACCTTTAATATTTTAAGCGAAGTAAGGGTTAAATGCCCATAAAGGGAATAAAATTTCCCACTTTCAAAAGTGTGTTCCAGAATGAGCATCGGGCCGTAATCCTTATCGTAATTGTTGTGGTGTATTATTTTTACAATTCCATCAAACGGAGCGTGTACGGGCGTTTCAGCAGGAACCCAGAAATCGGTTCCCAAATGTACGGTACGGTATTGTGGGCCGTCGTTACCCTCACTTTTAAAAGCTTCAGTGGTATAAAACGGACGTGTTTCCAAATAGCCGTTCAGTAAAATGGTTTTGGGGTGATATTTCTGAAATTGTTTCAGTTTGAATTCAGAAACTTCGGGATCGTTGTATTCCGAGAGGTTTCCGAGTAAAGTGCTGCCCACGCTCATGTCGAGATTAACTACTCTTTCAGAAGCAACGGTTGGAAACATTGTTTTTAAAGAAACTTGATTGTTTTTTGCCCAATTTTCAAACTTCTTTTCCAACGGATGGGATGCGTATCCACAAGCATTTCTGAAGGAATAATAGGCAAAGTTTTCATTCACTATAAACCATTTTTCCAATAAACCCCACGCTGGTTTTTCGCTGATTCCGAAATAATCATCGTCGGGAAATTCCTCTTTTTTAAGCGAAGCATTCGTAACGGTTGTAACGAGGCGCATTCCGACTAAAATATACAGACATTCCAATTCCTTTTCTGAAAGGTTGTACTGTGTGTTGTAACCTTCAATCACTTCCAAAGCTGCGGAAAGCGAATCGGGGAGATCCATAATTGCGTATGCCAAAACAATGGCGAGATCGTTAATTATTTGGGTGTAAACTGCATCACCAAAGTCAATCAAACCTGAAACTTTTGGGTTGCTTAAATCTTCGGAAACCAAAATATTGAAATCGTTTAAATCATTGTGGACAATGCTCTTCGGAAGATTTTTAAAAGTTGGTTGAATTTCTTCAAAACGGGTTTGAAAGTATTGAAGCATTTCTTTTTGCTGACCCGAAAAACGATGGCTATGCTTTGAAGTCCAAGCGGAATTTGCCAAATCCCAGTCCAAGTTTCTGTGTGCAGCGGGATGTTCAAAATCCTGCAATGCTTTTGTCAAACTTCCGGCGGCTTCGCCCAGGTTGTTTCGCAGACTTTCGGTTTTTGGCTTTACCGTTGCCCAAAGCCTGCCGGGAAGCCAGGTCAATACTCTTGCGGTTTTATTATTTTGAATGGAAGTGAGCAGGTTTCCTTCTTTATTTGGAACAACTTCAGAAAGGGATATATCTAAACTTTTTGTTGAAAGATGTTTTAGTATTTCAATTTGGAAATCCAGGTGCTCGCTATTTTCTTCTGAGGAAATTTTCAGAAGAAATTTTTCACCCGAACTTGTTTTTAGTATAAAATTTTCGTCAACGTAGCCATCAAGTTTGGATGCTTTGGCTGAAATACTATAATATTCTTGTGCGATTTGCGAAGCTTCTTCAGTCGTGGTTTTGTGCATAGTATTGTTGCGGCTATTGGACAAACAATATTACCAAAAAAAGATAAGAAGTATGAAATTAGAAGTACGATTTAAATTTTCACACTTCTAATTTCGTATTTCATTATTTAAAGCACGCTTTTCTGCTTCTTATAAAACGCATCGGCCTGCATTTGCATCAATTCGCGGGCTTTTTTGCGTTTGTAATCGTAGAGTTCCTGCTCTTCGGCTATGTCTGCGTACACTCTGTTATTGATGTCGCGGTCTGTAGTTACAAGTACGTCGCGTTGCGCTTTTTGTTGGGTTACCCACGACTTTAATGCACTTTCCTGTTCTTCCAACTTTAAATCATAAGCGCCTTTTGGGGACAGCAGTTTTGCCAAAATGGGCGAAGTTTCTATTGCGAGGAAGAGCAAAAAGATAAATAGGGACGGCAATAGCGGAAGTTTGTTCAATGCATTTACGCGTGCCATCAGACCATCAAAGCCGTCAATTACGGGTTGGGTATCTGCGACCTTGGTTTGGTATTCGGTGGCGAGGGTTGCTATTTGTGCTTCGGCGGCGGCTATTTTTTCAGCGTTTGTTTTCTTTAGTTCGGTCAGGGTTGCAAGCTCGGTGTCGTGTTTTTCGCGTTTTTCCTTATAAACGGGACCTTTGCCCAATTTTTGGGTGCCTGCAGTGCCTTCAGCTTCGGCGATGTAGGTGTTGTACAGGGCGTTTACTTCGGCTTCCTTCTCGGTTATTTCCTTTTTTAGACCTGCAATTTCTGCTTCCAAAGCATTTACGGAAGGTGTGTACTGAAGTGCCAATTGGTCTTTGTTGGCGAGGGTCATTTCGTTTTTCTCGGTAAGCAAAACTTGGTTGATTTCCTTTTCAAAAATCTTCATTTCCAAGGGTTTTGAAATTACGATGGCAATGATTATTGCCAAGGCAATTCGGGGTGAAGCCTGTATCAATTCATCAAAGAAGTTGTTTCTTTTTTTGATGGTGGAAACGATAAATCTATCGAGATTGAAAATCAAGAATCCCCAAATAATACCGAAGAATATTGCGGAGTAGTAACTATCAAAAACTGTGTAGAGGGCATAGGCGGCGGCAATGGTTGCCATAACGGCGGTAAAGAAAACGGTAGCGCCAATGCCGGCATATTTGGTGCGTTCGCCGGGCGAACATTCGTCAAGGATGGCGGTATCTGCGCCGGAGCAGAAAATGAAAAAGCGTTGTAACATAGGTTTTTTAGATTGATGAGTTTATATAACGCAATTTGAATCAGTTTGTTACAGGCTAAACTAAGAAATTGTGAAAATGTACTATCGTTTTAAGGTGAAATGGCCACGATAAGTCATTCCGTTTTTAAAAATTGCTTTGAACCAATAATCTGATGAGGGCATTGGAGTACCATTATAGGAGCCATTCCAACTGTTGCTGCTTTGGTTCAGCACATAAAGTAACTTGCTGAACCGGTCGTAAATCTCTATTCGCTGCAATTGGGGATTGTCGGGATCTTGTCCGGCAATTTGCCAAATGTCGTGATAACCGTCACCGTTGGGGGTAAAAAAGTTTGGGAAACCCAATATATATACCGTGATATTTGAGATACCACAACCGTTTTTATCTTTAACTTTAAGAAGATGATCACCGGGACTGAGATTTTCAAAGACGGCACTTTGCTGATAAGGGCCGTTGTCCAACGAGTAGCTATAATTGCCCGTGCCTTCTGCGATTACTGTTAGGATGGGATTGCCAATATTTCCCGTAAGTTCGTAAGTGACCTGAGCAGTTTCGGAAGGAATTACAGTAAACGTACGCGTACTGGTGCAAGAATACTCCTCATTATTAATGGTTTTACTTCGAGTGACAGTGAGAGTATAGTTGCCCGGTTCGTTAACTTCAATGGAGGGAGAAGTTTCGCCATTGGACCAGAGAAAAGTTGCATCTGAAATGGTTCCTATCAACCCTGAGTAAATTGTGATGGTACTGGGGTATGTGTTTAGGCAATAGGTGTACGTTTCCTCGCCTTCAAACTCTGGGGTGTTGACTACGCTCAGGTTAATTTTTGCAGTACCAAGACAACCGCGGTCGCCACTGACTCGAGCATAGATTGTTTGGGAGTTTGCTTGGGTATTGGTGAATGGGTTTGGTAGCGGATTGGTTTGTGAAATAGCTTGGCTGTAGGAAAGGTGGTAGGTTACTTCCGGACTATTTCCGAAGAGCGCTTGCAATTCTAAACTGATTTCAGAAAAGTTGAAATTTGCAAATCCCGGGGTGCCAGTTGTAGAGCAATTCACCAAAAAGAGATCTGAAACAGTGTTTGTGGTGGTTTTCAATGTTACTTCGGCCACGCCTATGCAACCATATTCTGAAACTACGCGGGCATAGACTATTTCATTTGGCTGGGTGTTAGTATATCTTTCGGGGTTTCTTATGGCATCTACATTGTTTTGGGCATTTGTAAAGCTTTTGTGGAAGGAATATACGCGAAGTAACGGATTTCCATTGATGATTATTTCTTCTGCATCAAAAAGATTGAAGGTGGCTAGGCCGTTTGCGAGGGGTTCACACTGGTATAATTCGGTATTTTGGACGTTGACCGGACTTGTGTACTCGATCAAGACTTCATCGGTTGCGATGCAGGAATTGCCATAGTCTACTTCCACTTTGTAAATGCCAGGTGCGGTAACGATAAGTTGAGCGGTGGTTTCGCCGGGGATGATTATGCCATCTTTGAACCACTTGTAGCCTAAGGGAGAGGTTCCTTGTGGGGTAGCATCGAGGATGTAGGTTTCGTTTTCGCAAAGGGGGTTGTTTGTTACGAAGCTTCGGTCTGGGCCTAGGTTGGCGGCGATGTTAAAACTGCCGCCTTCCAGAAAAACTGCGGAGTCGTAACGGTAATTGGCTTCATCTGCGATTACAAGTTTTATGTGATAGGCTTGATTTACAGTTACTGGAGTTTCTGCGATGAGAACCTTTGTTTGTCCGTTGAAGTTTATGGGTACGTTTGGGCCGTTCCAGCCTTCAAAATAGGTTTCGTTTATGGGCGGACAGGCTCCGGGGATGCCCGAGTGGACAGTGGTGACGAGCACTGGGGTATTTGTGCCCGGAACGAGGGCAATGTTTGTGTAGGTACCGCCAATGGGCTTGATTAAAAAAGCGAAAGCGTCGCTATAAATGCAGGTGTTGGGGTCGCCTTGTTGGTATTCTTCGGAAGCGAAGAGGTAGCGGAACTGTATATTGTCTGCATTCGGGACAAAATCGAACTCGATGATTGTAGCATTGGTGGTGTTTGAGATATTGAGGGCAGCTTCCAGGTCTGTATCGCCGGGCCAATTGGGGGCATCGTCATCACTGAGGGTTGTATTGGGGCCGGGGACGTTTTGTAGCTTGCCGGTGCTCATTACAATACCTTTTTCAAAAGGGAAATTGCTGCCGTTGGCGCTGAAATAACCAAAGCTCTTATCGCCATCGGGGAAGTTGCCACTTGTGGCGGCGGTTATCTGTACGTTGCTTATGCAGCCGCTGTCTATTAGGATATCTTCAACGAGTTGTTGGGGGGTGTAGGTGGTAGGATCTACCTGAATGTTCTGCGCAGGGGCAAAACAGATGCAGCACAGCGTGAACCATAGAAAAACAATAGACTTCATCAAGGGGTACTCCTAACTTTTTTATAGCGGCTGCAAATTTATGGTTTCTGTGTGCTGGTTTCAAGTTTCTTCTATTAAAATTTAGTCTTTTTCACTTTGGGTTGTGCACTTGGACTCCACTCTGGAGAAGCTACTCAGTGTCACAGTGGTAGGTTGTGGGATGAAAAAACCCCAATGCATCATCCTGACGGATTTTGCAATGGGGTATATAGCCTGGGGAGAATTAATTACTAAATGGGTTTTGTGACCTCAAACTTAAGGCCGCTATCAGCATCTGTAAAATAAGTTTTGCTTCCGCTTTGTGAAACTTTAAGCGTCATTTTTGTGCGGGTGGTGCTTATGGTTTGGGTGCTTTGGTTGTAGCTCCAGGTGGCATTTTTGTTTGTGGTGGATTTATATGAATAGGTTCCATCATCTTGTTTTTCCTTTATTTCAAAACTGTTGTCGGCATAAAGATTTATAACGGCGTTCTTCATTGCAGTGGCCATTTTTAAGTTGCTACTGCTATTTTCAATATTCGTCACGAGCCAAGTGCCGGTGAGGTCTTTTTGGGTAAGCGACTGGCTGTGTACCGAAGTGGCAAAAAGGGCGAGAACGAATAGCATGATTGCATTTTTCATAAGTATATTTTTTAATGAATTGATTTATTGTGTTTTTAAACTTTTGTGAAGATAGGAATTTTTATGCTTTTTTAAATAGCGGAAGGTTAATATGATGGAAAAAAGAGGAATGAAGAAAGCCCCTTGTAGTTGGGGCTTTCTTATTTGACTAATTGTTGATTAAAAAAATTACTGTTTGACTATCTTTAGGGTAGCTTGATTCCCATCGTTAGTTTTCAAGGTTGCGAAATAGAGACCTGCCGCGGCATTGATTTCCACAACCAGGGTTTGGGTGTTGGTATAGTTGGAAGTAGAAACTTGCTGCCCTAGTACATTGGTTATGGTGACATTGGTTTCTGAATAGCTTTGCCCCAGGTTTATGGTGAACTTACCGTTTGAAGGGTTTGGGTAGGCGCTGATGGAGGAAGCGAAAGTATTTTTTGAAACGCCAAGAATTGCTGGGGTGGTTTTAAATATCCAATAATCGTCTAGGCCTCTGCTGTTTTCACTTTTGTCGCCAGAGATGTTTGAGTCTGAAGAGCAGAACATGGCAAAATTACCATCAGTAGTGGGGAGAATGTAAGAGCCGCTCTCATCGGCAGAACCACCGATGGAGTTTTGGGAGATAATTCCGCCAGCGGAATTAAGTTTTAAGAGCCAATAATCATAGCCGCCGTTGCTGTTTTGGGTTTTATCGCCACTTATGTTGCTGTTACTCCAGCAGGCAATTATAAAGGTGCCATCGGACAGTTGCATTACATCGCGCGGGTAATCAATTCCGCTGCCGCCGATAGTGTTTTGCCAAAGCATGTTTCCGCTACTGTCCAGTTTTAAGATCCAGGCATCATAATCGCCCTGTGAGTTTTCGGTCTTGTCTCCAGAAATATTTGATTTGGAATATCCGCCAACAAGATATCCGCCATCTGCCAGTTGTATCATATCACGAAACACATCACTGTCATTTCCGCCAAAGGTGCGGTTCCATTGCAAGGTTCCGCTGGCGTCTAGTTTTACAATCCAGTAGTCATTACCGCCCCGAGTGTTTTCGGTTTTATCGCCCGAGCTTGGGGAGTTTGAAAAACCTCCGATTATAAAACCTCCATCAGTGGTTTGAAACGCTGCTTGTGGACGGTCAACCAAACTGCCACCTATGCTGTTCTGCCATACTAGGTTGCCGCTGCTATCCAGTTTTAATGCCCAGAAGTCGCGCTGTCCGTTGGTAGGGTCAGTTTTATCCCCATTTACATCGCTATCCGAATAACCACCCACGAAATAGCCGCCATCTGCGGTTTCTACTATATAGGTATCAAATTCTGGTTGGTTGCCGCCATAGGTTTTTTGCCAAGTGATATTGCCCGAAGCATCCAATTTTAATAACCAATAATCCAAACCTCCGCGGGAGTTTTCGGTTTTGTCGCCAGAGATATTTGAGTCTGATCCTGCGCCTACAATATAGCCGCCATCAGTTGTTTGTTGAAGTGAAATAAGAAAGTCGTCGCCGCTGCCGCCGATGGTGTTTTGCCATTGAATATTTCCGGAATCGTCAACTTTTACAATCCAAATATCAATCTGGCCGTTGCTATTTTCGGTTTTTTCACCAGAAATGTTGCTGGTGGAATAGCCGCCAAGTATGTAGCCGCCATCTGTGGTGGCTTGAAATACTGTTGAAAAATCGGTGTCGCTCCCACCAATAGTTTTTTGCCAAATAATGGCTGGATCCTGTGGATAAGATTCAAAGATGCAGAAAAGTAATGCTAAAAGTGTAATTGAAGTTTTCATTTTTTTGGTTGTTAAGGATTACTATGGATATATCGGAAGGGTTGGGGAAATGTCATCAGGAAAGAGGGAAGAAGGAAAGCGGATGCTAGCAAAAATATTTCGATCATAGAAATGATTTCTTCGCTTTGTTCAGGATAAAAAAATGCCTCCATATTTCAGAAGGCATTCCGGTTGCTTTCAACCTTACAAGCTATTGAATGATCATTGTTTTATAATCCTTAAAGTGGTTGATCCTTCTTTAGCATTTGTATATTCACATCGAAAGCTTTTGCTTATGTCATCGTTTTAAACCAAAAAAGAATTCTATTTTTGTAATCTATCCCTAACATTATGCCGCAACACAAATTTATTGTTTGTAACTATACCCAAGCATTATCATCAGGAAAAGTTAGCTGGCAATCGCCTAGCAATATTGCATTGGTGAAATATTGGGGAAAGTATGGGGAACAGATGCCGATGAACCCATCCGTTAGTTTTACCTTACAAAACAGCAATACCCAGACCTGTCTTTCATTTGAAAAGAAACAGTCCGAAGGGTTTGAATTTGAGGTGTTTCTCGATGGAAAAAGAGAAGTTTCCTTTGAACCGAAGATTCAAAAGTTTTTTGAAAGGGTAGAAGTGTATTTGCCGTTCTTGAAAAACTTCAAATTTAAAATTGAAACAACAAATAGTTTTCCGCACAGTAGCGGTATTGCATCTTCGGCCAGCGGGATGAGTGCTTTGGCACTTTGCTTAATGGATATGGAAAGACAGATGCAGCCAGCCATTACCACTGATTATTTTAATGAAAAAGCTTCCTTTCTTGCACGTTTGGGCTCAGGCAGTGCTTGCCGAAGTGTAGAGGGGCCTTTGATTGTATGGGGTGAACATGCAGAAATTAACGGCAGCAACAATTGCTTTGGAATAAAATATCCTTTTGATGTCCATCAAAATTTTAATGATTATCAGGACACAATTCTTTTAGTGGATAAAGGCGAAAAACAGGTGAGTAGCACCTTAGGCCACGACTTGATGCTGGACCATCCTTTTGCGGAACAACGCTTCAGGCAAGCAAAAGAAAATCTTTTAAAGTTACGTCCGGTTTTTAAAAACGGAGACCTTTCAGAATTTATTAAAATAGTGGAAAGCGAGGCTTTGTCATTGCACGCAATGATGATGACCTCTATGCCTTATTTCATATTGATGAAACCGAATACTTTAGAAATAATCAATCGTATTTGGAAGTTTCGGGATGAAACGGGTAGCAAGGTTTGCTTTACACTGGATGCTGGTGCCAATGTGCACGTACTTTATCCAAAGCTGGAAAAAGATAACGTTTTGCATTTCATTAAGAAGGAACTTTTGCAGTATTGTAAAAATGGTGAGTTTATTGAAGATGAGGTTGGTTTGGGAGCTACCAATATCCTGGTCTAATTCGTTTCTCCCTTTTTATTGCCTATTAGCAGCAAAACAAGTATGAGGGCTACAATTCCAGCCGCCAAATACCACCACCAAGCAACGCGAGCTTTTAAATCTATTGGGGCGGTATCGCCAATAAGAACGAGTCCTGCCCAATATTGAGGGGCGGCAGTACGGCCTTCGGCAGTTTCAATATAACTTAATTTTGCTTGGCGCAAGGCTTCATCTTTTGGCATTCCTTTGGAAAGATTATCATAAAATAGCTTTACAATTTTAGCGCTCGATTTTTCATCAATTTCCCATAGACTGGTCAATATGCTTTCACTTCCTGCATAATTAAAGGCATGTGCCAATGAAATCATTCCTTCACCTGCTTGATAAGTGGGTTTCCCGGTTTCACAGGCCGTGAGAATGGCCAGGTTTGAAGAAAGGTCTATATTGTAAATTTCATAGGAATACAATGAGTTTTCATCATAATTTTCTTTGTCTTCAACCTTTTTTGCAAATATAAGTCGGCTTAATTCTGGGCTTAGGTTATTGCTTTCTGCGTGGGTGCCTATGTGAATTATTTTGTGCTCCTTTGCTTGGTTGATAAATAAATCCTTGCTTGCATTTTCATTCACAAAATAACGGCCGTTGAAAATTTTGGAATACTGTTTTACCAATTCCTCACTAAAAGGTTGCGGCAAAAGGGTAAGATATGTTTTGTCCAGTTTTACTGAATCCTTAATGCCCAATTGGTATTCATCCATCATCTTTTTGTTGAAACCTGGGGCAAAGGCGATAAAATCTGAAGAATAATCAGCTACGTTGCCTTTGTCCTTATAGAGCAACAAACTGAAATTGTATGAAATATCATATTTTGCCAAAAGACTGTTTGTGGCCATTTCCTGAAAATTCTTTATCGGTTTGGGAGTAAGCGTTTCAAAGCTTAGATTGAACAGTTCCCTGTCCGGTACAAGTACTACTTTTGGACTAAGCACATATTTTTCTAGAGGAAACCAAAGCGCCCTATAGAGTTCATAGAGTAGCGGTCTGGTTTTTTCAACGGAAAATTCATCATTTTTTATTGTTGAAATGTGGTTTTTGACCGAAGAGTAATTTAAACGCATCATTTTTTTTATTGAGCGAGAAACCACAAAGGCGTACAATTTATTTTCGATAAAAATATAGCGTACAACCGTTGTGTTTTCAGGGATTTTTTGTTGAAGATCCTTCAAGGATTCCTCCAAAGTGGCGTAACGCATTTTATAATATTTGGGGAAATGAAACTTGAGCGAATCCAGAAAGTGTTCCCAGTTTTCCGAAGCTTCAAAAAAGGATGAAAGACTGCTGTTTTCAGAATCATTTAAGGAAGACCTCATTTTGTTTTTTAAGATGTTTTCGCGCTCTAATACCTGTGGTGGAATGTGTTGAAAACGTACATTGTCCCTTAGGTTTAGCCGTGAGCGTATGCGGTTGTATATGCTGGATTCATGAAGGGCGATTAGCTTGTCTAAATATTGTGGATCTTTGGTGGTTTCAAAGAGTTCCAGTCGTAACTTTTCAGCGAAATTTAGAAGTTCCTCATTTTCTGTTAGTAGAAGTGTTACATCTTCGTGGTTGGTAATTATTTTTTTGCGTTGGTCTAGAATTGATATTCCTTCTTCAATTTGCTGCAAAAGTTCTTTTAAAAGAAAAGGGTTTCTGTTTTCTGCCAAATAGTATTTTGAAGCAGCATTTATCAATAAGGCTTGGGGTTTTCTGTACTGGCTAAGAATGGAATCTGTAGTGCTTATTTTTCTTCCATCACCCAAAATGTTGAAGCCAAGTGCTTCATTACTATATTTTACCGCTTCAATATAATCCTTTAAAAGATAATGTACCTGTGCTAGATTTATGATGTGGTAGAATTCCTGTATGGTGTTTTTGAAATCACCGTTGTGTGTGAAATTATAAGTTTCATTGGCCAAGGCAAGGGCTTTTTCCTTTTTTCCGTTTTTGGCGGCAAATAGGGAATACTCCAAAATATTGTCTAAAAAATCCTTTGTATAGGTAGTGCCCATCGTTTTTTGATAGACTATTCTTGCTTTCTCATAAAAAAGGGCTGCATTTTCTACATCTTCCTCGTGTTCATAAATAGTGGCCCGGGTGGAGAGGGCGGCCGCTTCCCAATACAAATCTGCACTGCCGCTACTTTTTAAAAGCTGTAAAGCGGTATCGGCATTTTCTGCGGCACCTTCAAAATCACGGCTGGCTGTTTTTGCTTCCGCAAGAATGATGTTTGAAATGATGATATTAATATCGTTTTCCTCAAAAAGTTTTTTCTTTTGTTCAAAAGAATACTCAATCAATTCCTGTGCGCGTGAATGTTCTCCCAAGGTGTTGTAAAATGCAGCCATATTGTCTATTACCACGCATTGATGGCTCTTGGCCTTGTAGGTTCGCGCCTCATCTGTGGAGCGATTAATATATTCCTGAAATCCTGCGATTGATTCTTCTGAAATGGCGATGGCTTCTTGATTTTTTCCCAAGGCATTCCACAGCACGGCGAGGTTCATCTTTACTAATGCGGGACGATAATACCGATTCATGATATCGGTTTCGTCTGTTTTTTCGAGAACATTCACGGCTTCCTGAAAATAATATTTGGCGCTGTCCAGTTTTGCTTCCTGCCACATCATTCCACCAAGAGCATTGTAAATTTGGTTGAAAAAAACATAGTCCTTCTGCCCCGTTTTTAGCAACAGTTTTAATGCTTTGAGGTAATGTGATTTTGCCAAGGGGAAATCGCCCAGTTTTGCTGCGTAAAAGCCTTGACGATATTCAAGGCCTGCCAGATCGGTGTTATTGAGTTCTGTGTTTTTTTGGGCAAAGGGAATTGCAGTTTTAAGAAGTTTATATGCCTCTTTGTGCTTCCCGGCATCATCATATATCCAGCCCAGTTCGGTTATTGCTTCAACCACATAATGTGGACTGGCGTACTTTTTTATTTCTTCTGTAAGATTTTCGGCTTTTTTTACGGCCAGTTTTTTGTTGCCGCTGTTCAATTTAAAACTTCCTTCAAACTGAATATAAGAATACAAACTGTCATAGTTCTTTTCGGCTTTATAGAAAGCAATATTTTCAACTACTTCCGCACGTGCCCGTATCAAGGAGTCCTGTTCAATGAGAGTTTGAATTTTCTTTACGGTAGAGTTTTTCTCCTGTGAAAATCCAAGAAAAAATGTAAAAAGGAAGAACAGTTGAAGGACAAAAGAAAATCTCCGGTTTTTAGGTGCCATAATTGAATAATACTTCAAAAAATAAAAAGTGTCCGGGGATATGGTAAAGAAAGATACAATTTATTTTCCGTTGATGTATTATGTGGGTTAACTTTTCGTTTTAAATGTTCAGTTTTGCTCTTCGTATTCCGTCCAGGTCTGGTTATTTATATTTTGATCTAGATTTGGATTATAGAGTGAATTATCACTTTTAATGTATTCGCCCTGGTTATTCATCCAGTATTGGTTGGCCCCTGCCTCAACTTTATAGGTCTGTCCGGTGTTTGGGTCGCTTACGTTTGTATTTCCATGAATATAATCTACAAATTTTTCCTGACTGCGGTCACTTGCAGCTTGATTGGCACGCCAGCTCGCCATGTTCTGGTCCATAGCGGCCATGCGGTCGTTAAAACGGGCAGTGTTTTGGTCGCCAAAAGATTTTATGTTTGCCATTCGCTGTTGGTGTGCGGCATTGCTCTGCTGTGCAATTTGCATATCCTTTTGATTAACGGCCTGTAGCCATTGCGGATTTATCTGCTGGTTTAAGAGACCGTTGATGTAGTGTGTTTTTGCATCTTCAAAAACACTTTCAGAAGCTTCCAATACCGAATATGTAATGCCCCAATATCCTCCATATTGATCGTAGGAAACAAAATGGTGCAGAATGGTTAAGAATGAAGTCCCATCCGGATCACGCCATTCTAGCCCCATAACATTGAAAGTTTTTTGTGAAGGCACGCTCTTATACAATTGATCATCGAACTGTTTGTCCCATGCGGCAAACTGTGGCATTGGGTATTTTCGTACCAGTTTGCGGTTTATTTTGTTGGCATATTCCATAAACCCCTCGTTTATTACCTGATCGATGGATTTCGGAAGCTGCACTTGCATCCCACTCTGCTGATACATTTGGTTCATTTGCGGATCGTTTGAAAACATATAGCTGCCACCGCGCTCGCCGTGCACTTTTATGTCATTGGGCCCAGTATAAAGGTACTGGCCGCCATTTTGTTTCTGCCAAGATGCAGGAAACGGAATGCGGGACATTACCATTCCGTTTCGGGAATCAATAGTGTTAAAATATTTCAAGGCATCGTTATTTGCAATTTGATTATTGTTGTTTCTATGATTTTCTGATGTGATTTCTTCATTGTAGTATTCTTGGAAGTTGTCATCTTCATCGTAATTTTGCTTTTCGCCATTAAAACATGAAGCGAAAAAAATTGAAACAATGGCCAGAAAGAGAGGTGATGATTTCATAATAAAGCTATTTTGTAAGTATATCTTCACATCGGGAAGTTTTTTGAAATGTCATCAAAAAAAGCTACTCTCTTCATTTATAGTTTCTTGGTGCGGTTTAATACTATATATTCACAAATATTTCTGAATATATATTTGTTAAAATGGTTATCTTTGCCACAGATTCAAGGTTTTAAAACTAAAATCTGTAATTTTATTGTTAGAATAATTAAGCTTATGCGCGGCCCCCTGTTTTACTCAAAAATTTTACTTTTCGGTGAATATGGAATTATTAAGGATTCCAAAGGATTATCAATTCCGTATAACTTTTATAACGGTGCCTTAAAAATAGATACCCACCATACTGTTTCTACCCATAAGTCTAACGCGAGCCTTAAACGCTTTGCGGAATATCTGGAAACGCTTCAAACCGAAAACCCAAGCTTGGTTTCTTTTGATATGGAAGCCCTAAAAAAGGATGTGGAAAACGGATTGTATTTTGATAGCAGTATTCCACAGGGTTACGGCGTAGGTAGTAGCGGTGCATTGGTGGCGGCCATTTATGATAAATACGCAAATGATAAAATTACAGTTCTTGAAAACCTAACCCGCGAAAAATTACTAACATTAAAAGCTATTTTTGCGGAAATGGAATCTTTTTTCCACGGCAAATCTTCTGGGCTGGACCCTTTGAACAGTTATTTGAGCCTTCCTATTTTAATCAACTCCAAAGATAATATTGAGCCTGCCGGTATTCCTTCACAAACTGAAAATGGAAAAGGTGCTGTATTTTTATTGGACAGCGGAAGCACTGGCGAGACCGCGCCGATGGTACAGATTTTTATGGAAAATATGAAACAGGAAGGCTTTAGGAATATGCTGAAGGACCAATTTGTAAAACATACTGATGCCTGTGTTGAAGATTTTTTACAGGGCGATGTAAAGTCGCTTTTTGGAAACATCAAGCAACTCTCAAAAGTAGTGCTTGACAATTTTAAACCAATGATTCCGGCACAATTCCATAAACTTTGGAAAAAAGGAATTGACAGCAATGCCTATTATCTAAAACTTTGCGGTTCGGGCGGAGGTGGCTATATGCTTGGTTTTACCGAAGATATTGACAAAGCCCGCAAAGCGCTGAAAGATTATAAACTGGAAGTGGTTTATAATTTTTAAAATAGCTTTTTTTAAGGCATTTCTACAATAATTATTAGATTGCGGTTAATTAAAGATGCTTCATGCTTTTCAACTCCATTGATTTTGCAATCTTTCTGCCCATTGTCTTTTTGCTCTATTGGTTTGTAGCCAATAAGAATTTAAAACTTCAGAATTTTCTCTTACTTCTTGCAAGCTATATTTTTTATGCCTGGTGGGATTGGCGTTTCCTCTCATTAATTGTATTTAGTTCTGCAGTTGATTATTTTGTGGGGATTGGCCTATCAAAAACCGAAAAGCACCAAAAACGAAAAGCAATTTTAATGCTGAGTGTTTTGGTAAACCTTGGTTTTCTGGGCTTTTTTAAATATTTCAATTTCTTTTCTGAAAGTTTTGCGGAAGCCTTTACACTATTGGGATATTCTTTTGAAGCCTCGCGTTTAAACATTATCCTTCCCGTGGGGATAAGCTTTTACACCTTCCAAACTATGAGTTATTCCATTGATGTGTACCGGCGTAAAATGGAACCTACAAAAGACATTATTGCATTTTTTTCCTTTGTTAGTTTTTTCCCGCAATTGGTTGCTGGGCCTATTGAGAGGGCTACCAATCTTTTGCCGCAATTCTTCAAAAAAAGAAAGTTTGACTATTATATGGCAATGGATGGTTTGCGCCAAATACTTTGGGGGCTATTCAAAAAAATGGTGATTGCCGATAACTGTGCGCAATTTGTGAATCTTGCCTTTAATAACCCACAAGATTACACAGCAAGTTCGTTGGCAATTGGAGTTGTATTTTTTGCCTTTCAGATTTATGGCGATTTCTCGGGTTATTCTGATATTGCCATCGGGACGGCCCGGCTTTTTGGTTTCAATTTGATGAAGAATTTTTCATATCCATATTTTTCAAGGGATATTGCCGAGTTTTGGAGGCGTTGGCATATCTCGCTTTCCACTTGGTTTCGCGACTATGTTTATATTCCTTTGGGCGGCAGTCGTGGCAGCGATTGGTTAAAAGTCCGTAATATTTTTATCATTTTTATTGTAAGCGGGTTTTGGCATGGTGCCAACTGGACCTTTATTTTTTGGGGTGCGCTCAATGCCCTGTACTTTCTTCCGCTTTTACTTTTGAAAAGAAACAGGCAGCATATAGAAGTTGTGGCAAAAGATAGATTTTTGCCAAGTATAACAGATTTCTTCAAAATACTTTTAACCTTTACGATTACTTGTTTTGCCTGGATTTTCTTTAGAGCCAATTCACTCAGCAGCGCTTTTGAATATATTTCATTGCTTTTTTCGCAATCAATTTTTGAAGCGCCCAATTTTTTGGCGTTGAACAAAGTGTATGTTCTTTCACTTTTAATTGTAGGTTTTTTGATGTTTGAATGGAAGGGAAGGGAAACAAATTACGCCATTGAAAACTTTGGGGAATCTTGGCCAAAGCCCTTAAAATATGTTTTTTACTATAGTTTGGCTATGTTCCTCTTTTTATTCGGCGGAAAGGAGCAGGCATTTATATATTTTCAATTTTAAGAGGGATGAAAAAATTTCTGATAGAAACTACTCTGTTTTCCGTTGCAATTATTGCTTCGGTTTACTTTGTTTTTCTTCAAGCCGACGGAAAGAGCGATCCTTTTTATTCCCGAACCACAACGCCAAAACAATCATCACTTATACTCGGAAGCTCAAAGGCAGCACAGGGATTGATGCCAGAGGTCCTAAACCCTTATTTGGAAACTGACATTTATAACTTTTCTTTTACCGCGGCGCATAGTCCCTTTGGTCCATCTTATCTCAGCGCCATTGAAAAGAAACTGGGGCCAAATTCAAAAGATGGTGTTTTTATTATCACGGTAGACCCGTGGAGCATTTCCAGTGATGGAATTGACCCCAATGATGAAAACCAGTTCGGCGAATCAAAATCGTTTATGGGCAAGCTGTCTTCCTTTAGTTCAAAGCCGAATATTTCGTATCTATTGAATAGTTATGGCGATAACTACATTAAGATTTTAATGAATTTTTCCCTAATGGAAGTACATGACGATGGGTGGTTGGAGGTTTTTCCGCCCATGGATTCCACTTCAATGAAAAGTAGAATTGCTGAAAATATTCAGGAGCAAAAAACAAAATTGAAAAACTACAAGTTTTCCCAAACACGATTTGAATATTTAAAAAAAACGATTGAAACACTGAAAAACCACGGAAAGGTTTATTTGGTGAAACTCCCTGTAGACGATAGGATTGCAGAGATTGAGGCAAGACTGCTTCCTAATTTCGATGAAAAAATTGACAAATTGGCTAAATCTGCAGCCGTTCCATATTTAAATTTAATGAATTCCGATACAAAGTTTACCTTTACGGATGGTATTCATCTCTATAAAGATTCTGCAAAGGACGTTTCGGTGGAAGTGGGAAGGTGGATTACTAAGCGGTAAAAAACTAATTACTTGTCGATAAAAAATATTGAATCGAAAACTAATCATATTTCTTTTTTTTAAATTCATTTATCATGAAAATTAAATTACTACTACTGGTACTCACTTTACTCTGTCTAAACAGCTATGCTCAAATATCATTTGAAAATAATGTGGTTATAGATAATAGAAATGCAACGAACTACCCACGGGCTGTGTATGCAGCAGATATTGATGGGGATGGAGATAATGATATACTCTCCGCCTCTACCGAAGACAGTAAAATTGCCTGGTATAAAAACGATGGTCAAGGTAATTTTGGAAATCAGCAATTAATTAGTTTGGAAGCAATAGGGGCTTCTTCTGTTTTTGCTATTGATATTGATGGAGATTCGGATATGGATGTGATTTCTGCTTCAATTGGCGATAATAAAATTGCTTGGTACGAGAATTTGGATGGTCAGGGTACTTTTGGGTCAGAACAAATTATTTCTACAGAAGCCAATTACACCTGGTCTGTAGTTGCGATGGATATAGATGGAGATGGAGATAAGGATGTTGTTTCTGCATCTGGCTTAATAGATGAAGGCAAAGTTGCTTGGTATGAAAACCTGGATGGTCTAGGAAGTTTTGGGGCCCAAAATATTATAAACCCAAATATGAATGGGGCACGTTCGGTTTATGTGGCAGACATAGACAATGACGGTGATATGGATGTTCTATCTGCATCCACAACAAGTCGCGAATTGCTTTGGTATGAAAATTTAGATTCACAGGGACAATTTGGCTTGAAACAAAATATAGATAATCTTAGTTTTTATTCTGTGAAAGCTGCTGACATAGATAATGATGGTGATATGGATGTTCTGACGGTTTCAACCAGTTCTGGAAATGGCACTGTTGCTTGGTATGAAAATTTAGATGGACAAGGGAATTTTGGAACAAGAAAAATTATAATCTCTGGCACGAACAATACACTTGATGTTTTTGCTGCTGATATTGACGGTGACGGAGATCTTGACGTAATCTCAGGTCTTTTTTCAGATCAAGACCCAGCCATTGAATGGTATGAAAATATGGATGGGTCGGGAAATTTTGGCCCTGCAAATCAGGTTCAAACTTCCTCGGGCTATGCGACATCTATATTTGTTTCAGACATTAACAATGACGGAAACTTAGATATTATTTCAGCTTCAGAAGATAGAATAGGGTTTAATAAAAACTTAGATGGGAACGGAAATTTTGGGACACATCAATGGTTTACCTATAATGTAGATGAACCGCGTTCGGTTGAAGTGGCAGATATTGATGGGGATGGTAATTTAGACGTTCTTTCAACTTCTTATCTTGATGGAGAAGTAGCCTGGTATAAGAACCTTTACGGCTATGGTGTTTTTGGAACGCAAAAAACCATTTCACAAAAGAATTTTGGCGCAAATAAAGTGGTTGCTAGGGATATTGATGGTGATGGGGACCTAGATGTTGTATTTGCTTCTGACTTTCATGTAGCTTGGCAAGAAAATCTGGATGGAAATGGAACTTTCGGTGAAAGAAAAATAATTATTGAAAGGGTTTCAAGTACTTTTTTTGATGTTGCCTCTGAAGATATAGATGGTGATGGGGATAGAGATGTAATTACAGTTGCATTTATTGGAGATAGGATAAACTGGTTTGAAAATTTAGATGGTCAGGGAAATTTTGGACCTGAACAAACCGTCTATGAAGAATTTGGATTTGCTCCAGTTTTTATAAACGTTGTGGATGTTAATAACGATGGGAAGCTTGATGTTGTATCTGCTTCTTTAAAAGATGGTGAGGCAAATTGGTTTGAAAATTTGGGAGGTGGCAATTTTGGAATTCCACACTTAATTACCTCAAGTTATAACAATAATATAGACATAATTAACTCTGTTGATTTAGATGGAGATAATGATTTGGATGTAATAATAACCAAAAGAATTGATGATAAAATTGTTTGGTTTGAAAACCTAGATGGATTTGGCAATTTTGGTTCTGAAAAATTAATTGCTTCAAATTTAAATACTCCACGAGGGATTCACAGTGTTGATATGGACAACGACGGTGATTTTGATGTGATCTCAGTTTCCTATTATGGCAATATGATTGCTTGGTATGAAAACCTGGATGGTTTGGGCAATTTTGGTCCTCAAAATATCATTTTGGCTAATGCGGGCGGACCTCATACGGCAACCTCAGGCGATTTGGATAAAGATGGCGATATTGATGTTGTAGTATCTTTGAATAGAGATAAAGAAATTAGATGGTTTAAAAACTCGCTAATATTAGGTGTAAACGAAACCGCTACCCTAAATTTTTCCTTTTACCCAAATCCCTCTTCAAGCATTTTGTATATCACACTTGGAAAACCTATCAAACAAATTGAAGTATATAATAATCTAGGGCAAATGGTTACGAAAAATATTGAGGTTTTGAATGATGGGAATTCTGATCTAAACGTTTCAAAATTGGCGCCAGGTGTTTATTTTATCAAAATAAAAACCAATGATGGCGAAATTGGGGTTGAAAGATTCATTAAAGTATAAGTTTGCCTAACTAATTATATTCAACGGGATAAAAATGCTCAATAGAAAACAAAAACTCTTCCTTTTAAAGTTTTTCAGCCTGTTTTCTGTGGTTCGTGGTTACAATATTTTAATTATTGTAATCGCTCAATACCTTACCAGCATATATATATTAGCGCCAGATTTGCCCGTTAGACAGGTTCTTTTTGATGTAAATTTATTGATGCTCGTTTTGGCATCCTCTTCTGCAATTGCAGGGGGTTATATTATAAACAGTTTTTACGACAGTGAAAAGGATTTAATAAACCGTCCGCGTAAAACCATGCTTGACAAGCTTGTAAGCCAGCGTACAAAGCTTTCAGCCTATTTTGTGCTCAACTTTTTGTCGGTCATTTTCGCAAGTTATGTTTCGTTTAGGGCGGTGCTATTTTTCTCAATTTTTATCTTTTTTCTTTGGTTTTATTCCCATAAGCTCAAAAAATATCCTTTCATCGGTAATATTACTGCGGCCATACTTGCGGTAGTTCCCTTCTTTGCCATTTTTGTGCACTACGCAAACTTTGACGTTGTGATTTTTGTACACGCTACTTTTCTGTTTCTGCTAATTTCTATGCGCGAATTGGTAAAAGACCTCGAAAACCTAAAGGGCGATTTGACGCATGGTTATAAAACCATTCCAGTGGTTTACGGTGAAAAAACTTCAAAAAGGATGTTGACCATTTTGAGCATACTAACGTTGGCACCAATCATTTTGCTCATCACAAAATTTGAGGGAGAAATAGGCTATATGGATTATTATTTTTATGCAAGCATTGCCGGACTGGCTGTTTTTCTCATAGTTTTGTGGTATTCAAAAAACAAAATTCACTATATGGTTTTGCACAATATTTTGAAATTTGCCATCGTCATCGGTGTTTTTAGTATTGTTCTAATTGATGTGGAATTACTGTTAAACCGTTTTTCCTAGAATTGGAAATTGGAGGTTATTGGTTTTTCAGTTTTGTGAAAAGATCCCAAACCACAACGCCCACGCTTACCGAAATATTCAATGAATGTTTGGTGCCGTACTGCGGAATTTCAATCACCGCATCGCTAGCAGTAACTACTTTTTGTTGTACACCTTTTACTTCATTCCCAAAAATAATAGCGTAAGTCATTTCTTTTTGAACTGAAAAATCATCCAGGTTTACAGCGAGTTCTGCCTGCTCGATGGAAGCTACACACACACCTTCATTTTGTAATTTCGAAACCACCTCCATAACATTTTCGGCATATTCCCATTCCACGCTATCCGTTGCCCCCAAAGCCGTTTTTTGGATGTCTTTGTGAGGTGGCTGCGCAGTGATACCGCAGAGGTAGATTTTCTTCACCAAAAAAGCATCCGCCGTGCGAAAAACAGAACCAATGTTATTTAAACTGCGAATATTATCGAGAATAATTATGAGCGGCGTTTTTTTCGAAGCTTTATATTCTTCGGGATTGATGCGGTCCAGTTCGCTGTTTTTCAGTTTTCGATTTTTCATAGGCGGCAAAGTTAATCGTTAGCTGGCTAAAAGTGAAGTCAATTGTTGATAAAACCCAATAAATCCTAATCACTTCATTTTAAAAAAAACAGCATTTTAGTTACATTTATCGATTAAAGAATTTTCTGAGTTATGGCGAAGAAGGAAACCCCGTTGATTAAGCAGTACAACACGATTAAAGCCAAGTATCCTGATGCTTTGTTGCTTTTTCGCGTGGGCGATTTTTACGAAACTTTTGGGGAAGATGCTATCCGCGCTGCGGGAATTTTGAACATCACACTAACGGCCAGAAATAACGGGGGCGATAATGTGGAGCTCGCTGGTTTTCCGCATCACTCCCTGAATACGTATTTGCCAAAACTGGTAATGGCAGGTTGTAGGGTTGCTATTTGCGACCAACTGGAAGATCCAAAAATGACCAAAACCATCGTAAAGCGTGGCGTTACTGAATTGGTCACGCCGGGCGTTGCTTTTAACGATGATATTTTAAAATCGAAATCGAACAACTTTTTGGCGGCGGTTCATTTTGGTTCAAAGGCTTTGGGCGTTTCGTTTTTGGATGTTTCCACGGGTGAGTTTTTGGTTTCGGAAGGTTCTGCGGAATATGTGGATAAATTACTGCAGAATTTCAATCCGTCGGAAGTGCTTTTTTCAAAACAGAAGCGAAAGCTTTTTTCTGAAACTTTTGGCAATAATTACCACGTTTTTCACTTGGAAGATTGGATTTTTCAAACTGATTATGCTTTTGAAACGCTCACAAAACATTTCGACACAAAAAATCTGAAGGGTTTCGGTGTAGATCATTTGGAAGAAGGTATTATCGCGGCTGGTGCCGCGCTTCATTATTTGAGTGAAACGCGTCACACAAAGCTGCAACATATTTCCCGCTTGTCGCGCATTGCCGAAGATGAATACGTTTGGATGGACCGTTTTACCATTCGCAATTTGGAATTGTACCATTCCAATCAGCAAAATGCGGTGACGCTTTTGGATGTGATAGACAAAACCATTTCACCAATGGGCGGGCGGCTTTTAAAACGGTGGATGGCGCTTCCGCTTAAAAATGCAGAAAAAATAAATCGTCGTCACGAAGTTGTGAGTTTTCTTTTAGACAATCCTATCACTTTAGAAAAAACCCAACAATACACAAAACGCATCGGCGATCTGGAGCGACTCATTTCAAAAGTTGCAACCGGAAAAGTGAACCCGCGCGAAGTGGTTCAGCTTAAAAATTCTTTGGAGGCCGTTGTTCCCATAAAAGCACTCGCTTTAAATTCAAAAAACGAATCGCTTAAAATTATTGGCGAACAATTGCACGATTGCGAATTGCTTCGGAACAAAATAAAGGAAACACTTTTTGAGGAAGCGCCCGTAAATATTTTAAAAGGAAATTCCATCGCTGAAGGTTTTTCGGAAACGTTGGATGAATTGCGGAATATTTCAGCAAACGGCAAGGAGTATTTGGACGAAATGCTGGAACGCGAGACCAAACGCACAGGAATTTCTTCACTTAAAATAGCTTCGAACAACGTTTTTGGATATTATATTGAAGTCCGAAACACACATAAAGACAAGGTTCCGCCGGAATGGATCCGCAAGCAGACACTCGTAAGCGCCGAGAGATATATTACGGAAGAATTAAAGGAATACGAAACAAAAATTCTTGGCGCCGAGGAAAAAATTCTCGCTTTGGAACAAGAGATTTTCGCGAAACTGGTGGAGTGGATGCTTCAGTTTATTGGTTCTGTGCAGCAAAATGCGGCCTTGATTGCGCAGGTGGATTGCCTTTGTTCCTTCGCAACACAGGCGAAAGAAGCGAATTACACGCGTCCACTTTTAGACGAAACTTTTGATTTAGATATTAAAGAAGGCCGCCATCCAGTAATTGAAAAACAACTTCCGCCCGATGCACCCTATATTGCAAACGATGTTTTTCTCGATCGTGAAAATCAGCAAATTATTATGATTACCGGGCCCAACATGAGTGGTAAATCTGCCATTCTTCGGCAAACGGCTTTAATTGTACTTTTGGCGCAGATGGGCAGTTTTGTTCCTGCTTCAGCCGTAAGAATGGGTTGTGTTGATAAAATTTTTACACGGGTAGGAGCTAGCGATAATATTTCGATGGGTGAATCTACTTTTATGGTTGAAATGAATGAAACGGCAAGTATTCTGAACAATCTTTCGGAACGGAGTTTGATTCTTTTAGATGAAATAGGCCGTGGAACCAGTACTTACGACGGAATTTCAATCGCTTGGGCCATCAGTGAATATCTGCACGAGCACCCTACCCGTGGCAAAACGCTTTTTGCCACCCATTATCACGAACTGAATGAAATGACGGAAACATTTCCGCGAATAAAAAACTACAATGTTTCGGTAAAGGAATTGAAGAATACCGTACTTTTTCTTCGGAAACTGGTTCCCGGCGGAAGCCACCACAGCTTCGGAATACACGTTGCAAAAATGGCCGGAATGCCGCAAGCAGTGCTTCAAAGAGCAAATAAAATATTGAAAAGGCTTGAAAAGAGCCATGCTTCCGAAGAATTGACCGAAGAAATGAAAGCAGTTTCCAAAGAAGAAATGCAATTGAGCTTTTTCAAACTCGACGATCCGCTACTGGAAGAACTTCGCGAAGAGATTTTAGACATTGATATTGATACACTTACGCCAGTAGAGGCTTTGATGAAACTCAACGAAATTCGGCGCATGTTGCAACGGAATGCAGCAGTTAAATTGAAAAAATAAAATTCAGTAATAATTTATCAAAAAAGACTTTGCTTTTGAAGTAAAATTTTTAAATTTGCTCCCGCTTTGAATGTGAAGCACCGTTCATTAAATATTCTGCGAAAATAGCTCAGTTGGTAGAGCGCCACCTTGCCAAGGTGGAGGTCGCGGGTTCGAATCCCGTTTTTCGCTCAACCTTGAATGCCGATGCAATTCGGCATTTTTTGTTAAGTCCGAGTTGTATAAAACAACTGCTCGAGTGGTGGAATTGGTAGACACGCCGGACTTAAAATCCTGTGACCATCTGGTCGTGCGGGTTCAAGTCCCGCCTCGAGTACTTAAAAGCTTCTTCGTTACTGAAGGAGCTTTTTTTGTGGGGTGAATTTTTTGTAGATATAACTTACTAGCATATTGCCCAACGGGAAGTAAATGGCAAAAAATAATGTCATGGCCAAGGTTACATTATATGGGGTGAACAATTGCGACAGCAGGTTGTTGGGATATACATAGGAGGTTTGAAATGTATAGCCGCAAAGTTCTAATAAACCTATTGCTAAAAGGCCATAACAATACTGGTTGAAAAACGAATACTCTTTTATCAGTATTGACACAGGCACCATATACATAGCATAACAAGTAATTATTTGCCACCAATTCTCAAATCGAACAATTTCAAAATAAATTCCTATACTATTCATTACAATGCCTGTCATTAAATAGAGTGTGCTGTAAATGCACAATTCCATAAAGGAAACTTTTCTGAATTTTTCTATTATGGTTTCTAGCATATCTGATGTAATTGTGAATGCAAAATAAAAAAGCCCTTTCAAATTTGAAAGGGCTTTTCATTTTTTTAGCAAAAAATGCTTATTGACCGTCAGTAGCGTCTTTTACAGCTTCTTCAGTTTCATCAGCAGCATTCTCGATAGCGTCACCAGTTTCCTCAGCAGCTTCTTCTACAGCGTCACCAGCTTCTTCAATAGACTCCTCAGCGTTGTCCATCATAGTTTCAGCAGTCTCTTCTGCGTTTTCCTCAGTTTTAGTATCTCTGCAAGAGTAAACTGAAGCAACCAATGCAAGAGCGGCAAGTGATAAAAATAATTTTTTCATTGTTGAAATAGATTAGTGATTAATAGTGTGCAAAAGTAATTAAAAAATTAATTCAAAGCTTTTTTTCGGGTAAATATTTCCAATACCTTTTTGGAATATGTTTTATATGCAAACGCATATTCTTTCGGGAAGGTATACTACTGTTTTTAAAGTAGATGCCCCAAAGCTGCTGAGAATTTATTTCGTCAACTGTAAAATACGTGAGAGCTTTGGATGTGTTGTTCACTTCGGACGAAATTTCCAACTCAACTATCGCTACATTTTGAAGATTGTAGTATATACCATACTTGCGTTTCAGATCATATATAAGCCATTTTTGATCGGCATATCTTTTTTTAAAATGATCTGCATTTAAGGGAAGAACATTGAAATCTGGTTCTATGGTCGCAAAATAAATACCGTCATTGGTTAGTCGAAAGCGCACAAAGGCATCCATTCTGTGTTTTTCACGATCTACTTTTTTTGCAACTTTTTCTATTTCAAGGATTGATGGGTCACTGTAATCATTTTCAATAGGAACTTCAGAAGAAAACGTACGTTTTATAAAGTTTAATATGGCAGTTTCAATTGTTGGAATTTCACTCAAGAAAGCTTTGTAGATTTTTCGCCTCCCTCTTGCCGAAAGTTTTTTTGAAAGCCCTTTCCAAACGCGTGTTGCTTTTATTTTATCGGTTATAATTTCTTCTTCAGCATCAAAGAAATTTTGTTGTGAGTGCTCTCGCTTTTTAATGCAAACATTTGTTAGCTTGAACTCAAAAACATAAAAGATAGCGGAAAGAAGCCCATCGAAACTCCCGTCATAAATCAAAATGGTTTTCATTTGGGCAGTAAACTTTGATTATCAAACAAATTCAGCTGGGTACTTAGTTCTTTTCTGAATTTGCTTTCGGAGCTATTCATTATCAATCCTTTTAATTGTGCGGCCGTTCTATCTTTTCCTTCAAAAATTCTGGAATCACAGGTTATGAAGTATTTTGCCCTATTCAATGCGGCGCCAATTGATTTAAGGTTTTCCCAATTAAGTTTTCGATATCTGCGTGCACCAATAATTTTATGGACCGATTTTACCCCAAGGCCCGGTACGCGAAGTAACATACGCATATCTGCCTTGTTTATATCAATTGGAAATTGGTCTAAATTGCGCAATGCCCAGCTTAACTTGGGGTCTATATCCGATTCCAGATTTGGATATTCGGTATTCAGCAATTCACGTACATCAAAACCATAAAACCGAAGGAGCCAATCTGTTTGGTAAAGTCTATTTTCACGTAAAAGCGGAACCGCAGTGCCGATAGAGGGTAAGCGATTGTCATAGCTTATGGGAACGTAGCCGGAGTAATAAACCCTTTTAAGATTAAATGAGTTATAAAAAAAAGCTGAAGTGTACATTATTTCAGCGTCGCTTTCACCGCTTGCGCCCACAATCATTTGGGTGCTTTGACCCGCCGGGGCATAGAGAGGGACTTTTTTCAAAAGTTTTTTTTCATTTTTATATTGAATGATTTCATTCTTCACCTTTTCCATAGGTTTTATGAAATCTTTTTTGTTCTTTTCCGGCGCAAGTAATTTCAAACCTTTTTCTGTGGGAATTTCAATATTTATCGAAAGACGATCTGCATACAGGCCAGCTTCCCGCATCAATTCATCGCTTGCACCAGGAATGGACTTTAAGTGAATATATCCATTAAAATTCTCTTCCTCACGCAACTTTTTTGCAACCGCAATCAAACGTTCCATGGTATAATCTGCGTTTTTAAAAATTCCGCTGCTTAAAAAAAGTCCTTCTATATAATTGCGTCTGTAAAAATTAATTGTCAAATCCACAACCTCCTGTACCTTAAAAGCTGCGCGCTTTATATCATTACTTCTTCGCGTTACGCAATAAGCACAATCAAAAATACAATGATTGGTAAGCAGAATTTTTAACAGCGAAACGCATCTGCCGTCTTCCGTATAGCTATGACAGATGCCCATTCCTGTACTATTGCCCAGGCCGTTGTTTTTATTTTGTCTCTTGCTTCCGCTTGAGGAACAGGAAACATCATACTTTGCGGCATCGGCTAAAATGCTGAGTTTTTCATTTATTCGATTAAAATCCATAGCAAAATTTGGAGTATCGCCAAAAATAAGGAAATATTCCAAATTATATGGATATAGTCCAAAATTTTATTTGGATATTTTCCAAAATATTATATATTTGGGTATGAAAACACAGCTACCCATTGAAGCGCAACGATTTAAGAAATTGCGTGAAGAACTTAGGCATACCCAGCAATCTTTCGCAGAATTGCTCGAAATTGGCGCTACTACAGCTGATATTGAAAGAGGTAAGACAAAAATCACCGGAAAAATTGTGATGGAACTTATGGACCAATTCAATATTAATCCCTTGTGGCTTTACGGTAAAAGTTTTGAAAAGCATATAGATACCTCGCGAGGTGATGTAAGCCCAAAGGTTTTAACTGTAGATCCAACTGGAAATGACAGTATACTTTTAGTAAATCAAAAGGCAGCGGCAGGATACCCCAATAACATCCACGACACAGGTTGGTACCAAACCTTACCCGCTTTCAATATACCTTTACCTGAATACAGAAATGCGTCTTATCGCGGTTTTCAAGTAGAGGGAGACAGTATGTTGCCAAACATAAAACCGAATGAGTGGGTGTTGGGCCGTGCTGTACCGAGTATAAATGAGGCGACTGATAGTAAGATTTATATTGTCGTGCTCAGGGATTCGGTTTTGGTGAAAAAACTTCAGAAAATTCCAAATAACCCCCAAAGCCTACGGCTTATTTCCTCAAATAATGAATATTTGCCAATAGATGTGAAAGTGACGGATATTCAGGAGCTCTGGATGGTAAACAGTAAGTTGACTTTTGGGGTCGATGAACCTTCGGAGAGTAATTTACTCCGTCAATTACAACAATCTATGGAAGAACTAAAAGCTCAAATGAGGGATACTGTAGACAAAAAAACCGACTGAAAGAGTCGGTTTTTTTATGTTTTTTAAAATTGGGGGTTAATTATTTTCGTCAATCTTTATCTTAGTGTCCCCATCTTCATCTTTTTTAATTTTTACTTCCTTTTCATCGGTTTCCATTTTTATTTTGGTATCGCCGCCGTCTTCTTTAATTTTCACATCAGCACCCTCATCCTGCATTTCTTGGATGATTGCTTCTTCTTCAGTTACTTCTTCTTTGTTTTCACGACAAGAAGTAAAACTGGCAGCTATAAAAGCTGTGCTCAAAATAAATAATGCTACTTTTTTCATATTTGTTGATTTTAAAAGTTAATTAGGCTGTTTTAAAGATTTCGTTTAAATATCATCTGTTCCACCGGTACCGGTATTTTCTTGAATTTCATTAACCCCTTCCTGAATGGTGTTTTCTACTGGGTCTGTGGCATCATCGTCGGTCATGTCTTTCACCTCATCTTCTACATCGTCCATAGCATCATTAACATCATCAACTACATCTTCAACATCGTCGGCTTTTTTATTTTCGCGACAGGAAGTGAACGTTGTGCCAAAGGTGAAAGTCAGCGCTAGTATTAAAATTAATTTTTTCATAATATAGAGTTTTATGGTTAATGTTTTATTTTAATCATCGTTGCCGATGTCTTCAATTTTCTTGTCAATTTCTTCATTTACCTCTTTGTCCACTTCTTTAGCAGCCCTTTCAAGTATTCCCTCATTTTCATCAGAAGTTTCTGGTTCAACTTCAACTTCAACTTCTCTGATTACTTCCTTGGTTTCGGTCTTTTGCTCACGACACGAACCAAAGGCTAGTGAAACTAATGCTAATACAATAAAAAGTTTTTTCATAATTAGATTGTTTTTAATTGTTAAAACAAAGCTAGCTTTTTAAAATTGTGAAATGTATAATTATATACTAAAAATTGTGAAAATAGTATTAATTCAGTGAAATGTATTTTAAAAATGAATTGATTTTCTTAAAAATATCAGTTTTAAGTGTTTTCAATCTGCCTTAAGGTAATCAATTATTTTTTTGGTTGCGCCTGTGTTTTTATTGACAAAATGCCCAGCAATCATCCCTGTTTTATTTCGAAGCGAATCATTTAGAATTAATGTGTTAAGAATTTCGGTACATTCCGCAGCGTTTGAAATTGAAAACAAACCTGCTAAATCCCGAAGTCTTTTCGCCTCTGGGAATTCATTAAAATTCTTTCCTATAACTATGGGCACCCCAAAAGTGGCAGGTTCCAAAATATTATGAAGCCCCGTTTTGCCCATCGCCCCGCCTACATACGCTATGTCTGCATAGCTGTATAATTTGCTCAACAAGCCGATACAGTCAATTATCAAAACAGAATAATCTGATATGTTCACTTCGTCTATACTGGAATGAAGCACCGTTTTTTTGACAATCTTTTTTGTGAAATCCTCGATTTTATCTGCTTCTATTTTATGGGGAGCAATGATGAATTTTACGTTTTCGGGAGCGGAATTTATATAATCCAGAAGTACGGCTTCATCTTCGAACCAGGTGCTTCCGCAAACCACACAGAGCGAATTTCCTTTGAAATCCTCTGCAAATTTTAGGGTGTTGTCCATTTCAATTTGGTGCGAAACCCTGTCAAAACGTGTGTCGCCACTTACGGTGGTATTGCTAAAACCAATACTTTTTAATAGCATTTCAGAATTCTTATCCTGTAAAAAGAAATGATCAAAACTAGCTAATGCCCTTCGCATAAAGCCTCCGTAAGGTTTAAAAAAGATTTGGCTTTCCCTGAAAACACCCGACACTAATAGGGTGGGAATGTTCTTCTTCTGAAGTTCAAAAAGATAATTGGGCCAAAATTCATATTTCACAAAAAGTGCAAGCGAAGGGTGAACTGCCGTAACAAACTTTTTTGCGTTTGTGGTTGTGTCCATCGGTAAATAGACTACCGCACCAGCCAAAGGTGTGTTTTTCTTTACTTCATAGCCTGAAGGCGAAAAAAAACTGACAACTATTTTGTGGTCGGGTTTTAGTTTTTTTATTTCCTCCATAATTGGAACGCCTTGCTCAAATTCACCCAGCGAGGCGCAGTGAAACCATATGGTTTTATCGGTACTGGAGATTTTTTGATGAAGTGTTTTAAAAACGTTCTTTCTGCCATTTACAAAAAGTTTCATTTTATTGCTGAAAAGCGCCATAATCTTCAAAAGAAAGGAGACAAAGAGAATCAGTAAATTGTAGATGGTGTGCATACCGAACAAAAATACCAAATTTCAAGTACCAAATACCAAAACCTAATCTTATAACTTAACCCTTAACAAATATCATTTTTGTAATTTTACCGAATTCAATATTATTTCAGCAGCATGAAGAAAATACAAATGGTTGACCTAAAAGGTCAATATGAAAATATAAAGGAACGCGTGGATAGTTCCATAATGAATGTGATTGAAACTACCGCTTTTGTAAACGGTCCCGAAGTTCACGAATTTCAAAAGGAGCTTGAGGAATATTTAGGTGTAAAGCACGTAATTCCCTGTGCCAACGGTACCGATGCTCTGCAAATTGCAATGATGGGGCTTGGACTAAAGCCCGGTGATGAGGTGATTACGGCCGATTTTACATTTGCAGCAACCGTTGAGGTTATTGCGCTTTTGCAGTTAACGCCTGTGTTGGTAGATGTGGACCCCATAAATTTCAATATAGATATTGAAGCGATTAAGAAAGCAATTACGCCAAAAACCAAGGCAATTGTTCCCGTGCATCTTTTCGGCCTTACGGCAAATATGGATGAAATTATGGCTATTGCCAAAGAGCACGACCTGTATGTAATTGAGGACAACGCACAAGGTATTGGCGCCGATTACACTTCAAAAGATGGTACTAAACAAAAAACCGGAACCATTGGGCACGTGGCTTCCACTTCTTTTTTTCCATCAAAAAATTTGGGATGCTATGGTGATGGAGGAGCAATATTCACTAACGATGATGATTTAGCCCACATAATTCGCGGTATTGTAAACCATGGTATGTATGTGCGCTACCATCACGATGTGGTGGGTGTGAATAGCAGGTTGGATTCCATCCAGGCGGCAGTGCTTCGAGCAAAATTGCCACATTTGGATGAATACAATGCTGCGCGTAGAAATGCGGCTAGAAAATATAGTGAAGCTTTCGTCGGAATAGAAAATATAATTACACCAACCGGTTTTTGCGATAACACTCAAACCATATGCGATGTTTGTGACTGTCACGTTTTTCATCAATACACTTTAAAAATTTTAAAAGCAGACCGAGACGCGCTGGTAAATCATTTAAATGAAAAAGGAATTCCGTGCGGGGTGTATTACCCCATACCATTGCACCTTCAAAAAGCTTACAGAGATGAACGCTACAAAGAGGAAGATTTTGCGGTTACAAACCAATTGGTGAAAGAAGTGATTTCGCTGCCAATGCACACCGAGCTTGATGATGAGCAAATTGATTATATTACAGAAACTGTTATAAATTTCGTTACCAAATAATGAAAAAAATACTCGTTACCGGCGGTTTGGGCTACATAGGCTCGCACACAGTTGTTGAACTTCAAAATTCTGGTTATCAGGTTTTAATTATCGATAACCTATCCAATTCATCTTTGGATGTTTTGGAAGGAATTACAAACATTACTAAATCAGCCCCGACATTTGAACGGCTCGATCTGCGCATTAAAGCCGATGTTTCTGATTTTTTTAAAAGAAATCAGGACATTGAAGGAATTATCCATTTTGCGGCAAGTAAGGCTGTGGGCGAAAGCGTTCAAAATCCATTGCTTTATTACGAAAACAATTTAAATACGCTTATTTATCTGCTTCAGGAATGCAATGCTTACGGAATTGAGAATTTTATTTTCAGTTCGTCCTGCACGGTTTATGGTGAACCGGATTCCCTTCCTATTACTGAAGATGCGCCAGTTAAGCCTGCTACTTCGCCTTACGGAAATACAAAGCAAATCAGTGAGGAAATATTAAAGGATACATGTTCTATTTCAGCTTTAAAATCGATTGCGTTACGGTACTTCAATCCCATTGGAGCACACAAAACGGCAGAAATTGGTGAGCTTCCGGCGGGAGTGCCGCAGAATTTAGTGCCGTTTATAACCCAAACGGCGGCTGGGGTACGGGAACAACTTTCTGTTTTTGGAGATGATTATCCTACAGAAGATGGCAGTTGTGTACGCGATTATATTCATGTTGTGGATTTGGCTAAAGCACACGTTATAGCGTTGCAACGATTGCTTTCTGCAAAAAATGCAACCCAGTTTGAGGTTTTTAATCTGGGAACAGGTAGAGGAAGTTCTGTTTTGGAAGTTGTGAATTCCTTCAAAAAAACAACTGGCGAAAAGCTGAATTATAAAATTGTGAATCGAAGACCGGGAGACGTTATAGCCGTTTATGCAGATACTCAAAAGGCAAATAAAGTATTGGGATGGAAAGCTGAAAAAACGATGGAAGACGCTCTTGAATCTGCGTGGAAGTGGGAAAGGAAAATCAGAAATATTTAATTATCAGTAAATTACAATAGTTTTTATAAAAGGTTTAACGCTAATAATTTGGAATTGGCCTTGAGCCTTTGTTTCTTTGCCCAAAACCGATAAACAAAAGTTATGAAGTTAGTTTCAGTGAAACGACAAACAAAAACAGAAAAACGATTTACAGAAAAGATGGGAATGTTCACCACCAGTGTGATCTACATCAAAAAAACCTTTTTGAAAGTGCCATTTAAAACCCTTCACAAATACCGCGAAACCTATTATGGCGAGGTGAAAGATTGCTCAGATTGTAGGATAAGCGCTTAAATGATTATTGAGTTCGGAATTACGAATTTAGAAAAAAACGCCGAAGAAAATTTTGTCTTCGGCGTTTTTTTATTTCCAAAATATCAAATTACATTTCCGCTTTTTCTGTTTCTGCAGATGCATCAATTTTCTTCACAAGCCCCTGTAAAACATTGCCAGGCCCAACTTCAATAAATTTTGTTGCCCCATCTTTTATCATATTTTGTACACTATGTGTCCATTTAACGGGAGCGGTAAGTTGGAAGATGAGGTTTTCCTTTATTTTTGAAGGATCAGTAACAGCAAAGGTTGAAACGTTTTGATAGATTGGGCAGGCAGGTTCGGTAAAAGTTGTTGCCTCAATGGCCGCCGCCAGCTCTTCCCGCGCAGGTTCCATCAACGGGCTGTGGAAAGCACCGCCAACGGGCAGTATCAAAGCTCTGCGTGCGCCAGCTTCCTTTAAACTTTCGCAAGCTTTTCCCACGGCATCCACATCTCCTGAAATTACCAATTGTCCGGGGCAGTTATAATTTGCGGCAACAACAATTCCGGGTGTGTTTGCGCAGATTTCTTCAACCAAATGATCGTCCAATCCCAAAACAGCCGCCATTGTTGAAGGCGTTTGTTCACAGGCTTTCTGCATTGCCAAGGCACGTTTGTAAACTAATTGCAATCCATCGCTGAAAGCAAGAGTTTTGTTAGCCACCAATGCTGAAATTTCTCCAAGAGAATGTCCCGCAACCATATCTGGCTGGAATTTATTTCCCATCACTTCTGCCAAAATGGTGGAGTGAAGGAAAATAGCGGGTTGGGTAACCTTGGTTTCTTTCAGTTCATCGGCTGTACCTTCAAACATTATTTTAGTAATGTCGAAACCCAAAATATCATTGGCTTGTTGGAAAAGTTCTTTCGCTTTCGTGGAATTATCATAAAGATCCTTGCCCATTCCGGTAAATTGGGCACCTTGTCCGGGAAATATATATGCTTTCATTTTCGATTGGTTTAGAAATACAAAAATAGGATTAATTCTAGGAATATCTTTTTATAACGGAATTGACTTGTGGCAAATAACCACTTCCGAAAAGGTTGAGGTGTACCAGCAAATAGTATAATTGCCAAAGGGGAAGCCTTTCTTTCCAGCCTTCGCCTAAAGGAAAAGCAGCATTGTAATTGGAGAAAATTTCTTCTGAAAACCCACCGAACAATTTCATCATTGCAATATCCATTTCGCGCGGTGCATAGGCTACGGCTGGATCTATCAAAACCGGCTTGCCAGTTTCGGAAACCATATAGTTGCCGTTCCAAAAATCACCGTGAACTAAAGCCGGGAGCTCCTTCGGGATTCCTTCAGAAATATTCTTAAAAAATTCCTCCAAATTTTTAAAGCGAAAACCGTTATCCGCCGCCATTTTAAACTGTGGCTCCAAACGTTGTGAAATATAAAATTCCGGAGCCGAACTGCAAAAACCGTTTTGCTGCGGAAGACTGCCAATGTAGTTGTCGTGGTCCAGTCCAAAATTTTTGGCAGTTGTTTTGTGCAGGCACGCAAGCGCCTCGGCAAATTTTTCCAAAAAGTTTTTTGAGGGATTTCCAGGGAAAATGTATTCCAATATCAAATAGGCCGTGTTTTGATATATTCCTTTGGCAATCACCGCTGGAATCTTAAAACCACTGTTTTGTTTCAGCAATCGCAATCCGCTTGCTTCCGCTTCAAACAGTGCTGGGAATTTTGAGGCACTGTTAATCTTGACGACAAAATTTTCTTCGCTACAATTTAAAAGAAAAACCTCGTTGATATCGCCACCCGAAAGGGGTTTGCTATCGAGACAGTTGAAGTTGTTTTGGGAAGCAATATGTTTTAAGATGGTTTTCAAAAGAGTTTTTTTTTGGAAGCAAAACCCCAAATGTTTCAAAAACCTTTGGGGTTTGGAGTTCATTATTTTCGCACCCAAGTTTCATACGTAAAGGAATAGTTATGCCTCTCGTCCTTGGGATGTTCTTCTTTGGAAACAAGCTCCCACTTCTCCTCTGAAAACTCTGGAAAAAAAGTGTCGGCATCGGCAAACGTGCCGTGTACACGGGTAAGTTCAATTTTATCGGCAAGGGGAAGTCCCAATTTATAAATTTCGCCGCCACCAATAATATAGGGCTGCGCATCTTCTTTTGAAATTTTCAATGCCTTTTCAATATCGTGAACCACCACAGCTTCTTCTTTTCTGTAATCAGTGTTTCGGGTAATAACTATATGAGTTCTATTGGGAAGCGGTTTCGGGAACGACTCAAAAGTCTTTCGCCCCATAATGATGTAATGTCCGGTGGTGAGTTTTTTGAAGCGTTTAAAATCATCCGGCAAGTGCCAAAGCAGGTCGTTATCCTTTCCCAGTTCGTTATTCTCGCCAGCGGCGGCAATCATGGTAATCATTGTACGTCTGGCGGTAACGGGTTGTTCAGCTCGTTTTTTTTTGAAGTGGCCGGTGGGTTTGTGGGCAGTTGCAGTTCGGCATCCACTTTTTTCTGAAGCTCGGCCATGCGTTCGGCTTGACGGGCCTTCAGTTTTTCGAGTTGGCGGTCTTCCCATTCCTTGTCCATGAATTTATTCATCACAAAAACGTTGAAAAGATGTACGAGGAATATAAAAGTCCAAATTAAAATAGCCCAAATAAACCAATCCTTTATAAAGAAATTTTCGCCATAACCCAACACTGGGTTTATAATAATAAGTAGTACCGAGCCCACCAAAAACAATATAAAATGGCGCATCAGGTTTTTTTTCTGTTTTATGCGGCGACGGGCGTACTCGTACTGCTCGCGCTGTTCGGCATCAATTCTTTCGGTTTTTTTAGTTTTTGAAAACATAGTTGGTTACTTTCGTTGAAGTTCAAAATCACTGAAAATTCCAGTATTGTAAAAATACCTAAAATTCGCCATTTTGGCCATTACTTATGGAAGAATTAAGAAAACACTTTCCGGCTTTGGAATCTTGTACATACCTAAATACCGCGTCAAATGGGGTAATTCCCAAACCTGTTATTGAATGGCGCAGACAGCACGACCTTGACTTGATGAACCAAGCGAGTGTTTTTCGCGATAAGCACAAACTACATATTGAACAAATTCGCCAAGCGGTTTCCAATTTCTTTCACGCTTCAGCGGAAGAGACCGCTTTGGTGCCGAATATTTCTTTTGCGATAAATACAATTATGGAAGGACTTCCGAAAGGACAAAAAGTACTGCTTTTAAAAGATGATTATCCCTCCGTAAATTGGCCTGTTGAAACCCGTGATTTTGATGTTTGCTATGCCGAAATTGATGAAAATTTGGAGCAAAATATTGAGGAAGCTGTGGCAAAACACAAACCGGATGTTTTTATGTTCAGCATTGTGCAATGGCTAAACGGTATAAAGATAGATTTTGAATTTCTTAAGCAGTTGAAAAGCTATCATCCAAACCTGCTTTTGATTGCGGATGGCACGCAATATTTAGGAACGGAAAATTTCAGTTTTGCCGAAAACGCCATTGATGTTTTAGGTGCGAGCGCCTATAAATGGCTTGCGGCGGGGTACGGCATTGGGTTTATTATAGTGAAGGAAGCTGCCCGCGAACGTATTTTTCCGAAGACAATTGGTTTCAATTCCGCTGAACGCTTTGAAAGTCTGGCAACGGAAACTGCTTTTATGAAACATTTTGAACCGGGCCATCAAGATACTTTGAACTATGGCAGTTTGGAGCAGGCTCTGTTGTTTCAGCAAAAACTGGGACGTGAAAATCTGCATCAAAAAATTGCTACGCTCTCAGCAAATGCGAAAGAACGTTTTGCCGAAATGGATTTGTTAAAAAATGATACCCTATTTCGAAAAAACCATTCATCAATTTATAATTTGAAAGGAGATAATAGAATATTTAAAAAGTTACAAGCAAACAATATTATCTGTTCGCCCCGTGGTGGTGGCATTCGTGTAAGTTTTCATTATTACAACACCGAAGCGGAGTTGCAAAAACTTATTGAAATTATGGGTTCGATGAGTTGAAAAGTCGAAATGTTGAAAAATCGATAGATTTAATATTTTATAAGTTTAAGGTTCAGCAGCTTGCATCACAACTTTCTAAAGGCATAATTTTTATAATACTCTTTTTCATCGGTGAAGGAAGTTTCAATTTCGAGACCGGATTTTTCTGCAAGCCATTGCACTGTTTTATCATCGTATTTCTGCGAAATTTCAGTATGGATAGTTTCCCATTTATCAAAATTTACCGTTAACTGTAGTTTTTCGATAGTTACCTGCATAGCTTCTGTAGCCACCAAAAAACTTTTGGCCGTGCCTGTTTCGGGATTGTACATTTCCCAATGTTTGAATTTATCAGCTTCAAAATTTCCGCCGAGTTCACGGTTTATTCGGGTTAAAACATTTTTGTTGAAAGCAGCTGTAATTCCAGCTTCATCATTGTACGCATCGATTACTGTTTGAGGATTTTTTTTCTGGTCAAAACCCATAAAAAGCAAATCGTCGGGAAGCATGGCGTCTTTCAATTTTGAGAGAAATTCAATCGCTTTAGGGTGTTTAAGGTTGCCAATATTGCTTCCTAAAACCATAATTACTTTTTTGCGTTTATTGAAACCTTTCAGTCTTTCCAAAACCTCAAAATATTCGCCTACTTCTGCATCAACTTTTAGCGAGGGCATTTCTTCGGACAAATTTTTTGAAAGTAATTCCACGGCGTTTTCGCTAATGTCAATAGGCTTGTAAACAAAATTGAAATTGTTTTCGGCCATGTATTTCAACAATAATTTTGTTTTTTTTCCGTCTCCCGGTCCCAATTCAATTAAATCTAAACCATTTTCGCGGTCGCGGAAAAGCTCTCCAATGGTTTCAGTGTTTGAAGAAAGTATTTGAAACTCGCATCCTGTGAGATAATATTCAGGCATCGCCATAATATCCTGAAAAAGCTTATCGCCCTTTTGATCATAGAAATATTTTGACGATATATTTTTTGGGAAAGCGCTCAAGCCTTCAAAAACTTCTTTTTTAAAAGTTGTGTTTAATATGATTGCTGTAGTTGTTGCCATAAGGTGATAGTCGTAATTATTTTGCTAATCTTAACCCAGTGAATTGCCACCGCAGGTTGGTTTGAAAAAAGTTGCGGTACGTAGGTCTTGTGTGTTTGGGAGCAGTTGCCACGGAACCGCCGCGCAACACCTTTTGATTTACCATAAATTTCCCGTTGTACTCGCCAATGGCTCCGGGTGCTTTTGTGTAGCCTGGGTACGGCAGATACGCGCTCTCCGTCCACTCCCAACGGGTGCCCCATTTAAAATTTTCCTGTGCAGCTTCCCATTCAAATTCTGCGGGCAAACGGCAGCCTTTCCATTGCGCAAAGGCAAAAGCTTCATAATAGGAAATGTGTGTAAGTGGGGCATCAGTATTTAATTTTTGAAGTCCATTCAATGTATATTGGTGCCATTCGCCATCAATATTGTGCCAATACATAGGTTGGGAAATATTGTTTTGCTGTACCCACTCCCAGCCTTCTGCATGCCAAAGATTGAAATCTTTGTAGCCAACGGCCTTAATAAATCCAAGGAATTCGGCATTCGTAACAAGTTTGTTTGAAATTTTATAGTCGTGAAGATATACTTTGTGCCTTCCCAACTCATTGTCATAGCAGAATTCGTCGGAATTTTTATGGCCTATCTCATAAATACCTTCCTTCATTTCAATCCATTCCTGTTGAAAATTTTGGAGGGGGTTTTCTAAAAAGGAATCATTGTATTTTGGCAATAAGGGATTATTGCCCAAAATGTACTTTATGTCTGTTATAAGCAGTTCTTGGTGTTGTTTTTCGTGATGTATTCCTATTAACAGAATTTCTTCTATATCTTTTGAAACGTCTTCAGAAAGAAAATCCTTCATTTCATTAGTAACGTAGCGTCGATAATCGTAAACCTTTGCCACGCCGGGTCGGGAAAGGTTTCCGCGATCGGTTCGAAGTACCCGTTTCCCAACATTTTCGTAATAACTGTTGAAGACAAATGCGAAGTCTTCATGAAACAATCGGTAATTTGGTTTGTGTGGCTTTAAAATGAATTCCTCAAAAAACCAAGTGGTGTGGCCCAAATGCCATTTGGGAGGGGAAACGTCCACAATTGGCTGGACTACATAGTCTTCAATTTCCAGCGGTTGGCATATAGTTTCGGTATATTCGCGGGTTTCTATAAAAAGTGAAACCAGTGTATCTGTAGCAATCATAAAAAAAGTGCCGCATTTTTTTGACGACACTTTAAATATAAATATTAAAATTGTTGAAGACTATTTAACTTGCGTTAAACAGTTGTTAAACTAGTTTTATCTAGTTTTGTTTTTTCTTTTTCTTTTCATCTTTTGTTGGAGGTTCAACTTTGAAAATAATTGGAAGTGAATATAGCACTCCAACCGCTATTCCTCTTTGTTTTCCCGGTTGCATTTGGGGAAGGTTGCTTACCACGCGAACTGCTTCTTTTTCAATCTCAGGATGCGGCGCACGTGCTCTAACATCAACAACTTTACCTTCTTTGTCTATTTTAAATTGAACTGAAGTTCTATAAACTTTAGGGGGTAGATCTAAAGCCTCAATTTTTTTCATGTCAAAATTCTGGTTGACAAATTCTGAAATTTTGGTAGACATGCATTTTTTCAATTCTTGATTGCCGTTACCTTCACACCCTGGATATACAGGAACATTTTCAATTACGGCATAAGGTACATCAGCTGTAGTCATTTCGGATTCTGAAACTTCGGTTACCGTTTCTTCCTGAGCGTATAAAGTGGACGAGATAATTACTAGAACTAAGGCTAGAAATATGTTTTTCATCATCTTATTTTCCCGTTTTAAAAGTAAAAGGAACCGTAAATTTAATAGGTCGTGCCTTACCGCCCATCATACCGGGTTTTGCCATTTTCGGGATTGCCATAATATTTCGTTTAGCTTCGTCCTGTAGTGCTTTTGATCCTCCAGATACATTTTTTACTTCAACCAAACCTTGCTCATTTATAATAAATTCGACAATCACTCTACCCTGCTCGTTCTTTTTGTAAGCCTCTGGTGGATATTTAAAGTTTTTGGCAATGTGCGTTGCAAGTTTATTGTTGAAGCAATTATCGCGTTCGGCAGCGCTACCGTTTTCACAACCGGGCCAAACTGGGCCTATTTCTTTCAGGGTAACTGTATTTTTTTGAACATCTCCCCACTCTTGCTGGGCAAAAATGGTGGTGGTAAATAGTAGGCATAAAGCAATAAATAAGTTCTTCATCTTGGGGTTTTAATTTAAGTTATATGGCAACAGCACCTTTAATGTGGGGGTGTGGATTGTAATCTACAAGTGTAAAGTCATCAAAAGTGAAGCCAAATATATCTTTTACTTCTGGATTAAGCAACATTTTTGGCAATGCTCGCGGTTTGCGCGATAATTGAAGTTCAACTTGTTCAAAATGGTTGCTGTAAATATGGGCATCGCCAAAGGTGTGCACAAAATCACCAGGCTGGTATCCACAAACCTGCGCCATCATTAAAGTTAAAAGCGCATACGATGCAATATTGAAAGGAACGCCCAAGAAAATATCGGCACTGCGTTGGTAAAGCTGGCAGGATAATTTTCCATCGGCTACATAAAATTGAAAAAAGGCGTGGCAGGGTGGAAGCGCTGCTTTGCCATTAGCGACGTTTTCAGCAAAAGGTTTTGAGGTGTCTGGCAAAACACTAGGGTTCCAAGCGCTTACAAGCATTCGGCGGCTATCAGGATTGGTTTTTAGGGTTTTAACTATATCAGAAATCTGATCAATCTCCTCACTGTTCCAATTTCGCCACTGGTGACCGTAAACGGGCCCAAGATTGCCATTTTCATCTGCCCATTCGTTCCAAATGCGCACACCCTTTTCTTGTAGATACTTAATATTTGTATCACCGTTCAAAAACCACAAAAGCTCATAAACAATTGATTTAAGATGAAGTTTTTTAGTAGTGACCATGGGAAAACCTTCACTGAGATCAAAGCGCATTTGGTAGCCGAAAACACTTTTGGTGCCTGTGCCCGTGCGGTCTTCTTTTACAGTGCCTTTTTTTATTACATGTTTAAGAAGGTCGTGATATTGTTTCATTTTTTTGAGCAAATAAATTATTGGTCTAAAAATACTAATAGGGATGTTGATGCTAAAATTATTTCGGAATTGCTTTTAAATAAGTTATTAACGATTCTCAGATGTGTTAAGATTTTGATTAAATTTAAATCGAAATCCTTAAACATATGGAAAATAAATATCAGCTATCCACGGGTATATTGGAATGTTATCCATTGTACGCAATTTTTCACTTTAATGCATCAGTTTATGATCATGAAGAGGCAGAAGAGTTTGTGGAAATCATCGATTCGCATTATAGGGGACGAAAATGTGTTGTGGTCTCTAATAGGGAAATGGCAGAAAGAGTGAACCCAGAGGTTTACAATAGTATAAAATCTAAAAGTGTGGTAGGCATAGCGATAGTTTCAAATAACAATGCAGTTAAAAATGAAGCTATCGAGGAGCAAGGTCTTTTTGCGGGTGCCTTTAGTTATTTTCAGTCTATAGAGGAAGCTGCAGACTGGGTAAAAACAGTTGTGAGGAGCTATTAGCCAATAATCATTCCCGCGATGGTTGCAGATATTAACGATGCAATAGTCCCTCCAATCAAGGCTTTCATCCCAAATTTAGAAAGAGTTTTTCGTTGCCCAGGTGCTAAAGAGCCTATACCGCCAATCTGAATTCCGATGGATGCAAAATTCGCAAACCCACACAGCATATAGGTTGCCATTATGATGCTTTTTTCGTAATTAAGGTGTAGCTCATTGGTCACGTTTTTAAGTTCTGCCAACTGAATGTACCCTACAAATTCACTGGCTGCGAGCTTTATTCCCAATAATTGACCCATCATCATCATATCTTCTTTTGCCACGCCAATAAGCCACATTAAAGGAGCGAATACAGTCCCCAAAATTGCTTCCAAAGAAAGACTATCATAAGCAGATTTTTCAGCCACCCAACTATTGATTGAAGTTACTTCGCCAAACCATCCTAATATTCCATTGAGCATTGCAATAAAAGCTACAAAAACCAAAAGCATGGCGCCCACGTTTACAGCAAGTTTTAGGCCTTCGGTAGTTCCGTTAGCAATAGCATCCAAAAAGTTGGAGCCAATTTTTTCTGAAGAAACCTTTACGTCGGTATTAATGGGTTCAGTCTGTGGATAAAGTATTTTAGAAATCACGATGGCGCCAGGCGCTGCCATTACAGAGGCTGCCAAAAGATGTTTGGCAAATGTCAACCGAAGTTCGGGGTCGTCACCGCCCAAAAAGCCTATATACGCAGCAAGTACCGCTCCCGCTACCGTGGCCATTCCGCCAATCATAACAAGTAGCATTTCGCTCTTGTTCATTTTTTCCAAATACGCTTTAATCAAAAGAGGGGCTTCGGTTTGGCCCAAAAAAATGTTTCCGGCAACGCTCAAACTTTCGGCTCCCGAAATATTTAAAAGCTTCGTAAGCAGCCATCCCATTCCTTTTACCACCACTTGTATAATTCCGAAGTAAAAAAGCACAGAAGTAAGTGCAGAGAAAAATATAATGGTTGGCAAAACCTGAAAGGCAAAAATGAAACCGAAAGAGTTGATGTCCAGCATCCCTCCAAAGAGGAACTCACTTCCTGCTTTGGTATAATCCAAAACGTTTACGAACAGTTGGCCCACGCCTTCAAAAGCACTTTTTATAAAATTTACTTTCAAAACTCCAATGGCAATCAAAAGCTGGAATGCTAACCCAATTCCGACGGTTTTCCAGTTAATTGCTCTTCTATTTGAGCTGAAAAGAAAAGCAATGACCAAAAGTGAAATCATGCCCAAAACCCCACGCCATAGGCTTTCCATTGAAAAACCTTGACTCGGAATTATTCCTGAAGTTTTAGTAACCGTTTCCAATGCCGAAGCATTTTCTGTACTTGGCGTTTTTAGCTGGTACTTGTAATTCTTTTCAGAAAGGGAAAGAGTGCTATCGGTAACCTGCTCTACGTGAAATCTTCTGATGCTGTCTGTGGGATTATTGAAAAACAGCACCAATAAATTATTTTGAAACATATAATCACCGCCCGATTTTAAGCTATCATTGGCAACCTGATATTCAAAAACACCGTTTTCGAGTTTAAGGAAATCTTTTTCAGGGTTTACGGTTAAAACGGAAAGGCCACTTTCATCTTTTACTTCTGAAAATTGCCAGGTTTTCTCAATACTTTGTGCAAAAGTGTTTCCGATGAAAAAAAGCGCAATGGCTACAAGTGTGAATTTTTGCATATTCTTTTTAAACTCCAACCCTTCAATACTTGCACTGGCTTCATACAGGCTCGCTCAGGGAAACTATATTTTATTTTTTAATAAATATTAAAACTACTCCCTTTTTGATATTTCATCACGTATGCTTGCTGCCTTTTCGTAGTTTTCATTTTTTACTGATTCTTCCAACATTTTATTTAACTCGCTTAGACTAAATTTAGTGTAATCTTCGCTTGAAGGCTTTACAGATTCCTTATCCTCTCCAAGAATTAAATTTTCAATAACCGCTTCTTCTTTTTTTGACAGTGCTTTTTTGGAAGTAGATGTTTTTAAATAGATACCAGCCTTGTCCAAAATATTTTTATACGTAAAAATAGGCGCCTTAAACCGAAGTGCCAATGCAATGGCATCGCTAGTTCGGGCATCGATGATTTCTTCAATCTTGTCGCGTTCGCAAATGATGCTTGAGTAAAAAACACCATCCACGAGTTTGTGGATAATTACCTGTTTCACCACAATTTCAAATCGGTCTGCGAAGTTTTTAAAAAGGTCGTGGGTAAGCGGTCGTGGTGGCGTAATGTCTTTTTCCAGCGCGATGGCGATGGACTGTGCCTCAAAAGCGCCAATTACTATAGGTAGTTTACGTTCACCGTCCACTTCGTTCAAAATAAGGGCATAGGCGCCATTCTGCGTTTGGCTGTAAGATATTCCTTTTATGGTAAGTTTTACTAAACTCATTCTTCAAAAATCAGTGGTCGTTATATAGTACGCTGTGTTCAGTTAAACAATTGATTATAAAAGTAACGAATAAAAAAACAATAAAAAAAGGCTGTTTAAATTTGGATGTTTCCTTATCTAAACAGCCCTTTTTCGGGGCCCAAATTAATAAAAAATTATGCGTTCTGTGCTTTAAATTCCTTTAATTTTTCGGTGAGTTTTGGTACAATTTCAAAAGCATCGCCAACAATACCATAATCTGCAGCCTTAAAGAAAGGTGCTTCGGGATCATTGTTTATTACCACTTTTACTTTTGAAGCGTTGATACCAGCCAAATGCTGGATTGCACCAGAAATACCAATGGCAATGTAAAGGTTGGATGCAACTGGTTTTCCTGTCTGCCCAACGTGCTCGCTGTGGGGTCTCCAGCCCATATCGCTCACTGGTTTTGAGCAAGCCGTTGCTGCGCCCAATGTTTGTGCAAGGTCTTCAACCATTCCCCAATTTTCGGGACCTTTAAGCCCACGACCGCCGGAAACTACTATTTCGGCATCGGCTATGGTTACTTTGTCGGTTGCTTTATCTACGGAAACAATTTCCATATCAAAATCGTGCGCATCAAGATTCGGTGAAAAGGCTTCGGTTGTGGCGGAAGTTTCATTTTCCTTTAATCCGTATGAATTTTTTCCCAAACCTATTATTTTAATATCGGTTTTGATTTCGGTAGTAGCAAAAGCCTTGTTCGTAAAAACGCTGTGCTCTACCTTAAACGGTGAGGTGCTTTCCGGAAGTGAAATTACGTTTGCCACATATCCGGCTTCAAGATTTACCGCCAAAGTAGGGGCTAAAAACTTACTGTTTGCGCTGGAAGTTAATACGATAACTTGTGCGCCTTCGTTTTTTGCGGCCTGTCCAATTGTATCTGCATACGCTTCGCCATTGAATTTGTTCAATTTGTCATTGGAAACCTGCAAAACTTTTGAAGCGCCGTATTTTCCCAATTCTGAAACGTCATCCGCATTAATGCTAACCGCGGTAACCGAAGTTCCCATTTGGTCGGCAATTCCCTTGGCGTACGAAACTGCTTCCAAAGCTATTTTTTTGATTTTTCCTTCTTCTGATTCTGTATAAACTAATATCATTTTAATATTATTTTGAAATTAATACTTAAGATTTGGAATCGTCAGTTAATTCGAAAATTCCAAGTCTAAAATCCCAAATTCCAAAGTTGGAATTTGGTGCTTAAAATTTGAAATTTAAATAACCTTCGCTTCGTTGTGAAGAAGATTTATTAATTCATCTACGCTATCAACCAACTTTACAGCACCTTTTGGGGCAGGTTTTTGAAATGCCACCGTGTTCGTTTCGGCATTTGCATCCACAGGGTCTTTTACGTTCAACGGTTTTGTGCGGGCCTGCATAATACCGCGCATATTGGGGATGCGAAGATCGCTTTCTTCAACCAAACCTTTTTGGCCGCCGATTACTAACGGAAGTGACGTTTTCAATGTTTCCTTTCCGCCGTCAATTTCGCGAATTGCAGTGGCTGTATCACCTTCCATTTCAAGGCCGATGCAGGTATTTACGAAGTTTGCGCCAATTAATTTGGCAACCATTCCTGGAACCATTCCGCCGTTGTAATCAATAGATTCTCGACCTCCGATTACCAAATCGTAATCGCCTTCTTTTGCAACATTTGCAAGCTGTTTTGCAACGGAAAAACCATCGGTTGCTGGAGTGTTTACACGAATTGCTTCATCGGCGCCAATTGCCAATGCCTTGCGAAGTGTAGGCTCGGTTTCGGCACCGCCCACGTTTACCACATGTACGGTAGCGCCTTGTTTTTCCTTAAACCACATGGCGCGGGTAAGGCCAAACTCGTCGTTTGGATTGATTACGAATTGAACCCCGTTTGTGTCAAACTTGGTATCGCCATCGGTAAAATTGATTTTCGAGGTAGTGTCCGGTACGTGACTTATACAGACTAATATTTTCATCTTTAAAAGTGTTTTTGGATTGTAGATTTCAGCAATTGAAAAAAACTGAAAGGGTTTCAAATTGCTCGTGTGCGAAGTTAAGAATATATTTCCTTTTTTTGTTATGCACGCATAATAAAATTTGATTAAAAGTGAAGAAATAATACCTAAACAGATGGTAATTATAGTATTTTTGCTATCCCTGAAAAATTTCAGTTATTTACATTTCAATTTAGACAGATGAAGACATTACAATTCAGAGAGGCAATAGCCGAGGCGATGAGCGAAGAAATGCGTCGCGACGAATCTATATATTTAATGGGCGAGGAAGTTGCCGAGTATAACGGGGCTTATAAAGCCAGTAAGGGAATGCTCGACGAGTTTGGCGCAAAACGGGTTATTGATACTCCAATTTCCGAAATGGGGTTTTCAGGTATTGCCGTGGGCTCTGCCATGAACGGCAATAGGCCAATTGTAGAGTTTATGACCTTCAACTTTTCTTTGGTTGCCATTGATCAAATAATTAACAATGCTGCCAAAATGCGCCAAATGAGCGGTGGGCAGTTTAATATCCCTATCGTTTTCCGTGGGCCAACAGCTTCCGCTGGCCAACTTGCTGCAACACATAGTCAGGCTTTTGAAAGCTGGTACGCAAACTGTCCGGGGCTGAAAGTAGTAGTGCCAAGTAATCCAGCTGATGCAAAAGGTTTGTTGAAAAGCGCCATCCGCGATGACGATCCAGTGATTTTTATGGAGAGTGAACAGATGTATGGCGATAAGGATGAAGTGCCCGAAGGAGAATATTTAATTCCGCTTGGGGTTGCCGATATTAAAAGAAAAGGAAATGATGTAACCGTTGTTTCTTTCGGAAAAATTATAAAAGAAGCATATAAAGCTGCTGAAGCCCTTGCTGAAGAAGGTATTGAGTGTGAAATAATTGATTTAAGAACCATCCGTCCTTTGGATTATGAAGCCATTTTTGAATCAGTCAAAAAAACCAACCGTTTGGTAATTTTGGAAGAAGCTTGGCCTTTCGGAAACGTTTCAACTGAAATAACTTACCAGGTTCAAAACCGAATTTTTGATTATTTGGACGCTCCTATCGTAAAAATTAATACTGCCGATACACCCGCGCCGTTTTCTCCTAATTTATTGGAAGAATGGCTGCCTAACAGTGAAGATGTTGTTAAGGCTGTAAAGAAAGTTCTTTATAGAGACTAACTTTATATTCCCTAAAAATATCAGTCCCATAAATTTATGAAGTACCTTTTTTTGTCTTTTTTTATTGTTATTGGGGCTTCGGTTTTTGCCCAAACCAAGGTAAGCGGTGTTATTAAAGATGCTACTGATTATCCGGTTGCCTTTGCCAACGTAATTTTTAAGGATTCACAGGAAGGAACTATCTCTGACGAAAACGGGCGGTTTTATTTGGAAAGCGATAAAACTTACAGGTCAGTTATATTTTCATTTATTGGCTACGCAACTAAAGAAGTTGAGCTTACTTCGCGAAGCACTTACAATATGGAAGTGGTTATGGAAGAGAGTGCCGATGCACTGGATGAAGTGGTTGTTTACAGCGGAAAAACTTCAAAAAAGAACAATCCAGCTATTGATATACTTCGGAAAATTTGGGAAAACCGAAGGGATAATGGCGTTAAAAAATTTAAACAGTACCAATACGATAAATACGAAAAACTTGAGTTTGACCTTAATACTATAGACAGCGCGCTTATAAAAAGTAGAATTTTTAAAGGAATGGAGTTTGTTTTTGAGCAGACCGACACTTCAAATATTACCGGAAATACCTACCTGCCAATTTTTATAAACGAAGCAGCTTCAAAGGTATATGGCGACAATCTGCTGAATGAAGAAAAAGAAATATTACAGGGAAACAAAAACTCTGGTTTTGAAAACAACCAAACCCTCATTGCTTTTGTAAAAGATCTTTACAGCGAATATGATGTTTACGACAATTATTTGAAGTTTTTTGATAAAGCATTTACCAGTCCACTATCCCGAACTGGTATAGACGTTTACAACTATGTGCTTCGCGACAGCGCCTATCGTGACAATAAATGGTGTTATAATATTGTATACTACCCTCGACGAAAGAATGAGCTTACCTTTAAGGGTGATTTTTGGGTAAATGATACTACTTGGGCTATTAAGGAAATAAATCTGCAAGCTTCAAAAAGTGCCAACTTAAACTGGGTGCGCGATGTGTATATAGAACAGGAATTTGACGTATTGAACGATTCTATCTTTTTGATTACACGAGATTACTTTATGAGTGACTTCAGCTTTCAAAAAAAGGAAACTGCGAAAGGAGTTTACGGAAAGCGCACTACCCTATATGATAATTACTCCTTCAATCTTCCTAAAGGGAAAAAGTTTTACAGCGATCAGGTGGATCCGTACCAATATGAAGTGTACAATAGACCGGATGAGTTTTGGGAAAAGAACCGAATGGAAAAGCTGAGTAAGGATGAAAAGGGAGTTTATAAAATGCTTGATACATTAAAGACAGTTCGGCGTTTTAAAGCGCTTTATAATGTGGGCGCAACTTTGGCCAGTGGTTATTACGAGGTTAACAATTTTGACGTGGGTCCGGTATTTTCAATTTTCGGCTTCAATGAAGCAGAAGGTTTGCGTATTCGTTTAGGAGGAAGGACCTATTTTAGTCAAAATGATCCTTGGCGACTGGAAGGTTTTGGAGCTTATGGGTTTAAAGATGAACGTTTCAAATATGGTATATCGGGTAAATGGTTGTTGGACAGAAAATCAAGACTTACTGTTTTTGGCGGTAACCGTCGCGATGTGGAACAAACGGGTGCCAGTCTTACCAATAGCAATGATGTTCTGGGGCGAAGCTTAGCTTCTTCTTCATTGCTCTCTGTGGGAGCTAATGATAGGCTGTCACGAATAAATCTCAGCACAATAGGTTTTGATATTGAACCTTGGAAAAACTTTATTTTAAGACTCACGGGCTCTTACCGAACCCTAAAATCTGCTACCGATACTTTCAGTATCGATTATAAAGTAATGGAAGACGGTGTTTTCACGGGAGAAGTGAAAAGCGAATTGAAACAGGCCGAAATACAATTAGGCTTTTTATACGCCCCTGGGAGGAAGACCTCTGGTTATGGGGTGGAACGTACTGTTATCAATGATGGGGACTTTCCGTCGTTTTATGCAGGGTACAGTTATGGTTTAAAGGGCGTAATGGGTGGTGATTTTGAATATAAAAAGGTGCAGGCGCTTTATACACAGCCTTGGAACATTGGGGGGTTGGGACGTTTGCTCTCAACAGTTGAGGTCGGTACTACCATAGGAGCCGTACCACTAAGCTTGTTGAATCCTATCCCGGGAAACCAAACTTATTTTAGCCTTTATAACAGTTTTACACAGTTGGATTATTATGAATTTGTGAGTGACACATACACATCGCTTCATCTACAGCACAATTTTGGGGGTAGAATATTCTCAAGAATTCCATTGCTTAGGAAGCTAGACCTCCGTGAAGTAGTTGGCCTCAGGGCTGTGTATGGAACCATATCACAGGAGAATATAGACTTGAATGCTTCAAATATAGTGTACCAAGCCCCAGAGGATATTTATTGGGAATGGAGTGTGGGCGTGGGTAATATCTTCCGGGTTTTTAGATTGGACTTCAATTTCCGGGGGAATTATCTTGACAATCCTGGTGCCCGAGAATTTGGCATTACTGGAGTTTTTGGGTTTTCTTTTTAATTCTTCGCTGTTAAGTTTATTTTCTATTATTCTTTACAGTGGTTCTTTTCCTTTATTTATAATATTTAGATTGATGTTTTATAGATATACTATGCTATAAACATACTATAAACACGCTATATACACACTATAAATACGTTATATATACGCTGTAATATACTATAATTTTGTTTCTGAAATCAGTTCAATTATTAGATAAAAAAGACCGCTCTTACGCGGTCTTTTCTAGGTTAAGTGAATAATTGATTGTGGGGATTTATTGTTTATTGTTTGACAATTTGTTTTGTTACTTCTCCTATTTCTGTACTTATCTTAACAAAATAGATTGCATTTTGAAGATTGCTTAAGTCTATTTGGTAATGGGTAGTTGTGGATAGGTCTATATTTCGGAGGATTCTTCCACTTATATCATATATCTCAACAGTGTTGACCTTGGCTTCAGGAGATACAACATTTAAAATATTGTTAGTGGGATTTGGATATACCGATACGTTGGCAAGACCTGCGCCTTCGTCGCCCAAAATTTCGTTGCTTTTAAATTGGATGGTAAATCGACGGTCGTATGTGCCTTTTCCTACTTTAAAAGTATAGTCATCCTGAGATAAATTGGTACGCGTGTTAAGTTCATTGTCTATTAAAAATATAGAAGCGTTTTCTAAGCTAGCTCCCTGAAAATCTTTTACAGAAATAGTGTACTCAAGGTTTTCGTCTAAAAGAGAAGAGAAGCCCATAAGTATTTTAGCGCCATCCTCAAAAGTTTCGCGACTTTGAATGCCCAATTCTTCTGAACCATCTTCTAAGTGGGTATAGAGTGACAATACCGTAGCCAATCTTCTACTATCATACCCAGCGTCAATACCACTTGTGGCATAGGGTGAAAAGGCTATAAGTGTATTATTGCGCATATTGTATTGTTCGTTTTCAACACTGATCCATACACGGTCTATACCGTCCTGTGACGGCCTTGGTGCAGTATTATTGTTATCAATAACCCGCATACTGTTGCTGAAACTTGCTATACCTGCCGCAGTTGCTTTTATACCAAAACCTTGTCCTGTAGAAATATATTCACTTGGAGGGGTTTGTGTTGGGTCTGATGGAGCATAGGTTCCGCCCGAAAGGTTATACATAGAAATATCTTCCATGCTAAAATTCATTGCATAGGCACCCGGAAGGGATGGGCTAGGAGGTGTATTTGGATTCCAAAAATAGACCTCGTTTACCATTGTGTTTGCATTAATGAAATCTGCGGCACTGATTGCAGAAGGGTACGGATTTGCTAGTACGTTAGGGCTGCTGTTTCTGTTACCGTTATATTTTACTGTGAAATTTACTTCGCCTGTGTTCAAAGTGCCTTGTTCGAAGGTCATGTCATAGGTTTTATTTCCGTCATTGCCGTTCAGTTGAGGACGGGAAATATAACCTTCTCCTGGATTTATTGTTCCTGAATATAGCACCCAGTTATCCCTATTATCATCGGCAAAGTTTTCGGCAAGGGGAAACTGATCTTCAACATCTGGATTTGGAACAAAGTTTTGCGTAAGGTGATTTAAGAACATATAAGAATCGGCAAAAACACCATCACGAGTTTCAACTGTCATGGGGCTTCCCATTACCAAGAATACGCGGGGGAGCATAAAAGGGGTTGTGTAGTTTACATTAATAGTACCGTTGTTGGTGACCACTGCACTATCGTCAGATTGTACCACGCTACCTTGATGTTCTACAATAAGATCACCATTTACGGTAATATCTTTTGTGATGTTAATATAATCTTCTGCGGCAACTGTTAGAGTTTTGTTGGCGTCAACTTCACAAGTACATGCATTAATGCTTCCTTTGGAGGATGTATCGTAGTTGCTACTTATTATCGCATTTGAGCCAGGACCTGGGGCTCCATTACTCCAACTGCTTCCTGAGTAAATTGTTGTTGGCGCAGCAACAGTAACCACGGCAGTACATGAAGCTTTGTTTGCATAGTCGTCTTCTACGGTTAGGGTTATATTAAATGTTTGTCCAACATCTTTACAGGTAAATGTTGTTTGCCCTGCAGTTATAGTTCTTTTTGTAATTCCAAAATTATCTGTTGAACCATTATCAATATCGTCCGCTGTAATTGTAACACTGCCAGTGTTTTTATCAAGAGTAGCAGTAAAATTATTACAGTTTGCCACGGGTGGGGTATTGTCGTAGAGTGGGTCTTTAATCACGAAAAGGCCACCATCTCCGCTAATATTTTCATTGCCAAATCCTGTAGCTATTAGATTTCCGCTTTCAAAATATGGATAAACATTCCAAGTACCGTTGAAGGCAGCATTATTATTTGTGGGGTAGCAATCAAAATAATTTATTTCAGTCATCGTAGGTGATTGATTGTATAAACCATCAACCCGCATTATTCTTAAACCTGCAGCATAATTTGCCAAATAAAATCTGTTTCCCCTCACATAGCCATTATGATCAATAGCGGGGGTTGCACCATAATGTGTATAAACCAAGGTCGGGTTGTCTAGGTCTTCCATATTAAATACAAGTGTTCGGGTATTAAATCCAACACTTTCTTCATCCACCTCATCGCCCGCGATAAAAAAACGTTTGTCTTCGGTAAACCAGCCTTGGTGTGTGTAAAATTTGTTGGCATAAGTTACTGAAGAAATCTGGGTAGGATTTGTTTTGTTTGTAAAATCTATGATGTTTATTTGGTCACTTCCGCTAAAAGCGCCTACCATAATTTCCTTGCCTTGATGGTCAAGATCTGGGCCATCGTATATCACTACTTCCGCATCATGGCAATAACCTAGCGTGGAGTATAGTTTTACAATAACTGGATCATTTGGTACTCCATTATTGTTATTATCCAATTTAACTACAATGGGGCCGCCGCTGTTAAATCCTTGCGAACCTAATATATAGGCATATCCAGACGTTTCATTAATAACTATGTTGTGAGCACTACCTTTTCGGTTGCTTGCCGTTCCATCCCAGAATAAGTTGCCATCGGTCTGTGTTTTTGTATAGTTTTGAACTGGACTCCCTGTAAGCGTTCTCAATCTTTTAAGATCAAAAATCTGCATTCCATGATTACCATTTGCATCACTAACAATAAACGCATAGTTTTTGTAAACTTTTACATCACGCCAAAGACTGGAGGATACCTGAGAATCAAGCCTTGCAAGATATTTAGGTGCTGTGGGATTGCTAATATCTACAAAAGCCGTCCCGTTATCAAGCGCTACAATGGCATACTCCTTTCCAGTTTGTGGATCCGTCCACCCCCAAGAATCTTGCGCTTCTGCAGCACCCATGGCAGCTGCGGAAATATAACTTTGTAAAGTAAGCCCATTACAAGGATAACTTTTACCGCCTACTATTGCATAACCGTTTACACATGGTGTTTGAGCCGTAGTAGCTAATGAGCAGATTGCAAAAAAAAGGAGTAATTTATTTTTCATAGTGTATGTTATATTAATATCATTTTAAGCTTGAGGCTTTATTTATTCTTTTATATATGTAAACTCTATAGTGCAGGGCACATCAATACCCACTATGCCATTTGTACTACTATTATAATCATTTGAATTAGATACTTGAAGATCCATTTGTAGTCTCATAGGATATGTTTGTCCTGCTCTAAGATTTACATAAAGGATTAAAGAGGAGTCATGGCGGAAACTGTTAAAATCTTGGCTAGTAGTGTTGTTTCTAATAGAGTAGGAGTGTGTGTAAATATCATAGTTACTTCCGTCAAAACTAAAACGAAAATATCCTTCTTGGGTTGCCATTCGTACACTTTCTGAGCCACTTGGGTTAAGAACTTGTCCCGCTCCAAAATTAAAATTAGCCTCAATTCTATAAATGCCTGTATATTTTGCAGTAAAGGAGCTGCCATTACCAAGATTTGGGACGTCCACAAACCCACCACTTAAGGGGACATTAAAATTCAATGGATTTTGCTCAAAGAGGGCTGAGTGTTCTATTATAAATTGCGGAATCCATTTGGGGTCTACTGCGGCTCCATCCCATACATAAACGCCAGGATATACGTCATGATCTCCAGTACTGGTAGTATTTGTATTATATACTACTGTGCCAGCAACTAAGTTACCGCCATTTGGATTTACAACTGGAGATTGCAAATTAGTCTTTGTTAATGCCACACGGGGATATACCAATCCTTGTTGGTTGCTTTCTAAATCCAACATACCTTCAGGATTGGAAGTGCCTATGCCAACTTGTGAGCTAGCGATTGCGCTAATAAAAAGAAGGACAGTTACGGTATGTTTTGTTAATATTGAATTAATGTTTTGCATAATGAATCCTCTTGGTTATTTTTTAGTTATCTGCAGTATAATCTTCTACATAAGTAAATTCTATAGAGCAAGGAACATCCTTTCCTACATATCCTCTTCCGTCACCAGAATTTCCCCCATCCACGAATGCTGGTGAAGGCGATTGTGAAAATGTTAAGTTGAAATAATAATCAGTAGCCGCCACTAAATCGACATAAACAACCAGATAGGATTCTTTCCATACACCTTCATAAAATATTGTTGATCCGCTTGAATCGTCATATGTAGAAATAGATTTTACATTTAAATGATACGTACTCCCATTAAAAGTGAATTTAAAGGTTCCGTCTTGGAAGGCAGCATTGTCAGCGCCAGTAACTGGAGAATTTACTCTACCTGCACCGAAATTGGCTCTAATTTCAATTCTATAAAAGCCATCATATTTAGTCCTGAAAAACTTGTTATCCGAAACTCCAATTCCTAACACATCTTGATCACTTAAATCCGATTCCGTGCGTAAAACTGTGGCATTTTGAAAATAAATTTCGGACTGCCTTTTACTGAATTGTGGTATCCATTTATTTCCATCCCACATATAGGTGCCGGGATATACGCTTTCAGTTCCCGAATTGTTCAAGTTCGTATTATAAACTACGGTTCCTGCAACAATCGATCCTGAATTGGGATTTGATACAGGCCCCTGTAGGTTTGTTGCGGTAAGCGCTACAACGGGATAAACAAGTCCAGAGTTTGGGCTATTTATCTCCAAAATTCCATTCGGGGTAGAAGTTCCAATTCCTACTTGTGCTATTGCTGTAAAAGATGATAGAGCTAAAATATATCTAAGAATTTTCATATTTCTTTATTTAAGTTACTATGCTATAGTAAGTGAAACTATTGTTATTCATCTAAATACATAAATTCAACAGAACAGGGAATATCGAATCCTACGTAACCTGCGCCGCCAGAGAACGAACCTATTGTATCCCCATTGCCATCAAAATTGGGTGCCGGTAATTGGTCAAACTGGAGTCGAAAATTATAGTTGGTGTTTGCAACAAGGTTTACATAAAGAATTTTTGAATATTGCTCCCATATTAAAAAATAATCTTGACCGCTATTACTGCCCGACCTAGTACTATAAGCTTTGGCGGGTATAATATAGTTTGTGCCATTAAATGTAAACCTGAAGTTGCCATCTGAAGTTATTGCCCTAAAATCACTACTTGCCGTTTTAGGTGATCCAGCTCCATAATTCATACTAACCTCTATTTTATACCTTCCGGAATATTTGGGTTTGAAGTTTTGACTTCCCATACCTCCTAAATTCGTATAACTACTCGAGGAAGTCGAACGATATCCCAAAGGAGATTGCTTAATTATTTGGATATCCTTTTTAGTAAATTGATTTATCCATCTGGTCCCGTCCCATACATAAATACCAGGATATACATCATTACTTCCAGTAGATGTAGAATTAGTGTTATATATTGTAGTACCAATTGGAATATTACCCGACTGGGGATTGTTGGCTGGTGCCATAATATTTGTAGCTGTAAGAGCCATTCTAGGTAATACCACTCCTTGTGTTGAGCTATGTATATCTAAAATTCCATTGGGGGTAGTAGTATTGATTCCTACTTGTGCATAGGAAACACTATTAGCCAAGAAAAGAGCGGTCGCAAAAGCTGACCACATTGTAGGTAGTTTTATTTTCATAATTTGGGGTTGTTGAAAATATTGGTACAATAATATGATAAAATTTCGATAAAGTGCAAATTTTTCGGATAAAATGTTTGTTTTTGTTTTCTGTAAATTACTATTTATCAGTTGTTTCCTACAATTTTTCACATTTATTTAAGTTTTTTCTGACATTGGTTTGCTTTTTTAATTTTTTTGGACTACTGTCCCTGTGAGGCCTTTCTGGCTTTTATATGGTATAAGTCTTATTATCTTTGTAGGAATGAACCTTTTTTTTAACTTCAGAAATCGTAGCTTGGTGAATATTTCCCTTTCTTCGTTTGGATTGAATCCATTTTCGCTACATGTGGTGCGGGATGATATGTTGCATCCTTTTGTATCAGGCAACAAGTTCAGAAAACTTAAATACAATATCCAATTTGCCAAAGCTAACGGTTATGAAACCTTACTTACATTCGGAGGGGCTTTTTCAAATCATATAGCTGCAGTTGCAGCCGCTGGCAAAGAACTGAACTTTAAAACTATTGGAATTATTCGGGGGGAGGAGCTTGAAAGTAAAATATATGAAAACACTACGCTTTCCTTCGCTCAAGATTGTGGAATGAAGTTACATTTTATTTCGCGTGAAGCTTATAGACAGAAAACCGAAACTAAATTCATTAATCATTTAAAGGAACAGTTTGGTGATTTTTATATACTTCCCGAAGGGGGCACAAATGCTTTGGCGGTCCAAGGATGTGAGGAAATTTTGGAGGATATCTCAGAAAATGCTGATTATATATGTGTGCCTGTGGGTACTGGCGGTACTATGGCCGGACTGGTAAAAGCTTCAAGAAAAGATCAACAAATTCTTGGATTTTCGGCTTTAAAGGGAACTTTTCAATCGGAAGAAATTGGGAAATATACATCAAAAACCAATTTCTCTATCACAGATGCGTATTGTTTTGGGGGCTATGGTAAAATAGATGTTGATTTGATACGTTTCATTAATAAGTTTAAAAGAGAAACCAATATTCCGTTGGACCCAATCTATACCGGAAAAATGATGTTTGGCATTGTGGATCTTTTAAAAAAGGGGCATTTCAAAGAAAATAGCCGTATTTTTGCGATCCATACCGGAGGCCTGCAGGGTATTGCCGGAATGAATCAAAAGTTGAAAAAGAAAAACCTTCCTATAATTGAATAAAATGATTGGCAGAATTACTATCCTTCTTCTTGTAGTTATCGTTTGTTTTAGCAGTTGCAAATCAAAAAAAACCGCGACTAAATATCGAAAAAAACATAATACCGAACGTGTTGTTAGGGTAAATCAAACCGTAAAGGAAAAGGATACAAAGGCAGAAGAACCAGAGGTTGTGGTAGTGCCGGTAAATATTCCCTATAGCGAACGCGTTGCAAATTATATTAATGAATACGCTCAAATTGCCAAGGAAGAAATGCTTCAGTACGGAATACCAGCGAGCATAACCCTTGCGCAGGGCATTTTAGAAAGTGGCGCTGGGGCAGGGGAACTTACTATGAAGGCCAACAACCACTTCGGGATTAAATGCCATACAGGTTGGGAAGGAGATCGTGTATATCACGATGATGATGAACGCGGTGAATGTTTCAGAAAATACAATGACCCCAAATATTCCTATAGAGACCATTCCCTCTTTTTAACCCAGCGTAGCCGCTATCAAGATTTGTTTAAACTTAGAAAAGACGATTATAAAGGTTGGGCAAAAGGATTGAGAAAAGCAGGGTATGCCACAGATCCAAAATACCCTGACAAGCTTATAGGCATTATTGAAAGATATAATCTTACCGCTTATGATGATGAGGTTTTGGGGAGAAGGGTGAGCACCATTGACCCCGATGATTCAAAAATTGGAACTTATTCCGTCCAGGCTGGCGACACGCTTTACAGCATTTCTAGAAGATTTAATCTTACCGTTGAAACCCTAAAAAAATACAATGGTCTAAAAAGTAATGATCTTGCAATTGGGCAGGTTCTGTACCTACATCCTGTAAAAAATCAGTAAATCAGTTTTAGTTGGGAGTAAAAACTCAAACCTTCTTCAAAAAAAAATTAAAATACACATATATTAATATGAAATACCAAAGAAGCAGCGCTCTATTTGCAGCGGCGCAAAAAGTAATTCCCGGTGGCGTTAATTCTCCCGTTCGTGCTTTTAAGGCAGTGGGAGGCACGCCTATTTTTGTTGAAAATGCCAAGGGTGCTTATCTATATGATGTTGATGGCAAAAAACTGATTGACTATATTAATTCATGGGGCCCAATGATTTTAGGGCACGCTCACGAACCTGTAGTTAATGCTGTAATTGAAAAGGCTAAGAAAGGAACATCTTTTGGAATGCCTACTGAAATAGAAACTGAAATTGCCAAACTTGCTGTTGCCATGGTGCCCAATATTGATAAGATTCGTTTCGTGAATAGCGGTACCGAAGCTTGTATGAGCGCTGTGCGGTTGGCCAGAGGCTTTACGGGCAAGGATAAAATCATAAAATTCGCGGGATGTTATCATGGTCATAGTGATTCTTTTTTAATCCAAGCTGGAAGTGGAGCCGTTACCTTTGGAAGTCCCAACAGCCCCGGTGTTACCGAAGGTACTGCAAAGGATACATTACTCGCCATTTATAATGATTTAAAAAATGTTGAAAAAGTAATCAAAGCGAATAAAAACGAAATTGCCTGTATCATTTTAGAACCCGTAGCCGGAAATATGGGGTGCATTCCTCCGGCAAAAGGGTTTTTGGAAGGCTTGCGAAAACTTTGTGATGAAAACAATGTCCTTTTGATTTTTGATGAAGTAATGACCGGGTTTAGATTGGCTGCTGGCGGAGCTCAGGAATTATACAGCATAAAAGCTGATATTGTAACTTTTGGAAAAGTAATAGGAGGCGGATTACCAGTGGGAGCCTTTGCCGCAAGAGAAGAAATTATGAATCATTTAGCACCTATTGGACCAGTATATCAAGCGGGAACCTTAAGTGGAAATCCGCTGGCGATGGCTGCCGGATTGGCGATGCTAAAGGAACTGAATAAGAACAGAGATATTTACGATTCAATAAACAAGAAGACTGAATATTTGCATAAAGGGCTGGAGGCTGCGCTCAATTCTGAAGGGATAAAGTTTACAATTAATCGGGTTGGGTCAATGATTTCTGTCCATTTTTCTGATATGCCAGTGACCGATTTTGAATCTGCAGCAGCTGCTAACAATGAAAATTTTAAAAGGTTTTTCCACGGTTTGCTTAATGAAGGCGTTTATATTGCACCCAGTGCTTTTGAAACTTGGTTTATTTGTGATGCGTTAAGCTACGAAGATTTGGATGTTACTATTGCTGCTTGTGGAAAAGTAGCAAAGAATCTTAATTAAAAAAAACATAGATCCAGGGCACGCATTTGATAATTTTTAAAATTTCATATGAAAAAAAAGGCCCTTTCTAAATTTAGAAAGGGCCTTGGTTTTAAATATAATTAATCACTAATTATTCATTTTAAGCCATTTGGAGTATTGATCATCAGTAAGCGTTTTTTTCATCGCATCTTTTAACTGAGCATCAATTTTTTTCTTTTCTGCTATTACTGCTGCGCTTGAAGCGTCTTTTCCATCCACATTTTTTTGATAGCCAACTTGTTTTGCTACCAAGGCTCTAAAGATGGTACGGCTTTGATCGCCAGAAAGGTCTAGGGCTTCGGTGAGCTTTGCGGCTTCTGTTTTGGCTATTACTTCTGGTCTGCTTTGATCCTGGGATAGCTGCTGGGCTGAGGTTGTTTGAACACCCAAAAGCATTGTTACTGCAAATGCAAATACTGTTAGTAGGTTTTTCATTGTTTTAATTTTTGTTTTTACAAGTTACTAATGTAACCAATTTGTCTATAATTAAAACAACAATTGCGCCAAAAAAATGCTTTTTAAGGTTTTACTAATCTTCGCTGCGATTTTCTTTTCTCTTTTTATTCTTGAACCGGCGCTCTTGGCGTTGCTTTCCATTTTCCCATTTGGTGAATTGTTCCTCGGTAAGTATCTTTTTCATTTCCTTTTTCATGGCTATTCGTCTGTCAAGCATTGTGTTTTTGGCCTCAAATTTTTGTGCGTCTGTCATTTCTTTTCTGTTCTCGGGGCGTTCGGGCTTATTCTTTTCCATGTCCAACAGTAGTTGGTTTACTTGGGCTTGTTGGGTCTCGTTTAAGTTTAAATCGAGGGTCATTTTTTTGGCATGCAATTCAGCGCGTTGTTCGGGGGTTAGGTTTTCTCTTAGCTGACTGCGGTTTTCCTTTCTGTCCTGATTTTTGTTTTGTGCGGTTATGGCGAAGGTGGTAAGCGCCATAAAGATTATCATTGCTTTTTTCATCACTTTGTGTTTTTTATTGTTTACTGTAAGTATGACGCGAGAATTTGGAAATGGTTTAATGGGGGGTGTGAGGTGTGAGATGTAAGTGCTGATATTTAATTTCTTGACTATTTAAAGTGAATGGTAAAGAGGAGTAAGTATTTGTTTTTAGTTTTCATTGAAGTGTGCTTTGAAAAGTTTGTTTTGCTCACTGAAAGGTGTGTTTGACTAAGTGGTTATTGCGGGCAGTGGAGTGTTTTTTTAATTTTAGGTAACTAGTTTAAAAGATTATATACCACCGCTCACGTTTCTGGCAGGGATGTCAGGCCCCTTATGCCAAAAAGGAGGAAAAAAGTGCGGGCGGTGGTTTCTAACTTTATAAATGAGTTGGGCCACCTCAACGGTAGCCCAATTATGAAATTAGTATGTATTTAAGCAAGGTTTATAAAACTGAAACCATCAAATTATCATCAGTCTTTTCAACCTTCGCAACCTTTGAAGCGGTCAATCCTTTTATGGCCTTATCCCACTTTTTATTGCTTAATCCGCTTTGTGCTTTTAGTACTTCCAAAGCGATGGGTGAGTTGGCTTTTAAAAGTGTGTAAACTGCTTTTTCGTCCTCGGTCATTTCCACCTTTTTCTTTTCGGGGCGCATTTGCGGGAAGAAAAGTACTTCCTGTATGGAAGGATTGTTGGTCAAAAACATAACCAAACGGTCCATCCCGATGCCCATACCGCTGGTGGGGGGCATGCCGTATTCCAAAGCTCGAAGAAAATCGTAATCTATAAATGCCGTTGCTTCGTCATCGCCTCTGTCGGCCAATTTTAGTTGGGCCTCAAAACGTTCGCCTTGGTCTATTGGGTCGTTCAATTCGCTATATGCGTTTGCTATTTCCTTGCCGCAGACCATTAGCTCAAAACGTTCGGTAAGTTCAGGATTGTCGCGGTGTTCTTTGCAGAGTGGACTCATTTCCTTAGGGTAATCTGTAATAAAGGTTGGCTGAATGTAATTGCCCTCGCACTTTTCGCCGAAAATTTCATCAATCAGTTTTCCTTTGCCCATAGTATCATCCACAGGAATTTTCATATCCAAAGCTGCCTTTCGGATTTCGTCCTCACTTTTTCCAGTGATATCAAAACCTGTAAAATGCTTTATTGACTCTGCCATAGTTACCCTTGGGTAGGGTGCTTTAAAGTCTATTTCGTGTTTTCCGAAGGTTGCTTTTGTTGTGCCGTTTACTTCCAGTGCACAGAACTCCAGCAATTGCTCGCAAAAATCCATCATCCAGTTGTAATCCTTATAGGAAACGTAAATTTCCATGGCGGTGAATTCTGGGTTGTGGGTGCGGTCCATGCCTTCGTTTCTGAAGTTTTTGGAGAATTCATATACGCCGTCAAAACCACCAACGATCAATCTTTTTAAATACAATTCATTTGCAATTCGCATATACAAAGGAATGTCCAATGAGTTGTGGTGCGTAATAAAAGGTCGCGCCGCGGCACCACCTGGAATGGGTTGCAAAATTGGGGTTTCCACTTCAAAATAGCCGCGCTCGTTAAAGAAAGTTCGCATGGCGTTGAAAAGTTTGGTTCGCTTTACGAATATTTCCTTTACATGTGGGTTTACTACCAAATCTGCATAACGCTGGCGGTAGCGCTGTTCGGGGTCGGTAAAGGCGTCGTGTACCTTGCCCTCGGCATCAACCCGTGGCTGTGGCAACGGTTTTAAAGCTTTGCTAAGTAAGGTGAAATTTTTTACCATTACGGTTTTTTCACCTACTTGGGTTTTGAATAGTTCGCCTTCAATGCCTATAAAATCGCCTATGTCCAGCAGTTTTTTATAGACTTCATTATAAAGGGTTTTGTCTTCGCCTGTACAGATTTCATCACGGTTAAAATACACCTGTATACGGCCATCTGCATCCTGAAGTTCGGCAAAAGAAGCTTTTCCTTGAATTCTTCGGGACATCAATCTGCCGGCGATCACTACCTTTTTTCCTTCCTCGAAATTCTCTTTTATTTTTTTTGAAGTATCGGTAACGGGGTACAGGTCTGCGGGGTAGGGATTAATGCCCATATTGCGCAGTTGTTGTAGTTTTTCTCTTCGGATGATTTCCAGTTCAGACAGTTGCATACAATAGTTTCTAAAAATAAGTTTGCAAAGATAGGTAATTGAAGTACGAAATACGAAGTGGGAAATACGAAATTATGGAGTTTGTGGATACAAATAACGAAGTGCGATTTACGAGGTGTGAGTATGATTTACTAATTCTTAAATCACTAATTAACTAAGTCTGAAAATAACGAATATAAATTGTAGCTTTGTTTCTATGAGTTTATGGCGCGTTCTGCTTGCAATCCTTTTTCCGCCCCTTGCCGTAATTGGTAAAGGCTGTGGTTCTGTACTAATTGTTTTTATACTTACCGTTTGCGGGTGGATTCCTGGCGTAATTGCTGCCCTAATTATTTTAAACAACCCAAATAGATAGACCGATGATACTAAAATTACTAGCTCTTTTTACTATAGCCCTTACTTTGGTAAGCTGTCAATTTACCGAAACAATGATTATGAACGAAGATGGTAGCGGCACTATGGCCGTGGAGGTCAATCTGAACGAAATGATGGCCTTTGGGGGATCTGCCCTTACTGATTCCATGAGTGTGAAAATGGATACTATTATAGCTATGAAACAGTTCTTGGAAGCGAAAAAAGACAGTATCTCCAAACTTTCAAAAACGGAGCAGGATAAACTGAAAAAGCTGGAGAACTTTAATATCCATATGAAGATGGATACGGAATCTTCTGAAATGGTTTACGATATTTCAACAAATTTTAAAGATATAAGCGAGGCTAACGATATTTTGAATGGGCTAGAACAGGCAAGCAATGTAATGCCCAATCCAGATTCCAACACCGAAATAAAGAAAGAGGAGGATTCACCAGAGGTTGTGGGTGTTAATTATACTTTCAAAAAAGGTGTTTTTAAACGCGACGCCTATATAAAAGATAAAAAACTTCACCAACAGCAAGTGGATAGTATGAAACAGGCCGAAGCTTTTATGAGTGGATCTAATTATACGTTGAAATATACTTTTCCGAAGAAAATAAAGAAAACATCCAATCCCGAGGCCACTTTTTCGGCCGACGGGAAAACGGTGACCCTACAACAACCCTTTATGGAATATTTTAAGAACCCGGATGTGCTGGATTTGGAGGTGGTTTTGGAAAAGTAGCAGACTTCGGCAACGTATTTGTATATTAAGTAATACTAACATAAAACTTAACACTATGAAAGCATTTTATTTTTTAATTCCACTACTGATGATAAACGCGTGCAAAACGCAGACGGGCACAGTAACCTCAACGGAAAAAACTTCTACCATGGGACAATTAAATGAACGTGTAACCGGTTGTCCTGAAGAAGGCAATTGCACTGTGAAAATTCATAAAAACAGTCACCTTACTATAAAGGTAGATGGAACAGGAGCTATTTATCCAGAAATGGTTGCCGGAAAGAACACTGTTGTTGTATATACGTATTTAAAAGAAGGTCCCGAAGGAACGGCCGATGGCAACTATTCTGAAACAATTCATTTTGAAATACCCGCTGCGGTTGAAAATGTTAGCAAGGTAAACGCTGCATTAAGCGATGTGAAAATGCTGTACGGCAAGCATTGTTTTTGTAAGGGAGAAGCAGGTTATTACCCAATAAGCAATGGAGAGTTATCTGTTTCTACAAATGATAAAACCCTTACGTTTAACCTAAATTTTAAGGTGGAAAAAACTTCGCAGGTAATTTCAAATATCTCAGAAACGGTTAAACTATGATGAGGTAGTATTTAGGCTATAGCCGGTAGTCAATAATTTTTTGAAAGCGGCGATTTCTATTACTTAAACTCAAATAATTAGACTGAAAAGACCTGTTAACTACGGGTCTTTTTTCTTTTCAGGATTTAGATAAACAGAATTTACATCCCGAACCAATCTTTATTTCAAAAGCTTCCTTAAAACCCGGTTTATTAACGAGGATGATTTCAGTGTAACCTTTTAAAGAGGCTGTCTGTAAAAACTCTACTAAAAAAAGAAAGAGAAAAGAACAGGAAATAATCCTGTCTTTTCTCTTTTTTTTTAAGTTCTTAATTCAGGAACTTAATTTTTCACAATCTTCTTAGTAGTTACTTTGTTGCCATTTTTCACAACTAGGAAATACATTCCACTATCGATATAGCTATACTCCAACTGCTTGCTGAAAGTACTTGAAGTAGAAGCATCATCAAAAGTGTATTGGTTGATTACTCTTCCTCTTAAATCGTAAAGCGAAATTTCAATCTTATCGTTTGAAGCTGGTGTAAAAGAAAGGTTGAAAGTGCCGCTTGATGGGTTTGGATAAACTGAGAAATTATCAAATGTAAAGTCTTCCACGCCCACTACACCATCTACAGTTATTGTAGCATTGTTCACATCGTAAAAGATATTGTTTGATGAAATAACCATTAATCTACCCGTAGTAGTGTTAAGGTTTGGTACGTTAACAACTGCACTTCCGTTGTTTGGTAAGTTCAATGCAACTGCAATTGGGTATGTCTGGCCGTTATCGGTAGAAAACCAGATGTCTACATTAGGGCTATCTACTGGAGCTACATCGGTTCCTGCAACATCCCAAGTCACGGTTTCGGTATTTCCGATAGTCCAAGTAGTGGCTGTGTTTTGTGATGTAACCACAAATGGACCAGAACCTCCATCAAAAGTTAACAATACGTTGTCGCTTGCCGAGGCGGCACCACCGGCAACATTGTCGCGAACGGTATATCTGAAATTCATAGTTCTTCCTACAGAAGGTACCACTTCCCAAGTGCTTTGGGTGTTTCCAGCAAGTACAGTTCCAATTGCGGGCATATATCTTTCTGGAGAGCCAATAGGATCATTGGTTCTAAAAGCCGGGCCAGAGGTTGAACTGTTTTGAGGTGGCATAGGAGCAACCTGTGGGTTCATCTGCTCCCAGCAATGTGATAATACATCTCCATCTGGGTCACTAGCGATACCTTTTAAGATAAATGGAGTAGATATGGGAAGTGTATAATCAGGACCAGCATCTGCAGTGGGAGGTAGGTTGTTGGTTGGAGTTTGTGTAGCACATTGTCCAGAACCGTTTTTAATAAAGTTCCAAATTTCTTGAATGCTTATAGCAGTAAAATAATCGTCACTGTTGCTTTGTACGTTTGGAGGACAAATACCTGCGTAACCCATAATAGAAGAACCACTTCCTGGCTCTACTGCAGTTGCAGCATTTCTATTGTTACCACAAGAGTTGTTGAAGGTGTGGTTAGCGCCAAATTGATGTCCCATTTCGTGAGCCACAAAGTCGATATTGAATATATCTCCTATAGGAGCAGTTAATCCAGTAACACCTCTTGCTTTTTGACCTGTTACACATGGTACGCGTAAACCAGCAATTCCACCACCGCCAGTACTAAATACGTGCCCGATGTCATAATTGGCATTTCCTATAACGTTATCACAAGTAGTTTGATTTTGACCTAACATTGTACCTCCACTGTTATTTGTGTACGGATCAGATCCTGCATTTAAGTATATAATATCGGTATTGTTTGCAATTATAACCATGGTAAGAGAAGCATCTCTTTCATATACACCATTTACACGTGTCATAGAAACGTTCATGGCAGAAAGAACAGCGGCCTTCTTAACAGGGTCTGGCTCTCCCGGGTCTATTCCTTGTTGGTTAAGGTGGTACTGAGCATATTCCCCAGTACAAGCCAAGGCAAGACGGAATGTTCTAAGAACTCCATCATCAGCATTTCTGTAATCCAATGGCATATCGATAATTTCGTTATCCTCAGCCATACATACTGGGGCATTAGGATCTGCAGGAACCTGATCTCTATTATAAGCTATATAGTAAGTTTTGTCCTGAGTGTAAGGATCAATATAGATAGTAGAATAGTTTAGAGATGAAATCATCACGTGTACTCCTACATTTGAAACACTGAAACGAGCAACTGCAGAAGGATCATCAATACCTTGGGCTGCGTATGAACGAATGTTTGGGTGTTGTGCCTGAAGCGCTGGCTCCATAATAGAAGCTTCATAAACGCGGAAACGCTGTATTTCGCCATTATTTGTTGGAAGCTCAATTACAACATTTGAAAGACGTGTAAATCTTTCAGGTGCATTAAGCAACTGGTTTTTAAGAGCTGTTGTATTCAGGGAATAAAGGTTAAAGTCCTGCGGCATAGCATTGCGGAAGGCTTTCTGTCGGTTTTGCGTCTCTGTGGGCGATACTTTGCTCCACAACGCATTCTGTGCTTGCAATCCAAAGCTTAAAAGCAAAAGACATACAATCAGAAATGGTTTAAAAGTACTTTTTTTCATTTTAGATGTAGTTTATATGAATGTTTAGAACCGTAAAGATAAGAGTCTTGAAGGAATTTAATAAATTTTTAAGAAATTAACTTTAAGAAAAAGTATAAAAAACTTCAAAAAAGCATAGAAATACCCATCTCAAACATTTTTAATTGATAATTTTGGTTCGCAAAAAAATCTAAAGAATAATTGAACAAATATTTGGAAATAAATGATTTGGGGTTAAGGGATTACAAAGAAATTTGGGATTACCAGGAGAATCTTTTTCAAAAGATTTTACAGATAAAAAGCAAAAACAGTAAAGAGAATTTGCAATATGAAACGCCCAATTTCTTCCTTTTTGTTGAACATCCGCATGTGTATACCCTTGGCAAAAGCGGCCATGTTGAGAATTTACTTATTTCTGAAAAAAAACTTGCTGAAATAAACGCTTCATTTTATAAAATAAATCGAGGAGGGGATATTACATATCACGGTCCAGGACAAATTGTGGGTTACCCGATATTGGATCTGGAAAATTTCTTTACCGATATTCATAAATACATGCGTTTTTTGGAAGAAATGATTATTCTCACCTTGGCAGAATATGGCTTAAAAGCTGAGCGAAGTAAAGGAGAAACAGGTGTATGGCTAGATGTGGGCACTCCCTTTGCAAGAAAAATTTGTGCTATGGGCGTGCGGGCAAGTCGTTGGGTTACCATGCACGGCTTTGCTTTAAATGTGAATACCGATCTGGGTTATTTTGACCATATGATTCCCTGTGGAATTAGGGGAAAGGCGGTTACCTCTTTAAATGTTGAATTAGGTAAAACAAAAATTAACCTAGCGGAAGTAAAAGTAAGGTTGTTAAAACATTTTCTGATACTTTTTGAAGCCGAAATAAAAGAAAAAACCGAAGCCTAAGCCTCGGTTTTTGAAATTTAATTTGGTTTTAATTTACTTTGAAAATTTAGTGAGTACGCTGCTTGAGGATACTTTTCCTCTTTGATAGTCTTCCTGTTTAACCATCCCTACACCTTCGGCAATCCATTGTTTTGAATTACTTGTTTGGGTCATTCCCATTTTTGTACTCATATCGTAGGTTATCACAAAACAAGAGAACGTTCCGGCAGGAGTTGTAACGTCTTCCTTGCCAATTACTTTTCTGTTTGTTATGGTCAGATCCATATTCATGTTAATGCCGCTCATACTTATTTTCATATTCATTTCGGCATCTGGAAGCTCTTGACCTACGGATAGGTTGTTGGGAATTTCCAAATCAACCCCGCTAATATCATATTCCATATTCTGAAACTGCTCCATCATCATAGGGCTTACCATCGAGTTGTAGTCAATTGAAATTTTGGTCCCATCGCAGGTAACGTCATATTCTGTTTCGGCTATCAGTTTCCCTTTGTCATCCTTAATGGAAGATTTCATTGTAGCAACTTCCCCTTCGGAAGTCTGGGTTTTGTTTAAAACAGTATAATCTACCACCGCAGCTATTTTCCCTTTTTTATCATAAGATGTTAATTCTGCTTTTGTTCCTTCCTTTAAGGGATAAAACTTACTGCAGCCAGTTTGTGCATTCGCTTGTGGAAATACTGTTGCTAATAACAATAATGAAATAATGAATGTCTTGATCATAAATATTATTTTAGGTTAATTATTATCTTGGTCCAATACGCGTAGGTCCCGCGCCAATGATTACCCTCAAGGTTTTATTAAGTGTGTTATCGTGGTAATCTTTAACAGTGAAAACAAAATCTCTATTCTCGGTTCCACCTGTATCTAAAGTTCGTCCAATTATTTTAGTGCCCAATAGTATGGACGATCGCGGGTCTGAACGGTTACCTTCAACTTGTAAAAGCCTAGTGCCGATGCTTCCAGCGCCGTCGGTCCAAGGACTTGGGATGGGGTCAGGTATTTCTACAATCCCATTGTTGGGAAGTTCCCAAGTTACTTGAGAAACCCCTCCAGAATCTTTACCAGAGAGAAGTACGTTGTAGGTTTTGTTTCTTTCCAAGTACAATGCTTGATTATCAAAATCAAAAGTTTCTGTTATCTCTACATCGCCCGTGGAAAGTCCACTGCCAGTTAATTGAAAGAATATTGTTGGTACCACGGAATCTCTGTCTGGAATAGTGGTCTTACAGCTTGTTAGGCTTAGGCTCAGTAATAAAATGCTCAAAATGATTGAATTTCTCATAATTTCTAATTTTTAAAATTTCTAATTAGTGAATATGGGGAGAAAAATAACAACCATAAATATAATAGCTGTTTTGTATCGACACAATGAGGTTATAGGGTTCCAGAAACTAAGTTAATTGCTCTTTTATTCTTCTATAATGCCTTCTTCGTTTTGTTGGCTTTTTGACTGTGTGGTATCGTCCACAGGATCTCCGCCAATTACGTTTCCGCTAGAAGATTTCTTCTTTCTTTTTTTCTCTTTCTTTTTTTTCTTTTTGGGAGAATCTACAATGGTGTCCAGCACACGGTCCGTACTTTTTGTGGTTTCTTTTTCTACACGTCTTTCTACCGTACGTTCCACGGCGTTGGCAGCTCTGTCTCCCAGTTTGTCCAAAAATTGTGCATTGCAAACACTGGCTGCACAAATGAATAAGATGGTTAAAGCTATTTTCATAATATCTGATTTTTAAGGTTTACTTTTTAAAGGTTACTTCTTTTACTACTTTATTATTTAGCATTATTTTTAAAGTGTATATTCCTCTTGACAGATTATTTATGTTTAAAAAAATCTGTTTTCCCGGAACAATTTCCAGTTTGCCGGAATATTGTTTACTTTTTTTCATAACAGGGAAAAAGGTGAAGTAAAAGTATGTTGTTGCCTTTCAAAGTACTGTGAATTTTGTAACCGATGCTATAACATATGTAACATAGTCAGTATTAGCAAGCTCTAGAGCCAGTTTATGTTAAGTGGAGAAATATTCAGAAGGAGAACGTCCAAACTCTTGTTTGAAGCATTTGGTAAAATACGACGGGTCGTTAAAACCGACTGTGTAACCAACTTCAGCAATGGAAATCTTTTTCTCCTTTAATAATTTTAAAGCCAATTTAAGGCGTTGCGTTTTTAAGAATTCGGAAGCTGATTGTCCTGTCAATGCTTTTAATTTTCGATGCAATTGCATGCGGCTCACGCCCATTTCTTTCCCAAAATCTTCAATCGTAAAGTTTGAATCAGTTATATTTTTATCCAAAACCTTCTGAAGCAAATCCAGGAATTTTTCGTCCGCAGAAGAAATAGCAATATCTTTCGGCATTAGGACCACCTCCTGTGCAAAGCGTTGCTGAAGCCTTCTTCGGTTTTCAATAAGATTTTCAACTGAAGCTTTCAGTAATTGACTATTAAAAGGTTTAGTAATATAGGCATCTGCGCCGATGCCCATTGCTTCCAGTTTTGAGGTAATCTGCGTTTTGGCGGTAAGCAGTATTACAGGAATGTGAGAGGTAAGTTGGTGTTCTTTGAGGTGCTTTGTAAACGTAAAACCATCTTCGCCAGGCATCATTACATCACTTATAACAATATCTGGGATTACTTCAATTGCAATTTCAAAGGCCTCCTTACCATTACTTGCAGTATGGACGGTGAAGGTATATTCAAAAATAGAACTCACATAATCGCGAATGTCTTTGCTGTCGTCTATTACCAAGATAGTTGGAGCATCTTCGGGCAAAATGATTTCCTTTTGGGCAGATAATTCAAAAATAGCAGGTTTTTCGGGTTGTCCAGATTCTTCACATTCTGAAAAAATTTCTTGGTCAGAATAAATACTTTTATTCACGGGTATTTGTACTTTAAATTCCGTGAAGCCACTCTCCTCACTTTTTATAGAGATGGAACCCTTGTGAACTTCAGTTAATTCCTTTGTGAGGGAAAGACCAATACCGGTCCCGGGATTTTTGGAGCTTGTTTGATAGAAGCGCTCAAAGATTTTTTCTTGCTGCTCCAGTGGAATATACTTTCCAGAGTTTATTATTGAAATTTCATACTTGTTATCTACTCTTGCGCCCTTTAAGGTTATTGATCCATTTTCGGGTGTGTACTTTATTGCATTGCCAATTAAATTATAAAGTATTTTTTCTAAAATATCCTGATCAAACCAGTCGTTTATTTCATCTTTCGGCACCTTTACGGTAAAATTTATATTGTTTTCAGTACAATTAAAAATAAAGGCTTCAGCGCTAGCTATTAAAAAATTGGGCATATTTGCACATCGGATATTTAACTTTAGATTTCCACTTTCCAATTTGGCCAATGCCAAAAGCTGATCTACCAAATCCTTTAATCGTTGTGTGTTCCTAAGTGCTGCTTTTAAGTTTTTTCTTTCTGAAGTCGATAATTTTTCTGAATCGAGCTGGTCTTCTATAGGGCCATTTATCAATGTAAGAGGAGTTCGGAATTCATGTGAAATATTTGTAAAGAATGTGTTTTTTGCAGTGTCTAACTCAAGTAACTTTTTAGTGGTTTTCTGTCGGTTTTTAAACTGAAAAAAAACAAAAATTCCAGCAATGGCGATAAGGGCCAGAATTCCCCATAGCATATTGCGCTGGTTTCGTTTTTGCTGCTCTGCAAGTTCATTTTTAGTTGTTAACAATGCAATTTCCCGATCCCTGCTTTCGGTTTGATATACACCTTCTATTTCTTTGATTTTTTCGGCACTTTGCGCCAGTTGTATGGAATCATTTATTTTTTTTGCGATTTGGGAATTTGTAAAAGCTGCTCTATAATTTCCTTGTAGGGCATAGGCTTCTGCCAATAAAGTGTGGGCATTTTGGTTTATGGTGCCATTATTTATGTCTTTATTAAATGCAATTGCTTCTTCCAGGAAAGTTATTGCCTTTGTAGCGCTCCCTTCTTTAATGTTTAGTTTCCCCAATTGCAATGCTGACTGGGCTGCTTCAAGCGAGTAATCGTTTTTTTGCTGAAAATTAAAGGCATTCAGTAAATAAGTTTCTGCTTTTTTGAGGTTTCCTTTTGCAAGATTTACTAATCCCAAATAATTGTTTATTTCTGCGACCGTTCTTTCTTCTTTTATGTTTTCATAAAAAAGCAGTGTTTTGGAAAGGAGTTTATCGGCCTTTTCCAGTTGCCCTTTGTGATAATAAACTTGTCCTAAAAACACATTTGTGGTATGGAAATAGAAATCACCTGCCCCGGGTATTTTTTTAAATTCGTCGTTTGCCTTTAAATAATATTTTTCGGCGGCATCGTAATCTTTAAGTTCAAGATAAATGTTGCCCAAGCTTTGGTATGCTGCAGCAATAATATCTCCGCGGATCGGGGTTATTTTATGGACGGAATCTACAACCAGCAAATGTGCAATGGCGGCTTCCATTTTGTTTTGTCTTGAATAGGCGATTGCCAAAGCATTTTGGGTATCTGCAAAAATAAAATTTCCGGTATCGTCAATTTTTTTCACATACTTAAGCGCTTGGTTTCCGGCTTTGATTGAATTATCTATTTCACCGATTAAATAGTAGGTTCTGCAAAGACCATTGTAGCCTTGTGCCATGCCACGGAAATAATTGATATTTTTTGAATCTTCAATCTGTTTTTTGAAGTAAAATATTGCAGAGTCAGGTTTCTGTATTCTTCGGAAATAGTGCGCATAGAGATAATCGGCATCGGTTAAACTAGCCAAATAATTCTTTTTAGTACTGAATTCACGCAACTCCTTAATATAAATTAGAGCACTATCAGGACTTGCATTGATGGATTGTGAAACCTTTTTTTTGAAATTGGCAAGTATAACGGAGTCACCCTGCGAAGGTTTTATTTCGCGCAATTCATTTTGGCCAAAAGCAGTATCAGCCAATAGCAAAAGAAGGAGGCAGAGGAGCGCTCTCATAAAGTTCAAAAAGGTTGGTTTGCGATTTAAATTTACGCAAAATACTTGAACCAAAGCTGAGGATAGCTGACTAATATACTAGCTAACAAATTATTGTGGAATTAATCAATAATGTAAAAAACTACACTGTTGTTATCTCCTTTAACAACTAGGTTTTTTGGATTGGCTTCACCCATTGAAGCGGCTGATATGCCATAAACAGGAAAACCATTGAGAAGCGCAGCATTTTTATCAAAAACGTAGACCTTTTTTTCCTGTGTTTCTGTAATGGTAATATAGCTGTTTCGGTTTATTGAAAAAATTTGGGGCTTGGTGTAAAGTCCCAGGGGCAATTCAGCAAGTTTCCCATTAATCCGCAAAAGGTTGTCATCCAATGTTACTTTTGTATTTCCCAGTATGGCAAACCAATAGTTATTGCCCACATCCAGTTTTTGGGAAGAAATCTTTCCGTCCTGCGAAATGCGCTCTTTGGTGTTTTCCTTTGTTATCACCACAAAGGTATTGTCTTCTTCCGCAACGGGAATTTCAGAAAAATTGAAATTCTTTGAAACCGAAACCCTCGATTTCCCAACACGACTTAAAATATTCAGCTTACCGTTTTCTTCCGCAACAATTATATAATCTTTATTACCCATGCGTATATGTACGGGCGATTGCGCTATGTTGTCTTTTGCTTTGTTAAAGCCAAAGCCTTTTACGGTTTTCCCGGTTTTGTCATACATTAAAACTTCCTTACCCTGTACAACCACAAATCGGTAGTTTCGGTTGTTGTCGTAATCAAAAACAGAAAGTGGCTGTGTTACTTTGTCTTTAAATTTTATTGGAAATCCTTTCGCATCCTTCCCATTTCGGTCCAAAATATAAAATGCATCATTCGTTGCAAACGCAATTTGCTTGTTGCCACGTCCGGCAATTTCAACAGTTTCAATTTTCCCCAAAATGGGAGAACCTAATTTTTTTGACCAAAGAATTTTTCCGCTTCCCGAAATAAAATAAAGTTTATTGGCAATGTCCTGAACTGCAACATTACTACTTCCATTGTTGCTTTCTATCAATTGAGGGTTATTTAAAAGTGCGGATTCCAGGCTTAAATTGAATTTTTCCGAAACCTTGCCCGATATACTTTTTGCTGTGGCGCCCGCCTCTTTGCAGCTCAGTGTTACGTGCGCAAAATTTCTATCAAAACTAAACTGAAGCGCTGCCAGCGGAAATTCTTCAAAAGAAATATTTTTGATTTCCGCACTGCTTTTTGAATTGAAAAATCCTGAAATGGCCTCTGAAAATTCGCCCTGCATTTTCAAGATTAATAACGAAGACGCCGTGCTCAAATCTTTCGCGGTATTTTCAAAATAGGAAGTATTTTTCAGCGTATTATTGTTTTGAAACGCACTGATAAGTTGTTCGGCGGTGCTTTCGGTTTCGGTAAATACGAAGAAATTATCAAGCTGAAAAATATAGTTTGCCGTTCCGGAATTTATAAAAGGCGAAAAAGTTTGCTCAAACAATTGCGGCTCGCCAAAACTGCTTATTTCAATTTCCCGAAAAATACTTTTGGAAGTTACAAAGCGCGCCAACGCATCGTTCGTCAACGCGGCATCAATGCTTTTTATAAAAATTGCGGTCTCGGTTTTAAGCTGAATACTTCCCACTTCGCTCACCGAACCAAAAATCCCGGTAGTTTTTACGGCTTCCTTTTCACCTCTAAAATTTCGTAATTTCTTTTGAAAAGTTTCGGCATCGTTAAATGTAAAGCTCACCGCGCCCAAAGCATCTGTTGGTATTAATGCTGAAACATCGTTCTGCTGCGGCACTTGGCCTTCAAAAACGTTCAGCAATTGTGGAATGCTGTCAGTAGCGAGTGTTATTCCCGTGGCAGTAAAAGATTCGGGCGCTATCGCCACGTCAAGCGCGCTCCACGAGGTAAAATCTATTTTCGTGGAATCGTTAATCGCGATTGTATTGCCGCGCAACAAAGCAGTAACGCCGTTTGAGGAAGGCAGGTTGAAGACTTTTTTAAAGGTTTCGTCCCGTTCGGTTTTTCCTTTTAAAATATCCTGTAAAATTTGCTGCGAAGTGGTAAGGACAAAAACACTATCAATAATTGCAGAATAGGCTATTTCCTTATCAATTGTGATGCGTTGAAACGACTGCTCGTCTAGTTGCAGGGTTTCAATGGTTTTATTTTTTAGCGAATCTGGTTGAAAAAGATTTTTCGTTTGTTTTGAAATAAAAGTATATGCCGAAAGGGAATCATTCACTTGATTGATACATAAAAGACTTTGCGAAGATGGATATAGATTTTTCAGCAAAGCATTCTTTTCAGTAAAAAAGGAATAAGGCGCAGTTTTATCAAATTTGGAAAGTAGGGAATTGGCCTCCATATCTGCCTGTAAGGTTTCAAAATTTGAAATTTTAAAAACCACCAAGGCATCTTCAGGAACAAAATCCATTAAAGTGCCTGTTTTTGGAGGCGTTTTTTCACAACTTCCAAAAACTCCCAAAAGCATTGGAACAAAAAGTAAAAACGCTAAAAGCTTACCCAGAAATTTTCCCATAACACAAAAGTAGCAAGGAAATGTGATGGTTTTGAGTATAGTTGAAATAGTTTATTGACGGGTTTTCAACAGTCCAAACCATCTTCGGCAGCTGCTGAGCGTGGCTTATAAATTGAGTTCCAGTTGTGTTGGCAAAAGTTTAAAGCTTTTTCTGTGAAAAACAGTACTTCCATGAGCGCAAATGGCTTCCCGATGTTCTTTGGTAGGGTAGCCTTTATTTTGTTTCCAATTATAGTGTGGAAATTTTTCGTGAAGTGCTGCCATATATTCGTCCCGATATGTTTTTGCCAAAATGGAGGCAGCGGCAATGTGCAGAAATTTTCCGTCGCCCTTTACCACACATTCAAAAGGAATTTTTTCAAAAGGTTTAAATCGGTTTCCGTCAACGGCAATAAATTCAGGAGGGCAGGAGAGTCCGTTAATGGCGCGGTGCATTCCTAAAATGGAAGCGTTTAGAATGTTTATTTTGTCAATCTCGTCCATCATCACGTGAACCACATTGAAACAGATGGCTTCGCGCTCGATAATAGCTTTAAGTTCCAGTCGTTTTTTTTCGGAAAGTTGCTTGCTGTCGTTCAAAAATGGATGCTTAAAATCATCTGGAAGAATTATTGCGGCGGCGGTAACGGGCCCTGCCAAACAGCCTCGTCCTGCTTCATCGGTACCGCATTCCAGAAGATTATGATTGATTTTAAGTTTTAGCATATTATTCAAAATTCTTAAAAATTAAAGCAACCGTCAAATAAAGAAGCGCCAAATCTCAAAAAAAACAAATTCCAAATGAAAATCAAATCCCATATTCCTAAAGGCTAAAATTTGAAATTTGGAATTTGGAGTTTGAAATTTGGAATTTAACCAATAGTTGGAACATATTTTTCGTTATTTTGCCCAATAGAAACACACTAGATGAAAAAATTGTTTTTGCTCTTCTTTTTGGTTTGTGCCTCGGCAACTGTGTTTTCGCAAACTCCAAATGCAACAAAAGAAAAACCGCCTATGGATTATTATAAAATCATTTCAACGGCGCGCGATACAACATTCGTAGATACTACGCTCTCAATCAAGAAAAAATATAAGTTTAATTATTTGAGAAGGGACAATTTTGAACTGCTACAATTTTCAAACGTGGGGCAGACATATAATTCACTTGCCTATTCTTTTGATAGGTTGAATTTGAAACCGCTTTTTGTGGCTCAGTCGCATCATTTCAATTATAAGGAAATTGAAGATGTAAATTATTTTAATGTGCCCACGCCATTAACGGAACTCTACTTTAAAACTGCCTACGAGCAGGGGCAGCAGCTAGATGCTTTTTTTACGGTAAATACTTCGCCACAGTTCAATTTTTCAATTGGCTATAAAGGGGTTCGGTCATTGGGGAAATACCAACATATTTTAACGAGTACCGGAAATTTTCTTTTTAATGCAAATTACCACACCAAAAACAAACGTTACGTTGCACGTGCCCACGTAGCCGCCCAGGATATTTTGAATGAGGAAAATGGCGGGTTGACCGATAATTCCTTGCAGCTTTTTATTAATGACGATCCCGAATTTCGCGACCGTGGACGGTTGGATGTTAAATTTGAAAATGCCGAAAACAAACTTGAAGGGCTTCGTTTTTATGGAGATCATTATTACGAATTGTTGAGCCAGCGCGACAGTACTGGCTATTCGGTATTGACAATTGGGAACGTGTTGAGCTATGAGGACAAATTTTTTCGATACAACCAAACCGCGTCATTTGCGGAATTTGGGCCTTCGTATGAGACCGCAGATTTATATACGAAAACGAAACTTGAAGATTTCAACGTAAAGGCGTATGCCGATTTTAACAACTCGCTTATCGGAAAAATTACGGCTTGGGCAGGCTATAACGATTTCAATTATGGGTACAATTCAGTATTGATTTTAGACGAACAGCGTATCCCCAACAGGATTAAAGGAAATATCATTGAAGCTGGTGCGGCTTACGAAAAGGAATACCGAGGGTTTAAGCTTCGTGGAAAAGGGGCGATAAATGTGGCCGGCGATTATGATGGAAACTATCTGCAAGGCGCAGCATCTTTTGATTTGAATGAAGATTATAATGCGGAAGCTTCCATAACCGTACATTCGGTGGCCCCCAATTTCAACTTTTTGCTGTACCAAAGCGACTACCAAAACTACAATTGGAAGACCGAGCTGAATAATGTAAAAACCCAGGAACTGAAATTTCAAATAAACACCAAAAAATTTGGAAATGCGTCTGTAAGCTATACTGGAATTGACGATTACGCCTACTTTGGAATAAAGGAGAACGACAGCACGCCTTCGCCATTGCAGGCTTTGGAACGGGTTGATTATCTAAAAATAAAGGCTGAAAAGGAATTTAAATTTGGGCATTTTGGTTTTGAGAATACCGTGATGTACCAGCAAGTTTTGAGTGGCGAAACGGTTTTTAACGTGCCGCAAATTATTACTAGAAACACACTTTATTTTGAGGATCATTGGTTTAAACGCGCCTTGTTTTTACAGACGGGGGTGGGCTTAAAATATTTCACCAAATACAACATGAATGCTTACGACCCTGTGCTCGCAGAGTTTTATGTACAGAACGAGCAGGAATTGGGCGGTTTTCCGTTAGTAGATATTTTTTTTAATGCGAAAATACGGCAGACGCGTATTTACTTTATTTATGAAAACTTCACTTCCATCTTTGGCGGGAAAAGTGAATATTTTGCCGCACCGGGTTATCCTTATCGTGATAATGTGCTACGGTTTGGATTGGTTTGGAATTTCTTCTTATAAAAAAACCTATTATTGGAATGTTTTGATTTTTGAAAATTATTTTTTAACTAATTTCTTGATTATAACCTCCGCATTAAAAGTTTTTAATTTTACGAAATAAATCCCTTCGTTTAATTTTTCTATGTTGACTCTATTGATTCCTTCAACATTGCTTTCTTCTAAAATCAATTGGCCTAATTGGTTGTAAAAAACAACAGATGAAATAATTTCTTTTGATTGTATATTAATTATTCCATTTGTGGGATTGGGATAGATTGAAATATCCTTAAAAATATTTTCTTCTATTTTAAGAGGTCCAGTGTTTTCAAACCAAGCAATTTTGTCGTCACCTTCCGCAGATATTAGTATGTCCATATCTCCATCATTATTTATATCCCCAATGTTAATAGAAGTCAAAGTATTAATAGTTGAAATTGTATTTTCGGGGCCAAAATTTCCTTGTCCATCTGTATTTTCCCGCCAAAATAAGAGTTGGTTATTATATGATGGGTCTCCAGAGATAATATCTTCATCACCATCATTATCTATATCTGAAAATACTATTGATAAATAAAAGTTATCATAAAGATCTATGGGCTGAGGTTGACTAAAATTTCCAAAGCCATCTAAGTTTATATACCATGCTAAATGCATCCAGTTAGAAGCAATAAAATCTATGTCGCCATCTCCCTCTTTATCGGCTGGATAAATTCTATAATCATACCAAGTATTACCCAAGTTGTGTTCAATAAAACTTCCAGATCCATTTTCGTTCTCATACCAAGTCAAAGTGCCATTAGATCGAACAATTCCAATAATATCCATGTCGCCATCTCCATCCAGATCGGCAGGCTGGGCAAAGTTACCGAGACCATTTCCATTTTCAAGAGTATGCTCAGGTCCAAAAGTTCCAGCACCGTCTACATTTTCATACCAGGCTAATTTTGAGGAATAAAATTCCGAAGAAACTAGTAGGTCCAAATCTGCATCTCCATCTAAGTCTATTGCTGAAAGGGAATTTATTCCTGGAAGATCGGTCGCAATAATTTGTTGAGGATCAAAATTACCTTGACCATCATTGTTTTTAAACCAAGCAAGCTTTCCGGAAGTAAAACTTCCGCCTACAATATCTGGATATCCATCTCCATCAATATCTTCAATACATGCTATACTAGCACCATTTACAGTAGTAGAAATAACCTGCTGCATTCCGAAAGTGCCATTTCCATCAAGATTTTTATACCAAGCTATTTTGCTATCGTTTTGTGAGGTTGAGATTATGTCTAAATCTCCATCAGCATCAATATCGGCAGAACTTGCATAATAAGCCCCATTTGCGCCTTGAGAATCAGATACCAATAGCTGGGTTCCAAAGTTTCCCAATCCATCTAAATTTTTATACCAAGCTATTTTGTCATCGATGAAAGATGCTGACGTTATATCTAAATCACCGTCTCCATCTAAATCTGTTATAAATACAGACTTTCCAGTATTTACATCTGTTGTAATTGTTGTTTGGGAAAAATTACCATTTGCATCATTTTTATACAAAAGAATAGCTTCAGAAGCTGCTACTGCAATATCATTATCGCCATCCCCATCAATATCTGATGTATAAACGGAGGATGCTCCACTTGTATTTGTTGAAATTATTTGTTGAGCACCAAATAGGCCGTTAAAATTTTCGTACCAAGCAACTATAGAGTCATTAGATGCTGATATTACATCTAAATCACCATCCCCATCTAAATCAGTTGCATATGCAGAATTTGCGTTGGTTACGTTTAATGTAATCCATTCACGAACAAAATTACCATTCCCTTCATTTTTGTACCATAAAACAGATGAATAATCTGATACAAGAATGTCATTATCTCCATCTCCATCAATATCGTGAATAGAAACTGATGTAGGTTCATCTGCACCACCAATTGGATTTTTTTCGTCAAATAAACCTTGGCCATCCAAATTTTCAAACCAAGATATTTGGTCATAAGAGGTAGCTATAACGTCTCTGTCGTTATCTCCATCTAAATCAGCAGCAACTACGGATCTAGTTCTAATTGTATTGCCATAGCTACCTAAAGGGAAAATTTGTTGTGGACCGAAAGTACCTAGTCCATCAATATTTTCGTACCAGGCTACCTTATTATCATTATATAAGTAAGAGCTTGAAAGAACATCCATATCTCCATCTCCATCTAAATCGGCTGCAAAAACAGAATTTGCCCCTTCTGCATTGGTAGTAATAACATTTTGAGACCCGAAATTTCCTTGCCCATCCAAATTTTCATACCAAGCTATTTTATTATCCAAAAAAGATGCTGAAATTAAATCCTTATCTCCATCTCCATCTATATCAGCTGAATACACACCAGAAGCTCCATTCGTGCCATCGGCATTATCAGTAATAATATTTTCCTGAAATCCGATTTGCGCATTCGAAACTGTGAATACAAAAATGGAAAACAATACTCCTAACTGTGTTTTCATAAGAGTTGAATTTTAAATTATATGTAAGATAATAATTTTAGTCGTTGTACTTCAATATTAATATAATAAAATTAAATACCCGCCACTTTGGACGGGTTTGATGTTCTGTTTGATCGTGCCCTTCGGCTGCGCTAGGATAAACTAAAGTCGAGACCTAATTTCTTCTTAATCCCTCAAAAGCCCCCTAGAAATTACAATTTTCTGAATTTCTGAAGTTCCTTCGTAAATCTGTGTGATTTTCGCATCGCGCATCAATCGCTCTACGTGGTATTCTTTTACAAAACCGTTTCCGCCGTGAACCTGTACCGCTTCTACGGAAATATCCATGGCTACTTGGCTGGCGTATAGTTTTGCCATCGCACCGCTCATATCATAATTGTTGCCGTTATCCTTGTCCCAAGCTGCTTTCATCACTAAGTGACGTGCAGCTTCAATGCTAGTGTGCATATCGGCAAGTTTAAAGGCAATGGCTTGATGGTTGCAGATTTCGGTTCCGAATGCTTTACGAACCTTTGAATATTCGCGAGCCAAATCATAAGCTCCAGCGGCAATCCCCAAGGCTTGTGCCGCTATACCTATTCTTCCCCCGGAAAGTGTTTTCATCGCAAACTTGAAACCGAAGCCGTCTTCGCCAATTCTGTTTTCCTTAGGAACTTTTACGTCGTTGAAAATCAAGGAATGGGTGTCGCTCCCGCGGATACCAAGCTTGTCTTCCTTTGGGCCAATTTCAAAACCTTCCCAGCCTTTTTCAACAATAAATGCATTGATGCCCTTGTGCTTTTTCTCCTTATCGGTCTGAGCGATTACCAAATAATAATCTGCGGTTCCACCATTGGTAATCCAGTTTTTGGTACCGTTCAAAATATAATGGTCGCCTTTATCAATGGCAGTTGTTTTTTGTGATGTTGCATCGCTACCCGCTTCCGGTTCGCTCAAACAAAACGCGCCCAGCTTTTCACCCGTTGCCAATTTTGTTAGATATTTTTGCTTTTGATCTTCATTTCCATAGGCTTGAAGGCCATAGCACACCAATGAATTGTTTACTGAAACGATTACGGAACACGAAGCGTCAATCTTGCTTAATTCTTCCATAACCAAAACATAACTCACGGTATCCATTCCGCCGCCGCCGTATTTGGGGTCAACCATCATCCCCAAAAAACCGAGCTCGCCCATTTTCTTCACTTGTTCGGTTGGGAATTTTTGATGATTATCACGTTCTATAACGCCCGGAAGCAATTCGGTGCGGGCAAAATCGCGAGCGGCGTCGCGAATCATTAACTGTTCTTCGGATAGACTGAAATCCATAGGCTTTTTATAAGTAAAAGTTATATTTTAACAAGAAAGAGCAAAGGTACTTATAAAAAGCAAATTCCAAAAAAGCAAATTCCAAATTCCAAAAAACAAAAAGCACCAAACCCCAAATCCCAAAATCCAAAAAAACCAGTTTTGGAATTTGGAGCTTGTAATTTGGATTTTCTTTGGAATTTGGAGCTTGTAATTTGGAATTTTTCAAAACATCATTAGTATCTTTAAACTTATAATGTTCCCAAAAAGTTGAAAAATAAAAAATACCATATCATCGGCGTTATGAGCGGCACTTCGCTGGACGGGATTGATTTGGCGGAAATTGTTTTTGACTATTCTAATGAAGTTTGGAATTTTGAAATACTCGCTACGGAAACTGTTCCCTATTCATCATTTTGGAAAAACGAGCTGCGCGAAGCCATAAATTATTCCGAAGAGAAACTTGAGCGGCTGGATTTTAAATACACCGAAAAGCTTTCCGAAGAGATTTCAAAATTCATAAAAAAACATAACATTCTTGAAATTGACGCAGTTTGTAGCCATGGCCATACCATTCTGCACCAACCTGAAAAGGGTTTTACATATCAAATAGGCAATCTGCCGCGCATTTCAAAAATGATCGGCCACACTGTAGTTTGCGATTTTAGAGTGCAGGATGTGGAGTTGGGCGGACAGGGCGCTCCGCTGGTACCCATAGGAGATAAATTGCTTTTTTCCGAATACGATTATTGTTTGAATCTGGGCGGTTTTGCAAATTGTTCCTTTGAAAAAAACGGCGAACGGATTGCGTATGATATTTGCCCAGTGAATATTGTCTTAAATCATTATGCCGAAAAACTGGGAAAGGATTTTGACGAAGGTGGAAAACTGGCCGCTTCCGGAAACTTGGACGAAGGGTTGCTTCAAAAATTGAACGCACTTTCTTTTTATGTTGAAAAACCTCCGAAATCTTTGGGTTTGGAATGGGTGAAAGGGTATATTTTTCCGTTATTGGAAGCTTCTGAAATTTCTTCCGAAGCTATTTTGCGAACCTTTACGGAGCACATTGCCGTGCAGCTTGCCAATCAGTTTTCAGATAAAGTTTCCGTATTAATTACTGGGGGCGGCGCATACAATTCTTTTTTGATTGAACGTTTGAAAAATCTCGCTCCGGTTGAGGTTATTATTCCTTCAGCAGAAATTTTAGAATATAAGGAAGCCCTTATTTTTGGACTTTTGGGTGTGTTGAAATTCCGCGATGAGGTAAATTGTTTGGCGAGTGTAACGGGGGCTAAAAAAGATCATTCCTCGGGGAAAGTTTATAGATAATTATAATATTATTATCTTTCGCTTCTTCTATTATTAATATATATGAAACTTTACTGGATTATCTTTCTTTTTACTACGGTAGTTTTGTCTCAAAATACTGATGATGAATATGAATCGAATAAAATTATTTGGAATCAAGACAAAAAATTAGAATGGAAAGATTTCACAGGAGCTCTGGATCCCAATCTTTTTGGAAATGCATTGACAAGTTATAAGATTGAAATTATCCCTGAAAATGTTTTAGTAGATGCTGAAGATAATATTCAAAATTATGAGAATTTGACTGTAGTGGCAAAATTTTATAAAGATAAGTCTTGGGCAACATCCAGAACGGATGGGTTACTTGCCCATGAGCAATTGCACTTTGATATTGCTGAATTATACGCGCGAAAAATCAGGAAAAAATTTTCAGAATTAAAGAGTGTTAATGAACAACGGTTTGCTGTTTATGCTTCGGCATATGAGATTTTATGGCAAGAATGCAGGGAATATCAGAAAATGTACGATTCCCAAACAAAGAATGGTATACTAACTGAGGAAAATAATATTTGGATAAATAAGGTATTGAATGAAATTATGGAACTGAATGAATTCAAGTAAGTCTTCAAGTTTCTTATCAACCATTTTTCACCGTTAGCTTTTCTTCCATAAATTTTACCTAAAAAAAATATAAACCCCTCACAAGTTTTTTATATTTGTCCTCACACTACGAAGCTTTAGCGAAGGAGTGACTTAACTCTCCACACTTAATGAAGGAATTACTTAAAAAGTACGAAGAAAAAGATCCCGAAATTGTTTTTCATTGGAATGACCCCGAAACCGAGGCCGAAGGCTGGACGGTCATTAACTCTTTGCGCGGCGGTGCTGCCGGAGGTGGAACCAGAATGCGAAAGGGACTTGACGCCAATGAGGTGCTCTCACTTGCAAAAACAATGGAAGTGAAATTTACGGTAGCAGGACCAGCAATTGGCGGCGCCAAAAGCGGTATCAACTTTGATCCTTCGGATCCACGTAAAAAAGGTGTTTTGGAACGCTGGTTTAAGGCAGTTTCGCCTTTGCTAAAAGCGTATTACGGTACTGGAGGCGATTTAAACGTTGATGAAATTCACGAGGTAATCCCAATGACCGAACAAAGCGCTGTTTGGCACCCGCAGGAGGGCGTTTTTAACGGACATTTTTCCCCAACGGAAGCAGATAAAATCAACAGAATTGGTCAGTTGCGCCAGGGAGTTATAAAAGTTTTGGAGAACGTAAATTTCTCCCCAGATGTTTCCAGAAAATACACTGTGGCCGATATGATAACTGGTTATGGCGTTGCCGAAGCTGTACATCATTATTACGATATTTATGGTGGAAGTGTAAAAGGAAAACGTGCCGTGATTCAAGGGTTTGGAAATGTTGGTGCCGCTGCTGCTTATTATCTTTCGCAGATGGGAGTCAGAATTGTGGGCATTATTGACCGCGACGGAGGAATCATCAATAAAGAGGGTTTTTCTTTTGAAGAGATTAAACAACTTTTTCTTAAAAAGGACGGTAATACTTTAGTTGCTGATAAAATGATCCCTTTTGAGGAGATAAATGAGAAAATCTGGAAACTTGAAACAGAGATTTTTGCACCTTGCGCGGCCTCGCGATTGATCACTAAAGAACAGATTTCACAAATGATTGAAACTGGTTTGGAAGTTATAAGTTGTGGTGCGAATGTGCCCTTTGCCGATAAAGAAATTTTCTTCGGGCCTATAATGGAATTTACCGATGAGCGCGTGAGTTTGATACCAGATTTTATTAGTAACTGCGGAATGGCACGTGTTTTTGCATACTTTATGGAGCGTAAAGTTCAAATGACGGATGAGGCTATCTTTAACGATACATCCATTACCATCAAAAACGCGATACAAAATACTTTTGATAACAACAGTACAAAAACAAACATTAGCAAAACCGCTTTTGAAATAGCGTTGAAGCAATTGTTATAATTTTCAATAATCAGCATTTATTATGGAATCAATTATCATTTTAATTTTTGTAATAGGATATCTTTCTATAACCTTAGAACATCCCTTAAAACTTGACAAAACGGTACCTGCTCTTATTATGGCTTCGCTTATTTGGGCTGTTTTGGCCATTGGGTTTACCAGTGGATGGTTTGATGTAATAAATACAGAAGAGCAGGCTTTTAATTTTCTTTCCGGGGGTGAACATGCCATGGAAGGCTTTGAAGGAACGCTACTTCATCATTTAGGAAAAACGGCTGAAATACTCATTTTTCTTATTGGAGCTATGACGATTGTTGAAATCATTGACCTTCACCGCGGTTTTGAAGTTCTGAAAAGTGCCGTTAAAACAAAGAGCAAACGAAAGCTTTTGTGGATCATTGGGGTACTTGCATTTTTCCTTTCTGCAATTATTGATAATCTTACCGCAACTATTGTATTGATTACATTATTAAGAAAGCTGATTCATAAAAGAGAAGATAGACTTTGGTATGCCGCAATGGTGGTAATAGCTGCTAATGCGGGTGGAGCTTGGTCTCCAATTGGTGATGTTACGACCACCATGCTTTGGATTGCCAAAAAAGTATCTGCTGCGGGCCTAATTGAATATGTAGTAATACCTTCCATTGTTTGTTTTGCCCTGCCATTCATAGTAGCAAGCTATATGCCCGCCTTCCGTGGACACATTGAGGTTGACGCGCGTGAAGACAAAGAGGAGGAAGCGCTTTTGAGCAGCAGGACCATGTTATTTCTAGGTTTGGGAATGATTGTTTCCGTACCTGTTTTTAAAACATTAACGCATTTACCGCCTTATATGGGCATGATGCTTGCTTTGGGTGTGGTTTGGCTTGTTTCAGAATATATTCATCCAGAAGAAGATTTCAGCAAGGAAAGAAGACACCTGTATTCCGCACACAAAGCATTGTCGCGTATTGAAATTTCGAGCATTCTTTTCTTCCTCGGAATCTTAATGGCCGTTGCAGGGCTTGAAAGTCTTGTATATGGAGTTGTTAACGGGGAAGAGGTAGGAACGCTTCGCTACTTGGCCGAAGTGTTGCAAAGCGCCATCCCCAATCAGGATATCGTAGTTATCTTGCTTGGTATTTTATCTGCAATTATAGACAACGTTCCTTTAGTAGCTGCTTCTATGGGAATGTACGATTTGCCAATGGACTCCGTCTTGTGGCACTTTATTGCCTATTCTGCCGGTACGGGCGGAAGTATGCTCATTATCGGTTCTGCCGCTGGTGTGGCTGCAATGGGAATGGAGCGCATAGACTTTATCTGGTATCTTAAAAAGATTGCTTGGCTTGCATTCATTGGTTTTATTGCAGGTGCTGGAGTATTCCTTTTAATCGAAAGAGTGCTATTTCACAATGCATAACAATTTCTGAAACCTTATACCGTTATTCACTAAAACAAAACCTTTTTTATGTTAAACTTCTTTATTCAAGAGGGTGCTGAGGTAGCGCAGGATCTTGAACCGATTTCTGAAGAAAAAACCCTTTCCATAATGGACCTTCTTTTAAACGGAGGAGTGGCCGGACAAGTTATAATAATGGTGCTTTTTGTGCTTTTGTTTGTTGCTGTGTATATTTATTTTGAACGCCTTTTCGCCATTAAGGCTGCTTCCAAAATGGACAGCAACTTTATGAACCAGATTCGTGATCACGTAGCAAAAGGCAACATTCAGGCAGCAAAAGTGCTTTGCGCCCAGAATAATACACCGGTTTCGCATTTGACCGAAAAAGGGATTTCCCGAATAGGAAGCCCTTTGGAAGACATAAACACTGCAATTGAAAATGCAGGGCGTTTGGAAGTGTACAGACTCGAAAAAAACGTAAGTGTTTTGGCAACTATAGCGGGAGCAGCCCCTATGATTGGTTTCTTGGGAACCGTTATCGGGATGGTTTTGGCTTTCCACCAACTCGCCACCAGTAGCGGCCAGGCCGAAATGGGAAGTCTTGCCGAAGGTATTTATACTGCAATGACTACAACCGTTGCAGGTTTGATTGTGGGTATTATTGCCTATATGGGCTATAACCATTTGGTTGTAAAGACAGATAAGGTGGTGCACCAAATGGAAGCCACGGCTGTTGATTTCCTTGACATTTTAAATGAACCTGCTTAATGAACTTAAGAGGAAGAAATAAAGTAAGTGCCGAGTTCAGCATGAGTTCCATGACAGATATTGTTTTTCTGTTATTGGTGTTTTTCCTGCTTACTTCGCCTGCAATAACACCAGATGCTTTGGATTTGATACTTCCGAAGGCAAAAGGAAAAACGTCAAATGTGCAGAAAGCTTCCGTCAGCATCACAAAAGATGGCGCTTATTATGTAGATAAAGAACGTGTAAGTGAATACAGCATAGAGAGCGAATTGAAAAAAACACTTGCCGGGCAAGAAGAACCTACTATCATTCTACGCGCCGAAGAGGGAGTGCCCATTGAAGATGCCGTTTTTGTGATGGATATAGCAAACCGCAACAATTTTAAAGTGGTGCTAGCGGTTCGTCCGAACTAATAAAATGCTTCTCGGCATATTTTTTGAAAAAGAAAAGAAATAATAATTCTCACCCATGAGCCTGCTCGATACTGAACATAAACGAAAAAGTATGACCATCACGGTAATTGTGCATGTAATCATTCTTATTCTTTTGTTTTATGTGGGGATGAAATATATGGATCCTCCATTGGAGCAGGGCATAGCGGTAAATTTTGGAACTACCGATACTGGTAGTGGAAACATACAGCCCACTGAAAAAATTCAGTCCGCACCGCAGAAAACCACAGCTCAACCTGTTTCACAACCAAAGTCTGAAATAAAGGAAGAAGTAGTTACCCAAGACAATGAAGACGCACCGGTAATTAAAAAGGAAAAACCCAAAAAGGAGCAAACTGAAACTCCAGTAAAGGAACAGCCTAAAAAAGAAGTAAAAAAGCCAGATCCCAAACCCGATAAAGCTACCACCGATGCGCTTTCAAGTATTTTAAACGGCCCAAAAAGTGACGGAACCGCAAAAGGAGGCGAAGGCAACGACGCTAACCCGGGTGACAAGGGAAGCCCCGATGGCGATCCCAAAGCAAGTGCGTATTACGGCACCGGCAAAGGTTTGGATGGCGATGGTAATTATTTACTCGGTGGAAGAAAAGCGCTGAATAAGGAAAAGTTTGTACAGGATTGCAACGAGGCTGGAACGGTTGTGGTTAGCATAGAAGTGGACCGCAGCGGAAGAGTGATTAGTGCAACGCCCGGTGTACGTGGTACAACAAACAATTCCCGTTGTTTATTGGAGCCCGCCAAAAGAGCCGCTTTGGCCACAAAATTTAATGCCGACGATAAAGCTCCCGCAAAACAGATTGGCAAGATTATTTATAAATTCAGTCTGTCGCAATAGCGAATTCCTTTAAAGGAATGCCTTTATTTTTTCAGTATCTTTAAACTTCAAAAAAAGATACTATGCTTCGTATTTCTACTTTTCTGCTAATTATAATTTGTTTTGTTGGATGTAAAAATTCTTCCGAAAAAACCATTTCAAAAATTTCCGAAGAAGAAAAAAAAGAAAAATATCCGCACGACTTTATGTTTATGCAAAGAGCCTATCCCAATGGGCAATTGAACACTGCGGCATATTCCGAAGCAATAGAATGGAAACGCCAAGTTGCAAATAAAGGTAATGCTACTGCTATTTGGGAGTTCAGCGGCCCGCTGAATATAGGAGGAAGAATCACCGATGTTGAAATTCCTTCCACACAACCCGAAGTTTATTATGTGGGTGCTGCATCGGGCGGGATTTTTAAAACCATAAACAGTGGCGATGATTGGACCCCAATTTTTGACGAGCAGCAAATGCTTTCCATTGGCGATATAGAAATTTCAAAAACAGACAATAATTTAGTGTGGGTTGGAACAGGTGAAGTAAATGCTGGTGGAGGTTCATTAGTTTACGATGGCGATGGAATTTATAAAAGTACCGATGGTGGTGCAACTTGGCAATCCAAAGGTTTGCCGGATATAGGCAGCGTGGGCAAAATTGTTTTAGACCCAAATAACGACAACACGGCCTTTGTTGGGGCAATGGGGCCCTTGTTCAGAAATAGTGCCAATCGCGGCGTATATAAAACAACGAACGGAGGCGATAGCTGGCAGCAGGTTCTGTTTGTTAGTGACTCTACAGGAGTGATAGATATGTCCATTCATCCCACCAATGGAAATATCGTTTATGCAGCAAGTTGGGAACGTATTCGGCGCCCAAACAATAGACAATACGGTGGAATAACCTCGGGAATTTATAGAACCACGGATGGTGGTACCAATTGGACGGAACTGGCCAACGGTTTGCCAAACCTAGCTTTCCAAAAAGGGCGAATCAGTATAGATATTTCGCAATCAAACCCAAATGTGCTTTATACCCGGTACGCAGATGCAACGGGAAACATTCAAGGTGTATATAAAACCACAAACGGCGGCGATACTTGGACTGCCGTTAACTCAAGTCAGTTGACCGATGTAGGTTTTCATTGGTGGTTTGGTGGAATTTTTATCGATCCCACAGATGAAAACACAATCTACAATGTGGATTTTGAAGTGCAAAAATCTACAAACGGAGGAGTAAGTTGGGGAAATTCTTTTACAAACGCACATGTTGACCAGCATGCGCTTGCCTTCAACGCTTCTGTGCCTGGAGAAGTCTTGCTCGGAAATGATGGTGGGCTTTATTACAGCAGTAATGGTGGTTCTTCTTCGGTAAAGAATGTAAAGCTTCCCATTACACAATGTTATAGAATGCACGTAGATGCGCAAAACGAAAATAAAATTTATGGTGGAGCCCAAGACAACAGCACAAGTCGTACCCAAACAGGAGGTTTAACGGATTGGAATATAATCTATGGCGGCGATGGCTTTCAACCGCTGGTTGACCCTACAAATACGAATGTAATTTATGCGCTATATCAATATGGGTCGTTGGGAAAATCTACTAACAATGGCAGCTCGTTTTCCAATGCTACTAGTGGAATTTCCGGTGGCGACCGAAAGAATTGGGATACGCCTATTACTTTTGATCCCTCAAATTCGCAAACCCTTTATTACGGTGCAAATAGAGTTTATAAAACCACAAATGCCGCTGGTAATTGGGCGGCAATAAGTCCAGACTTGACCAATGGCCCCCACAGCGGAAACCTTACATACGGCACAATAACAACCATTAGTGTTTCGCCCTTGGACAATGAAATTATTTTTGTGGGTACTGATGATGGAAAAGCGTGGGTAACGCAAAATGGAGGTTCTAATTGGACAGATATCTCTGCGGGAGTTCCCAACAGATGGGTTACCAAAATCCTGGCTTCCCGGGAAGACCCGAACACGGTTTATTTAACGCTTTCGGGATATCGATATGGAGAAGATGTGGGCCACGTTTATAAAAGCACTGATCTGGGAAACAATTGGGTTGATATTTCCGCGAGTTTGCCAGATATTCCCGTAAACGATATAGTGCAGGACGGTTTTGGAAATCTTTTTGTGGCTACCGACGTGGGCGTTGTCGCCACTGCCGATGAAGGGGTGAATTGGAGCGTTTTGGGGGAGAATCTGCCTTCCGTAGTAGTTACGGATTTACATATTCACGAAGGATCCCAGTTTTTGTTCGCCGCTACTTTTGGGCGCTCAACATATAAAATTGATATTTCAAATGATATTTTAACCCAAGATGAAACCGTGTTTTCTTCGGAAGTAAAAGTGTATCCAAATCCTGCTTCAGAAATGGTTACGATTTCAAACGCATCTAATTCTGAGAAATCTTCTGTATCAATATATGATGTTATGGGAAGAGTTGTGAAACAGCTTGATTTCAAGGGCAAGGAGCTTCAGCTTTCCGTTGAAAATTTTCAGCCCGGAATTTATTATTTGAAAATTTCCGAAGGAAAAAAACAGACCACAAAAAAACTGATTGTTAAATAAAATCTTTTGGCCATCAACTATTCAGAAACCATCGCGTGGCTTTTCACACAGCTGCCAATGTACCAACGGGTGGGGCAGTCTGCCTATAAAGCAGATTTAGCCGCGACCATAAAGCTTGCCGCTTATCTAAAAAATCCTGAAGAAAGTTTTAAAAGTATACATGTTGCCGGTACCAATGGTAAAGGCAGTACGAGCCATATGCTGGCTTCGGTGTTTCAGGAAGCGGGCTATAAAACCGGGCTTTACACTTCGCCGCATTTGAAGGATTTCAGGGAGCGGATAAAGATTGATGGCGAAATGATTTCGCAACAATACGTTTCAAATTTTGTCGAAAAACACAAACCTTTTTTTGAAAGCAATCAACTCTCTTTTTTTGAAATGACGGTGGGTTTGGCGTTTGATTATTTCAGAAATGAAAAAGTGGATGTTGCCATTATTGAAGTAGGGATGGGCGGCAGGCTGGACAGCACAAATATCCTTACGCCCGAAGTTTCGGTGATTACGAATATAGGTTTGGATCACACTCAGTTTTTAGGGGATACCTTGGAAAAAGTTGCATCAGAAAAAGCTGGGATAATTAAAGATCGAGTGCCTGTTGTTATTGGAGAAACGCTGCCGGAAACAAAACAGGTTTTTGAAGAAATTGCTTCGAAAAGGAATGCGCCAATTTCTTTTGCTGAAACTTGTGATAGTTCAAAACATACTTCTGATTTAAAAGGCTTTTATCAGCAAAAAAACATAAAAACTGTTTTGGCAACTTTGAAAGTTTTGCAGGAAAAAGGTTGGAATATTTCCGAAGAAAATATTCAGACCGGATTGAAGCATACAGTGAAAAATACAGGTTTAATGGGGCGTTGGCAAATTTTAGGGAAAAAGCCGAAAGTGGTTTGTGATACAGGGCATAATAAAGAGGGGTTGCAAATGGTGATGGAGCAGCTGGCAAAAGAAGATTTTCAAAACCTTCATATTGTTCTTGGTGTTGTAAGCGATAAGGATTTGGGTTCGGTTTTGCCTCTATTTCCAAAAAACGCAACTTACTATTTCTGTAAGCCCAATATTCCGCGGGGTTTGGATGCTTCACTGTTATTGACCAGAGCAAGAGGTTTTGGGCTTGAGGGAGAGGAATATATTTCAGTCTCAAAAGCTTATAAGGCCGCGATTAATGCGGCTTCAGTAAATGATTTGATTTTTGTAGGCGGAAGTACTTTTGTGGTTGCGGAAGTTTTGTGATTTTTTTCAAATAAATGTTTGCGGGAATTAAAAACTAACTTATATTTGCAACCTCAAAACAATGAGGGCGATTAGCTCAGCTGGTTCAGAGCACCTCGTTTACACCGAGGGGGTCGGGGGTTCGAACCCCTCATCGCCCACCAGATTTTAAAAACCGAAGTGAAAGCTTCGGTTTTTTTATTATACTATTCCACATTTCATATTAAAATTAATAAGTTTAACTTTGGCTGAATTCATATTTTAAAAACAAAAATCCTTGAACCCATTCTTTAAAAACATAATAGTCAACGTTGTAAAAAACCGTCAAAAGCATAAGAAACCTTCACAGATTTCTGAGCCTTTTGAAAAACGGGTAAAAAACCTAGAGGTAGAAGTAGTTCACGAAGTCTGGGATTTTTTCTATTTGCTGTTGGGTGTAATTTCGGCTTCTTTCGGTTTGCGAGGTTTTTTGATGCCAAACAGTTTTATAGATGGCGGGGTAACGGGTATTTCACTGATGGTAAATGAACTGGTGGGTATTTCATTTCCACTGTTGTTGGTGTGCTTTAACCTTCCTTTTTTGGCGTTGGCTTATTTTTCAGTAGGCAGAAGATTTGCAATAAAAAGTGTGCTAGGCATTATACTTTTGGCAACTGCGGTTGCGCTAATACCCTATCCGTTGATTACCGATGATAAAATTCTAGTGGCCGCTTTCGGCGGACTTTTTTTAGGGCTGGGAATAGGGTTGGCCATTCGTGGCGGTGCAATTATTGATGGCACCGAGATTTTGGCAATATTCATAAGCCGAAAAACAAGCCTAACGGTGGGAAATGTAATTATGATTTTCAATGTGATCATTTTTATAACGGCGGCCTATTTTCTTTCTACGGAAATCGCATTGTATGCAATCCTTACCTATTTCGCCGCTTCAAAAACGGTTGACTTTGTAATTGACGGGATTGAAGAATTTATGGGAATAACCATTATTTCAGAAAAGAATGAGGAAATACGCTTGGCCATTATTGAAAAAATGGGCCGTGACTGTACTATTTTTAAAGCCGAAAATGGGTTTGCAAAAGAAGGTGAGACCCGAAAGCCCGTAGATGTGGTATATACTGTAATTACACGTTTGGAAATGAGTAAATTGAAGACGGAAGTAGATAAGATTGATTCGCAGGCGTTTATGATTATGACTTCGGTGAAGGACGCAAAAGGCGGAATGATAAAAAAGAAACCTATAAAAAAATTCGACAAATAGATATCTTGTTTCTTTTGGATTTTGGAATTTGTATCTTCGCATTTAATAAAAAAGGGTCATTAACTCAGTTGGTTCAGAGTGTTACCTTGACAGGGTAGAAGTCACTGGTTCGAATCCAGTATGACCCACAAAATAATATTTAAAGTCACTGTTCTACAGGCACTTCGGAACAGTATGGCCCAACCTAAAAAGTCCCGATGGGAATATTCTTCGGGATTTTTTTTATTTCTATAATATACGTAGTAGTACTTATAGGAATAAAGGCTTTTATAACTAATATTATATAATCACTTTTATACTATATAAAATGGCAGGAGAAGCGCAAGATAGTAATTGGCCTTTACCCAAATTTTACTTTACTGTACATTTAGGTTCACAGGATAATGAAGCTTCCTTTCAAGAAGTTTCAGGCTTAGATATTGAAGCCCAAGTAATAGAATATAGGCACAATGATAGCGTGCAATTTTCTACGATAGATATGCCGGGTATCACTAAAACAGGAAATGTAACCTTGAAGAAGGGTATCTTTATAAATGACATCAATTTCAGAAAATGGTATGATGCCATAAAAATGAATACCATAAAAAGAGAAACTGTTACCATCCAACTTTTGGACGAAACTGGAAGCCCTGTAATGACTTGGACTTTAAACAATGCTCGGCCCACAAAAATAACAGCAACTGATATGAAATCGGATGCAAATGAAGTTACTGTAGAAACTTTAGAACTCCGCCATGAAGGTTTAACTATTAAAAACGGATAGATGAATGAGTTTCTTCCCGTGGCTTTTTACTTTCAACTAAGTTTTAGTGATATAACTGCAAACCACACTGTTGTTTTTAAGGAATTATCTGGAATTTCAATGGAAATGAACACAGAGGAAATTTCAGATAACAGCTTCAAACATCGCGTTCACCCTTCTGCAAAATTCTCAAACTTAGTTTTAAAGCGAGGTATGGCTTCCATAGATTCTGAAATAGTAACTTGGTGTTTAAGAAGCTTTAACGGTAATTTAGAAAGCTCAATCGAGACCAAAAATATAATTGTTAACTTGCTGGATGAAGCCAGAAATATTCTTAAATCTTGGAGTTTTGTGAATGCCTGGCCCGTAAAATGGGCGGTTTCAGATTTAAATTCTGATAATAAGATTATGATTGAATCTTTAGAACTTGCTTATGGTTCTTTTCAATAATTTTAAATAACGTCCAAAACCCTTTCCAGAGCCATTCCACGGGAGCCTTTAATTAAGATTGTAGCATTGCTGGGATTTTCGCTTATGAGCTCCTTTTTTAACTCTTCAAAAGTTTCAAATTGCCTTATATGAGAAGCAGTGTTTGATGTTTTAAAGAAATTGCTTCCTATTAAATAGACTTTTCCAAAAGGATTTTCTATTAAATAATTAACGATGTTTTGGTGCTCTTTGTTGGCATCCTTTCCCAGTTCAAACATATCTCCCAAAAACAATATCTTGTTTCCGCCATTGGCATGTTTAAAATTCTCCAAAGCAGCAAGCATACTTGTTGGATTGGCGTTATAGGCATCCATTAAAATGCTGTTAGAGCCTTTTTTTATTAACTGCGAGCGATTATTGGAGGGCACATATGCTTCAATCCCAGCTTTAATTTTTTCAGAAGAAACTTTAAAATAGGAGCCTATTGCAATGGCCGCAGAAAGGTTTACAAAATTGTACACCCCTACTAAATTACTTTGAATTTTTGTGCCGTCAAACGCTACCAAAAGATGATGCGAACTGTCCAATAATTCAATGTTGAAATCACTCTGTTCAGTGCCAAATGTTATTCTGTCAATTTCTTCTGAATTGGTCATTTGTTTAGGGTCATTGGCATTGACAAAAACTTTTTTATTGTGATTTTTCAGAAATTGATAAAGTTCGGTTTTGCCCTGTACTACGCCTTCAAGGCTTCCAAATCCCTCCAAATGAGCCTTCCCGAAGTTTGTAATGTAGCCGTAATCGGGCTGTGCAATTTCGCTCAGCAATTTGATTTCGCCCAAATGGTTAGCGCCCATTTCAACAATACCTATTTCGGTTTGCTTATTCATCTTCATAAGCGTTAAGGGAACGCCTATGTGGTTATTTAAATTACCCTCTGTTGCAACAGTGTTGAATTTTTGGGAAAGAACTGCGTTAATGAGTTCTTTGGAAGTAGTTTTTCCATTACTTCCAGTAAGGGAAATAATAGGGAGGGCTAAATATTTTCTATGAAAACTCGCCAATTGTTGAAGCGCCAAAAGTACGTTTTCAACTAAAATGGTTTCCCCGTTTGATTTATGAAAAACTTCTTCATCCACTACAACCTTAAATGCACCTTTGTCCAATGCTTCCTGGGCGAAAAGATTTCCGTTAAAATTTTCACCTTTTAAAGCGAAGAAAAGACAGTCCCTGAATATTTTACGAGTGTCTGTACTTATTCCGTTACTCTGTAAAAAATAGTGATGTAGAGTTGCTATATTCATAAAATAAATATACTAAAAAACCCTCCGAAGCTGTATGCCAGGAGGGCTGTTTTTATAAATTTTGAAATTTTAGTTTCTAGGGCGTTTTCCTTTTTTGGATTTTGAACCCACACGACTCATAGCACATCTAAACCCGATATAGTCTGTTGCCATATCTTGCGGGAAATAACGTCTCTGCGCTGGGTCTAGCCAGTAATCGCGATCTCTCCAAGAACCTCCTTTGTAAACACGAACTTCATTATCCACCAAAGTTGTTCTGCTTGAAGATTTGTCATATTGACGATCTAATGCACCAGTGCTATCAGCATATACTTTTTGGATAGGCGAATTGTACATACGGTTTGTTCCATCACCACTTTCGCTTTCATCGTCAGCGAATGATTGATAGTAACGGGACGAACGTTTATCACCATCTCTGTAATCGCGGTTATCGCTTTCGGAGAAGTTTGTGCGTAAATAAGTTTCGTTTTCATCAACCGGCACTTGAAGAATTTCTCCAGGTAAGTTGCGGGCTACGATTTTTCCATTGCTTAATGTGTCATAAATTATGGAGTCCATAGTAACCACTTTTACTTTCCCGTCTTCACCAATAGCGTTCTTGGTGTAAACGTTTCCACGGTAATAGTTAAAGTCGTTAAACTCATCATCTACAATCGGACGATAAACGTCGGCAACCCATTCTGCAACGTTTCCGGCCATATCATAAAGTCCGAAGTCGTTTGGCTCGTATGATTTTACTTGTGCGGTTATATCTGCACCGTCATCACTCCATCCTGCTATTCCTCCGTAATCACCATCACCTTGCTTAAAGTTTGCCAATTGGTCACCTCGAGATCTTCTTTTTCCAGAGCGAGTGTACTGACCTTCCCAAGGATATTTTTTCTTTCCTCTGTAAACATTATAATTACGAAGACCCACTAGGCCAAGTGCTGCATATTCCCACTCTGCCTCGGTTGGTAGACGGTAGGATGGCATTAATAAGCCATCTTTACGCTGAATATATAAGTTTGTACTGTCTTTGCTTCTTTTGGCAATAGATTCAGATTTTTTTCCTCCACGGGTAATAGAATCATTACCTCCGTAGGTTAGCGTTGGAGCATTTAAATAGGTTTCTGTGTTGAAAGTTTCACCCGGTTCAACATCATAACGTGCGTTACGCGATGTAACACCTGCGGTTTCCAAAACCATTTCGTTTACACGGTCTGTTCTCCAATTGCTGAATTCAACTGCCTGTACCCAACTAACACCAACCACTGGATATTCTGCATACGCAGGGTGACGAAGGTAGTTATTGGTCATAACCTCATTAAAACCTAAGCGGTTTCTCCATACAAGTGTATCTGGTACTGCGCCTTCATATATTCTTCTGTAGTTTTCATCAGAGGGTGGGAATACTTTTTTCAACCAATCTAAGTATTCAAGATACATAAGATTTGTAACCTCTGTTTCATCCATATAAAAGGATTGTACGTGCTGTTGATTTGGAGAGTTGTTCCAATCGTGCATTGGATCGTCCTGAACTCTTCCCATAGTGAAGGTTCCTCCTTCAACAAATACTAGCCCTGGGCCAGTTTCCTGTTCTTTGGTTTGGGGGTCATACTGAAAGCCGCCTTCTTTGGCGTTCATTTTCCAACCAGTGGCACGGGAACTGTTTTTATAGTCCCTAGTTTTGTTGCAACCTACAAAGAGTGAGGCCACTATTACAGTAACAAATAGCTTTAATGCTAGGTTTTTTCTTAACATCATAGATTCAAATATGATAAAATTGGGTTCGCAATATAGTAATTAACGACAAAAACACAATAATATTTTGTTATTATTGCGCTGTGGGGTTTTAAAAGGTTTTACGACCAATCCCGAATGCAAACGTATTAGTTTTAAAATTATTATCCTAATACCACAATAGAGAAAAAGTTTAAAAATATTGGCTTATACTAAGTGTATATTTGAAGCGTTATTGGTACTAATGAGAAAAGCAATACTTCTTTTTATTTTATTTGTTATGCCTTTTATAGGAAAGGCACAGTCAAAAAGTGTAACCATAGATTGGGGAGATTCCAGTCCAACTGCTAGCAGTGTCGGGGTTAATAAATCATCAGTTTCTGCGAAAGAAAAGGCTGTCGCGTCCCTAAAGCTTCAATTAAACAAGGAGAGGGTCATCTACCAAACAAAATGGGAAGATGCGAACATTGCTGATAAAAATTCTTTAAGAATTACCAATGTTCGATATGGTTCCGTTTCCTCGGCAGAATTGAACAAAATAAATACAGAGCTGGTGCCGAACAATCTGGAATACAGTATAGGGAGTACCCGGTCTAGGGATAAGCTTTTCACAATATTGAAAATTTCACCTATTGTTAAAACATCTGGGGGCTACCAAAAAGTTATATCCTTTAATGTAGATTACCGTTATTCCCCACAAGCCTGCCCCGATTATACTCCAGAAATTATAAACTCTGTACTTGCCACAGGGCAATGGTTTAAATTCAAGGTAGAAAAAACAGGCATCCATAAAATTGACAAATCTTTCCTGAGCAGTTTGGGAATGAATACCGACGGTATCAATCCAAGAAATATAAAAATATATGGTTTTGGCGGAAAATCTTTGCCGTTGTTGAATTCAGAAAACAAATTTTTTGATCTTCCCGAAAACGCAATCCAGGTTGTGGGTGAAGAAGATGGCTCTTTTGATGGGGGCGATTATATATTGTTTTATGGGTCAAACACCGAGGGTTATGTTGAAGAAAACGATTCTAACTTAAACCCTTATAGTGACGAATCATATTATTACATCACTGCTGATGGAGCCCCGGGCAAAAGGGTAAGGGCCATGGTAGAACCTACGGGCGCTGTAGAATTTACAATCAACGAATTTGACGATTATAAATTTCACGAAGAAGACGAAGAAAGCCCTACAAAGTTGGGAAGAAAGTGGTTCGGTAATCGTTTTGATATCGAAAATGAACAGAGCTTCACTTTTGAATTTCCGAATATAGTTGCAGGCAAGCCTATGCAGTTAACTATCAAATCTGCTGCGGCCTCTGAAAGTAATACCTCTATGGCTGTAACCGTAAACAGCACGAGCTTGGACCCAATTACATTTAGCAGATTGGGAATAGGAGGGTTGTTGGATTTGGATGATTATTATGAGGAAATTGCAGCAAGTAATGAATCAGTACAGGTAGATTTAATGTACAACAATGCCGGTAATCCATCGAGCATAGCATATTTGGACTATATAGGATTATGGGCAGTCCGCAAATTGAGCGGAGTGGATGGGCAGTTTAATTTCAGATATAAGGCTGCAACTACACTAGCTGGCGTGGGTGAATATCAAATTAGTAATGCTTCCCAGTTTTCACAAGTTTGGGATGTTACCGATACGCAATTCATAACTTCCAAACAAAATGAAGGGAACGCGTCCACGTTTAGCTTTAAACAGACACTTGGTGAGGTTCGTGAATATGTAGCGATAAACCCAAATAACTATTTTGTCCCCATTAAAACAGCACAGCCGGTAGTTCAGAACCAAAATTTGAAAGGCACTATTTTTAAAGATGCCTCGGGTAATTTTCAAGATGTTGATTACATTATAATTACTGCGCCATTCCTTATTCAGCCTGCTTTGCGGTTGGCTACATACCATAAAAATCTTCAGGGCTTAAATGTAAAGGTTGTTACCACAGATAAGATTTATGAAGAATTCAGCTCGGGGAGGCAGGATATCAGCGCCATCCGAAACTTTGTGCGCTACGTTTACCATAATGCGTCAACAGAAGCAAAACGCGTAAAATATGTGGGCATTATCGGTGATGCTTCCATCGATTATAAAAATAGACTTGCAAACAACAATAATATTGTGCCAACCTTCCAGACCCTTACGGGTGTAAGCATTGCACAATCGTATATGTCTGATGATTTCTTCGGAAATATGGACGAATGCGAAGGCGCCATTGGTACGGGCAGGGATGACAATGATTTGTTGGATATAGCTATGGGAAGAATATTGGCTGATGATGTTTCACTCGCCAATGCAATGGTAGACAAAATAATAAAATATACTTCTGAAAGTTCCTATGGCAACTGGAGAACCAATTTCGTATTAATATCAGACGATATCGATAAAGATAACGATAAACAGTTGGAGCTAAAACTGGATGCGCTTGGCGATGAAATTTCACAAGAGAAACCTTTCATAAACATAAAAAAAATTCATACTGATGCCTATCAGCAAGAAGCTTCAGCCGGAGGGAATAGATATCCAGAGGTGAACGAAGCCATAAAAAGCGCTTTTGACGTTGGGGCAATAATCATTGATTACTTTGGGCACGGAGGTGAAGACGGACTCGCTTCAGAATACATCTACACAAAAGAAGCAGCCCAAAACTTCACTAACAAGGACAACCTTCCTTGTATGGTAACGGTAACCTGCGAGTTTACAAAGTTTGATAATCCTTTACGCATAACGGCTGGGGAGCTCACATATCAAAACAGGCAAGGCGGCGCTATTTCCTTGGTAACTACTACTCGGGCAATCTATGTTTCTACGGGAGTTGAGTTTAACCAATTACTGGCAGATAATCTTTTTGGATACGGAAGGGATGTGCCAAATACACCTGCTGAGGGACTCCGTCTCTCTAAACAGGAAATTGATAGCGATTTAAGACGTGTGGTATTTTATATTGGCGATCCGGCCATGAACTTGGCTTTTCCTAAAAAAAGTATTCGGTTAACAAAACTAAATGGAGTGCCCATTGGCCAAGCTACAGATACATTAAAAGCCTTGAGTAAAATAAAACTTGAAGGTGAGGTTTTAAATGAATCAGGAATGCTTATGACAGATTATAATGGTATTCTTGAGGCAAAGGTGTTTGATAAAAACGTAATGCGCCAGACCTTGGATAACGATAATTTCAACTTTGTAATGGATTTTATAACCTTGGGCGAGGGAATTTTCAATGGACAGGCCACTGTTTCCAATGGTGTGTTTGAATTTGAATTTGTAGTTCCCCGGGATATACAAATACCCGTAGGCAAAGGGAGAGTAAGCTTGTATTCCAAACGAGATAATACATTTGAGGATCAGGCAGGCGTGAGTTTAGACTTAGATGTGGGTGGTTTAAACGAAAACGCACCCGAGGATAATGAAGGTCCTTTAATTAAACTATATATGAATGATGAAAGTTTTGTTTCAGGGGGTATAACCGACGATTCCCCGATGTTGCTTGCAAAGCTGGAAGATCCCAACGGTATTAATACAGCGAGTGGTATTGGTCACGATATAGTTGCAATTTTAGACGGAGATGAGTCCAACCCATTTTTACTGAATGAATTTTATCAAGCTGATGTTGACGATTATTCCAAAGGAAAAGCTACATATAAATTCCGAGATCTCGAAGATGGGTTGCATACACTTACCCTCAAGGCGTGGGATGTTTATAATAACTCTTCTACCGCTGAAATACAGTTTATCGTTGCTGGGAACGACAAGCTCGAAATTACCCGCGTACTTAATTATCCCAATCCATTTGTAAATTATACCCAGTTTTGGTTCAATCATAACAGGCCCGATGAAACCTTGGATGTGCAAGTCCAGGTTTTTACCGTAACCGGAAAAGTAGTTTGGACCCAAAACGCTACCCTGCCACCATCCGGAAGCTATCTGTGCCGTGAAATTACTTGGGACGGGCGTGATGATTTTGGGGACCGTATCGGAAAAGGGGTGTATGTGTACAAGATAACGGTGAGATCTTCGTTAACCAATCAGCGGGTTGAAAAATTCGAGAAACTAGTAATCCTTTAAAAATTAAAATTATATTTGTCCAAAATTATTTAATATGAAGAAATTATTTATTCCAATTTTATTAAGTTTAGTTGCCTTTAAGGGTATGGCGCAAGATCCGGGTAACGAAAATACAGGAATCGAGAATCGCGTAATCACAACAGGTGTTCCTTTTATTTTGATAGCTGCAGATCCACGTGCAGCAGGTATGGGTGATATAGGGGTCACTACTTCTGCAGATGCTTTCTCACAACAATGGAACCCTGCAAAATATGCTTTCTCCTTGTCAAAACAAGGTGTTGGGGTAACATACACTCCTTACTTAAGCAAATTGGTGAACGATATATTCTTAGGAAATTTAACTTATTATAATAGATTGAATGAGCGTAGTGCTGTAGCAGCTAGTTTCCGTTATTTCAGTAATGGAGAGATTGAGTTACGCCAAACAGCAGATGAAGAGCCTTTGCTGGTTAAACCAAACGAATTGCTGTTTGACGTTTCATACTCCCTTAGACTTAGCGAGCGTTTTGCAATGGCCGTTGCCGGTAGATATATTCGTTCAGATCTGAAACTTCAAACTGCCTTGGCAGATGCTTCTGCCGCAAATTCATTTGCTGTTGATATTGCTGGATATTACCAAAGTGAAGAAATACCTTATAACGATTTTGACGGTCGCTGGAGAATGGGTTTCAATATTTCAAACATAGGTCCGAAGCTAAAATATGATGAAGTAGGTTCAGAAAGTAACCTGCCAACAAACCTTGCTTTGGGTGGTGGTTTTGATTTTATTCTTGACGAATACAATAAAGTTGGTGTGTCTGCACAAGTTAATAAGCTTTTGGTTCCAACACCTAGCGATTCAAACAACGATGGTTTCATTAATAATGAAGATGATTATTATAACGAAAGCTTTTTCGGAGGAATGTTTTCATCATTTGGCGATGCTCCTGATGGTTTCAGCGAAGAGTTGAAAGAATTTACTTGGGCTTTGGGTGCAGAATATTGGTACCAAGATGTTTTTGCTTTTAGGGGAGGTTATTTTAACGAAAGTGATGATAAGGGTTCAAGAAAGTTTGCTTCAATCGGAGCAGGTTTTCGTTACACCGCAATCAATATCGATATTTCGTATTTGTTCTCTACTTCCAAATTGGCAAACAGCCCATTGGACGGGACCCTTCGTTTTGGTCTGACTTTCAACTTCGGCGATACCTACGACGAATATTAATAGTTTGAAAAAACAAAAAATTGAAATCGCACTAGAAGTTTTCGAATCCATTTCCGAACTTCCAAAAGACATTCAAGAATTGATGAATAAGGCGCAGCAAGCACGTGAAAATGCTTATGCGCCTTATTCACGTTTTAGAGTTGGGGCAGCAGTTCGGCTTTCTTCAGGAGAAATTGTTATAGGAAACAATCAGGAAAATGCGGCTTTTCCATCCGGTCTTTGTGCCGAAAGGGTTGCGGTATTCAGTGCGGGTGCCAATTTTCCTAATGAAACGATAACCGATCTTGCCATTACCGTGCGCGCTGAAAGTCACGAAGTAACAGAAGCCATTGCCCCCTGCGGGGCTTGTCGCCAATCTTTGGCGGAATATGAACAAAAACAAAAAAGCCCCATTTCAATCTATTTTATGGGCGAAACCGGAGAAATCATCAAAGTGGCTTCTGTAATGGATTTGTTGCCGCTTGGCTTTGATGCAAAATACCTCTAAAGAAAAAAAAGCACCAAATCTCAAGCACCAAATTCCAAACAAAACAAATTCCAAAACCAAAAAAAGCTCAACAATAAAAATTCAAACTTTGAATTTATTATTTTCTGAAATATTAGTTGTCATTAAATAATCTATTAACAACCGAGTTTGTCATTTGTTTTTTTGAATTTTGAGATTTATTTGTTCCGGATAGCTATCGGGATGGTGCTTTGAATTTGGAATTTAATGAGAATTTGGAATTTATTTCGTATTTGGAATTTGGAATTTGTGATTTAACCTATTTAAGTGCTACTTTTGTTATCCGTTTAATAAATTTTCCCATTCGGGAAAACCATATAGTTGATAGATGAAGAAAATCACCAAAAAAACGTATCTGGATTGGTACGAAAACATGCTCTTTTGGCGCAAGTTTGAAGACAAATTGGCGCAAGTATATATCAATCAAAAAGTAAGGGGTTTTCTACACCTTTACAATGGTCAGGAAGCCGTGCTGGCAGGTGCATTGCACGCTATGGATCTTAAAAAAGACCGTATGATAACCGCTTACCGAAACCACGTACAGCCCATTGGGATGGGCGTGGATCCCAAAAAAGTAATGGCAGAATTATACGGAAAGGGTACCGGAACATCGCAAGGTTTGGGTGGCTCCATGCATATTTTTTCCAAAGAACACCGCTTTTATGGGGGGCACGGTATTGTTGGTGGACAAATTCCACTTGGTGCCGGTTTGGCCTTTGCAGATAAATATTTTGAAAGAGATGCTGTAACGCTTACTTATATGGGCGATGGCGCAACCCGCCAAGGCTCGCTTCACGAAACTTTCAACCTTGCAATGCTTTGGAAACTTCCAGTTGTTTTTTGTGTGGAGAATAATGGTTATGCTATGGGAACATCCGTGGCACGAACGGCCAACCACACAGATATATGGAAACTTGGGTTGGGGTATGAAATGCCCTGCAAGCCAGTAGACGCAATGAAGCCAGAAGTTGTGGCGAAGGAAATGGATGAGGCAATTAAACGCGCCCGTCGCGGTGATGGACCTACATTTTTGGAATTGCGCACGTATCGTTATCGTGGGCATTCCATGAGTGATGCGCAGCATTACCGCACCAAAGAAGAAGTTGCCAAAAAGCAGGAAGAAGATCCAATTTCATATGTGCTGCACCAGATTTATGAAAACAAATGGGCAACGGAGGCGGAGATTAAAAAAATTGACCAGAGAGTAAAAGAGTTGGTTGAAGAATGTGAAAAATTTGCAGAAGAGTCTCCATATCCAGAAAAGAATGTAATGTTTGATGCTGTATATGAGCAGGAAGATTACCCTTTTTTATCAGATAAATTATAAGAAATGGCAGAAGTAATAAACATGCCGCGTTTGAGCGACACGATGGAAGAAGGCACGGTAGCCACCTGGCTTAAAAAAGTGGGCGATACCGTAAAGGAAGGTGATATTCTTGCCGAAATTGAAACCGATAAAGCCACGATGGAGTTCGAATCCTTTTATGAAGGAACCTTACTTCACATTGGAATCAAAGAAGGGGAAACTGCTAAAGTAGATTCGCTTTTGGCGATTATTGGTGAAAAGGATGAAGATATTTCAGATTTGATTGATGGGAAATCTTCAGATAAAAAGGCTACTAAAGAAACCTCTGATAAAAAAGCAGAAAGTAAGAAAGACAAAGAAGAAAGTAAGGATGCTACAGAAAAAGCTTCCGAAGAAAAATCTGAAAGTGCTTCCGCTTCAGCAAAATTACCAGAAGGCGTTGAGGTAATCACCATGCCCCGTTTGAGTGATACCATGACTGAAGGTACCGTTGCCACTTGGCTTAAAAACGAAGGCGATAAAGTGGAAGAAGGTGATATTCTAGCAGAGATTGAAACCGATAAAGCCACCATGGAATTTGAATCGTTCTACGCAGGAACGCTTTTAAAAATTGGCGTGGGCGAAGGGGAATCTGCTTCGGTTGATGCTTTGCTAGCAATCATTGGCCCAAAGGGCACCGATGTTTCCGGCATTGCCGAAAACTTTAAAAAAGACGGAAAGTCTTCAACTAAAGAAGAAAAATCTTCGGAAGATAAAAAGGAAGAAAAGCAGACTTCAGATTCCGATTCAAAAAAAGAAGAAACAAAAAAGGAAACCTCTTCCGAAAAGAAATCAGAATCTTCGCAAAACACAAATGAAGGCCGCATTTTTGCCTCACCTTTGGCGAAAAAACTGGCGGAGGAAAAAGGAATCAACTTGCGTCAAGTTCGCGGAAGTGGTGAGAACGGCCGTATCGTTAAAAGCGATATTGAAAATTACCAACCTGCCGCTGGTGGTGGCCAAGCTTACATTCCTGTGGGAACTGAAAGTTTTGAGGAGGTGAAAAATTCCCAAATGCGCAAAACCATTGCAAAGCGTTTGGCTGAATCTAAATTTACCGCTCCCGAATACTATCTCACTGTGGAGCTCGATATGGACCACGCCATCGCAGCACGCGAGGCGATAAATGCAGATCCGGATGTAAAAATTTCCTTTAACGACATGATTATAAAAGCCTGTGCGATGGCTCTCCGAAAGCATCCGCAGGTAAATAGCCAGTGGACGCCAGAGGTTACCAAAATTGCAAAACACATCCACATAGGTGTGGCCGTGGCGGTTGACGAAGGATTGCTGGTTCCTGTTCTGAAATTTGCGGACCAAATGACGTTTTCACAAATTGGCGCACAGGTAAGGGAACTTGCCGGAAAGGCGCGAAACAAGAAAATTACGCCACAGGAAATGGAAGGTAGCACGTTTACGGTTTCAAACCTTGGAATGTTTGGAATTACCGAATTCACTTCTATCATAAACCAGCCAAACTCCGCTATTTTATCAGTTGGAGCGATTGTTCAGAAACCAGTAGTGAAAAATGGACAGATTGCGGTAGGCAATACTATGACGGTAACTTTGGCGTGCGACCATCGCACGGTTGACGGAGCTACGGGAGCTAAATTCCTGCAAACATTACAACAGTATATTGAAAATCCCGTGACGATGTTTGTATAAGAAAATTTAAGAATTTAATTAAATCCCGATAGCTTTCTCATTAAAGAAACTATCGGGATTTGTGTATATTTAAAAAATGAAAAACATAATTATCACAGGCACTTCCCGAGGAATCGGTTTTGAGATGGTAAAATTATTTTCGGATGCTGGGCACAATGTGTTGGCGCTTTCGCGGAATTCAAAACCTATTTCAGATTTAAAGCTGAAGAATGTTACCGCTTTGGAATTTGACATTGCCAATGAATCTGAAATTTTAAAGCTTTCCGCATATCTTCAAACAGGGATGAAATCTGTTGATGTTTTGATAAACAATGCCGGGTTTTTAGTAAATAAACCTTTTTCCGAAATCACTTCCGAAGAATTTAAAAGATGTTACGACGTGAACGTTTTTGGCGTTGTTTCATTGATAAGAACTACACTTCCGTTTATGAAAAAAGATGGACACGTTTTAAACATCAGCAGTATGGGCGGAATACAGGGAAGCGTGAAATTTCCTGGGCTGAGTGCATACAGCAGCAGTAAAGGCGCAATCATTACATTAACCGAATTGCTTGCCGAGGAATACAAAGAAACGGGTCCGTCTTTCAACGTTCTTGCTTTGGGCTCCGTGCAGACCGAAATGCTGGAAGAGGCTTTTCCGGGTTTTAAAGCGCCGCTTTCCGCAACTGAAATGGCGCAATATATAATGGATTTTTCCCTTACTGGAAATAAATTTTATAACGGAAAAATATTGCAGGTTTCGAGTACTACCCCTTGAGTGGTTTCTGTTTTTTTTTAGGTTTTTTCTTCAGTTTGTTCAGCCAAATAATGATTCCTGTAACTGGGAGACTTGTTGCAATCAAACAGGAAATAAAGTAAATAGTCTTTGAAAACCATCCAAAGATAGTTCCCATATGAATCGCTTTTATAGAACTTGCGATTTGAACATTCAACAGTTTTTCTGAAAAAATTTCCTTTGAAATAATAGTGCCATCGCGATCAATTTTCAGTTCATCAACGGCAGTTTCCAAAAAATCTTCATCGTGGTATTTGCGAATGCTAAAAATATCTTTTTCATCAGCGGGAATTTGAAAAACGGTGGTTCCTTCAAAAGGCAATTCACTTGCCGTGATTTTTATGACTTCGGCAAAATCTATAGTTTTTGAAGAGGGATTTGCTTTGGAATCAATTTTTGGTCCGCCTCCGCGCCCGCCAAAAACTTCCGTTCCCAAAACTGCGCTTCCCGCATCTTTGTACCATTCAAAAGACCAAAAAAGGCCGGTGAGCGACATAATCACTAAAAATATAGCCGTGTAAAATCCCAAGGTTACGTGCAAATCGTGGTTTACGCGTTTCCATTTTGCGCGCCAAGCTATTTTGAAGCCAGGTTTTAGATGCTTCCATTTCAATTTTTTCAGTTTCTTCTTCGGAAACCAAAGCACAATTCCTGTTATGGAAAGTATTAGAAAAATGATAGTAGCAACACCAACAATTGGTCTTCCGATTGACATATCCAAAAGAAGCCAACGGTGCAGTTTGAACATGGTCATGAAAAATCCATCAAGCACATTTGGCTCCGATTTCGTATAAGTTCCATTATATTGATCAACAAAAAAGGTCGTTCCGCGCCTGTCCTCTTTGTTTGTTTTTACCGAAAACTCGTAGGGCTTTGTTCTTTCTGGGCTTATGCTCACGCGCGTCACTTCACCTTCAGCGGCAAGCTTTGTTGTTAGTGTTTCTATTGGAAAAACAGTTTCTTTTGGAGAAACGGTCATTTCCTCAGACAAAAGACTTTTTATTTCTTCTTCAAAAGTTAGCACCGTTCCTGTTAAACAAATAATCAGCAGAATGATGCCGCTGCCAATTCCCAGCCAAAGATGGACGTCGTTTATAAACTTTCGGACAGTATATTTTTTTGATTTCATAAAAAGGAAATTTTTAAAACAATATAAAAGGCACAACCTAAGTCATGCCTTTATAAACTAACACTCAAACAACTAAAAATTATAGCGCAGCACACCTGCAAAGTTTCGTGGATCGGTTTGATTGATATAACTGGTTCTATAGGCGTTGTAACCTATTTTATCGAAAACATTGTTCAGCAAAAATTGAAGACTCCAGTTTTTATTGAATTTGTATTCCGCCTGAAAATTTACCAAGGTGTAGGCTTCTACATCAAAGGGTTTTTGGTTTGGCACAATTCCTTGGTGGGTAACAGGCCCAGACGACCAATCATTGATAGGACGTTCTCCGGTATAATAAGCACCAGCGCCAACCGAAAGCCCTTCCAAAATGTTATTTCTGAAAGAATAATTGGCATAGGCATTAAAGGTATGTTTTGGAGTATTTAGCGGTGCAGAACCATAAACGTAGGAGGTATGCTCTTTATATTGCGCATCAATATATGCGTACCCGCCAATCAGCTCCAGATTTTCAAGTGGCCGTCCGGTAAGCTCTACTTCGATACCTTGGCGTTGATCGTTTCCGCCTTTTGCGTAGTATAAAATGTTTGTCCAAGTTTCGTCATAAACAGGAAGGTTTATGTTTTTGTTGTTGATTTTATAAAGCGTCAAGTTAAATCGCAGTCGGTCGTTGAGCCAAGTTGTTTTGAAACCTGTTTCTAATTGGTCGTAGCGCTCATTCCCCAATTCTTCTCCATTTTGACCCAAACGTGAAGCTGTTCGTGGATAGGAACTGTTGGTGTATGAAACAAAAACGTTTACATTTTTTATTGGCGAAATTATAATTCCTCCCAGCGGATTAAAAGCATCGCTACGTGTGTTTTCAACTTCTGAAAGCGTTTCGGTTGAACTGTAACGAGCGCCTAAAAATGTTTTCAGCCAACTGTTCCAAGAAATCACGTCTTGGGCAACAAAACCTAATGAATTTGTTTTTCCGCCGTTCACATTTGCTTCTCCCAGGGTAACATTGGGCAATCTGTGTTCTATGTTTTGAAAAACATTAATAGTGTCAACCACGCCGGCAGATTGGCTGGTAGTGCTAAACCGTGAGGCCCGATAATCAAACCCAACTTGGAAAGTGTGTTTTATAGAACCTGTGTAAACATCATCCCCAATCAAGTCAAATTGGAGCACACTGTTGTCGTCATCACGGGTAGAGGTGGAGTAGCTGCGTTGGCGAATATTGTAAATAGGCATTTCATTTTCCTCAATAGTTTTTCCCAAACCGGCACCTTTATCATCCAAGCTTAGTGACGAACTATAGAAAGCTCCTTTTAATGTAAGTTTCTCGCTTAATTCACGATCCATTCTGATGGCATAGGTAGTATTTTCGGTGATGGAACGATCGTTTTCAAAACCTAAAAATTGTGAATGCGGAAGATCATAAATTGCATTCATATCATTTTCAGCCAAGTTTACAGTGCCCAGATCTGGGGTACGGCTGTCGTAATAATGATCCAATTCTAAAGTTACCGTTGTCTTTTCATTAATCTTCCATTCAAAGGAAGGATTGAAATAAAAACTTTCCTTTTCCACCAAATCCCTAAAACTATCGGCTCTTTCCAAAGCACCATTCAAACGGAACGCAATATTTTTTTCTTTGTTAAGTGGCCCATAAACATCGAATGTAGGCCGTATTTGCCCAAAACTTCCTCCGCGCAGACTCACGCTTCCTCCGGTAGTATATTTTGGAGTTTTGGTAACAATATTTATGATTCCCCCCGGACTTCCCAAATCGGTTGCTACGCCTTGTGTAATGGAGGCGGTTCCTTTTAGGACTTGGATGTTATCTACACCTTGCATATCTGTCAGAACACCGACACCGCGAAAATCTGAATGAATCCGTACTCCGTTTTTCAAAATAGGAATTCCCCTAAATCCACGGGAGGACATACTCTCACGTTTGTTGCCATAGGTTGCGAAAGTGTAAACGCCCGGTACGTTTTTGGTGGCTTCGGAAATAGTCAGCGCTCCTTGATCCTCAATCAATTTTTCTGAAAGCACTGAGATACTCTGGATCTGTTCATAAGGTTTTAGCGGCAGTCGGGTGATGGATTCAATTTTGTCGGGATGGTCGTTTCGGTTACCGAAAACCTCCACTTGGTCGAGTTCGTTGTCGTGGGCGAGTTGAAAACGTACTCCATTTAAAACAGGCTCTTTAGGATTTATGGTAATGGTAGAAGCTTTGTAGCCCACGGCGCTCGCCGAAAGTTGCCAAAGTCCGTAAGGTATATTCTTGATGGTAAACTTTCCGTCGGCATCGGCTGCATTTCCTTTTTTCAGTTCGGGAAGATAAACGCTTGCAAAGGGAATTGGATTATTGTCAACATCTGTTACCGTGCCGTTGATTTCTGTTATTTCTTGTGAAAATATAAATTGTGCGCCCAAGAGTAAAAATAGGGTGGTGATGAATTTCATTGTATATTATTTTTATTTAGATTGGTTTTAAATTGGATGCAAATCTAAATCGGAAGTTTTTAATTTCAAAGTTTATTTAGAATTGTTTTAAATAAATATTTCTAATATTCTGAAAGCAAAATAAATAGAATCGTAACTTTTTGAATAAATCATATAAGGGCGACAATTTTATTACTGAAATGCTCGGGATATTGTATAAGACTGGTTATTTTTGACGTTGATAGATAGGTTGGCAACTCTTCCCTGCATATGACAGAAATCCTCGAAAAATACATTCCCCAAGCTTCGGTAGTTTCTGCCTTTGAGTTAATAAAAACCCACAACGTCCATTTAAAAATAGTCAACGAACGCGTTACCCGCCACGGCGATTACCGAAAAATGGCGAACGGACAGCACCAAATTACCGTAAATGCTTCGCTGAACAAGTATCGATTTTTAATTACCCTTGTCCACGAAATTGCACATTTGGAAGCCTTCACAAAATATGGCAGGCTTATAAAACCGCACGGAGTGGAGTGGAAACGGACCTTTCAACTTTTGATGTTGCCTTTTTTGCGGCCCGAGGTTTTTCCAAATCAATTGTTGCCCTTATTGGCGCGCCATTTCAAAAATCCAAAAGCCTCGAGCGATACCGATGCGGCGTTGGCTTTGGCATTAAAGCAGTTCGACCCAGAGAACGATAAAAACTATATCTTTGAAATTCCCTTTGGAGGACATTTTAGATTGTACAATGGTAAAATTTTCAAACGCGGTAAGCAGCGTGTAAAACGTTTTGAATGTTTGGAAGTTGCCACGGGAAGAATGTATCTTTTCAATCCAAATGCAGAAGTGGAATTTTTAAAATAGTTTAAATGAACAAAGATTATTACGCAGTGATTATGGCAGGCGGAATCGGTTCACGATTTTGGCCCGTGAGCACCCAAGAATTCCCCAAACAGTTTCACGATATGTTGGGAACGGGAGAAACTTTGCTGCAAAAAACGTTTTCAAGGCTAAATAAAATTATCCCTTCGGAAAATATCTACATTCTTACAAATGAAATGTATCTGGAAATTACGCTGAAACAATTGCCGGAAATTTCAGAAGAACAAGTGGTTTTGGAGCCAGCCATGCGCAACACCGCACCGTGCATATTACTATCTGCTTTAAAAATAAAAAAGAAAAATCCGAACGCGTTGATGCTCGTAGCTCCCAGCGATCATTGGATTGAAGATGAAAACGCCTTTGCAAATGACGTTCAGGCCTGTTTTGATGCAGCTCAACAGGAAAATATTTTGCTCACTTTGGGTATTGAGCCAACGTTTCCGAATACAGGTTACGGTTACATTGAAAGCGATAAAAACGATGTCTCGGAAATTAAAAAAGTGAAACAATTCCGCGAAAAACCTAATTATGAAACGGCGAAACAATTTCTAGCCGATGGAAATTTTCTTTGGAATGCGGGTATTTTTATATGGAGCGCAAAAAGTATTGTTGCTGCCTTTGAAAATTATTTGGCAGAAATGAAAATCCTTTTCTCGAAAGGAGTGACTGTTTTGAATACTTCCGAAGAAAAAAAATTCATTGAAGAAAATTATTCCGAAGCAGAGAATATCTCGATTGATTATGGCATTTTAGAAAAAGCGGACAATGTTTTTGTAAAGAGAGCAACCTTCGATTGGAACGATCTGGGAACGTGGGGCGCACTTTACGATAAACTGGAAAAGAACGAGAACCAAAACGCAGTCGTAAATGCTGAAACATTTCTGAATAATTCAGCAAATAATATGATTTTTACCGACAAAAAGAAACTTGTTGTTTTAGACGGAATTGAAGAGTATATTGTGGTGGACAAAGAAGAGGTTCTTTTAGTGTTTCCGAAGAAGAAGGAACAACAAATTAAGGAACTTTTGAACGAGGTGTCGCGTAAATTCGGTAAAAAATATTTGTAAATGAGTACAACGGAAAACAATAACGATATAAAAATTACTCCCAACGATGACGAGTTTGAGAATGTAAAACTCAATACATGGCAGAGTATAAAAAAATTCCTGACTGAGCTTTTTGATATTCGTTCAGAATCTGATCGCGATGCTACTATTGAAGCGGTAAAGAAAGACATATCCTTTAAAGGGCATACAGCTTGGATTCTTATATTTTCAATTTTCGTTGCTTCTATCGGTCTTAATGTAAGTAGTACTGCTGTGGTTATAGGTGCTATGCTTATTTCGCCATTGATGGGGCCAATTGTTGGTATTGGTCTTTCGGTAGCAATAAATGATGTAGATACGTTAAAACGTTCGCTTATAAACCTAGGCGTAATGGTTTTTTTAAGTGTGCTTACCGCTTTTTTATATTTTAAACTTTCACCGCTTACCGAAGAAACTCCAGAACTTATTGCGAGAACATACCCTACAATTCTTGACGTGCTGATAGCTATTTTTGGTGGCTTGGGACTAATAGTTGCTAAAACCAAAAGCGGAACGATAGCCAGTGTAATATTTGGTGTCGCTATTGCCACAGCGCTTATGCCGCCATTGTGTACTGTAGGTTATGGATTGGCAATAGGGAATGCATCTTATGCAGGGGGTGCGCTTTATCTGTTCTCTATAAATGCCGTATTTATAGCGCTTGCTACATTTATAGTTTCAAAAATATTACAGTTTCCATTGGTGCGCTACGCAAACAGCAAACGTAGAAAAAGAACCGCGCAAATTGCCACTATAATAGCCATCGCCGTTATGGTGCCAAGTGTTTGGTTGTTCATCAAATTATTGGACCAGCAGGTTTTTGAAAATAAAACCAAGGAGTTTGTAAAGAATGTTATTAATTATGAGGGAGCTGAGGTTGTTAAATTCACACAGGATTATAAGTCGAAAAACATTGATGTTTACTTAATAGGGCGTCCCGTTCCACAGAATAAGATAAATGACTGGTTAACGCAACTTGAAGAGACGGAAAATTTAGAAGGCAGCCGTTTGCGTATTTATCAAGGGGCCGACCAAAGTGGCGAAATGGCGGCAAAGCTATCTGGCGAAATTAAAGCGGGTATCCTGGAAGATTTATATGTTAAAAACGAACAGATAATTCAGGATAAAGACGAACAAATTCGTTTTCTAGAGAATGAAGTAGCGCTTTTGAAAATCCAAAATGTACCTTTTCAACAGCTTAGCGAAGAAATAAAAATCAATTATGATAATATTGAAACTTTCAGCTATTCAAACAAAATAACTACAGATTTCAAAAAAACGGATACACTTCCTGTGGTTAACATTCGCTGGAAAAGAAATGTGTCAACCAATGACCGAAAAGCAGATTTGAAAAAAATAGAGGCTTGGCTAAAGTTTAAAATGAAATTGGATACACTTCAGGTTTCTGAATATCCTTAAGGATTACCCTTCTTTCAGCTGAACATCACGTATTTTTTTGAAAAGATCTGAGGAATACACAAAGTTGGTTACATCTTTATTATCAGTTTTGAAGATTTCCTGATTGGTGCCCTGCCAAACAAGTTTTCCATGTTTCAGCAAAACCACTTTTTCGCCTATTTCCATTACTGAGTTCATATCGTGCGTTACAACAACAGTAGTAATATCGTACTCGTGGGTTATCTCCTGAATTAGTGTGTCTATTAACGTCGCGGTCTTTGGATCGAGTCCTGAGTTAGGTTCGTCACAGAAAAGAAACTTCGGTTTATTTACAATAGCCCGCGCAATTGAAACCCTTTTTTGCATCCCTCCAGAGATTTCTGCAGGGAATTTTTTATTTACATTTTCAAGGTTTACACGTTTCAGTACTTCATTTACCCTTTCAAGCATATCGGCTTTTTTTTGCTTGGTGAACATTCGAAGCGGAAACATTACATTTTCTTCAATATTCATGGAATCAAATAGAGCACCACCTTGAAAAAGCATCCCGATTTCTTCACGAAGCTTGCGCTGTTCTTCATCGTCCATATCTTGGATGGCTTTGTCTTCGTAGTATATTCTTCCTTGTTCAGGTCTAAAAAGACCCAAAAGGCACTTCAGTAAAACGGTTTTTCCACTACCGCTTTGTCCGATAATAAGGTTTGTCTTACCCTTGTCAAACTCTGTGGTTATTCCTTTTAGGATTTCCTCGTCACCAAAACTCTTATGTACATCTTCTACTTTTATCATGCGCTTAAAAGGAGTTGGGTTATAATATAGTTTGCGGCAATTATCAATACACTGGTCCACACAAAGGAGTTGGTACTTGCCTTGCCCACTTCCAGTGCGCCTCCTTTCATATAATACCCTTGCCATGATGGTACGGTTGCCAGTATAAACGAAAAGACAAAGGTTTTGAAAAAGGCATAAAATAAGTGGTAGGGTATAAAATCTTCCTGCAGCCCCGCGATAAAATCTGATGAACTCGCAAAACCTCCATAGACCCCGGCTACCCATCCGCCCATTATGCCAAGAAACATTGAAAATACAATAACAAAAGGATAGAACATTAAAGCCACGATTTTTGGAAATACCAAATAATTAAGTGAATTGATACCCATAACCTCTAAAGCGTCAATTTGCTCCGTAACCCTCATCGAGCCAATACTTGAGGTGATAAAGGAACCCACTTTTCCGGCCATAATTATGGAAATGAAGGTAGGTGCAAATTCCAAAACTACCGATTGGCGCGTTGCAAAACCAATAAGGCTTTTCGGTATCAAGGGATTGTCCATGTTTAATGCCGTTTGTATTGCAACAACACCGCCCACGAAGAAAGATATAAAAGCAACAATACCCAACGAGCTTATAATAAGATCGTTTATTTCCTTAAAAATAAGATGCCGTAAAACAGATGTTTTGGTAAAACTGCCAAACACCCTTTTGAGCATTAAAAAATAGGAACCAATATCTTGTAAATACTTCATATATAAGATAGCTATGGCTAAAATACTAAAATTAGGGCACTGTAGATTGAAAAAGCTTTTTTTAGCTTTTATTTATCAAAAAGAGCCATCATTTTATGATAAATCTGGTTGCTTTCATAAATTCCGTTGAATAGGATAGCGCCAGGACCTTCGGCAAATACCGGGACCATTGTGGCTGAATGTCCGGGGGTTGAAAAACTAGGTTTTATTTTGTTGTAATTGCTACCGTCAGAAGCAAGTGTGAATCCACCAGTTTCGTGGTCTGCCGTGACTATAATTAGGGTTTCGCCGTTTTGTTTGGCAAAATCTAAAGCAACTCCTAAGGTTTTGTCAAAATCCAAAAGCTCACCAATTAAATAATCTGCATCATTGTCATGACCGCCCCAATCTATTTGGCTTCCTTCAACCATTAAGAAAAAACCTTTTTCGTTTTTGGAAAGTTTTTCCAAAGCAAGTTTGGTTGCATTTGGAAGAAAATCGCCGCGGCCTTCGCTCATTTTGGGCATTCCGTTTTCTGCAAGCAAAATGAGTTCTTTTTCTTCAACCGGGGTTTGAGGAAGTTGATCAGTTATCACTTTATATCCTTTGGCTCTCATTTCGGCCAATAGATCCTTTCCATCTTTTCTTTGATTGAAGAATTTCAATCCGCCACCAGCAAAAAATGTTACACCGGAATTTAGAGCAAATTCGGTTATCTCCTCATACATTCTTCTGCTTTTTACGTGTGCGTAAAAACTTGCCGGCGTGGCATGCTGAATGGAAGATGTTGCAACAATGCCTGTAGATAGACCGCGTTTTGATAATTGTTCAACAATAGTCGGTACTGCTATGGTGTCCTTGTCAACACCAATTGCACCGTTATACGTTTTTACACCTGCCGAAAAAACTGTGGCTCCAGCGGCTGAATCTGTAACCAAATCGCTGCCAGATGAAGTTTTGCTAAGTCCAATTGTGCTAAAACGTTCGAAGTTAGGTTTGCCATCCTTATAATAAATAGCTGCCGAAACTTCGCTTAGGCCCATTCCATCACCTATCAAAAGAATGATATTTTTTGGCTTTATTATTTCAGGAGAGATTGTTGATATCGTATTGTCCTTTACTTGAACAGAAACACAGGAAGTAAAAAGGGTTGTTAAGACTAAAAAAGTGCTGAGGAAGAAACGTTTTACTTGCATTGGGGATTTTATTTGCAAAAGTAGGGATTATAAAATGTTCGGATGTTAAAGAAAGGTTGCGAAATGTAGAATTAACGTATTCCCAATTTTTCGCGAATTTTTTGCCAACGCAGGTTTCTGACAAATTTTCCTTCTTCCTCTGAAATTAGATATTCCATGTCAGATTTCTTGGCTTTGAAATATCCTCTCATTGAATCCATAAAAAATGTAAAACTATTTTTTTTGGAAGCAAGCTTTGCCGAGGCAATCAGGGTAAGCCAAAACCCATAGCGCATTTTATAAAAAGCCTCACCCTGTTTGTATTTTGAAGACTTTGAATAAACTTTGCCGGTGGGTTTTAAATGTTTTACCTGTAGCGTGGTATCGGTCTTTACTTTCCAGCCATGGTATTCGGCTAGAAGCTCGTCTACAGTGTCCCAACCAATAGATTTTTTGAGACCACCTATTTCTTCAAAACACCTTTTACGGTATAACTTTATAGGGCCGCGTACTTTTGTTTTTTCTGAAATGGCTTCAAACTCCCAACCGTTTTCTTTTTCTATGTAAAGGTTACCGCCGGCGATGCCGATTTTTTCATCGGAAGAAAAGAGTGCTAAAACATTTTCAAAATAATTTGGAGGCAATACGATATCTGCATCAAATTTTCCTATAAAATCAAAATCAGTATCTAAAGTTTCAAAACCTTTGTAAAATGCATTTATTACTTTACTTCCGGGTTCATGGAATTTTTCAGAATTAAGGGAAACGCTCTCAATAAAAAGATGCTTTTCTGAAAATTCATCAATAGTTTTTTGCGTGCCATCTGTTGAAGCATCGTTTACAACAATCACCTTTTTCGGAATAATACTCTGTCCTACAATTGATTGAAGCATTCCTTGGATATATGCTTCTTCATTGTGGGCGGGTATGATGATGTATATCTTCATTTTGTAAAAATATTATATATTTAGTGATATTATGTAATATTAAAATTTCCCTTATGCACAGATTATTATTTTTTATAGCAGGGTTATTCATTAATCCAACTTTTGCACAGATTTATGATGTAACTATTTACGAAAAAATAGGTTTTGAAATTGGAGGTTTTGGTGATGGTTTAGATAATGAAGATTGGTTTGGTTATGCTGTTGAAGGAATTGGCGATTTAAATGGTGATGGAATTAATGATGTAGCGGCGTCTGCCATAAAAGATGATGATGGTGGATTTAATCATGGAGCAGTGTATATTCTTTTTTTAAACGCTGAAGGTTCAGTAGCGAGTTTTCAAAAAATTAGTGATACCGAAGGTGGTTTTGGTGGACAGCTGGATGAATGGGATATATTCGGTACCTCAATATCATATTTAGGTGATTTGAATAACGATGGCTTAATTGAAATTGGGGTTGGTGCGGAATATGACGGAGATGGAGGCTATTGGCATGGAGCCGCTTGGATTTTAACTTTGAATACAGATGGAACGGTAAATTCATATGCTAAAATTAGCGATACTGAAGGAGGGTTTGACGCACCGCTGGACGATGAAGATGTATTTGGGACAGATATTGAATCTATTGGAGATTTAGATGGTGACGGATTTAAGGATATTGCAGTTTCAGCTAGAAGAGATCCAGACGGAGGTTCAGATAGAGGCGCAGTTTATATTTTATTTTTAAATGGTGATTTTTCGGTAAAAAACTATCAAAAAATAAGTGATACACAAGGTGGATTAAACGGTATTTTAGAAGAAGGTGATTATTTTGGAGGTTCCATTGCAAATATTGGGGATATTAACGGCGATGGCATAATTGATTTGGCTGTGGGAGCATATAGAGATGATGATGGGGGGTTAAATAGGGGCGCTATATACATTTTGTTTATGAACACAGATGGCACGGTGGATAGCTTGCAAAAAATCAGTGATATTTCAGGAAATTTTGATGCTGAATTTAATGATGAAATGTTTTTTGGGAAATCAATTGACTTGATGGGAGATCTAAATGGCGATGAAATGATTGAGATAGTAGTTGGAGCCAGAGGGTATCAAAATGATGGGGCATTTAATTTCGGGGCTTTTTATATTCTCAATTTAAATAATGATGGTACTGTAAATAGCTACGTTAAATACACAGAAGGTTTACAACATTTTGATGGAGATATTGATGAAGAGGATTCATTTGGTTTCAGTGTAAGTAATATTGGGAAATTAACTGAAAAAAATTGTATTGCAGTTGGAGCTTTTTCTGATGATGAAGGAGGTTTTGAAAAAGGAAGCGTATGGATTTTACAACTGGGTGAAATTTTATCCATTGAAGAGATTGTGCCCGAGTCTAATGCTATTTTTCTTTACCCCAATCCATCAAGAAATTCTTTTAGCCTTAATGAAATCGAAGGTGTCTCCAATATCAAAATTTTTGACATTAATGGACGAGAGATAGTAAGTTATGATAATGTAAATACAAATCTATTTGATGTTTCTTATTTACCGGTCGGCGAATATATAGTAAGAATTGCTATTGAAGATAAAAACTCAAGAAGTTTTAAATTGGTAAAACAATAACTATAACTTTTCTGCATAAACCAAATAATATCTTGGCGTAATTCTACGAAGTATAGGGCGTATGCCAATTTTTTTTATGGGATTGGTGAATTTTTCACGCTTTACAATTCGCCAGCCCGCTTTTTCCAAAAGCCAGTCAAACTGCCAATCCTCAAACTCATGATAGTGGCGGTCCCACTCATCTGTTTTACTTTTGTAAGCCGAAGCAAACCAAAGTTTTAAAGGTACGGATGCTACCAGCTTTTTGGCTTGGATATCTTTTAAAACGTTAAAGGGTGATACCAAATGTTCAAAGATTTCAAAAGCTGTAACTACATCAAACTCTTCCGTTTTTACAACCCTTGTTTCCAGATCGAGATCTTCGCCTTTGGTGTTTGTAACGTCAAAACCTTCTTGTGTGAGAATTTCTGAGAAAGGGTTGGGAACGCCTAAATCGAGTATTTTTTCTTCTTTTGAAATAACATTCTTTAAAAAGCGAAGCGTGTGTTTGTATCTTTTCGTTGGAAACTTACCTTCGTACATTACACTTTATAAACTATCGCATTAATATTCATTCCCGCGCCAACACTTGCAAAAATAACCACATCTCCTTTTTGGATGGAGTGTCCTTCCAGCTCGCCATTTAATACCAGGTCATAAAGCGTTGGTACGGTCGCCACACTACTGTTGCCCAGTTTATTGATACTCATGGGCATTATTTTTTCAGGAGCGGTTTTGTCGTAAAGTTTATAAAAACGGTTTACAATGGCCTCGTCCATTTTTTCATTGGCTTGGTGGATGAAGATTTTTTTCACTTCATCAATGCCAACACCGCTTTTGTCCAAGCAGGTTTTCATGGCGTCGGGAACATTGTTCAGTGCAAATTCATAGATTTTTCTACCGTACATTTTAATATAGCGGCGGTTGTCTTTTTTCTCTAAATTGTTGCTTTCGCCAAAAAAGATAAAATGTGCTTCCTCAAAAGCATAAGTGGCACTGAAATGCGACAGAATTCCACCGGATTCCTCACTAATTTCAACTATTGCGGCACCAGCACCGTCACTATAAATCATAGAATCACGATCGTGTGGATCCACAACGCGTGAAAGAGCTTCCGCACCAATAACCAAACATCTTTTTGCGATGCCAGCTTTTATAAAAGCATAAGCCTGTATCATGCCCTCTACCCAACCGGGACAGCCAAAAAGTACATCGTACCCCACACAAGTAGGATTTTGAATCTTAAGGTTGTGTTTCACACGGGTAGCAATACTCGGCACCGTATCACTCTGTACTGCACCGTGTTTTACATCACCATAATTATGGGCCACAATAATATAATCCAGCGTTTCCTTATCTATGCCTGCGTTTTTTATAGCGTTTTCCGCCGCAAACGAGGCAATATCTGAAGTTGATAAATTCTTGGGAATATAGCGTCTTTCGTGTATGCCCGTAATAGCCTTAAATTTTTCAATAATTACGGTATTTTCATTGCCAAAGCGGGTGCCATCCTCATTATAAAAATGATGGTCACCAAAATGTTCGTTCTTGGCAACCTCACTCGGAATATAACTGCCTATGCCTGTAATCTTGACATTCATAAATTAGAAAGTTTCGTTAAAAATACGGAAAAATCAGTTATTAGTATTTAGTCGCAGTTTTCAGTAAATCCCTTCAGAATTAAACCGAATACTGCAAACTTTTTTAGACTTCCATATAAGCTTCTATCGGGTTGCAGGTGCATATCAAATTTCTATCACCGTATGCCTCATCTACTCTACGTATGGATGGCCAAAACTTATTGTCTGAAACATACTCCAATGGAAATGCTGCTTCCTGTCTGCTATATGGAAAATCCCAAACATCGGCAGTGAGCATCTCTAAAGTATGTGGTGAATTTTTCAGCACGTTGTTTGGCTCGTCTTTCTCAGCATCTTCAATTTCTTTTCTAATAGAAATCATTGCTTCACAAAATTGATCCAGGGCCATTTTGCTTTCGCTTTCAGTAGGCTCAATCATTAACGTTCCTGCAATTGGGAAAGAAACCGTTGGAGCGTGGAAACCGTAATCCATCAATCGTTTGGCGATATCTGTAACTTCTATTCCTTTTGCTTTGAACGGACGGCAATCCACTATCATTTCGTGGGCAGCACGGCCGCGCTCGCCGGCGTAAAGCACTTCATAATGGCCGTTCAGCCTTTCTTTGATATAGTTTGCGTTCAAAATTGCATATTGCGTAGCTTTCTTTAAGCCATTTACGCCAAGCATGCAGATATATGCATAACTAATTAAACAAACCAAAGAGCTGCCATAGGGCGCAGCGGAAATTGCAGTAATAGCATTTTCTCCCCCAGTTTTAATAACAGGATTTGATGGTAAAAAAGGAACCAGCTGCTCTGCAACACAAATGGGGCCAACGCCTGGTCCCCCACCACCGTGCGGAATAGCAAAGGTTTTGTGAAGGTTCAAGTGGCAAACATCTGCTCCGATGGCGCCGGGATTGGTCAAACCAACCTGTGCATTCATATTGGCACCGTCCATATATACCTGTCCGCCGTTTTCGTGTATGATACTTGTTATTTCTCGAATTGCAGATTCATAAACTCCATGTGTTGATGGGTAAGTAACCATCAAACAAGAAAGATTGTCTTTATGCTGTATCGCTTTTTCGCGAAGGTCATCTACATCAATATTTCCTTCTTCCGTAGATTTTGTTACAACTACCTGCATTCCAGCCATAACTGCACTTGCGGGGTTTGTTCCGTGTGCGGAAGATGGAATCAAACATATGTTTCTGTGGCTTTCACCACGCGATTCGTGATAAGCGCGAATAACCATCAAGCCGGCATATTCACCTTGCGCGCCACTATTGGGCTGTAAGGATGTCCCGGCAAAACCTGTGATTTCAGTAAGTTGCTTTTCTAATTTTTTCAGAATAATTTGGTAACCTTCAGCTTGTTCCACGGGAACAAAGGGGTGCATATTGCCCCACATTGGGTCACTCAACGGAAGCATTTCAGCCGCGGCGTTCAATTTCATTGTGCAAGAGCCCAAGGAAATCATGGAATGGTTCAAGGAAAGATCCTTGCGCTCCAGTTTTTTGATGTAGCGCATCAAATCGGTTTCGCTGTGGTATTTGTTGAAAACTTCCTGCTGCAAAAATGCTGTTTTACGAGCTACTTCTTTTGGTATTTTATTGCCAGTTTCCAATTCGGTAATTTTTTGGAAATCTTTTTTGATGGCTTCAGAAAAGATTGAAACTATCTTATTTAAATCTTTTGGAGTTGTAGTTTCATTGATTGAGATTGAAACCGTTTCATCATCGGGATAATAGAAATTCACTTCCTTCGCTTCCGCTAAAAATTTAATTTTGGTAGCATCGGTCTTGATGGCGATGGTGTCAAAATAAGTTTCGTTTATTTGTTCAAAACCTAATTTTTCCAAAGCATTAGCAAGTGTTGCAGCCCCGTTATGTACTTTTCTTGCAATGTATTTCAAACCTTCCGGTCCGTGATAAACCGCATACATTCCAGCCATAACGGCCAAAAGAACTTGGGCGGTACAAATGTTTGAAGTTGCCTTGTCACGCTTTATGTGCTGTTCTCTTGTTTGAAGTGCCATTCGTAAGGCGCGATTGCCGTCGGTATCTTTTGTAACACCAATTATACGGCCCGGAATACTTCTTTTATATTCATCTTTTGTGGCAAAAAAAGCTGCGTGTGGGCCACCATAACCTAAAGGAATCCCGAATCGCTGGGTGGTTCCAACAACTACGTCAACACCGAAATGACCTGGAGATTCCAGCATCACCAAGCTTAAAATATCTGCAGCTACGGCAACTTTTATTTGGTTGTCATTCGCCTTTTGGATGAATTCTTTATAATTGTGAACCTTCCCAGTTCTGCTAGGATATTGAAGGATTACTCCAAAAAACTCTTCCGAAAAATCGAAATCTTCGTGATTGCCCACGACCAAGTCAATTCCCAAAGGCTCCGAACGGGTTTGTAGCAATGAAAGGGTTTGCGGCAATATCTCTTCAGAAACAAAAAACTTTGAGGCATTATTTTTTTTCTTTTCCTTTTCACGAACGTTGTACAAAAGCGCCATTGCTTCTGCAGCCGCCGTTGATTCGTCCAAAAGGGAGGCGTTAGCGAGTTCCATTCCTGTTAAATCACTAACCACGGTTTGGAAGTTTAGCAAGGCTTCCAGTCTTCCTTGGGCAATTTCGGCTTGGTAAGGCGTATAAGCTGTATACCATCCCGGATTTTCCAAGATATTTCGTTGAATTACCGGAGGGGTGATGGATTGGTGATAACCCAACCCTATGTATGTTTTAAATAGTTTGTTTTTTGTGGAAAGTTCGGTAATATGCTCAAGATATTCCTGCTCGCTCATTGCCGTGTCCAGATCGAGTGCTTTTTTCAGCAGAATATCGTCTGGAACGGTTTCATAAATAAGTTGATCAATAGAGCTTACACCAATGGTTTTAAGCATTTCGGGAAGATCGTTTTCCCGGGGACCGATATGCCTTAAAGCAAAAGAATCTGTGTTCATTAATTTGCGTTTGAAATTTAGGTGGCAAAATTACAATATTAAACGTGAAATAGCTCCCTTTTAAGAAGTTGAAAACTTAATTTTTTCAACTAAATAACAAGGTTATAAACACTTTGGTTACTTTTGGGAGTATGAAGGTTTTCTCCCCTGTTTTTGCATTTTATATAAACAGCAGCATTCACGTTGCTTTGGCAGTTGTGGCACTCCTGGCAATTACCGTTTTGGAGTATGGCCTAACCATTTCCTGGGAATTGTGGAGCTTTGTTTTCTTAGGCGCTTTAACGGGTTATAATTTTGTGAAATATGCTAAAGTTGCCGGTCTGCACCACCGTAGTTTAACCAATTCCTTAAAAACCATCCAGGTTTTATCTGCGGTTTGTTTTGTGGCGCTTGCCGCTATTGCTTTTCGGTTGCCCATAGATGTGTTGTTGATTGCTGCCGCCTTTGGGCTAACCACCTTTTTTTATGCGGTTCCTTTTATACGAAGTAAAAATCTTCGAAATTTTTCAGGAATTAAGATTTTTGTGGTGGCATTTGTATGGGCGGGAGTAACCGTGATTTTGCCTTTTGCAGCTTCTGAAGTGAAAATAGATTTGGATGTACTGCTTACATTTTTTCAGCGCATTTTAATTGTGGTGGCGCTTATTCTCCCTTTTGAAATACGTGATATACCTTATGATGGCTTAAACCTCAAAACCCTTCCACAGCAAGTGGGGGTGAGAAATGCGAAGTTATTGGGGCTGAGTGTACTTTTACTGTGCTTGGGATGTGAATTTTTTAAAAAAGACTTTAAAGTGGCCTACATTATAAGCCTTTTAATTTTCTGTGTGGTTTTAGGGTGGCTTTTAGTTATTTCAAAACCAGTGCAGAACCGATATTTTTCTTCTTTTTGGGTGGAGGGGCTGCCAATTTTATGGTTGCTAGTTTTTAAACTTTTTGAACAGTTTTAGGAGTTGTGCCCGTTTTTTATTTCGTCTTGAAGCTTCTTTTTTATTTGTTCCTTTACTTCTGGGCAAAGGGTTTTGATGTCTGCAGACTGCATAGTCTCGGTAAGCTTGGTATTGCGTTTGGCGTATCCGCGACACAATTTGCACATTAGCAAATGTATCTTCAACTTTAGTTTATCAAATAGACCAGCTTCTTTGTACTGGGTTTTGTCGCAAACGTGTGCGGCATCGTCACATTTTAAAAAAAACTTCATATTTTTTAGTTAAACCAATTTTTTTCCAAGCACTCTGCCAACGACTTACGTGCTCGGTGTATTATTACCCAAAGGTTAGACGGCGTAATATTATATTCTTTACAAATGGCTTCGGTGTCAAAATTTTCAACAGTTTTCATCTTGAAAATACGTGCTTGTTTTTCAGGAAGTTGATCCAAGCATTCCAAAATTGCCAGCCCGAGTTCACGGTTTTCCATTTTGTCCTCAGCCGTTTTGTCAAAAGGGTCGGCAGCATTTTCTTCCAGCCAGTCGCCTTCAGAGTCGTCATCGCGGTATGTAATGTGTACTTCAGCCTTTCCTTTTTTGGAATTTATCTTGCGGTAATAATCGATTATTTTTCGCTTTAAAATAGAGATGAGCCAAGTGCGTTCCGTAGCTTCTCCCTTAAAGTTGTTTTTCGATTTAAGTCCCGCCAAAAAAGTTTCCGAAATCAGATCCTGTGCCACAATATGGTCGTTTACCCTTACAATTGTGTAATTGTAGAGGTAATCAGCATATTTGTCAACCCATTGGTCTGGATTCAGTAGTTCCAAAAGAATAATTTTTGCCTATTTCAAAAATAGGGAAGTTTTACAAACATATACGAAATTACCGGCCATTTAGTTTTATGGGGTTATTGCTGAAATAGTTAAACTTTTATATTTTAAACCTAAGTCCAATAGTTGTCTTATTTTTACAGGAATTAATCTTATATACTTCCCAATGAAAAAATTTACTACAGGAATTTTAATGTTCCTTTTATTCACATTTACTGGCTTTGCCCAGCATGGCAATGCTTTTTATGCCACAATGGATGCTGCCGATGCAATTACTTTTAAAACGCTCTATCCAGACGATATTGCAATTTTAGCAAGCAATGATAAGCAAGCAGCGGTGTTACTTTCTGAAGAAGTGGCACATGCAATCCACGACAATGTACGTACCCACGGTCCTGGTTATATATTCAGGGCTTCCGAAGAAAAAGCGGTTCAAGCCTTAAACCAAGTTGCAAACCGTGGCCCACAGATAGATTATAGCATCACCGAAGATACATTTGTAAACGAATGCTTAGACCTTGTGGATGGGCAGAACATTGAAGATGATATCTTAGAGCTTCAAGCTTACGGAACTCGATACCACACCAAATCACAAGCGGTACAAGCAGTTATGGATCAACAGGCAAAATGGGACGCAATGATTCTGGCCGCTGGAAGAACCGATGTACACACCCGAATCTACAACCACGTAAATACCCAGATGCCTTCCGTAATTTTAACCTTTGATGGCGCGAATACGCCAGATGAATTTGTAATTATTGGTGGACATATAGATTCCACAACCTTTGGCGATAAAAACAATGCGCCGGGCGCAGATGATAATGCCTCGGGAATTGCTTCCCTGAATGAAATGGTACGTGTGCTATTGGAAAAAGATTTTGTTCCTAATAGAAGTATAGAAGTAATGGCTTTTGCCGCCGAGGAAATTGGTCTTGTAGGTTCAGCTGAAATTGCAGAGGATTATGCCAATCAAGGAGTTAATGTTGCTGCATATGTACAGTTTGATATGACGGGCTACAATGGCTCCAATAGCGATATTTATATTACCACAGATTGGTACAACAGCAATTCGTTGAATACATATTTGACCGAATTGATGGATCATTACAACAGCAATAACCCAAACAATAACCATAACTTTACCTATGGCTATACAGAATGTGGTTATGGTTGTTCAGATCATGCCAGTTGGGCAGATAATGGTTTTGACGCCGCTTTCCCATTTGAAGCAGCAATGGGGCAGGACAATCCGAATATTCACAGTCCAGGAGATGTCTATTCTTTCTTTGGAGAAACAACACATTCTGTAAAATTCGCAAAATTGGGATTGGAGTTTTTGATCGAAGCTGCCAAACCCCAAATTCTATCCGTGGATGACTTCTCTGATAATGCTATCCGGGTTTTCGTGAAAGACAAAACATTAAACTATCGTTTGAACAATACAGTTTCAAACGTTAAGGAGGTAACTGTTTATAACGTAGCGGGACAAAGAATAATTTCTGAAGAAATGAACAATGAATCTGGAAGTGTAACCCTTCAGCAATTTGCCAAAGGTTTTTATATTGCGCAGTTCACTTTGGAAAATGGCCATGCATTCACAAAGAAATTTATATTGAATTGATATAGCTGTAGGCAATAAGCTTTTATTGATCTGCAAATTATGTAAGGCTTCAAAAGTTCTGAACTTTTGAAGCCTTAAATATTTATTGAAGCAATCCCGCCCGTTTTAAAAGTGCTTCGGGATCTGGCTTTTGCCCTCGAAATTTTATGTAGAGTTCCATCGGGTCCATCGTTCCTCCCTGTGAAAGCACGAAACCTTTAAATCTATCCGCTACTTTTTTATTGAAAATGCCTTCTTGTTTAAATAGTGCGAATGCATCCGCATCCAAAACCTCAGCCCATTTGTAGCTGTAATAACCTGCTGAATAACCCCCTTGGAATATATGTGAAAACGAAGTGCTCATGCAGTTTTCTTTCACGTCGGGATAAAGTTGGGTGTCGTCAAAAGCGGCAACCTCAAAAGCTTTTACGTCTTTAATTCCTGAAGGATCGCTGCCGTGCCAAGCCATATCAAGCATTCCAAAACTTAACTGTCGCAAAGTTGCCATTCCTTCCAAAAAAGTAGCAGAATCCTTTATTTTTTCAACGTACTCCATTGGGATCACTTCTCCAGTTTTATAATGTGTGGCGAAAAGCTCCAAGGTTTCTTTTTCATAACACCAATTTTCTAAAATCTGGCTGGGCAATTCTACAAAGTCCCAATACACACTTGTTCCTGAAAGACTAGGGTAGTGGGTATTTGCAAGCATTCCGTGTAGGGCGTGACCAAATTCGTGGAAGAGCGTTGTTACTTCATTAAAAGTTAAAAGTGAGGGTTTACTAGCCGTAGGCTTAGTAAAATTGCAAACTATGGAAATATGCGGACGGTCATTTTTGCCGTCTATTATTTGTTGCGGTTTATAAGAAGTCATCCAAGCGCCATTTCGCTTTCCTGCACGTGGATGAAAGTCTGCGTAAAAGATGGCGACCAACTCGTCTTCATCATCCTTTACTTCATAGGTTTTTACGTCTGCGTGATATTTGTCTATGTTTTGCACTTCCTCAAAATGAAGTCCGTAGAGTTTTTCCGCAACGGTAAAAACGCCCTTGATTACATTTTTCAATTCAAAATAAGGCTTCAACTTTTCATCGTCCAGATTGAAGAGTTTCTGTTTCAATTTTTCGGAATAATATGCTCCGTCCCATTTTTCCAAATGATCGATACCGTCAAGTTCTTTCGCGAAAGCGGTCAATTCATCAAATTCCTTTTGCGCTGCAGGTTTTGCCTTTTCAAGCAATTCGTCCAAAAATGATTTTACCTTTTCGGGAGTTTCGGCCATGCGCTCTTCCAGTACGAAGTGTGCGTGGCTTTTATAGCCCAATAAAATTGCTCGTTTATGGCGAAGGTTAGCAATCTGCAATACATTTTGTTGGTTGTCCAATTCGTCATTATGAAAACCTTTTGCACCAAAGGCAATCGCCATTTTTTTGCGAAGCTCGCGGTTGTCTGCATAGGTCAAGAAAGGAACGTAACTTGGGTAATCCAAAGTAAAAACCCAACCTTCTTTTCCTTTTTCCTCGGCGGTTTGGGCGGCGGCTTCAATTACCCCTTCGGGTAGGCCGGAGAGATCTTTTTCATTAGTAATGTGAAGTTCAAACCTATTTGTTTCCGCCAAAACGTTTTCCCCGAAAGTAAGTTTCAACTTAGAAAGATCAGCATCAATTTTACGTAATTGGGTTTTCTTTTCTTCGGAAAGATTGGCACCGTTTCTTGAAAAAGCCTTGTATTTTTTATCGAGCAGCATTTGCTGTTCATCGGAAAGATTTAAAGTATCTTTTTGATTATAAACCGTTTTTATTCTTTCAAACAAGGCCTCGTTCAACAGCATGTCGTTACTGAATTCCGTAAGCATAGGCGAAACTTCCTGTGCTATTTTCTGTATTTCGTCATTCGTTTCGGCACTGTTGAGATTGAAGAAAATGCTTGTTGCGCGGTCTAAAAGATCTCCTGTATTTTCAAGGGCTTCCACTGTATTTTTAAAAGTCGGGTCTTCCGAATTTGAAGTGATTGCATCAATTTCAGCCTTAGTTTCGACAATTAATTTACTGATGGCAGGCAGGAAATGTGCGTTTTCAATTTTAGAAAATGGGGCGGTGTTGTAGGGTTGTAATAGGGGGTTCATAAAAAAGATTATGAGTTTAAAAGTTTATGAGTTTATAAAAAATGTTTCAAGTTTAAAGGTTGAAAGTTTTTATAGATTATTTTTTAACACTGACTACTGACTACTGACTACTGACTACTGACTACTGCGTACTTTTTCTGCCCCTTCCTCAACTTTCTTTTTAAGGCTTTCTTTGTAGGCCACAATCTTATCCAAAACAGCTTTATCTGAAGCGCCGATAATCTGTGCGGCAAGAATCCCCGCATTTTTTGCGCCATTCAATGCAACTGTGGCAACGGGAACACCGCCGGGCATTTGGAGTATGGAAAGCACGCTGTCCCACCCATCAATGGAGTTGCTGGATTTTACGGGCACGCCGATTACAGGAAGTGGCGAAAGCGAAGCAATCATTCCCGGAAGATGCGCCGCGCCTCCCGCGCCTGCAATAATTACCGCAATACCACGGGTATGTGCGTTCTTTCCGTAATCAAAAAGTTTGTCCGGAGTTCGGTGGGCAGAAACGATGTCCACTTCCACTTCTATGTCGAATCCTTTTAAAATATCTACTGCTTCCTGCATTACTGGCAGGTCGCTGGTGCTACCCATTATTATTGCTACTTTCGGCATAAATTCCAAATTTTAAAATTCCAAATCCCAAATCCATTTTTCTGGAATTTGGTACTTGAAATTTGGTGCTTATTTATTTACTAATAACTTCTATCGTTTTCTTAACCTCCTCCGCAATCTTTCGCGCTTTGTTGAGGTCTTTGTTTACTATGGTTACGTGGCCCATTTTTCTAAAGGGGCGGGTTTCTTTTTTGCCGTATATGTGTGGCGTTACGCCTTCCATCGCCAAAATGTTTTCTATGTTTTTATAGACAACTGGGCCGGTGTGGCCTTCGGCGCCTACTAAGTTAACCATAATACCACCAACTTTGCTATCGGTGTTGCCCAAAGGTAAACCTAAAATGGCTCTTATTTGCTGCTCAAACTGGTTGGTGTAGCTGGCTTCTATGCTGTAATGGCCGCTGTTGTGGGGTCTTGGAGCTACTTCGTTTACCAATATTTCATCGTCTTCTGTTTGGAACATTTCTACTGCTAAAAGCCCAACATGCTTAAATGCTTCGGAAACTTTTGCTGCAACGGCTCTTGCTTTGTTGGCAACTGCTTCGTCAATACGGGCGGGGCAGATTACGTATTCCACTTGGTTGGCTTCTGGGTGGAATTCCATTTCTACCACTGGATAGGTGGTTACTTCCCCGGAAGGGTTGCGGGCTACTATTACGGCCAATTCATTTTTAAAAGGAATCAGTTTCTCAGCAATACAAGCGCCTTCCGAAAGTGGAATTACATCTTCTGCGGTGCGGATAATGCTTACGCCCTTCCCGTCATAACCGCCGGTGCAACTTTTCCATACAAAGGGAAAGTGTAGTTCTTTTCTAACTATGGCTTCGTTGAGGTCGTACTTGTCTTTATAAACCTTAAAAGGTGAGGTAGGTATTTGGTGGTCTTTGTAGAACTGTTTCTGCACCCCCTTGTCCTGAATATTTCTGAGTGTTGCAGCGCTGGGATACGTTTTTATGCCTTCGCTTTCCAGCTTTTCCAAGGCCTCTATGTTTACGCCTTCTATTTCAAATGTGAGTACGTCTACTTTTTTTCCGAAGTTATAAACGGTTTCATAATCCATTAAGTCTCCTTGCTGAAAGTGGTCTGCGGCTATGCGGCAGGGGGCTTCGGCACTGGGGTCGAGAACGCTGGTGCGGATGTCCCACTTGCGGGTTTCGTAAAGCATCATTTTGCCCAATTGTCCGCCGCCGAGGATGCCAAGTGTGAAGTTGGTGGAGAAGTAGTTCATGTCTGTTGTGTGTTGTCTGTTATCTGTTATCAGTCGTCTTGTGCTTATTGCCAAACACCTAACACCTAACGCCTAACGCTTAACGCTTAACGCTTAACGCTTAACGCTTTTTGCGAATGCAAAGATAGGTATTTCGAATTTCGTGAAACGACTATTTTTCCCAACTTAAAGTTTCACCCAATGTTAGCTATTATCCCTAATTTTGAAAAACGAATTTGAAAATAGCAAAACGACTACAAAATGCTCCAAAACAATTTCCAACTTATAAAAACCACTTTTGAAGAAACCATCCCAATGCATAAGTTTTTGGGGTTAAAAATTGAACTGCTCGAAAAGAGTTTCGTGCGCATTAGTGTGCCGTTTAGAAAGGAATTGGTGGGCGACTTTAGAAATAACCGCTGGCACGGCGGCGTAATTGCAACCGTTATGGATTCTGTGGGCGGCGTAATTGGCGCGACCCATTTTACCTCGCTGGACGACAAAATTGCCACCATAGATTTGCGGATAGATTATCTGCGAGGCGCCGAACCGGAAGCAATTATGGTTGAAGGGAAAATTATTCGTTTTGGTAATAGAATAATTGTGGCACGGATGAAAGCTTTTCAAAACGACAAATTGATAGCAGAAGGAAAAGGAGTCTATAATTTTATTAGAATGAATACCCATTCCGAAGAAAACGCGGACGACAAAAATTAACTTTTTACAAATAATGACAGCTGCTGCTTTACACGAAATAATTGTTGCTGAAACTGCCGTAGCGGTTTACTTTTCTACACCCCATTGTGGAGTTTGTGAGGCACTACGACCCAAGGTGGAAGCGCTGTTTTCAGAAGAATTTCCTGCGGTAAAATTTCTTCACATTAAAATAGAAAATTCACCAGAAATCTCTGGGGAATTCGGTGTTTTTTCCGCACCTACTTTGTTGGTGTTTTTTGAAGGAAAGGAGTTTTTAAGAAAAGTGAGGTTGATGGGAATTCAAGATCTTCAGGATAAAATTGAGCGGCCCTATAATATGATTTTTTAAAACTTCTCTTGCATAAAATATATTTAGAATAGCTTGGTCAAACTTTTTTATCAATTTACATTTAAACTTCTAAAAAAGGGCCTAAATGAAAAATCAAAAACAGGCATATATTTATGCGGGTATCGCTGTAGTTTTATGGAGTACGGTGGCTACCAGTATGAAGATAGCACTTCAGAGTTATAGCTTTATGCAGTTGCTGTTCTGGTCTTCGGCAACTGCTTTATTGACCTTGGGCGTAATGATGGCGGTGCGAAAGAAGTTTGCCAATTTAACTAAGCTTCCTGCAAAGGCTGTTTTGAAGTCGGCATTTTATGGCGCCATTAATCCGTTTCTGTATTATATCATTTTGTTTAAGGCCTATGAACTTTTGCCTGCCCAAGAAGCCCAAGCGCTTAATTATACTTGGCCCATCATGCTCAGTTTACTGGCGGTGCCTCTGCTCAATCAAAAAATAGGTTTCAAAAATGTAGTCGCCATTGGTATCAGCTTTATAGGGGTGCTGATTATTGCTACGGGGGGGAACTTGATCAATTTGTCTTTTTCCAACGGTCAAGGGGTGGTTTTTGGGCTGGCATCGGCTATAATTTGGGCCCTGTTCTGGATTTTCAACATTAAGGATGAACGTGATGAACTAAGTAAACTGTTCCTCAATTTTCTCTTCGGTTTTATTTATATAGTTATTGCCTTGCTACTCACTTCAGAAATAGTATTCGTCAATCTAAAATCGTGGCTAAGCGCGGTATATGTTGGGTTTTTTGAAATGGGAATCACCTTCGTTATCTGGTCCATCGCCCTTAAAAAATCAATTACGGCAGCTAAGGTGAGTAATCTTGTCTATTTGGTGCCCTTTCTATCTTTGGTGGTAATTTATTTTATTTTGGAAGAACCTATTCGCTTTCCCACAATCATTGGACTCTTTCTTATTGTGGGCGGGCTGACTTTCGATAAGATAAGCTTTAAACAGTTGCGGTTCAGGGGCGGGGATTGATTCTGTATTACTAAAAAAAATCTGCTGCCCGAGCCTTTTGAATTAAAACTCTATAACGTCGCTTTCAGAAGGGTAAGTATTGTTTTGGGTTTCCGCCATTGTGGGTACGAAGGGTGCCAGTGGAGGTTCGTCCATATATCCCGGTGGAAGGGCGCCCAACTTCGTAAATTGTGAAAATTTGTAGGGCAAGCTTTCAAAATAAAGGCCGTCAGCGTATTCAACTATTTGCTTGCCTTCTGGATTGGTGAGCACGTGCATATGCAGATGCGGGGCGAAGGAGTTTCCTGAATTTCCCAAACGGCCCAGCTCTTGGCCTTTGGTTACTGTGTCTCCCGCTTCAACCAAAACGGAATTGGGAACAAGGTGGCAGTAGGTGCCTATGCTGCCGTCTACATGTTCTACATAAACTACATTGCCAGTTACGTTTGAGGCGTCTATGGGGTAGTCTATTTCACCCGGGGTCATATTGTCTGGAATGTTGTTTTCAGTAAAAATCACTTTTCCACCTTCAGCGGCAAGTATAGGAAGATTATAACAGTACCAATCTTCAAGTTGGCTGCCATCGTTTTGGTAGGGCAGGCCATCTACCAATTTTGCATAATCTATGGCGTAGCGCTGGGGATTGTTTCCTATTAAATAGCCTTGCTGTACTGGATCAAAAAGGGGTTCGGGGTATGGAAAAATAGCACGGGTGTGGTAGGAGGTGGGGCCAGCCGCAGCTTCTGCCAACCAAATGCCTTGGGGCACAGGAAAGGCAATGGTAATGGGGTCTAGGTATTCTTCTTCTATTTTTAAGGTGAAGGTGTGTTGCTTTGCAGTGCCTTCGGCATCTTCATACTGAAATAGGTGCACCAACTCTTCCTTTTCCCAGCCCTGTGCAGGGTAGGGCAGCCAGATACTGGCTATATGCAAATCGTCCCTGGTGATGAAATCGGAATAGGACAGTTGTAGATTGCTATTGTTGAAGATTTCTACTTTTTGAAGGGTGGGGACTTTTATATGCATTTCATACACAAACCAAGTGCCGCTGGTGTTTATTACTTTCACTGGCGGGGTGGGTAAGGCTACCAGCAGGTCGTATGGGTCATTTTGGGGTTCGTTTTTGTTGCAGGCGGCGAGGAGGATTATGAAAAGTGCTATTAATATGTTTTGGTTTTTGGGAAACATCTTGGTTGGTATTTTGTAATTGAAAATTTAAAGATAGGGAATTTTTTAAGGGAGGTAAACATCCCCCTAGCCCTCCCTCATCAAACTCGGGACAGGCTCTCCAAAAAGGAGCTGGATTAAGTTTGTTATAATTGTAGAAGTGTGGTTTTGATAACTCCTTTGCCGTCGTTTAATACAACTGCTGCTAGTTGTGTTTCATCCTTTGGTTTGAGATTGAAGGGCGTAGCCAATAGATCTACGCCGCTTTTTACTTTTAATCTGTTGCCCTGTCCGGAGATGATATCCTTGTTGGGCTTAAAAGCACCATTGGGAATATGTTCCGTTAGAATAACATATTTATAAGCAGCCAACTTGTTTACAATGCTTTGTATTTCGGCATTTGATAGATGCTGTAGCACTTGTCGGAGGATGGCGCAATCTGCAGCTGGCAAAGGGGTTGTTGCAATGTCCAGACAATGGAATTCCAAATTAGGAGCCCTAAATAGTTGCTGGTTGCGGACTATTAGGCTGGGCACTATATCTATTGCAATGTACTTTTTGGTATGTGGCACCAAGTTTTTTCCTACGTTAAAATCGCCACAACCTAAATCACATACCGTCAGCGGGGGTGAAAAGGAAGTTAAGAAAGCCGTTACAGCCTCCAGATACGGTTTTACTATGGCAGGCAGATGCGAGCCCTCGCCAGAGTAGAAATCTGCATTATCCCCACCCCAAAGGTTTTGTTCATAAACCTGCTCCATAGCTGCCTTTGTGGGCCACGGGGTTTTTGGTTTTTTGGGATGGTTTTGGTTGCTCTCCATCAATAAATTTATAAATATCCAAATGTACTATTATAATTCTCTCACTTTTCCTAATAACTAATAACTAATGACTCTTGATCTAAATCATACAGCCAATAAAAAAATAAAACCCTATATTTGGTATTCTCCCCGATTAAATAAGAACCCTTTACGGTTTTCCGTAATTGGTGGGTTTTGAATTTTGATACATTTGAATAAATTAATTAAACCTTCGCACATGTGTGGTATAGCAGCAATAGGGATGTCGTATATATACATGTTGTGCAACATTTTGACCCGTCCTGAATAAAGGCTAAATATTTTAATGTCATAAAACTTGTCTAAAACAGCCAACGACAAATTATTACTGAAACACACACATCTTATGATTAGTTGAAACATTCTACCTTTCATTTATTGAAATAATTGATGCAGTTAGTTTTAAAATTTATCATAAATAATTTCAGTTCTTAATTTGCAGAACTAAAAAAACTTTGTATATTTGCACCATACTAATTCTTAATTAATATGGATAATTTAAAACAACGTGTTGAAGATATTGGAGTTGTTTATGAGCAATTCGGAAAAACACCTATTGCAAGCAGAGTATTTAGTTTCTTGTTATTGTCCGAACCTTCTCATAAAACATTTGATGAAATTAGAGAGTTTTTAAAGGCAAGTAAAAGTGCCGTTAGCAATGCAATAAACAGTCATCTACAAGATGGTACAATTAACTACAAAACATTTAGTGGTGATAGAAAAAGATACTTCTATCTAGATTTAGAGAATTGGAAAAAAAGAGTGGAGGAATATGCTAAAAAACTTTATGATTTTAACAATGTAATGGAAGATGTTTTAAAACATCGAAGCAATAGCGACATTGAATTTAACAGTAAGCTAAAGGAGGTCATTGATTTTCAGAACTTTTTAAATCAGAAAATAGATGAAGCAATTAGAAAGTGGGAAGAAAACTAAAAAAATTTATTCAACAAGTTCTTTTTGTTAAGAACTAAAATAACTATAATATCTATGCATTTTTTAAAACAAACAGTAAGCCTATTACTCATATTTGTTTATGGCTTTGGCTTTTCGCAAGAAGCTGTTCCTAAACAATATACCATAGACCAAATTGTTCAACTAGCGTTAGAAAACAATCAAAAACTAAAAGTCTCAAAAAAGTCGGTTGATATTGCCAAACAGCAGACCGAAGTTTATAAACAACTTCAACTACCTAATGTTTCGTTAGGTGCAACAGCAATGTATTTGGGTGATATTGAAATTTTGGACACCGATTTTTCAAACCTACAAACCGTAGATATGCCACATTTTGGTAATACCTTTTCCTTACAAGCCCAACAATTGCTTTACAAAGGAAACGCTATCAATAATACCATTAAGGTTGGAAATCTTCAAGAAAAATTGGCGAACTTAAATGTAGAAAATGATGAAATTGGCATTAAATCTTTGGTGATTTCTAATTATTTAAGCCTTTACAAATTGTACAATCAAAAGCAAGTCTTTTTAGAAAACATCAAATTGGCTCAAAAACGAATTGATAACGTAACTAGTTTCTACAATCAAGGTATGGTAACACGTAACGAAGTAATTCGTGGCGATTTATTATTAGCATCTTTAAACCAAGCCATAGTAACGATAGACAATAATATTTCAATTTTAAACAACCAATTGGTTATTGCATTAGGATTACCAGCAAATACTAAAATTATTCCTGATGAAGAAACGCTGAAACTTAATCCTGCGTTACAAAATATAGAAACATATCAAGACGAAGTAGCTACCAATCATCCACTTATTAGAACTATGGATACCCAAAAGGAATTAGCCGAAACGAGCTTAGATATTACCAAAGCAGATAAGCTACCTATTTTGGCAGGCTTTGCTGGTTACAATATGCAACGTCCATTAACCAATTCCTTTCCAATAAACGATGTGTACTTTAATAGTTGGCAAGTTGGTGTATCGTTAACCTATAATATTGAATCTCTTTACAAAAACAAAGCAAAAGAGTCATTAAACAAGTTAAAAGTAGAGCAAGTAACCGAAGCCAAAACGCTTACTCAACAAAATTTACAAGTGGCTACACAAGCAGCTTATTTAAAATACAACGAAGCGGTTTCGCAAAAAGCAACCTATTTGGAAAGCAAACGTTTGGCTGAAGAAAACTATAAAATTATTGAGAAAAAATATTTAAATCAGTTAGCACTTATTACTGAAATGTTAGATGCTAGCAACTCTAAATTAGAAGCCGAATTACAATATGTAAATTCAGAAATTAATATCCTTCAGGCATACTATAATGTATTAAAAACTGTAGGAACACTGTAACCATTACAAAAAGAATAAAAATGTCAGATAACAATTCAAAAACCGAAAAGAAAGCAGGTAAAAACAAAAAAACAGTGTTTTTTATCAATCTACTTATATTTTTAGTAGCACTAGTTGCCTTGATTTTTGTACTAAAACACTATTTCCATATTGGCGATAAAAACTTTACAAACGATGCACAAGTAGAAGCTTATATCAATCCAATAAACACCAGAGTTTCCGCTTATATTAAAGAAATTCGTTTCGAAGAAAACCAGAGAGTAAAAAAAGGCGATACGTTGGTGATTTTAGATGATAGCGAAATTAAAGCCAAAGTTTTACAAGCCGAAGCTGCTTATTTAAGTGCTTTAGCTGGTGAAAAAACAGCAAAATCAACAATTAATACAGTTGCTAACAACACGTCTATTATTGAAGCCAATATTGCTGGTGCAAAATCCAATTTAGAAAATTCTGAAAGAGACTTAAATCGTTTTGCTGCCTTGTTAAAAGATGAAGCGGTAACCCAACAACAATACGATGGTATAAAAACCAAGTACGATGCTGCCAAAGCGCAATACAACGCCTTATTAGGACAACGTAAATCGGTAGATTATTCGCTTCGTGAAATGGATGGTAGAATTGAAATGAGCCAAGCAGGAATCAAGCAAGCAGAGGCAGCTTTAGACTTAGCGAAACTCAATTTATCTTATACTGTTATCACAGCACCTTACGATGGCTTTATGGGAAGACGTAAAGTTAACGAAGGACAGTTGTTAAATCCTAGTCAGCAAGTAGCCAGTATTGTAACCGATGATAAAAAATGGGTTATTGCCAATTTTAGAGAAACCCAAATGGAAGATATTGTTGCAGGAAAAGCCATTACTATTGAAGTCGATGCTTTGGGCGGAAAAGCCTTTAAAGGCAAAGTAAGTTCTATTTCGGCAGCTACAGGTTCAAAATTATCAACCATTCCTGTGGATAATTCTACAGGGAATTTCGTGAAAGTACAGCAACGTATTCCGGTTCGTATTGATTTTACCGAAGATAATTCAGAAGAAGATTTAAATCGTTTACGTGTAGGAATGAATGTAAATATTATCGTAGAATAACCAATGTATAACCAAGGACTTTTTAAAGATTGGGTACCTAAACCCGCAATGCTATTGCTCATTATTCTATACCTATTTCCGTTATTGGTTGTAGGTGGAATTTATACACCCAATTTTAGCAATATGATGAGTGATTTGGCACTTTATTCCGAATATCTCTCGTTTGCGAACTATGCTTCCTTTATTGGAATGGGTACAGCCTTACCGTATTTGTTGCGTTTTAAAATGCGCTTTAGGAGTAAAGAGTTGATGATTACCAGTTTGTCGATGATTGCATTGTGCTCAATGGCCATTATAACCACAGATAGTCCGTATGTTATTATTGCAGCAAACTTTGTCATTGGTTTTTTTAAAATCATTGCCATTATTGAGTTTGTACTTCCGCTATTATTTATTCTAAGTCCAGATGGCGACCGAACCAAATTTTATACAGTATTTTATCCTTTAAGTATTTCAACCGCTCAAATAGGAGGTTATTTCTTTGCAAAAATTGCCTATAACCTACAATGGGAATCGGTCTATTTGGTAATGGCAATTATAATGCTTGTATTGGTGCTTATCTCGGTTGTTTTTATGCACGATTTACGGTTCTCGAGAAAATTACCTTTATATCAAATTGATTTATTGAGTATGTTTCTTTTTGTAGTATCCTTTTTTCTATTAACATATACCTTAGTATTTGCCAAACAACAAGATTGGTTTGCTTCAAACTATATACAAGCTTCAATTCTTGGCTTTATCATCACTATTATACTTTTTCTATGGCGACAAAAAGGATTAAAAAGACCTTATGTTCCGTTAAGTGTTTTTAAAAAGAAAAACTTTATTCAAGGCTTTATTTTATTGATGTGTTTGGGTATGTTTTTAGCTTCAGGTGTTATTCAAAACACCTTTACGGTTGGTATTCTTGGCTATGATTCGCTCACCAACAACCTATTGAATTATGCAATGGTTCCAGGAATTATTATAGGTGCTATTTATGCTCGAAAGTGGTATGCTAAAAAATGGCCTACCAAATTTTTAATTATTTCAGGAATGATTTTTTACACCTTACATTTTGTAATGATGTATTTTTTAATCAGTCCAGAAGTAGACATCAACTATTTAATTGTTCCTTCTATATTAAGAGGGATGGGAATGGTTATCCTTTTTATAAGTATTTGGTTTTATGCCTTAGATGGTTTTGATATGGCAGAAACCTTAGCAGTTGCATCCTTGTCAATTGTAATCCGTTCATTGATAAGTGTAGCATTTGCTGGAGCCATTTACTCTTGGTTGTTTTACAAATTACAGTTGCAAGGGTTGGAAAACATAGCACATCATTTAGATGCAGTAAACTTATCACAATTTAGAGGTGGTGGACTGGCAATATATGGACGTTCGCGAATACAAGCTGTACTTACTGCTTCAAAAGCATTGTATGGTTATTCCATTATTGCAGGAATTATTATGATGTTATTTACCTTAGCAATACGTTTTGAAAACACCTATTACCGAAGATTAATATTAGTACGAAAACTGCTTAAAGGCGAATCGATTAAAGGATATAATGCAAGAGTAAGAGGAAATACTGTTGAGTCTATCTCTTCAGGAGCAGGTGCTGTAGGCGTGTAAAAAAAACATTGCACAACACTGTATAAAATTAATTGCTAGTGCAAGTCTACCTACGAATATCCTCTAGGATTTTATATTCGGTTTGTATTTACTAAATTAGGTGCTTAAAACACGCAACTAATCTTATACAAAACCGTTGTAGCACATTTGAGAAAAACCTATGGGAATATTTGATTGGCTCTTTGAAGAAGACAAACCTGAAAGACCGAAAAAAATTTTTATCAGCTTTTCAATGAAAGATGTTGAATATAGAAATCATTTGGTTAATCAAGGAAAAAACAAAAAAACACCATTTGAGTTTTTAGATTATTCCGTAAAACAACCTTGGGAACAAGCAGAATGGAAAAGAAAGTGTAGAACAAAAATCAAAAGGTGTGATGGTGTAATTGTGCTTTTAAGTAAAAACACTTGGCACGCTGGAGGAGCAAGGTGGGAAATGAAATGTGCTAAACAAGAAAAGAAACCAATTTTAGGAATACATATTAGAAAAAATGATAAAGGAGCAATTCCTCCAGAATTAAAAGGAAATAAAATAGTTAATTGGTCTTGGGCAAATCTAGAACAATTTATCAGTAATATATAATTATGAAAGTATTCGTTTGTTATAGAAGTTTAGACCAAATAGAAGGAGATAGACTAATTCAAAACCTATTATCGGAATCTGATAATAGAGTAGCTGTACTGACTGAAACCGAACATTCTGACAATTGGAAAACTAATGTTGAGAAAAAAATTAACGAATCTGATTTTGTAATATTTCTTGTTGGAGAGAAAACATTTAAAAGTGAACAAATTATTTGGGAATATGCAAAAGCAAAAGACCTTAATAAAAGAATTGTTGGGATTAAACTAAATAACGCTTCTGAAGAATCTATTTTATTTTGCCAAGGTTTCCAAGTATTTAATGATGCTAAGCAATCTTTAAACTTTTTAACTAAAGCATTTGATTATGACAGACAACTAAAATTAGAACAATATAAAATTATGGTTAGCTCAACTGAAAAGGTTAGTGAGCAAAGGCTTAAAGTAAATAATCTATTCTTCACTATTACCTCTTCAATTTTGTCAGTTGGTTTTGTTTTAGGTAAAACTTTTGGATTTACACTAATTAGTCTTCTTGCAGTTTCCTCATTGACTTTATTAGCGTTGTTAGCCACTTACTTTTGGGAAAAGATGATTAATTCTTATGGACAGTTAAATAAAGGCAAATTTATTTTAATTGATAAAATTGAAAAATCTTTAAGAACAAATATGTTCGAAGAAGAATGGAAAATACTTACACAAGAAATAGAATACGAACCTAATACAAAAACAGAAACTACTATTGTAAAAAGATTTAGAGTTTTTATAGTTATCATATTACTAATCGAAATAGCTTATATGCTTTACAAACTATTTCAACTTTATCCAATTTGCAGTTATTAAAATTTAAATAATTATGGCTAAAAGAATATTTACAAGTTTTGCTATTGAAGACGTTAGAACAAGAGATTTATTTGTTGGACAAGCGAGAAACGAAAGAGTTCCCTATGAATTAGTTGATATGTCTGTAAAAGAACCTTGGAGTAGTGAATGGAAAACAAGATGCAGAACCAAAATAAAAGGTTGTGACGGAGTTATTGTTTTAATTTCAAAACATCTTAAAAAAGCAAGCGGTGCAATATGGGAAATTAAATGTGCAAAAGAAGAAAGAATACCCATTTTAGGCGTTTATATGACCGGTTGCAATATTCTTGATACACCAGACGAATTGAACGGAATTAAAAAAGTTTCTTGGACTTGGGCAAGTATTGCTGAATTTGTAAACAGATTGTAAAAAACGTGCTACAACACCGGTAACCGTTGCACAACCCCTTAATTTTTTAAACCTGAACCAATATAGGCCGTTTTAAGCGGCCTTGCTTTTTTGGTCAGGCTTGAGAATGAATCAAATTTGGTGCCTTTAAAAAATGCCATGCTACATTCTGGAGCACTGTTTTTGGCAAAAAACACAGAACAAGGCTTTCCGCCCCGCTCTTTGCGCGTTTTTGGATAAACTTGAGGTATTTCTTGAGGTTATTGCCATCTTCCAATAAAAACCTATATTTGATACAACCGCCCATTAAAAAGCTGACATCTAAAACTTTCAGCGCTTGATGGGTTTTTAACTATTAAAATCAACTTACCCATGCCATCCCTCTTCAAAACGCCAACCCTTCAAAAACTAAAACCGTATTACCTTCTTTTTGTTTTGCTCCTGGCAACCCACGCCTGTAAGAAAAATAGTGAAGAAAAATCCTCATCCGCCAGCTTGCCCGAAAAGGAAAGTTTTACCGTAATTAGGGGTGGAAACGTAGTAGGGCATCTAAAAGTGGACCGCACTGGCGATACGGTGGCTATTGATTATGACTATAAGGATAACGGCAGAGGCCCAACTATTAAGGAGACCCTAGTGGTGGACGCTGCCGGTTACCCTGTGCAATGGGATATTGAGGGTAATACCACTTTTGGCAACAGCATAGACGAACATTTTAAGTGGGACGGCAAAAATGCGAGTTGGAAAGATGCCACGGGCGATGGTAACGCAACCTTGGATAAACCCTCCTTTTACGTAAATCAGTCGGGGAGTCCGTATTCGCTTTTTATTACTGCGCGGGTGCTATTGAACGCAAAGGATAATACGGTGCAGGCACTTCCGGCTGGGCAGTTAAAGCTCACCGAAATGGAAAGTATTGAAACTGGTTCAGACTCTTTGAAATTGAAGCTAAAAACCTACGCCTTATTTGGTATAGACTTAGATCCCACGTACTTTATTATGGATGAAAACGATCACTTTTTCGCGCTAATCTCCCCAAAGTTTATTTTAATAAGAGAAGGTTATGAGGGAGAAGAAAAAGGAATGCGTATGCTAGCGGAGAAGTATTCAGCAGCACGCATGGAAGGCCTGCAAAAAAAGTTTGCGCATACTTATAACGGAAACATTCGCATTCGTAACGTAAAAATATTTGACCCAAAGACTTTGGCGCTTACCGATTTGGTTTCGGTAGTTGTGACGGGCGACAAGATAGCCCGTATTGATACTGCCGATGCCGAGGGTGAAGCAAATGAAGTGGAAATAGATGGCGAAGGCGGGACCTTGGTACCCGGACTTTATGATATGCACGGCCATGTGGGCGAAGATGATGCGCTTATGAATGTTTTGGCGGGAGTAACCACCATTCGCGATATGGGTAACAACAACGAGGTACTGGACAGCCTTGTCCAAAAGATAAAATCTGGAGTTCTGGCAGGGCCCAATATTACCCGCTTGGGGTTTATTGAAGGGAAAAGCCCGTTCAACAGTAATAACGGCATACTTGTAGCGAGCGAGGAAGAAGCACTTGCGGCAGTACAAACCTATGCCGATAAAGGTTTTTACGGAATAAAACTATACAATAGTATGGACGGAAAATGGGCGCCTGCCATTGTAAAAAAGGCCCATGCATTGAATATGCCCGTTACGGGACACGTGCCAGCTTTTTCCAATGCCAATGATATGCTAATGGCGGGTTATGATGAAATGACCCACATTAATCAAACCATGTTGGGGTGGGTGCTGGAACCGGGGGAAGATACCCGTACGCTCTTGCGACTTACCGCCCTGCAGCGCTTGCCAGATTTGGATTTAAACAGTGCGCCCGTACAGAAGACGTTGGATTTAATGGTGAAGAACAAAGTGACTATGGACCCCACGCTCGCCATACACGAACTGTTGTTGCTTTCACGCAATGGCAAAACGCAGGCTAGAACTTTGGATTATATAGACCATATGCCCGCCAGTGTACAAAGGGATGCAAAAATGGCGATGGCGAGTATTGCGAATGATACTGAAGATAAGGCTTACCGCGGCGCTTATGATAAGATTGTGGAGGCCTTAAAAATGATGAAGGAACGGGGTATTTTGATCCTCCCCGGTACCGATCTGGGCGGAGCGTTCAACTTGCATAGGGAATTGGAGCTATACCAGCAGTTGGGCTACACGCCAGCGGAATTGCTAAAATTGGGTAGCTTTGATATGGCGCAGTATCTGGGCCATACCGATAGGGGAGCCATTGAACCTGGAATGTTGGCAGATTTCTTTCTGGTCCCCAATGACCCAACGAAGGATATTAAGGCAATAAAAACCATATCCTTGGTATCCAGAGGTGGGGTGCTTTATTTCCCCAGTGAAGTATATCCGGAATTTGGCATAAATCCGTTTGTTAAAAAACCTGTTGTTAAAGAGATTTAACGCTTAAATATTTAAAACCCGATATTCCTCAAAAATATTCTGAAATGAAACTTTACACTTCACTACCAAATTCACTAAAGCCCTTCTATGAAATAGAACTTGAAAAGTATCGTAGGGAATATGCTTGCGGAAATTTATCGGCCGCTTGGAGCCATTTGGAAAGAGCCCATATACTCGGGCAGCGATATCCATTTACCCACAGCTTTGTTCATTGGAAAATGTTGCAATTTGGGTTTAAAATAAAAAGTCCAAAAGAAATCTTAGGACAAATACCTCGTTTGGTGTTTGGGGGCGTAAAGTCTTTTGTTGGGAAAATTCCCGTTGGAAACCCCGGCGGAGCAAATGTACCTCCTTTAAAACCTTTTCCTATAGAAAAAGAGCTGCAGGATATTTTTATAAGGGCGGATATTAAGACAAACTAGGAATAAAAAGTTAATTATTTGTGTAGATGAAACTGTAACGTGCGCATACTCCAACAGTTTCTTCCCCAAATAAACCATATCTACCCATTGTGTCCTTTGTGACTTCTCCGTGTCCTTTGTGGTTATAAATTTATCTGGGCAACCCTTCCGGCCTAATCAAATACTCCTTTTGCGGCCTAATCTCAATGAATTCCTACTATTCCCAAAGTATTAAACCTTCTGTCTTCCAAGCCGAAAAATTCCCCGTTTACCTCCTGATAAAATGAAATCCCCATCAACAAGACTACAGGAAACGAAAGGCCAGGCTGAATAATAGCGGTCATCGATACCTCCCGAACCACGATTGAATCCTTACTGAGCATTTCGCTTTCGTCAATCACGCATATCGATTTTAATGCATCAAAATTTAAGGCCGCTACCCCAAACGAAACCTTATAATGGGTTACCCCATGGGGTGCCTTAATATCTCTTTTAGGGAAATGGGTGTTTAAATCTAAATTAGCTTCCCCTGTAAAACGGTCAAATCTTGCTTCAAAACCGGTGTGAATGGTGGTATCCAACTTCGCATTAATATTAAAGTCAAACCCGTTTAACAAACTCAATTCCCCCTGGGCCACAGTGCGCATCCCTCGTCCATTTACGGTGTCAGATTGCAATACCTTCATCATTCTTTGCGCTAACCGTTGTACCATCATACTATCCCGTGCGTGTTTTGGTAAGGGCTGAATAGCATCTCGAAGGAGTTTCCCCGCCTTTGCTGCCCGGCCAAATTCAGATGCATTTTCACGTGTACGTTGAAACCGAGGGTCTCTTAACACGGTTTTCCTATCCACCCCCGTTTTTCTACGCGCCAAAAATCCATAAAAGGATTTATAAAAAGAAATATCTCCAAGGGTGCCAACTAATTTCAATAATCCAACTTGCTTTGCCATATCATAAAATTTAAAGTTCCCCACAAAGATATTATGACGAAAAAGCCTTTATTCACAACTGGGGTACATCTGGGGTACGATTTATTGGAAAATATCTAAATGAGAGGTCAATTTTCTTCCGCAAATCCTCAACTCCTCAACTCCACAATTCCCCCACGCAACCCCCTAATTAAAGTATGAATAGAGTATGAATAGAGTATGAATATAGTATGGATGCAACAAGTATAAGTTAAACCTTATTGTCAGAATACCTCTTAAGCATCGGAATCTGAATACAGAGCATTAATGCGAAAAACATAAAGGCATAGCCTGTAACTTTTGAAGGAGCAAAGTCGGGAAGGTTTTTTGACAGTGAAAAACTTCCCATAAAATTAAACGATGAGGTGGAGAAATTTAACGGTGCAGGTTGTATCAAAAACCATAGATAGGCTGTTATGCCTACTATCCCCACAACAATAGCAGCCCATACATATCTTGGAATCAAGGGGCGGTAGCGGATTGCATCGCGTTGCTGCTCCGCTTTTATTGTAGCCATCACTTTATCGGTAAACTGGAAGGAAGGCGTTTCCAAAGTAGATTTTTGCATCGCTTTGGTTACCAACTGTTCTAACTGTTTAGTTTCTTGTTCTTTCATAACTCTGTATTGTTTCCGGTTCCAGCTGTTGCTTTAGGATGCTTGCCAATCTTTTTCTGGCCCTGTGGATATTCACTTTTACGGTATTTGCTTCCATACTCATTACCTGTGAAATCTCTTGTAAAGATAATTCATCAAAGTAAAACAAGGTGAGCAAAAAACTGTCCTTGCTGGCCAATTGCTGCAAACAGTACTGAATGGTATGTTGTTGCTCTTTTTTTTCCAATGTATCCAAAGCATTGTCCAAGGTTTTGATTTGGTTTTCCGTAAAGGAGTCTATTGCAACTTCATTATAGCTCCTGCTATTCTTTTTTATTCGGTCCAAACTTGTATTGTAAGCCACTTTATAAACCCAGGTTGACAATTTTGATTCGCCTTTAAACTTCGGCAAGGCTTTGTATACCTTGATAAACGTATCTTGGGAAACCTCTTCTGCCTCTTCTCTGTTTTTCAGCATACGTATTGCCAAGGTAAACACCAAGTCTTTATAAAGATCCACCAGTACGGCAAAGGCCTGGGTATCTCCTCCAATAATTTGATTGATGATTGATGATTCTTGGTCAGTGGTCATTTGTTTTATATGACGACGGGGACAGAGCATAGGTTACAGTTAGTTGAAAAAAATAAACGGTAAAGGCTGTAACCTAAATAGAAAAGTTGTCGTCATAACCTATGAACGCATTAAAATCAATCAATTTAAAACGAACAATCATGGGAGTAGAATTTATTATTATGCCGCTGTTTATAGGCGCCGTCTTCGGAATCTTTTATCTGCATTATTCCACACGTAATAAAGAGCGCATGGCGCTAATAGAAAAAGGGGCAGATGCCAGTATTTTTGTAAAAGGGAAAACACATGCTGCACCTATTTGGAAAGTGCTTGTTCTAAACTTGGCACTTTTGTTAATGGGAATTGGCGTGGGTATTTTTATCGCTTCCCTTTTGCACTACAATATGGGAGTGGAAGAAGAAGTGGCTTACCCAGGAACTATATTCTTAATGGCAGGTATTGGCTTATTTGTAGGGTTTACATTGACAAAGAATTTGGATAAGGAAAATTAAGTTCAGAAGGCTAATTTTACTTAAAGCTGAAGGGCATGCTATCTAAATAGCATGCTTTTTTATTTTTCCTTTTAAGTTTCATCTCAATGGGTTTCGTAATTTTATAGATTAGAAACAAATTATTTTAATATATACAGAATGAAAATCCATTTAGAAACAGAGCGCCTATTTATGCGCGATTTGATGGATGAAGACGTAAATGGACTGTTCGCAATGGATAGTGATCCAGAAGTGCATAAATATTTGGGAAACAAGCCCATTGTAACTTTGGCTGAAGCTCAAAAATATATTGATTTTATAAAGCAGCAATATCTTGATTATGGAATAGGAAGATGGGCAGTTGTGGAAAAGGAGAGCAATAATTTTGTGGGATGGAGTGGGTTTAAGTTCGTTACTGATGTAGTGAATGGCAAAACCCAATATTACGACCTAGGTTATAGATTTTTAAGGAAATACTGGGGAAAAGGCTATGCCTCTGAAACCGCAATTGCATCATTGGAACATGGTTTTAAAGAATTGAATCTTGAAGAAATTGTGGGTATTGCCGACGTGGCACATAAAGCTTCCAATACCATATTACAAAAAGTGGGTTTGCTAAAGCGGAATGAGTTTAGCTATGACGGAACCTTTCATAATTTCTACTCACTGAGCAAAAAAGAATGGCTGAGAAATCATAAAAACAGCTATTAATAGCTACTATCGGTCATTTTACTATCTTAGTATCAGCTATTTAAATGGAATTGCCGCAATTATATTTTTAAAATGAGCAAGAAGGCCTACAAAACCCCTGGAGTTTATATTGAAGAGGCTTCTGCTTTTCCGAATTCGGTAGCTCCGGTGGAAACTGCCATTCCTGCCTTTATTGGGTACACCCCACAAGCCAATCATAATGGGCAGGACTGTACTTTTGTGCCCACTAAAATTACTTCTTTTCTGGAATTTCAGCAAATCTTTGGCTTCCCCGAGGAATCGGAACCTGTTCAACAATATAGTCCGCAGTATTATTTGGTTAAGCAAAATTCCAAACCCAGTAATGGAGATTTCCTTTTAATAGGAAGTGATTACTACAGCGTACTTCCCGATGCTTCTACTATTTATTATTTGTACAACAGCGTAAAATTGTTTTATCAAAATGGAGGAGACTATGCCTATATAGTTTCCGTTGGCGGTTATGGAAAAGCTTCGGGAGCAGCATTGCCGTTGGGAAATCCGCTGCTGAACCCAAATGTTCAGCTTTCAGATTTATTGAAAGGTTTGGAAAAATTGAAGCAAGAGGAGAGGGTAACTATGTATATCTGCCCTGAAGCCACATTGCTTTCCCTTGCTGAAAATGGAACCCTGATGCAAGCCATGCTCCTACAGAATAGTGAAATGCAAACCGCGATAAGCATTTTTGATATAATTGGCGGAAATAGAGAAAATCCACTTGGAAATACTGCGGATATTGAAGCCTTTAGAAACCATACAGGCACCACGGGTTTGAATTTTGGTGCGGCTTATTACCCTTTTGTAGGCACAACCATAATGGGGGAACGGGATTTAAATTTCACTAATCTATTTGGTGGTGATATAAGTAAGTTGGCAACTATATTCAATTCACTTACTAAGCCTGAAGAAAAAACTTTAGAATTCCTAAAATCGATTTATAGTTCTGAAAATGCACAATCAGTAGGTGAAAATCACCGTATACTACTTGTTATAAGTCCTCTGTATAAAGATATTATTGCAACTGTTTTGAAACTCGCAAATATATTGCCTGCCAGTGGCGGCATGGCTGGTGTTATAACAATGGTTGATAATAGCAGGGGTGTTTGGAAAGCGGCCGCAAATGTTTCAATAGCTGGAGTAGCAACTTTGCCCATAAAAATTGACCAGGCTGAACAAGAAGGTTTGAATGTGGATATAAGCGGGAAATCAATAAATGCTATTAGAACCTTTCCCGGAATGGGAGTTTTGGTATGGGGTGCTAGAACATTGGATGGAAATAGTCTTGATTGGCGGTATATAAACGTAAGAAGAACAATGATCTGCATTGAGCAATCCTGTAAAAATGCCTGTAAAGGCTTCGTTTTTGAACCCAACGATGCCAATACCTGGGCTCAAATTACTTCAATGATTGAAAATTTCCTAAACAGTTTTTGGAGACAGGGCGGATTGGCGGGCAGTACTCCAAAACACGCCTATTTTGTAAATTGCAGCTTGGCATCTACCATGACTTCCCAAGATATCTCGGATGGTCGCCTTCTTGTGAATATTGGTGTTGCCATAACTAGACCCGCAGAATTTATTGTAATATCTTTTACCCAGCAGCAAAGGGTTTCACCATAAGATGGTATAAATCTGCTTTTAATTCCTTATTTTAGCGTCAACTTATTCATATACAAGATGATAGCAGTGCCTTATTTCATCAAAAAACTCTTTGCCTTAAAACTCTTATTGGCACTTCTCTTATTTGGAGGTTGCCAGGTTACTTTGGCTCCTGCCTATGACCAGGCCATTGTTGAAAAAGTTACCGAAAGCAGTAATCTGGCAATGCGTTTTTTTGCCGAAGTGGATGGCGGTACAAGCAGTGAAACTTTTGAAGTACGCGAGCCTATTTATAACGTTTTAATCGGCGCTTTTGAGTCGCTGAAACTACAGGCCAAAGCCCGACCCGTACCCGAAAATGTGGCGCTGGACAAGATAAACGAACTGCTGCAGGCAAAGGGTAGTAGCGCAATTTCGGGAGAATACCCAAGTGCCTTTGCCTTTGAAAAAATAGCTGAAACTTTCAAAAAGATGAAACAGACCGATAGGGAAAATGGTATAAGGCCTTTGGCATTACAAGCATTTAAAGGACAGGTTGAGATCTTTCTGGACCAAGCAATTACCTATGAAAGTTTCTTAAAAAGATAAGATTATGGCAACCGATGTATCTACAATTATTACAAGTATAAAAGATATAACCTCTGGTATCTTAGAGAAGGATATTTCCACAGTGCGCGGGTTTAGTGAACGGCAAGTAGAGGCCATCGCCAAACAGACCGTGATTATTCAAAAAGGCATAGCCAATGGCGATATAGACGAAGATCTTCGTGAGTTTTTTTTAGATGGGTTGGAAGCTATGGCGCTCAACTTTGTAAATACATTGAAAGGAATTTTGATGGTTACGCTGGAAAAGCTTTGGAATGCCCTGGTAAACTTTCTTTATAAAGCCGTTGGGGTAGTTATTTGAATAAATTTCCAAAAACAGTCCAACTATGCCCGAATTTACTAATTAACGCATCCCGAATTTACCAATCCCCAATTATATTTTCGTAAATTTGCATCTTCGTTTTTTATTCATTAAATCAAACCCATGACTAATATTATTTTGTTCGGCCCTCCCGGCGCAGGAAAAGGAACGCAAGCCAATTTTTTAAAAGAAAAGTACAATTTGGTGCATATTTCTACCGGTGATGTTTTTAGATACAACATTAAAAATGAAACCGATTTGGGCAAGCTTGCCAAATCCTTTATGGAGAAAGGAAAGCTGGTTCCGGACGAGATTACTATCGACATGCTGAGCAACGAAGTGGATAAAAATTGCGATGCCAATGGTTTTATATTTGACGGTTTCCCGAGAACGGAAGCACAGGCCGAAGCGCTAGGGCACTTAATGGATGATAAGGATACCCAGATAGACGCTATGGTAGCTTTGGAAGTGGATGATGAGGTTTTAGTAAAACGTTTACTTGAACGCGGTAAAACCAGCGGGAGAGCAGATGATGCTGATGAGAGTATCATAAGAAACCGTATTAAGGTTTATTATAACGAAACTGCTATTTTGAAAAGTTATTACGAAAAACAGAACAAATATTACGGTGTTGATGGTGTGGGAAGTATTGAAGAAATTACGGAACGTTTAAGTAAGGTTATAGACGGGCTGTAGTCCCCACCTAACCTTCCCAAAGGGGAGGGACAAATAACTCTTAACCAATAACTTTATAACTTTTTCAATGACTGAAGGCAATTTTGTAGATTACGTAAAGGTACACGTTACTTCCGGAAAGGGAGGGCAGGGCAGCAAGCATATGCGGCGGGAAAAGTATATTCCCAAAGGCGGGCCCGATGGCGGTGATGGTGGTCGTGGCGGACATGTAATTGTAAAAGCCAACAAAAACCTTTGGACACTCTATCATTTAAAATTTAAAAGGCACTTTAAAGCAGAGCACGGAGAGCATGGCAGCAAACAGACAAGTACGGGCGCTGACGGAGCCGATGTTTATATTGAAGTGCCACTGGGAACAGTTATTCGCGATAAGGAAACCGAGGAAATACTTTTTGAGCTTACTGAAGATGGAGAAGAAAAAGTAGTTGCCAAAGGTGGTCGCGGCGGACTCGGAAATGCCCATTTTAAAACTGCAACCAACCAAACCCCACGCTACTCGCAACCCGGGGAGGAGGGTGAAGAGGTAGATATTATCCTCGAGCTTAAAATCCTCGCCGATGTAGGTTTGGTAGGTTTCCCGAATGCAGGTAAATCTACTTTATTATCTGTAATTACAGCGGCCAAACCTAAGATTGCCAATTACGAATTCACCACTCTAAAACCCAACTTGGGTATTGTGGAATACCGTGATTTCAAAACCTTCGTGGTCGCCGATATTCCAGGGATTATAGAGGGTGCCGCTGAAGGCAAGGGAATCGGCCATCGTTTTCTTCGGCATATTGAACGAAACTCTACTTTGCTGTTTTTAGTTCCCGCAGATGCCCCGGACATTAAGGAACAGTACGATATTTTGGTGGACGAATTGCGCCGTTACAATCCACAACTTTTGGATAAGGAACGATTGGTAGCCATCAGCAAAAGCGACATGCTGGACGATGAACTGAAAGCAGAAATGAAAAAGATTCTCGACAAACAGTTTAAAGGCATTCCGTATCTCTTTATTTCTTCTGTTGCACAACAAGGTTTGACAGAACTTAAGGATAAGCTTTGGAAGATGTTGAATTAAATTTATATGTCAGGTCGAGCGCAGTCGAGACCTGTTCTCAAAATGATATCACGCTTCCAATAGCCCCTCGACTTGAGTTTATCTTGAGCTTGCCGAAAGGCTCGGGGGAGACAATTCAACTTTTCTTAAAATTTCTTTTATAAATCTTTTTTCTAATTCGTATAATGAAAAAGGCTGAATAATTCATTGGTATTCAGTCTATTTGCCTATAATTTTTGTGGCGTTAATTTTCTTCACTTCATAATTCCGTAGTTTTAAACCTTAAATTTTGACGTTCACATCATTTAAGCCTATCGAGTGGTTTCTTCCTTTAATTTAGTGTCTGTAAAAATACCTGATCAGTGTTTACGAGTTTTAAAAACAAGTTATTAATCCGAAAAATTATCAGTTATGAAAACGCTAATTATTTCCATTATGTTAAGTTTGACCGCAGCGGTAATCAGTGCCCAAGAGGTTACAGTTCTAGACGAGGCAAGATTGTTTTACGCACCGTTAAATGTAACAGTTACACAGGACGGTGACAATTATATTTATAATATTAAAGAAAGTCAGTCGCGCCAGTTTGCACGAGATCCTATTGGGTTTATGAAAGCTAATTTTGATATTCAAAGCTTTATTAACCACACCGCAAACAAAGAATATCACTCCTATTTAGTGACGTTTAAAAGTACTAATGGGTCCTTAGAGGCAGATTTTGACAAAAAGGGCAATCTGCTGGAAACCCGTCAGCAGTTTAAAAATGTACTCTTGCCTGCGGATATTCGCAACGATGTGTACCAAGATTATAAAGGTTACACCTTGGCCAAAGCAAAATATACTGCCCGCACCAAAGGCGAAATCTTGGCCAATGCCACCTATAAAATCAAACTTGAAAACGGAAAGGACAAACAGACCCTAAAAATAGACGCCAGAGATAGTGGGGTTGGGGTTGCCGTTAATTGAAAGATTGTGGTTTGCAATTTATGAAAAGACCGTCAGGGAACAATTGTACTGATGGTCTTTTTATAGGTTGATTGGATTCTAAATTTTAATAGGAACACAATTGGGCGATTGAATTTGAATATCTTTACGTTACAAAGCACTCCTTTATAACAATCAATAAATAGAAATTTAATGATAAAAGCACTTGTAATAGATGATGAAGAGCTCGCCCGAAAAAGGGTGCTCTACCTGCTACGGCAAGTGCCAGATGTGGAAGTTTTGGGCGAATGTTCCAACGGAAAAAGCGCCATTCTCGAAATAGACCAAAAACGCCCCGACCTCATTTTTTTGGATATTAATATGAAGGATATGAACGGTTTTGAAGTGTTGAAAAAAATAACCCTATCGCCAAAACCCATCGTTATTTTTGTTACAGCTTATGACAATTACGCGCTCAAAGCCTTTGATGTGGATGCCTTCGATTTTCTGCTGAAACCCTTTAAGGACGAGCGTTTCTTTAGAACAATCGAAAAAGTAAGGAAAATTTCAGCAAATGAAGCCGATGAAAATTTTGAGAAACGCATTATTGAGCTTTTCAATTTATACAAAAGTAAATCACAAAAAACCGCTGCGCTGAATAAACTGCCCATAAAACAGGGAAACAAAACCATACTCATTAATCCTGTTGACATAATGTATATTACGGCTTCCGGCAGTTATGCAGAGATATTTGTTGAAGATAAAAAATACGTTCTCCGAGAAACTTTAAACAATCTATGCGAATCTTTGGACAGTAATAAATTTATTAGAGTTCATAGATCGAGCATCGTAAATCTACAGCATGTGAAAGAAATAGTACATTCAGAATTTTCTGAAATTGATGCCCGAATGCATGACAATACCCTTTTGCGCATCAGCAAGTCCTATAAAAAGGACTTTCTGGAAAAAGTAGGAATATGAAGAAGAATTACAATATAAAGAAGAAATACATAGACCTAAAACTGGTGCTGCTGTTAGCCGGGTTTTATGCCTTGTTCGATTTGGTTTTAATAGCCAAAACGGCATACATGCAAGTGTTTGGAATGGAGTCAATGAAAAGCTTCTCATGGTCACGTTTCTTACTGGACAATCTGCTTTTTGACTATATAATCGTGGTGAGTTTTATGACGTTGATCGCCATAAGTACCAAACGGTTTCTTCGGAAAAATTACTCGTGGACCAAAATCATTTCCACCCACATTTTATTTTCGTTGTTGATAGGGATCGTAATACGGCTGGTAGTTGACCTTTATTACATTATGCTAGGACGCGTAAGTTTTGCCGAATATGATTTTGAGAGTAGCATCTTTAGATTTATGTACGTAATAGACCTAAATTTCCTCATATACTTCGCCATGGTTTTTATAATCTATACCTACTATTATGTAAAAGAGGTAAAAAAAGCTGAAAAAAAGCAAGGCAAATTGGAAGCGCAATTGGTAAGCACCCGTATGAAAATGCTCTCTTCGCAGTTACAGCCGCATTTTCTTTTTAACACATTGAATTCAATTTCCGTACTAACCGATATTGATGCCAGTAAAGCCAAAGATACAATCGCAGATTTGAGCGATTTTTTAAGGGAAATACTTTATGACAACGACAGCAACCGAATTCCGCTGGAAAAGGAACTCCGTATATTGGAATTTTATCTAAATATTATTAAAGTTCGGTTTTCCGATCATTTAAAAATAACTACGGAGATAGATGAATCATTGCTCCACAAAATGGTGCCGGCGCTATTGTTACAGCCCATTCTCGAGAATTCCATAAAACACGGTTATGATTTTAACCATACCGATTTGGAGATTCGCGTAAATATTTATGCAGAAGGAAAAACCTTAATAATAAAGGTTGAAAATAATGGTGCCCCCGTTGAAGTGGGCCATAAACTATTGCTAAAACGAGGTATGGGATTGGCTAATATTAACGATCGTTTAGAAAACCTTTATGGCAACAATTATGTTTTTGAAGTTCGAAATAAAATGGACGGTTCGGGCGTAGAAACTTTGATTAAAATTCCCATCGAAAACTGATGAAATGCCAAATATGTAATCGTCAAGAATCCTTCTTTCTGAGGATGATTTTTCACAATTTTAACCTTTCATAAAATCCAAGCCTTTTGTTTTTGCGTATTTTTATTAAAAAGAAAAATGCAATGAAGCTCCTCTCTATTTTATTTATATCCATATTGCTTATTTCCTGCGGTGCCACCGTGGCTGTAGATTATGACAAGCAAGTGGATTTTTCAAAATACAATTCATACAATTATTTTCCAACAATAGACTCTGGCCTAAACCAACTGGATGATAATCGTATTAAGCAGATTACGGACAGTCTTTTGCAGCAACGCGGTTTTGTAAAAAGCGAAACTCCCCAGATTTATGTCAATTTTTACACACGCGAAAGTGTTTCCAGTTCCCGAAACACCATCGGGATCGGTATAGGCAGCGGTGGCGGCAATATGGGCGTAGGCGTTAGTGGCGGAATTCCCATTGGAGGCAATGTGATCAATCAACAATTGACAATGGATTTTATAGACGTTGAAAAAGACGATTTGGTGTGGCAAGCCGTGGCCGATGGCGAAATGAAAGAACGCGCAACCCCAAAGCAAAAAGAAGCGTATTATGTTTCAGTTATACAGAAAATTTTAAAGAATTATCCACCAAAAAAATAATTGTGGTCCCTTCGCAGTTTTAGTAATATTTTTAACCTGAAACCTGAAACCTGAAACCTGAAATTCCAAATCCCAAATTTTGAAAAAAAGTATATTTATTCTTCTTTTATTGTTTCCTTTCTGTGGAAACACCCAAACCCCCTACCAACAAGCGGAGGAATATTTCAAGCAAGAAAAATTCAGCAAGGCAAAACCTATTTTTGAAAAGCATTTAATGCAAAATCCCAACGATAGAAAAACTAAGGAATACTTGGGTGATATTGCAGCTTACGGAAAGAATTGGGACATAGCAATTTCTTATTATGAAAGTCTGGTTAAAAATGAAGATACTAATGCCAACTACCATTTTAAGTACGGAGGAGCCTTGGGTATGAAAGCGCTGTCCATAAGCCGTCTTCGGGCGGTTACATACATTGGCGATATAAAACACCATTTGGAACGTGCCGCAACACTGGACTCAAAGCATATTGAAACACGCTGGGCCTTGGTGGAATTTTACATTCAGTTACCCGGAATTGTTGGTGGAAGTGAAAAAAAAGCAATTGCCTATGCCGAAGAATTGGGCGCCATCTCTAAAGTGGACGGTTATCTTGCCAATGGCTACATAGCTGAATATACAGATAGGCCGAAAGATGCGGAGCGCTTCTATAAAAAAGCGATTGAAGTGGGTGGTTCGCCACATACTTATGAAAAACTTTCAAATCTGTATGAAAAGAACAATCAGCCTAAAGAGGCGATTCTTACAAATTCCGAAGCCTTAAAAAAGCACAAACGAAACCAGCTCAATTATCAAATCGGGAAAATTTCTGCACAATACAATTTGGAGCCAGAATACGGTATTGAATGCCTAAGCCAATATCTGGCCAACTATTCCATAAAAGATGGAGTGCCCAAGGATTGGGCATATTTCCGATTGGCACAGATTTATAAAAATCTCGGAAAAAAGGAAATTGCTCTAACTTGGATAAATAAAGCATTAATTGACCGAACCGATTTTAAGGAAGCATTACAGGAAAAATCGCTAATCCTTGCGCTTTAATTCAGAATTAGAAAAAGTATATTTGTTATACTCAAATTCATATTAGTTTGCAACTTGAAACCTGCAACTTGAAACCAGAAACTAGAAACCATTTTATGAGAATCCACTTTATAGCTATTGGTGGCAGCGCGATGCACAACCTCGCCTTGGCATTACATCAAAAAGGAGATAGTATAACCGGAAGCGACGACGAGGTTTTTGAGCCTTCAAAAAGTAGGTTGAAAAACAAAGGTCTGTTGCCCGAAAAAGAAGGTTGGTTTCCCGAAAAATTGACTTCGGAAATTGATGCCGTTATCCTTGGAATGCACGCCAAAGCAGATAATCCCGAACTTTTAAAGGCGAAGGAACTCGGTTTAAAAATCTACAGTTACCCAGAATTTCTTTACGAACAGTCCAAAAACAAAACCCGCGTGGTTATTGGTGGTTCGCACGGAAAAACTACAATTACATCTATGATTCTTCACGTTATGAATTACAACGGAAAGGATGTAGATTATATGGTTGGGGCACAGTTGGAAGGTTTTGATACAATGGTGAAAATTACTTACGATAGCGATTTTATGGTAATTGAAGGCGATGAATATCTTTCTTCACCAATAGATAGAAGACCGAAGTTTCACCTTTACAAGCCAAATATTGCTTTGCTGAGTGGAATAGCTTGGGATCATATAAACGTTTTCCCAACCTATGAAAATTATGTAGAACAGTTTGAGATATTTCTCAATGAAATTACAAATGGCGGAGCGATAATTTACAACGAAGAAGATTCTGAGGTGAAACGTGTTGTTGAAAATTCTACAAATCACATAAAAAAATATCCATACCAAACACCCGAATATTCAGTTGAAAATGGAACCACACTTTTGGAAACGCCCGAAGGCCCAATGCCTGTTGAAATTTTCGGAAAGCACAATTTGAACAATCTTGAAGGCGCCAGATGGATATGTCAACTTATGGGCGTGGATGCGGAGGATTTTTACGAAGCCATTGCAACCTTTAAAGGAGCCAGCAAACGTTTAGAAAAAATTGCTGAACCCAAAACAGCAGTTGCTTACAAAGATTACGCACATTCACCAAGCAAAGTGAAAGCGACTACCGAAGCCGTAAAAAGCCAATATCCAAATAGAAAATTGATCGCTTGTTTGGAGCTTCATACTTACAGCAGTTTAAACCCAGAATTTTTAAAAGAATACAAAGGAACGCTGGATGCGGCGGATAGCGCAGTTGTTTTCTATTCCCCACACGCAGTGATGATAAAACAGCTGGAAGAAATAAAAGGGGAGCAAATTGATGAAGCTTTTGACCGACAGGATTTGGTGGTTTTCACAAATCCAGCCGATTTTAAAACCTATCTTTTTTCACAGGATTACGATAATACTTGCTTGCTTTTAATGAGTAGCGGCAATTATGGTGGGTTGGATTTTAAGGAGGTAAAGGGATATGTCGAAAAGACGTAAGACCGCTCCGCTATAAGACATAGGATTTAAGACGCTGTTAACAAGAATTTCGTCTTACGTCCTTTGTCCTAAAGTCTTATGTCATTTTCTTGTAAATTTCTTCAATAAATATTGAAACGTCCTTCGGGGAATTTCGCTTTAATTCCTCCTTCGCATTCTCAAAATCCTGTGGGATTTTATCCTGCGAAAGCTTGAATTTCCCTTCCCAATTGGTGATTTCTATTTCAAAAGCTTGGATGTAATTTATCAATCGCTCCATTCGCGGGTCGTCATTTTTCAGTTCAAACTTTTTTGCTTCGCCCTCCAAAAACTCCGTCATATCAACCATTGTTTTTTTAATGGCTTCAGGTTCGTTTATTAATTTAATATTTCCTGTGACGTGAACTATAATATAATTCCACGTTGGCAATTGCGGCGTGGTGTAAATGCTTGGGGAAATATAGGTGTCTGGGCCTTTAAAAACTACCGTAACTTCATTATCATCATTTAGTGTTTGCAATTGTGGATTGTTTCGGTCAATGTGCGCGACCAGCTTTTTGGTGGTTTCGTTGTATATAAAAGGAATATGTGTTACAAATGGTTTTCCGTTTTCAGCTGTAACCAACATTCCCAATGGAAAATGTTTGATTACGGAAATCATTTTTTGAATATCTTCAGATTGGTGGTGCGGTGGCGGATACATTTTGATTTTAGATTGTCGATTAACGATTTCAGAATTTCTCAGTGAAACTCTGCGACTCTCTGTGTAACTCTGTGGAATAAATATTACGCAGAGTATCGCAGAGAAAAGCACTGAGATTCGCAGAGCTTAAATGTAAAAAAAAATGGTTTATGCTTTGGAGGTAAGCGATTTAAAAAACACAAACCCAAACCCTACGCAAAGCATTAAGTGAAACGGAAACAATCCGAAATCGCCACCTTGGTCGCCCACAACAAAGGCACTGTACATTCCAAACGCAAAATAGAGCATCAAAACCCCTTCAACAATCACATTGGGCGAAATGTTTTTGGTGAGGTATTTATTGCCTTTCCAACCTTCCTTTAAACCGCCAATGTTGAATTTAGGCGTACGGATAAATTCACTTTTCTTCCCAAAATGTCCTTCCAAAACCGCAATGGAATTATGCAGCGAAAAACCCATCGCCACAGAAAAAAACGTAAAAAACATTGCTGAATATTTCAGAAATCTCTTAAATCCGCCGCCATAAATGGTTTTATAGGTAAACCAATAGCAGATAAAAAAGATGATGGTGCTTATCACAAAAAAGCTCATCACATAAAAATACATTTTCAAGTGTTCGTATTCGTTTTTGATGTAAAGCATCGGGATGCTCAAAATGGCCACTATCAGAATATTTAAAAACATCGTGCTGTTCAGCAAATGCAGAAAACTGTGAAATTTGGTTTTAAGGGAAATATCCTTGCTTTTAAAAACACGCCAAGCCATTTTCTGAAAATTCTCTGCGCCTCCTTTGTTCCAACGGAATTGTTGCGAACGCGCAGCACTAATTACCACAGGAAGTTCTGCGGGTGTTTCCACCTCTTCCAAATATTTGAATTTCCAGTTTTTAAGTTGGGCGCGATAGCTCAGATCGAGGTCTTCGGTAAGCGTGTCGCCCTCCCAATTGCCAGCATCGAGGATGCATTCCTTTCGCCAAACGCCAGCCGTTCCGTTGAAATTTATAAAATGTCCCTTGCTGTTTCTGCCAACCTGCTCCAAAGTGAAATGTGCATCCAGCGCAAAAGCTTGAACGCGGGTAAGTATTGAATAATCTCGGTTTAGATGTCCCCAACGGGTTTGCACCACGCCAATTTCAGGATCTTTAAAATATGGAATCGTGTTTTTCAACCAGTTTTTCTTCGGAAGAAAATCTGCGTCAAATATTGCAATATATTCGCCTTTGGCAGTTTTTAAACCTTCTTTTAGCGCACCAGCCTTGTAACCTAGCCGATTTTCACGCGTAACATGTTGAATATCTAAACCAGTTTTCTGAATCTCTTGAATGTGCTTCGCAGTTTCTTCAAAAGATTCGTCCGTACTGTCATCGAGAACTTGAATTTCCAGTTTATCTTTTGGGTAATCAATTTCAGCAATGTTGTCCAACAGGCGTTCCATTACATACAATTCGTTATAAACCGGTAGCTGAATGGTTACAAACGGAATTTCTTCTTCTTTCGAAAAATCGAAAGTCGGTTCGTTTTTGTGGTGTTTTCGGGCACTCAGATAATTGAACAGCAAGTTGAGTTGCGCCAAGGCGTACATAAAAATTAGAAGCAGGGCAATGGAATAAACCGTGATAATTATTGATTCAAGAATCATTTTTTGAAACTGTATTTAAAAATCCAGCTTAGGATTTTTACGCCCGCAAAGATAGCACCTTTTACCGTACCCGAAACTTTAGAAACGCCAATACGGTTTTTGTAATTAACGGGCACTTCGGTATATGTAAAATTCTTTTTTAGAACTTTAAGTTGCATTTCTACCGTCCAACCGTAGGTTTTGTCCTGCATATTTAAAGCGAGTAATTTTTCGTATTTAATAGCGCGAAAGGGTCCCAGATCTGTAAATTTTGAATTGAAAAATAAAGTCATCAATTTGGTTGCCAATACATTTCCGAATCGTTGGGGAAAGGTCATAGCGCCCACTTCCCGCAATTCTTTCACACGCGCACCCACAACAAAATCTATGTTATCTTCGAGAATTGGTGCCACGATTTTTGTTAATTCTGAAGGGTAATCGCTATAATCGCCATCTAAAAAAACAACGATTTCCGGCTTGTTATCTTTGTCTGAAATGTATTCCATTCCTTTCAAACATGCGTTTCCGTAGCCGGCTTTTGGTTGAAACAGAACAGTGGCACCTACTTTTTCAGCAACTGCTGCAGTCCTGTCAGTAGAATTGTTGTTCACCACAATTATTTCTGAAACGATATCCGGAATTTCAGCAATCACTTTCCCTATCGAGGCTTCTTCGTTATAGGCGGGAATTATTACTTTAATAATTTTGGTCATTAAAAACTAGGAAATTTATGAATTGCGAATTTCAGAAAAATAAACTTTAAATTGTAGCTATTTACAAATTCAAAAAGCAAAAGTAACATTGGAAAATTTCTGGCTCCATCTCGTCAATTGGTTCTTTATCGTTTTTCATACGGTACTTATTATTTTTAATCTTTTCGGTTGGATTTTTAGAAACACACGAAAGCTACATCTTTTCACTTTGGCGGTTACTCTCTTTTCTTGGGTCGTCTTGGGCATTTGGAACGGTTTCGGGTATTGTTTTCTCACAGACTGGCACTATGATATTTTGCGTCAGTTGGGCAAAACCAATCTTCCCAATAGTTACATAAGCTTTTTGGTGGAAACGTTTTCAGGTTGGCGACCCGATGCAGAACTCGTGGAAATATTGACTTTGGCCTTCACGCTGCTAGCTTTGCTATGTTCCCTTTGGGTAAATTTTAGGGTAAAGCGAAAATCTACCAATTAATTATTGTTGTTCACATAATTCATCAAATCCACATCATTTCCTAAAAGGATTTCGTTGGAGTCAATTCTTTTTTCCAGTGGACCGTTTTCAAGTTTCAAAACCCCGCGAGGACAAACTGCCGAACAGATTCCACAGCCCACACAACTGGAACGTACAATGTTTTCTCCTTTTTGGGCATAAGCGCGCACATCAATTCCCATTTCGCAATAGGTGGAACAATTGCCGCAACTGATGCACTGGCCTCCGTTTGTAGTAATTCTGAAACGCGAAAAAAGCCGTTGCTGAAAACCCAGAATCGCAGCCATCGGGCAACCGAAACGGCACCAAACGCGGCTCCCGAAGATTGGGTAAAATCCTACGCCAATCACCCCGCTAAATACGGCGCCGATTAAAAAACCATAGCTTTGGCGAAGGGTTTCGGCTTCAAATAGAAACAAAGTTTTTCCAGAAAAATAGTGAAAACCAATCAGGGAAATAATAATCACGAAATAACCAATCGCCCCATAACGGGCATCTTTCTGCAATTCTTCCCTTTTAAAAATAAACGTTCCCGCAAAAACGGCGGTTAAGATTGCTGCCACGGAAATTAGGAACCCGTCTTTCGTTAACCAATATTTTGAACTGTCATCGCCCAAATAACTGTGCACCACCGCCGTGGTCATCAAAACCACAAAAACCAAGACGCTGTGGATTACCCAGCGTTCCACCCTCCAGGCTATTTGCCGTTTGTCGCTCAAATGCCGAAACGGATCGCCGGCGGTTTCTGCCAATCCCCCGCAACCGCAGACCCAACTACAGTACCAGCGTTTGCCGTATTTATAGGTTAAAATTGGCGTGATTATAAAAATGGAAACGATTCCAAAAATCAATAATGCCAAGCCAATATCGCCGGCGGAAATAAATTGATCTACCCGGTATTGCTCAAAATTGTAGTAATTGAGCGGCCAGATGTTTTTAAGGTCGTAATAGGGTAGGGTAAAGGATTCACTGTTCAGCCGCTGCATCAATTCCGGAATCAGAAACGCAAACCCCAACTGGAAAAAAATCACGGAATAGGTTCGCAGTTTTTCGTATTTGTTGTGGCGGTATTTTAAGATGAATTTAATTCCAAAAGCCAAAATGGCCAGCGTATAAAGCGTTCCGTAAACAAACCATTGACTTGCGGAACCGCCATTGAGAAATTTGCTCAAAGGGTCAAAAAGCGCCACCAATCCTTTGTTGTCGCCATCCTGTACCAAGCCCAAATACTGCGGAAACCAATACAGCACCACGTAAAATAAAGTAAGGGTAATGCCCAAAACCCACGCCCAAAATCCTTTGGAAGTAAGCGACTTAAAATATACGCCGTCGTTTTTAATCCCTTCGTGTTTGTTGCCGTAGGCGGCTATTGAAAACCAAACCGTGCCGCCGCCAATGGCGATTAATGAGGCGGTAAGCCAAAGGGTTTTATTGGGAAAATTAATATTGACTAACGCCAAAAAAAGCACCGCCAAACCTATCAAACCGATGGCCGATGCAAGTTTTTGCTGGGTATTTATCGTTTTTGGCGGTTCGCCCGCAAGCGACATATTTCGTTGGACAGTACTCATAGATTATGCGTTTACGGATTGGTTGAAAAATTTTGATTGAATCTCCTTTTCATATTTTCTATAAAATTCAGGGTCGAAATTAGCTTGTTTTAAATTTTGGATAACGTAATCCACGCTTCGCTTTTCATTCAACCATTTGTCAAAAACCTCGTGTTTCATCCGTATTCCGAAAGTGTTTATCCCAAGAAATTCATTTGAATTTTTATTATATGAAATCGTTATGCAGCGAAGATCACTCGCACATTTCCAGTGGAATTGGGCTTCGTAATCCTTTCGTTTACTTTCTGAAAAAACCCAGCCGTAGGTTTGGTATTCAATATCAAAAAACTTGGCGCTGTTGAACCAGTTACCGGGATTGTATTCAAAAGGTTTTCCGCAGATGGTCTGTGCAAGTGCCTCGCCCATCATTCGGCCTGTGTACCAAACCGCTTCCACGGGCGGCCGGTTGCCAATGGGTTCGCGTTGCTGCGCACAATCGCCAATGGCATATACGTCTTCAATGTTTGTTTCCAGTTTTCGGTTTACCAAAATCCCTCTGTCGGTTTCAATTTTTGAATTTTTCAAAAAAGAAAGCTGTGGTTTCACACCCGTGGTTATACCAACCACGCTACAGGGAATTTCCTCACCATTTTTTGTTAAAACGGCACGGACGTTGCCTTTGCCATCAGCCAGAATTTTATCGAGTTCTTCGTTGTGTCTTAAATCAACGCTATGCGAAAGTATATGTTTGGAAATCATTTCGGCATCCTTCTTTGGAAGTGTGCCTGCCCAGAACGCCTGTTCGCGGACGAGCATGGTTACTTCAATATCACGGGTTCGGAGCATTTCGGCCATTTCAACGCCTATTAATCCGCCACCGATAATTACCGCCCGCGGACATTCATTGTTGTTTGGTGCATTTTTTTCGAGTTTTTCCAAATCCTGTTTTGTCACCAAACCTTGCACGCCGTTCAATTCCAGACCTTCCCAACCAAAAGTATTTGTTGTCGAACCCGAAGCAATTATTAGTTTATCGTAGGTTAGGATTCCGCCTCCTTTAAAATGAAGGGCTTTATTGTTTGTGTCAACAGTTTCAACATACCCTTTTTTGAGTTCCAACCTGTTTTTTTCCCAAAACCATGATTCGTAAGGCTCTATATCACGCCAGCGCATATGCCCCATATAAACGTACATCAAAGCGGTTCGGGAGAAAAAATGATCTGCTTCAGCGGAAATAATGGTTATCTTTTTGTCGGAAAGTTTTCGGATGTGTCGAGCGGCCGTTACACCTGCAATTCCGTTGCCTATAATGACGATGTGCTCCATACTTTTGGTGATTGGTTTCTTCAGTCGTTTATAAATTTACGCAATTACAATTGGGGCAGTTTCAAAACAGCTATTAATATTTCCATAATTTCTGAAATAAAGCCTTAATTTCAACTTTTAATATTTTCAAAATGATATTGCTTCATCGCTTTGTGCACGGTATTCTTCTTTTTGCCATTATAACTGGGTGCGCCCAAAAGCAAAATTCATCCGAAGAAAAAATATTTCAAAATTCGACCGTTTCCAAAATAAACGGCCTGAGCCTTGTGGCGGCTCCAGATTCACTTTCGCACAAAAATGTTGCTTCTTTAAAGGAGGTCAATGCCAATTATGTTACCGTAATGCCGTTCGGTTTTATAAGAAGTTTAAGTCACCCCGAAATAATCTACGACCAAGAACGCCAATGGTTTGGCGAAACTCGCGAAGGCGTAACACAATATGTTGAACTGCTTCACAAAAACGGAATAAGTGTAATGCTGAAACCCCAAATCTGGGTGTGGAACGGAGAATATACGGGTTGGGTTGAAATGACTTCGGAAGCAGATTGGCTTCAACTTGAAAACACCTACAGAAATTTTATCCTCGATTTTGCGAAAGTTGCAGAGGCAAAAAGTATTGAAATTTTCTGTATCGGTACCGAATTGGAAAAATTTATAGAGCACCGTCCCGATTATTGGCGCGAATTGATTGCGGAAGTAAAGAAGGTTTACAACGGAAAATTGACCTATGCCGCCAATTGGGACGAGTACAGGCGCGTACCGTTTTGGGATGCGCTGGATTATATTGGCGTGGATGCTTATTTCCCAGTTTCGGAGAACGAAACTCCCACAGTGGAAGAGGCAATAGCAGGTTGGGGGCGATGGAAAAAAGAATTGAAAGATTTTTCTGAAAAGGAAAACAAAAAAATACTATTTGCGGAATACGGCTACCGAAGTGTTGATTTTAGTGGCAAGGAACCGTGGAAAAGCGATAGGGAAATGACCTCCGTGAACTTAGAGGCACAGGCAAATTTGCTGGAAGGACTCTACAAATCGGTTTGGGGAGAGGATTGGTTTGCGGGTGGTTTTCTGTGGAAATGGTTTGTGTTGAACGAAAAAGTGGGAGGCCCCGATGACAATCAGTTTACGCCACAAAACAAACCCTCACAAAAAATCGTTGAAAAGTATTACTCAACTCACAAAGATTAATTTTTTTCCAGTTATCTATTCTTTTTCATTTCCTCAAGATAATCTTTTGCAATAGCAGTTTTTTGGGTTTCGGTAAAAACTTTTCCTGCCAATTGAAAAAAACTGTGCTCCTCATCTTCCAAATGGTGCTCTACCTTTTCACATAGTTGTTTTGCGTACACAAGCCAGGCTGGAGAATCCATGTCGGTTTCGTCCACTTTTTCCATTAGTTCATCCATTTCGTGATGTTCGGCAATTCCGTGGCGAGCGTGTTCTTGCATCATATCGTTATGGATTAATGGCGAATAGAAAGTGCGTTCTTCAGCGTCTGCATGAATTTTTAATTCGTGCTTCAATTTCTCCCACATTTCCTTTCTTTCTTTTGAATCGCCAGATGTAGAGGTTACCAAACGGCAAAGTTCGCGTTGTATGTCATGGTCTTTTCTTATAGCTTCAAAAATGTTCATAGCAGTATTTTTTAGAATGATTTTTCTTTACAATATCCTAAAAATTTTAGAAAGAAGCGAATATTGAAAAAAGAAATATTTAAAAAGGTTTAATTATCAGCGACTTGCTTGGGAATATTTTGTTCCGAAATTTTTGAGGAGTGGTTTTGCTTTATGTGTTTTAAGTAATAACTGTATAATTCGTCAGCATCTGCTCCAAGCCAGCGTTTTACATAAATTGTCCAAAAATGATATTGTAAATTCCAAACGCCTTTTTGTCTGTAAAGGCGCGCAGAAGTTGTAATCTGTTGTTGAATAACCACAAACTTCTTTCGTTTGTATAGTTCGTTGATTAAAATATTGTCTTCGTATATGGTATAGGTTTCGTCAAAACCACCAATTTCATCAAAAAGTTTTTTGGTTATGAATTGGCTTTGATCCCCGCCACGACAGGCACGCCAGCGAAATTGCGTAAGCCGGCCAGCCAATTTCAGCCACCAATGATCACTATCAAATTTCATTCGGAAACAGCCTGCGGGATTTCCGTTTTTTACTTCAGAAAAAATGTATTTGTCAAAATTTTTCGGTGGAAAGGAATCTGCGTGCAGAAAGTAAAGCATTTCGCCCGAAGCTACTTGCGCCCCTTTGTTCATTTGTTTTGCGCGACCTCTTTCTGAATTGATAATCTGCAAACATAGAGGTCTCGACTGCGCTCGACCGGACATAGTATTAACAATCTCAAAGGTATCATCACTACTTCCGCCATCAACTACAATGATTTCTATTTCGTTTTTCCCAGAACTATTTTCTGAAAGATGCTTTAATAGTTTTTCAATGTTTGCGGCTTCGTTTAAAACCGGGATGATGATGCTTATCATTAAAAAAAGTTTCTAGTTTCAAGTTTTAGGTTAATTCTCGATATACTTATTTTACTGATTATTGTTCGTTCAAATTCCAATCGTAATTTTTATAGGATAAAGTTACACCTGAATTTATTTTGGTTTTTGAATATTGGTTTATATAACCTATAACGTCCTGCTTTCCATTTACCTTATAATCCTTTGCATACCAATCAAAAATAGAGGAAACCTTTGGGTTGCTTGCTGAAATTTCATTTTTGTCGCTGTTGATAAACTCTTTGGTGGCGCGATCCAATTGTTCGTTGATTTTTGCCGCGGTGTAAGCCACATCCAAAAGTTTTGGACACGAAATGGAAGCACAATTTATAGCGAAATGGATACGTGGCTCGTTCATTTTTCGAAGGATTCCGTTTTCAATTCCGCCGAGGGAAAGTTCTTTATTTCCCACGGCAACGCGACCTTTGGTCCATGCGCCATCGATGTTCTTTATACTTTTTGTGGGATAATTTTCCACAATCAATTTTACCGTTGCTGCATTGTAAAGGTTAATGTAATAAGCGAGCAATTCCTGTACACTCCAATCGTTTGTGGGTTCTTTTTTAGAAAGCATTTTAAGATAATCATCCAGTTTGGCTTCGTCATTTTTAAAACCTTTATAATCAACCATGCCTTGGCTATTAACATATTTTTTCAGCAATTTGTCCCATTGGGAATGATCTATATTTACGGCAGAATTTGCGGTTGTTGAAGTGAGCTCAGACTGAACTTCCTTAATTGGCTGCCCTTGGCTACTAATACCTGCGGCGGAAAGAAGATTACAGCTTTGTAATGAAAATGATAAAAAAAGTATGGTTGCAAGGTTGAATATGGTTTTCATTTTGTTTCGTTTTATATATAAATAATTACGAATTATTTCGCTGCTTGGTTTTGAGGGGATATAATTCCTGGGAAATAAAACTAGAAGGAAATTTTTCGTCACCATCAAAGCCCAGTTCAATGTCCCGGCCGTCGTGGGGAATATGATTGGTTTTGAAAAGATAATCCCAAAGGCTCAAGCTGATCCCGAAATTAACACCGTATTGTGCGTGTTTTGGTAAAACTTTAGCGTGGTGCCAAATATGCATTTTGGGGTTGTTGAAAATGTATTTCAAAAGACCATAATCCCAGGCCAGATTGGCGTGATTTAAATGACCGATAGCGAGCGCAGAAAAATGTACAATCGCAACCGATTCCACGTCAAAACCTCCAATAATTGCAAGCGGAATGTAAAGCAACGATTTATAGACTACAGGTTCCATCCAATGGTAGCGCAGGTGTGCGGCGAATCCCATTTCTTTGACCGAATGGTGCAGTTTGTGAAAATTCCAGAGAAAAGAAGAGTAGTGCAACAATCGGTGGGTGTTCCATTGCACAAAATCTGTTATGAGAAAGAAAATCAAAAGCCCCAGTCCAAAGGGAAGTGCATCCAAATTGAGAAGCTGAAAATCCAAAAGCTCCCATCCTGCAAACGATAATAGATCGTTGAACAATTCCGCAGTGGCGTTTGATAAAAAAATAAGGACAATTAAATTCAGCAGAAAAAAATTGAAAAACATATAAAAGGTATCCAGCCAAAAATCCTTTCGGAAAACTTTTTGGTTCTTCCGCCAAGGAAAGAGCAATTCCAAAACCCAAACCAGCAAGGAAACCACGATTAAGCCATAGAAATAGTTTCCCCAGTGGAAGTGCGTTATTTCATTCCACAGATAGTTGAAATAGCCGTGATAGGAATTTTTAAATATTTCAAAGTATTTTTCCAAGATATTTTTGGTCGCAATAAATTGGGTTTGATTACAATTGCTTGATCAACTCGGTAAACAGTCTAATCATATCCGGTTCCGCTTTGGCGGCCATCGAGATTATTTCTTCAATATTAACGGGTTGCAGATTGTCGGGGTCGCATTCATCGGTAAGGATTGAAACGGCCGAAACCGGCAATCCCAAATGGTTTGCGACAATAACCTCTGGCACGGTGCTCATTCCCACGGCATCTGCTCCTATAATTTTTAAATAGCGGTATTCAGCGCGGGTTTCCAGTTGCGGTCCAACCACACTCGCATACACACCTTTGTGCAGTTTTATATTTTTTTCTGAAGCAATCTGCTCCAGTTTTTGGTTCATTACGGCATTGTAGGGAGCGCTCATATCTACAAAACGTTCTCCCATTTTTTCAACTCCGCGGAAGGCGAGTGGCGAGTCGCCTTGTAGGTTGATATGGTCATCAATAAGCATGATTTCACCTTTTTTGAAGTTGAGATTTATTGCGCCAGAAGCATTGCTCACTAATAAATGCTTTATTCCCAAAAGATGCATCACGCGAACGGGAAAGGTAACGTCACGCAGCGAATACCCTTCATAAACGTGAAAACGGCCCTGCATAAACACTGCTTTTTTTCCTTCCAAGGTGCCGTAAATAAGTTTTCCTTTGTGAAATTCAACTGTGGCCGTGGGGAAATTTGGAATATGGTTGTAGCTAACTTCCGCCTCAATTTTCACCTGTTCAATTATTTTTCCGAGGCCGGTTCCGAGAATGATTCCTACTTCTGGTTTTTCAAATCCACGTTGCTGAAGATAAGCTGCAGCTTCTTCAATGTATTTTAAAATACTCATATGCTATAAAAAGTTTTTGTCTAAATAAGGTGGTAAAAATTGCTGAAAAGCGTCAATTTCTTTGATGTCATCAAAATAATCCACATCATTGCGCGCTTCGAGAAAAATGTATTTTTCAGTTTTTAAATTTTCCAAAGTTGCTTCCAAAACGGTATTGCCGCCCCAGTTTTTATTTTGAAATATTTCAGAATTGGGCTCCTTCATTCCCAAAAGATAATAACCGCCATCGGTTGCGGGGCCAATTACAAATTGGTTGGTTTGCAATGCGTCAAAAGCGATTTCCAGATCGTTTTGGGATAAATCAAACATATCGCTGCCAATGATGATTGCTTTTTCATAACCCATCCCGAAAATTTCAGAAAATGCATTATTCATCCGTTCGCCCAAATCATTTCCTGTTTGTAATTTTTTTCTGAAATTACCCTCATTCCAAATATCGTCACGGTAAATGTTTTCTGAATAGAAAACAAATTTGTCAACGTTGAGATTTTCGGAAATTTCCACAGTATGCTTCAACAGAAATTTATAGATTTCCAAAGCACTGTCATTGCCAACAGTTTTTGCCAACCGGGTTTTTACTTTCCCAAGTTCAGGATTCCGCGTGAAAATGATCAGCGCTTTTTTTGATGAAGGAAAATGAAAATCGGAAGCTGTTTGATTATCGTCGTCATTTGTGTGTTTGGAGGAAAGTATGCCCATATTTTAGAAATAAGGTTTCGAGATTCAGTAAACAGGGTTGCCGGCAGTTAAATATTTGCTCCAATACTTGGAAAAAGCATGCACATTTTCGGTTTGTTTTCCTTTGGAATCAATAACCGGATAACCTTTGTTTTTCCATTCAAAGATACCGCCGTAAAGATTTTTTACGCTAACAAAACCAGCATTTTTTAATTTTTCGGCTATTTTTTCGGAACGAATTCCAACCGAGCAATAGACAATTACGGGAATGTTTTTATCTAGTTTTTGAAGTTGTTTTTCTTCTAATGTGAAGTCATTAAAACCCACGTTTATCGCACTTTTTATATGGCTTATTTTAAATTCCTCTGGTTCCCGCGCATCCAGAATTGTAACGGTATCATTCATCTGGAACATGCGCAATTCATCTACAGAAATATACGGGACACTGTGCCTGTTGTATTGTTCCAACAATGCATCGACCGGCTTTTGGGCCATCATTGCAATTGAAAAAAGCAAACAAACTAAGATTGATAAAAATATTTTCATGGAATTGGTTAAACCAAAATAGTCACAATTTATTTTGCCGTCGCGCCTTGACAGCTGCTACCAGCTCCGGCAGTACATCCATAACAATGTTGGCTGATTATTATTTTTCGGTCATTGAGGATATCTTCGTTGTATTCTGAAATGTGTTGGATTTTGCTCGCCACCTTCAATTCCAGCATTTGGTTGAAATCGCAATCGTATAAATACCCGTCCCAACTCACCGAGATGGTATTGCGACACATCACGTTTGCAACAGCTGCGGGGTTGTATGCATCCACTAAGGAATACATATAATCCTCGTAATTTTCCGAAGCAATCAAATAATCCAAAAACCGGGAAATTGGCAGGTTCGTAATAGCAAAAAGGTTGTGGAAATGTATCCCGAAATCCTCCAATAGTGCTTTTTTGAAATCTTTTTCCATACTGGCTTGATCGCCCGGTAAAAAAGCGCCGCTTGGGTTGTAGACCAAATCAAGACGCAGGTCGTTGTCCGGCATTCCGTAGCCTACAGCATTTAATTCCTGTAATGCTTTAATTGACTGATCAAAAACGCCTTCGCCTCTTTGTTTATCAGTTTTACCACGGGTCCAGTGGGGCATGCTGCTCACCACATGCACGTTGTGGTTTTTGAAGAACTCAGGTAAATTGTAATATTTTTTGTTGGCACGAATAATCGTCAGGTTGCTTCGCACAATAAAATCCTTAATGCCGGCTTTGCTTGCTTCATCAACAAACCAACGAAAATCTGGGTTCATTTCGGGAGCGCCGCCTGTAAGGTCTAATGTATGGGCGCCTGTGTTGCGAATCACTTCCAAACACTGCATCATCGTTTCGCGGGTCATAATTTCTTTTCGATCCGGCCCTGCATCTACGTGGCAATGTTCACAAACCTGGTTGCACATATAGCCGACGTTAATTTGAAGAATTTCAAGTTTATTGGGTCGAAGGGGAAATTGTTCTGTTTCCTTAATTTTTTCAGAAAAAAGGGGAAGTTCTCCACTGGCAAAAATACCGTTGGAAAGTTTTTCGAGTTGTTTGTTCGCCATCGCAAGCTCGCTGTGGCGTTTATGAAGGGATTGTTGTTGTTTCTTTTTTTCTTTTAGCATAGAAAATTTTTCTGAATTCTATTTTAATGATTTATTGGAAGTGCGCGATTAATGGTACGCCTACATTTCCAATTTATTCACCTTGTTCATCATCATCACCCCGTGTACCAAGCTGGCGCCGCTTTTGATAGCTGCGCCTACGTGAACGGCTTCCATCATTTCTTCTTTGGTAATGCCACGTTGCAAACCATCCTGTGAGTAGGCATCAATGCAATAGGGGCACATTTCGGTATGTGCCACTGCAAGAGCTATGAGTGATTTTTCACGGGCAGAGAGGGCGCCCTCTTCAAAGACTTTTCCGTAGTATTCAAAAAACTTTTCACCGAGCTCTTTGCTCCATTGTGTAATATTTCCAAATTTTTTTAAATCTGCAGGGTCATAATAATTCTGTGAGGCCATAGGAGTGCTTTATTTATAAGTACGAAATTTTAGGGATTTTGGTTTTCAATAAAGGTAAATATAGGCAAGTAGTCTTTGATAAAGGAGCATGCTTACGAAAGTTTAACAATTTAATCGAAAGAATAAACAAAGCCACTTTCCAGATTATACTGTGAGTTTGGGATACCAATTGCGGGGGTTTCATCATAAATAAATGTATAGGTAGTTTTAAACGCAAAATTCTTGAATAAATCAATAAGCAATGAACTTTGGTTTGATAAACGGTAATCACTAAAGTTTTTAAGTTTAGGTTGGTAGTAGGTAGTGCTTACAAGGCTTATGGTTTCTGTTGGGTATAAACTAAAGGAAAGATAGGAGGTGCTTCGAAAATCACGTTGAAGTGGAGTTACACCATCGCTGAGCTCCTCTTGTTCATACATTATATGGGTTCCCAAATAGAACTTATACTTTTCTGAAGTTGTCAATTTAAAGCGTGGTCCTATTCCAACCAGACCTCTAAAATCTATTTTTGAAACTTTGTTATACTGTGCTTGTGCAAAAACCTCCCAAGCTATTCGGGGATGAAATCTATAATTATATCGAAGATGGGTTATTCCCGCATTCTCAAATTTGTTGCCTTCAATGTTTTTTAACTCAATATCGTTCTTCAACAATACCAAATGTTTGTTCATTTTGTATTGTAGGTGTGTACTGCTGCTGAAGGCGAAATAATCATTTACGTCACGTTTCAACGAAAAACCAAGACTTACAGAACCTGAAAAACCAGAGGTGTCGGTTACTTTCCGAAGCGATTCGGCATTGAGTATTTGTGATTTTGCAGTAAATGAAAAGCATATGAAGAAAAGCGCAACTAAATATTTCATGCTAATTTTCAATAATTGGTTAGTAACCTTAAAAATAATCAAAAGGTTTAAATAAGATGAATTTACTGGTTTTCCAGATAGTTTTTTAGGACTATGGCTTGGTTATGTTTTTCATCTTTCGCTCCGTAGAGAAGTGTTAAACGTTTTTCTTTTGCTTTGTCCAACAGTTGTTGCACCAGTCCTGAATGGTCTTCCAGTTCTTTTTTATATTTTTTTGAGAAATCATCAAAACGTTCTTCTTTGTGGTCAAACCATTTTCGAAGTTCTGTAGAAGGGGCAATTTCCTTCATCCATTCGTCCAGTTTTGCGTCTTCCTTGCTTACGCCCCGTGGCCAAACGCGATCAACCAAAATCCTAGTACCATCACGGTTGGCTGGTTTTTCGTATATACGCTTTGTTTGTATGTCCATAATTTCACATATTCCAAATGGTTATTCGCCCCAATTGGCAATTTCTTCATCGGTCCAAAGAGTAGGGAAAAATTTACGTTGCTGGTATTTTGGGTGGAGGTATTTTTTCCATTCCGAACCGCCCGTAGCGGTTTTACTTTCCCCTTTGCTATTTAAATAATGCTGTGCGGTATCTAAATGTACCATCGGCCAAGCCACGTTGTAAAAATGGTCAAATTGTTGTAGTTTTTCTTTTAGTTCTTCGGAAGGGTTTTCCATTTGGCCCACTCGTTCTTCCAGGGTTTTTCCTTTTACATTTTCAGCCAGCGCTTTGAAATCTGCTTCATATTTTTCAATGAAAAGACTTAGTGTAAGCGTCATTTTACCAGTTTTTCTGTTTAATCCGGCGTCTTTCCAATAAATATGTTTAAAGTAATCATCAAGTGTGGGGTTTTGCGGCAATCTTTCTCTTCCTTCGGAATTGATTAAATTTTCAAGCCGGGTACTGTAAAGTTCCAATATTCTGAACTGTGCGCTCTGAAAACCGCTTGCAGGGGTCAGGGTGGAGCGGAAGGTATTGTAATCATCATAGCTCATTCCGTCTTTCATAATATCAAAAGAAGTGATGAGCATTCGGGTGTATCTTTTTAGTCTATCCAGTTTTATTAGCCAGATTTCCTCTGAAAGATTTTCACCCTCGGAAAGTTGTTTTATTTCGTGGATCATCATTTTTAAGGTAAGTTCCGTTACCTGATGGTACATCACGAATATTTCTTCATCCTTAAAATCAGTTCTTGTTTTTTGGAGTGAAAGCAAGGTGTCCACTTGAATATAATCCCAATAGGTTATGGGTTTTGCCTGTAAAAGCCCCTTGAGGTAGGTTTCGGGATTTTCGCCCAGATTTTTATACTTTTCCTCGAGTGCTTTTATAATTTCTGAATTGTCCATTTTGTGTGTTTCGTAAAAATCCCTTAAAAATAAAGGTTATTTTCGGTTTTTCTAAAGGATTGATGAATCTGTTTTACAGAAAAAGCCCTGTTACAAAGTGTGCAACAGGGCTTGTTAACTATTTGTGCGTTCTATTAATAAAAAGTAGCACGATTGTCTTCAATATCGGCTTTCTTCTTAAGTGCATTATAAACTGCGCCTTGAGATGCTGGAGCAGCCTTAGAACTCAATTGATTTGCATAGTTTACATATGATTCCAACTTGGGCGCTGGGTTAAATGCAGTGGTTCTTATTTTATAAACTCCATTTTTACCATCAATCAAACCTGTAGACTCCCCTGGTTTTGTGCCAAAAGCCGTGCCCACAACTTTTGGTTCATTATTGGCGCCAACCATAGGATTAGCCATTGTAACGCCCGTACCATTCTGAACACTCACGCCTTGGTTTTTGGCAATATCTTCAATTGTGTTTCCAGTGATGGACTCTCGTATTTTTTGAGCTTTTTTCTCGTTTATAAGTATAGGCTTTACAGTGGCAGTAGCTTGAGCAACGCTCATTAAGCCTTTTTCATTTTTACGGGTAAGTTGAGCAATTATATATCCTTCAGGAACACTGAAACGTTTTATGTCTCCAACTTTAGTGTCTTCATCAAATGCCCAGTTGACAATAGGACGATTGGCGCCAATACCAGGAATGTTAGAATCCATTTTTCCAAGATTGTTTACTGGCTTCACTTCAAGACTCTGTGCTTGTGCCAATTCTGTAAAATCGCCATCTTTTAAAGCCACCTCAAACTTTGATGCTTTAAAAAACACATCGTCAGTTGTTTTTTTGGAAGGCTCAATGTTCTTTACAACAGTTGCAAGCTTAACAGCTTTTTTAGGTTCAGACTGTTTTCCTACTTCTACAATGTGAAAACCAAAATCAGTTTCTACCAAACCAATAGTTCCGGTTGAATTATTAAAAATAAATTTATCGAAGGGTGGTACCATTCTACCTGGTGTAGAGCTTCCAAGATCTCCCCCGTTTTGGCTAGAGCTGTCATCTGAAAATTCCGCTGCAAGCTCTGCAAACTTGGATTTGTCTTTTTTCACAACACTCAAAAGACTATCGGCCAATTTTTGCGCTTCTTCTTTTGTTCTAGTAATAGTTTCAGGTGCACGCATTGTGCCCACGTAGCGAATCAAAATATGTTTTGACTCTGCAGAATCAGGCATTTTCTTGGTTTCTAAAACTTTAGAAAGATAGAAAGAGTTGTCTACTTTATAAGGGCCATAAATGTCGCCATCATTCAGGTTGATGAGAGTGTCTGCAACAGTAGCCGGTAATTGACTTTTAAACATCCAACTGTCGTAATAAGGTACATCAGAATTTGCATTTACATATTCTTCGTAATCTTTTGTATTTCTAAAACCAGGAATTGTATCGTTGATTTTTGTGTCTTGGTTGAATTCTACATTGTTATTCAACAAGGCAGCTGTTTCAGTTTTAGCTTCTGCAATATCAGCTTCCGATGGTTCTTCAGAAAAGAAAACATACTGAATGTCTGCCTGTGCATCAACTTCATAATCGCTTGGGTGCGCGGCAACGTATTTTTTTATTTCATCGTCTGAAACATTTACATCCTCATCGGCAATTTTGCTGTATGGGATCATTACATAACTGAAATTCAAATTGTCATTCTGAAAATGGTATTCTTGCTCACCTTCAGCAACTGTGGTACGCAAGCCTCCTTTTATCATATTGAAATAAGTACGCTGAAGTACACCTTCTGCCGTGTTTTGTTCAAAATCTAACCACTGCTGGTACATTGCTGGTGATGAAGCTTTGATGCTTGCAATGTATTCCTGAATTTTACCATCATCAACCTGTCCAGCTTCGTTAAGAAAAGTGGGATTGTTTGCCAAAGAAGTTTTAAGAGCATCGTCTAATTGTGCCTTTTCAACAGAAAGACCTGCTTTTTCATACTGTTCTTCCAAAATAACACGGCGAAGTTCTCTGTCCCAAACCATATTCACAGCCTGTGAGGTGTTTGAGTTTGGGCCCATGTTGCGCTGGGTGGCATCTACCTCTTCCATAAAACTTTGCCTGGAAATGTCAGTGCCATTTATGGTGGCAATTGTATCCTGAACCTTTGTGCCGCCACCTTTGGTTAATACATCACTTAAAATAAAGGCGAAAAGCGCCAATGCAATAATAAGGATAAGAAATATCCCTCTTTTTCTAATACTGTTTAAGATTGCCATTTGATGTTCGTAATTTATATTGCTTCACTTTCGCATTTGCGTAGGAAGGGTTTGGTTGTGATTTTCTTCTAGTTCCTAATAAATAACAAGGTTCTTAAAGAATTGTTTTTTTAATTATTTAGTGGGCGAAAATACCATTTTCCTACCATTAATAAAAAAGTAAATTGAAAAAAGTGTGGAATAATTGAAAATCTAATCCTCGGAAAGGTTTTTTACTTCCACCAGCTCAATTTTGGTACTCGAAACTTCAAGAATAGTGAATATATAATCTTCAATTTCAACAGTTTCGCCTTGATCGGGGATTTCTTCGGTGAAGTTTACTATAAGGCCCCCCAAGGTTTCGTAATTTTCGCTCTCTTCCAAATTGAGCTTATAGGTTTCATTTAGGTAATCTACTTCCAAACGTGCCGAGAATTTGTAATGGCCATCGCCCAATTCTTCTTCAATAAGAGCAATGCTGTCGTGTTCGTCTTCAATATCGCCAAAAAGTTCTTCAATAATATCTTCTACGGTAATAATACCGCTGGTTCCGCCATATTCGTCAATTACTACCGCAATGCTTTTTCTCTTTTTGCTAAGGATGCCCAATACGTCTTTAACCAGCATTGTTTCGGGAACAAAAACTACTGGCATCAATACCTTTTTTATACTGGCTGGTTTTTTGAAAAGCTCAAACGAATGCACATAGCCCAAAATATCATCAATATTTTCTTTGTAGACCAATATTTTTGAAAGTCCTGTTTCTGTGAAAATTTTAGCGAGTTCTTTAGGCGTAGTGTTGATATCTACGGCTACCACTTCCGTTCTCGGGATCATGGCCTCGCGCGATTTAACTTCGGAAAAGTCAAGCGCGTTTTGAAATATCTGTATTTCCGAATCCATTTCTTCTTTGGTTTCGGCAATCTCCATCTGTTCCGAAATATAATTTCCAAGTTCCAGTTTACTGAAGGTCAACTGCACAGTGTCTCCTTCAGATTTAAAAATTAATTTCAGTACCAAATCTGAAATCCAAATAATGAATTCTGAAATAAGTGAAAAAAGGAAGTAAAAGAAATATGCGGGTACTGCAAAAATTTTAACTAAGCTGTTTGCGTAAATTTGAAAGAAAACCTTTGGCAAAAATTCTGCGGTAAGCAAAATGATAATTGTGGAAATGATGGTCTGAATAAGCAATCCCGTGAACCCTGCAATAGGAATGTACTCCATTAAAAGATCACCCATAAAAAAACCGTAAATAACTAGGGCAATGTTGTTGCCCACAAGCATAGTTGCTATAAATTTTGAGGGGCGTTTGGTTATTTTTTTAAGAACACCTGCCAGAAATGTGTTTTGTTTCTTTTCAATTTCAATATGAATTTTATTTGAAGAAACATAGGCAATCTCCATACCCGAAAAGAAAGCGGATAGAAGTAGCATTGTTATTATAATTAGGATGCTGTAATCCATTTAAAATTTTAAATGTTCAATTGTTACCGTCCAAGTGTGGTTGGAATCCTGAAAGCTATTTGTTTCTTTCCTCCATTTTTTTCCGAAAATTTCTTTTGAAAAAAAACATGAATATTGCAAGAACTACAAAGAATAAAAAAAGGTAGGCGCGGTAGGGCTGGCTTTCCCAATTATTTATAGCTTCATAGGTAAAAAATGCTGCGATAATAAGATAGGCATATTCAAAAAAACGGTAAACTTTATTTAACATCTTCGGTTTTGGTTTTGTCCACTAATTGTACTCCTTGGTTTTTTCTGGATAGAAAGGTAGTGAAATCTTCACTGCTGTCAAACCCAACGGCACCATCATTATAGGAGCCGTCCTTAAATTTTATTTGATAGGGCTGGTCTGTGAAGACCCATTTATTTTTTTGGTCCCAATAAAGCTGGTTGGCTTTTAAAACTACACTGTCTGCGGTAATAACCACTACATTGCTTCGCAGGTCAACCAATCCGGTTCCGTCAAACTGTATGGCGTAGTCTGCGGTTACAGTGTTTTTTTTGCCGTTTTCATCCCAAAATCGCACTTCAATTCCGTTTGGAAATTCTTTATATGGAAATTCAAGGTTTGAGTAATCCAGTAATTTTTTGGCCAACAGGTTGGTCACCAATTTCCCTGAGTCTGTGTATTTAAAATTGATGTCTTTACCTTCGGCAATGGGAGCCCCATCAGAAAGCCCCATTTTTTTTACATTTTGGTAATTACTTTCACATGCAAAAAGCGTGATGGCCAATACCAGGACCATCACGCTTTTAAACATATTTATAGTGGTGTACATTCTTATAAGTTAGGAACTCTTACGCTTCCTCCAACCCAACAGTTAAATTTAACGGTTTTTCCAGCCATACCTTCAGAAAAAATATCACTTGCCTGAGGGGCACGAGCTCTATAAGAACTTGCAGCTGCTTTTGCATTACCAGCAATCGTTCCGTCTACACGGGCTGCTTTATCCATCATATCTGCCGCTAACCAGTACATTGCTCTTTTTTCAAATACAGTAGTGCCGCAGTTGTTGGCGCTATCAGCATACATAGAGCCAATTTTATAATATGCCATACCAGCAGATGGTTTTACTTCTAGCATTTTGTTATAATAGTTTCTTGCAGTTCCATAGCTTCCTTTTTTGCGGTAGTTTTCTGCTATACTATAATAAATTGAAGCTTTTTTTCCTTTATCTGTCTGCAAGTCTGCTGCTTGATTAAAATAATCCAATGCAGTGCTAGCTTTGCCGTCTTTTTCTGCAAGTTTCCCAAGATAATAGGCAGATTCTGCTGAAGGCTCCAGCTTGTGCAATTCCTGAACCAATTTAAAGAACAACGGATCATCACAATCTTTTGCACTTAAACGGCCAGCTGCATTTTTAAGCCAGTTTACATCGGTTTTCTTATTTTCAAAATCTTTATTGTACAAAGGAATTAGATTAGGGCAGTCTGCCAATTGGCCTAACTTTCCATTTACACTTCCTTCAACGGTTGCATATACTCCAAGATTGTTTTCATAAACATCTTTTGCGCGCTGCTCTTTATCGGTAAGTGCCGTTCCAGCTTCTTCTTTATCCATTAAAGGAGTAAGCTTAGACGCAAGACTGTTCTTTTCAGTATCAATTTTATCGATTACAACATCGTAAAGATTAAAAATATCCTGAAGATCTTTTTGACCCTCGTTATGTAAATCTACAGCCAATGAGAAATAAGCGTATAGGCTTTTTCCACTTGTGAAATTTTCTGGGTCTTTTTTAAATGCTTCGTCAAATGCCTTAAACTGCTCAGCTTTTGAACCTATGTTATTGTCATACTTAATTTGAGCAATTGTTGAAAGTACATCACCTTCTTTGGTTTGATCAGGGAAGTTTTGCAACCTCAGTTCCCAAGCTTGGATAAGATCGTTCACTTTGCTTTTGTCGCCTTTTTCTTCAACAAAATATTCAAACATTTTTACTCCATACTGATAGATGGCAATATGGTATCCTGGGCATTCCTTAATTAGTTTTTCATAATGTGGAAGAGCGGCTTCATAATTTTTTATTTTAGCCGGTTCTGTAAAATAAGAAAGGGATATTGCACAATCATCGGGAGCTTGAGCAAAAGAACTTCCAGAGAAGGAAAGCAGAAGGATGGTAAATAGTAAAATAAATTTTGTTTTCATGGTATTAGAATTATTGGTATTAATCATATAATCTTTTTTCGAACCAACGGTCATTTAGTGAGAAACTCAAGAATGTATTAAAAAAGTTTTCCTGTATCAAACCAAAGTCGGTGGTTCCGCGTCTTCCGATTTCAAAACCTACATTTGCGTTTGAGAATAATCGGCCTACGGGCAAACCTAGTCCAAAAGATATGCCAAACTCGTTTATGTCTTGTCCATTCACGTTTAAGCCTGTTTGTTCATATCTAGCTCCTGCGCGGTAAACGACTCTTTTAAAGTAATTTCCGAAAGAATTATAATTTGGAATATAATATCCTCCTAATCGGAATTTAGAAGCATTTTCATAGGTTATGTTGTCAATGGTGAACGACCTATTTGTAAAGTTACTTGTTTTTTGATTAGTATATTCCGCTCCTAATGACCAATGTTTTGGCTCACCAATGGCAGCTCCGATTGTAAATTGGGAAGGAAAGGTAAAATCTGTATCTGAAACGGTGATTTCTCTTTCATCAACCGTAAAAATACCAGCAGGAACAATAGATACCGTGCCAATTCTTCTGTAATTTTCTGAAGTAAAACTGGTTCCCGGTGTAAATGTTACAGAACCTGTAAATTCCAGTTTTTCGGTAACCATTCTCTTATACATTGCCCCAAAATTGAAGCTAAATCCCAGAATGTCCGATCTGTTATAGGTACGAGTGCCATATTGAAGACTATCCTTTTGGGTGATGGCCGTATTTTCTATTTTCCCAAAGTTGTAATTTGCATCTATACCTAAGCTCAATTGGGGTGTCACTTGATAGCCGAGTGAAAGATAAGCTCTGTTTAAGCCGCCGCTGCCTTCATATTGTGTAAGGCCATCAGGTAATTCGGAATAGAAATCATAGCCCACTGAAGTATAAGGAATAACTCCAAAACCCATTCCAAATTTTCCCATAGGAATGCCCATAGCGATATAATCTAGAGTGGTTGTGGAAACATTTTGGCTGTCTGTTTCATTTTTTTGTGTCGAAGCTTTATGGCTTCCACCTACAGAAAAGTTAACCAATCGCAAACTTGAATATGAGGCTGGATTTTGAAGATTAAGGTGGATGCTGTCCGAGAAAACCCCCAGTCCTCCCATAGTCCTGTTTTCAACCGTTCCACGGAATTTTAAGGTACCAATACCATAATAGGAATATGGAGATGTGGTTCCTTCCTGGGCCACTGTTACACCTGCAATAAGTATAAATAAACCGACTATTATTTGTCTAAACATCAATGTTTGTTATATTCTAAAATATGGTTCAAGCCCTCCAATAAAAAATTTGAGTTGGCAAAGATGTCATTTTTTATGGTATCTCGCAAAAAATGTGCGTCTCCTCCTGTTAAAATAACTGTTAAATTCTCGTAATTATTTTTATAAGCTTCAATAAAGCCATCTATTTCGTACAAAACCCCGTTCACAACTCCAGCGTGTATAGATGTTGCGGTGCTGTTTCCGATTAATAATTTTGAATTATTTGCTTCCAATAACGGTAGTTTATCCGTAAATGTATGTAAAGATTTATATCGCAACGATATACCGGGTGAAATTGCACCACCTAAATATTCATTTTCTGAGTTTATAAAATCATAGGTTATACACGTTCCTGCATCGATTACCAATACATTTTTATTTATATATAAATGTACTGCTGCACTCGCTAATGCGATGCGATCGATACCCAAGGTTTTTGGGGTCCCATATTTATTAATGAATGGAACTGTGGTCGTGTGGTCCAACAGTAAAACATTACAAAGCTTTTCCAGTTTTGAAATTTGCTGTTCAGAAAAGTGGGCAACCGAGGAAACAATGCTATTATCTATAGAAGGGAAATTTTCAAAAAACTCTCCCAGCGTAGCCAAAAAGTCTGTTTTTACACAAGTTTTTTTATGTTTTAAAATTCCAGAATCAAACACGGCAAGCTTTACAAGTGTGTTCCCAACATCAATTACGAGGTTCATTTTTTTAAATAAGGCAATAAAAATACAACTACGTTAACGAAGTAATTGTTAAGGCTCTATTAAATTGAGCAAAGATTATCTGTTTATTTTTTTAATTATTGTTTTGCAAAAACGAAAATAGCTTTATATTTGCCGTCTCAATAATGGTGCCTTAGCTCAGTTGGTAGAGCAACGGACTGAAAATCCGTGTGTCCCTAGTTCGATTCTTGGAGGCACCACATACAATCCCTAAGCAGTTTGCTTGGGGATTTTTGTTTTATATGGATTATGCATTTTCTATACATTATTTATTCACGAACGATCGATAAGCATTATGTTGGAGAAACTCAAGATTTAGCGATTAGGGTTCACCAGCACAACAATCATTATTTTAAAAATAATTTTACCAAAAACGCAGATGATTGGAAAGTGTTAGTCAGCTACGAATGCTCAGATAGGAATGAAGCTTTGTTTCTTGAAAAGTTTATCAAAAAAATGAAAAGTCGTGCTTTTTTGAGGAAAGTGATTGCCAATCCTGAAATTTTAAAAGATATTTTAAGAAGAAACTGTCCCTAGTTCCCCCGAGGCTTCGGGGTTGGAGGCACCACATTTAATCCCCGAACGGTTTCTGTTTGGGGATTTTTGTTTTAGAAATTATCAAAAAAGGTGTCGGTTACTAAATATTTAAAAATATTTTAAATAATCCATTCAATAGTAGAAACCACGATAAGGAAAAATAATGCTCCCGAGCCAAGAAAAAAAATAGCTACTAATGTGTATGTACTAGCATTTAATATTAAGTTGCTAATTTTTATTCTGTTGTAAAGCTTTTTATCTTCTTCTAAAATTTCAAATTGTTGAATTATATTATAGTCTTCATTATAAAACCCATTTTCACGAAAAGTGTTGATTCGAGAATTCAATATAATTCCTTCAGCTATTGCTTTTATTTTTGCTTCACTTAACCAAATTGGAACATCATTTTTAAAATAATGTTTTTTTACGTTTTTCGTCGAAACATCTGAATATTTTGTAAATCTATCAATAGGACGAGATAAATGACCTCGGTCATCGTATTCTTCTTGTTCATAGTCATTTCCGCTGCTGAAATTTCTATATATGAAACCGTTTAAATGTCTATCTTTTTTATTGGAATGAAAACCTCTGAAATAGACATCATATTGGTCATACTTTCCAATGAATATATCTCTTTTTTCGTCGTGTCGATGTTCAGGTTTATTCATTTCTAAATATTTGCTATTTTGGAAATATAATTAAATTTTTAGAGACCCAGATTCAATTTATAACCTTATGTTCGGAAGATTTTCTTTCAGCATATAGATTCTCTTAATTTTATTTAATCATCCCTTTGAAAGGAATAATAGTTTCAAACCCTTTTTTTCTGAAATAATCCATATCATTTTCAGCTCCCGTTGCCAAAACAAAGTCACCGCCCCAGGCCCCCAAACTCTTTATCATTCCCCGATAATCACTGAAAAACTGCTCTTTTATCGGCGCAATATCAATTATTTCTGAGATGATATGCTCGTGCGCAACCATCAATTTTTCAAAATCTGAAAGCGAATCACAATCCAACAGCTTATTGCTGATGTCTGAAATTCTTTGAATGTCTTTTTCTTTCACCAAAGCATTTCTGTAGTGCGCAATACCTTCTTTACTATCCTGCTTTTCATTCAAATGCACAAAAAATAAGGAATCTGTAAAATCCCAGGAAAGGTGTGCTTTTCTAAATTCAGGAACTCCTTTTTTAATTTCATATAAAATAGGAGCATCATTCTGCGCTGCTGCAATATCGTACCCGCTTCCGCCAAAGCTGTTGGCGAGCAAAGCAAAACCATCTACTTCTGCCCATTGCGCAATGTTGTTTATTAAAGTGGAAGAAGAACCCAAACCCCAATTCCGCGGGAAATCCAGTGTCGTTTTAACTTGAATTCCTTCATATTTGGAAAGAAAATCGGGATTCAACTTTTGCGCTTCGCGAAGTATTTTTGATACAGTTTTTGAAATTTCACTTTTCTTATTTTGGCTTTCAAAATTCTTTAAATCGAAGAAATCCTCAAACCAAACCGTCCCTTTTTCATCAAAGCTTTTCCAATGAATTCCTCCTTTTTTTGAAGCAGAAACTTCCAAAGACTGCCCATATTTGGTAGGAATGGCAAGCGTTGTTGCACCATCCAGCACCACATATTCGCCCGTAAGCAGTAATTTTCCGTTGCTATAAAACTTTTTCTCCAAATTTCTAAAATTCAATACGAATCAGTTTCTCAATTGTTTTAAAAAATCGGCGGCAGAGCTATGCGATACTGGCTTTGTCATAAAATATTCCATCGCTTTTTCCTTTTCTTCTTTTGTAGCGTGCAGTTGGTTCAAAATATTCATCAAGTGCATTTTCATATGCCCCTTTTGTATACCCGTGGTAACAAGGGAGCGCACAGCTGCAAAATTTTGTGCTAAACCTGCCACGGCCATGATTTCCATCAATTCCTTTGCGTTGGGTTTTTGAAGAATTTCAAAAGCAAGCTTTGTTAAAGGATGAAGTGAGGTCAAGCCTCCAACAGTGCCAACCGCCAAAGGCAACTCAATCCAAAAAGTGAAAATATTATCCTCAATTTTCGCGTGTGTCAAACTACCGTAATAGCTGTTTCGGGCGGCGTAAGCATGTACTCCGGCTTCCACGGCACGAAAATCATTTCCCGTTGCCAAAACAACTGCATCCACGCCGTTCATAATTCCTTTATTATGGGTTACGGCACGTCGCGATTCGGTTTTGGCAATTTTAATGGCGCGTACAAACTTTTCTGCAAATTGTTTTCCGTCGAAATGTTTTGTGGTGAGTTCTTCTACTTTGCAACTCACTTTGGCACGGACCAAACATTCGGGAACGTAATTGGAAAGAATGCTCATGACCACTTCCGGATAGGTATCATCTTTTTGGAAGGTTTCAAAGTTTTTGGCTTCTTCCTCAAAAGTATTTGCCATTTGCTCCAAACAACTATTGATGAAATTGGCACCCATGGCGTCCAAGGTTTCAAAAGTGGCATGGATATAATAATAGCCTTCCAAAATATGCGATTTATCCATCAGTGAAAGTTCCAACATTCCGCCACCACGGGCTTTCATGTTTTTTTCGATTGCTTGGATGCTTTTAAGAAGTTTCGGTTTTACAGCATCAAAAAATGCTTCGATGCTTTTTTCACTTCCATAGAAATTGAAATGAATCTGCCCATTTTTTTCCGTGGAAATCACTTCGGCATTAAAGCCGCCGCGTTCCAGCCAAAATTTTGCGGCATTGCTGGCAGCTGCAACCACCGAGCTTTCCTCGGTAACCATGGGCAAAGCAAAGAGTTTTCCGTTGATTAAAAAGTTGGGTGCAATGCCAAAAGGCAAATAGTAGTTGGAAAGTGTATTTTCTATAAAATCGTCGTGAAGTTGCTGCAGATGGGCGTCTTCATTCCAATACTTTTTTAGAATTTGCACGGAAGCAGGATTGTTTTGCAGGTAGTTTTCCGCAAGCCAATCTATCTTTTCCTGCTTTGATTTTTTTGAAAATCCAGAAATGGGTCGGTTCATTTACGTAAATATCATTTGGTTGCAAAGATAGTGTTTCGGTGTAGTTTCTTCGGAATCATTTAAAAAGAAAAGGTTTTTAAGAACTAAAATCTGTTCTCAAAAACCTTTTTATTCAACTTAAAACGAAAATCAATCTATTTTAAGTTTCTTTAATTTGGGCGTCCTTGGTTGGTTTTGGGCGCACGTTAAACTTTTTTCGTTTAGGCCGTAATTTGCCGAAACTGCCAATGCTAATCTTGCCCCGTTTTGTTTTTTTGTCACCTTTGCCCATTACTTCTTGTTTTGTTGTTTTTTGATGGTTTTCTCATCTATGTCAAACTCATTGGTTTGCTTATTTGTCTTTCCCGTTGGGTTTGTGGGATGTTTTTGTTCTGTCTTTCTTTCAAATTTCTTCTCCATAATATTGTCTTTTTCTCGTTAATAATTGAATTCCTAAAATAGAAAATGCAAATCACAAATTCCCTTAAACCATTGCTAAAGAATGGTTAAACCTTCCGAATGGAACGTGAAAATGCTGAAATTCCCGCAATTCCTTTGTCCGAAAGCATTTTTATAAAGGCACTGCCAATAATTGCCCCTTTGGCATGTTTTGTTGCTTGCTGAAATGTTTCGGAATTGTTTATTCCGAACCCAATAATCTGTGGATTTTTAAGTGAAAGCGAAGCTATCCTTTTAAAATAATTTTCCTGTTCCAACCCAAACCCTGAAGAGCTTCCAGTAACACTCGCGCTGCTCACCATATAAATAAAGCCTTCGGAAGCTGCGTCAATCTGCCGGATACGTTCTTCGGAAGTCTGGGGCGTTATCAAAAAAATATTTATAAGGTTGTATTTTCTGAAAATTTCGGCATAATGTTCCTCATATTCCGCCAAGGGAAGATCGGGTAGAATCAGGCCATCAATACCCACTTCAGCACATTTTTTACAGAAATTTTCCACTCCAAATTGAAGCACAGGATTAAAATACCCCATAAGTAGCAACGGAATTGAAACCGTTTTTCGAATGTCTTTTAATTGCTGAAAAAGCAAATCGGTAGTCATTCCATTTTTTAAAGCCACTTGCGAACTCGCCTGAATAATGGGCCCATCGGCCAAAGGATCGCTAAATGGCAAACCGATTTCTACCATATCCACGCCGTTTTCTTCCAATTGCTGAATTATTTCAACTGTATCACCCAGTTTTGGATAACCTGCGGTGAAATAGATTGAAAGTAATTTTTTATTTTCAGAAAGTTTTTGATTGATTCGATTCATTTTAAATATTGTTTTGTATCCGTTAGAACGCAGTCGAGAACTAAAACCCTCTTCTTCAAAGAGGTCGCGACTGCGCTCGACCAAGACAACGATTTTACTAGTTAAAATGTTTAATATATGTATCCAAATCCTTATCGCCCCGCCCGCTTAAATTCAAAACCACTATATCATTCTTTTTAAATTTCCGGGATTCAAAAATGGCGAGGGCGTGACTACTTTCAATGGCGGGAATTATTCCTTCCAGCTTACAAAGTTGCATTCCGGCATCCATAGCTTCCTCATCGGTTATCGAAATAAATTCGCCGCGACCACTCGCAAAAAGATTGGCGTGCATTGGCCCAACGCCGGGATAATCCAAGCCAGCCGAAATAGAGTAGGGTTCCGTAATTTGTCCGTCCGGTGTTTGCATCAATAGTGTTTTGCTGCCGTGGATAATCCCCACCTTCCCTAAAGCGGAAGTTGCGGCACTTTCGCCACTGTCAATTCCCTTTCCGGCGGCTTCCACAGCGATAATTCCCACTTCCATCTTGTCCAAATAATGATAAAAAGCACCCGCTGCATTGCTGCCGCCGCCCACACAAGCAATCACAAAATCTGGGTTTTCCCGACCTTCCTTTTCGTTAAGTTGCTTTTTTATTTCTTCCGAAATTACACTCTGAAATCGAGCTACCATATCGGGGTACGGATGTGGGCCCACCGCGCTGCCTATAATATAATGTGTGTCCAACGGATTATTGATCCAATCGCGAATGGCTTCATTTGTGGCATCTTTCAAGGTTTTACTGCCACTGGTTGCGGGAACCACTTTTGCGCCCAGCATTTTCATCCGGGCTACGTTGGGTGCTTGACGTTTTATATCAATTTCACCCATAAAAACAATACATTCCAAACCCATCAATGCACAAACGGTAGCGGTGGCAACGCCGTGTTGTCCAGCGCCAGTTTCGGCAATAATTCGGGTTTTGCCCAATCGTTTTGCCATTAAAATCTGGCCAATGGTGTTGTTCACTTTATGTGCTCCCGTATGGCAAAGATCTTCGCGTTTTAAATAGATTTTGGTGTTGTATTTTTCCGAAAGGCGTTTTGCAAAATACAGTGGTGTTGGCCGTCCTACATAGTCTTTCAGCAATTGGTGGAATTCTTTTTGAAAAGATTCCTCGGCCATTACTTTCAAATAATTCTGCCGCAGTTCCTCCACATTCGGGTAGAGCATTTCAGGGATATACGCGCCGCCAAATTTGCCGTAGTAGCCTTTTTCGTTTACGTTATAATTCGGAGGCGCAGCCGAAGGAATTTGTTTGTTTAATTTCATAAGATTCTATTTATACCTACAAGGTTCTGGAAACCTTGCAGGAGTTTAATATCCTTTCTCCCGGGTTCAGTTTCAAACCTACTATTCACATCAATTGCATAAATTGGAAGATCTGTTTTAAGTAACTTTTTTAATGATTCAACTTCTTCCAGACCAATGCCTCCGCTTAAAATAAAGGGTTTTTTTGAAGGATATTTTTTTAGAATTTTCCAATTGAAAGTATAGCCGTTTCCACCCTTTTCCTTTCCTTTTGTGTCGAATAGGAATTTATCTACCACAATTTCAAAATGTCTTAAAATTTCAAAATCGAACTCATCTTTTATTGAAAAAACTTTCCATATTTCAACTACTGCAGAATTGTCTGGTCGAGCGCAGTCGAGACCTTTATTTAAGCGAATACAAAAATCTGCCGTTTCTTCTCCGTGCAATTGAATTACATCAAGTTTGAATTGTTTTGTTTTTTCTAAAATTTCATCCAAGGAAGCATCCACAAAAACGCCAACTTTCTTTATTCCAAGCGGTAGCGAAGGAATCTCACCTTCAAAAAACCTCGGACTTTTTTCATAAAAAATAAAGCCCAAATAATCTGGTTGAAGTGTTACAACTTCGGCGATGTTAAGTTTCATTCCGCAGATTTTCAGCCCCACTCCAGTCCGCCACGGCGGAGAGGGAGTTTGTTCATTTTTTTTCATCTCAGTTTTTCAATAAATTGTTTTGCGGTTTGGCCGGGATTTTCGGTTTTCATAAAATTTTCGCCAATCAAAAATCCTTCAAAACCGTAGGTTCTCAAATCTTTTATGGTTTCAACGTCGCTGATTCCGCTTTCGGAAATTTTAACAAAATCCTTCGGAATTTCTTCGGAAAGTTTTTTACTGATGTCTATATCTACTTTGAAATTTTTCAAGTTTCTGTTGTTTACACCAATCATATCCACATTCGGTAAAAGAGATTTTTGAAGTTCTTCGAGATTGTGGACTTCCAATAAAACATCGAGTTTTAAGCTTTTCGCCAAAAATGAAAACTGTTTCAGTTCTTCTACTGAAAGACAAGCTGCGATCAATAAAATTGTATCGGCGCCGTATGCTTTCGATTCGTAAATTTGATAGGGGTCAATTATAAATTCCTTCCGAAGAATGGGAACTGAAACCGTCTTTTCGGCAACCAATAAATCGTCCAGCGATCCGCCGAAAAAATTGGAATCGGTTAATACTGAAATTCCCTTTGCACCTGCATTCTCATAACCGGAAACCACTTCAGGTAACAAAACCTTGTCATTTATCACCGATTTGCTGGGCGAACGGCGTTTGTGTTCTGCAATAATTCCCGTGGTTGAAATGCGCAAAGCTTCTGCCAACGATTTGGTTTCTTTGGCAAAAAGTGGAAGCTTTTCAAGCAAACGGGTTGGGATAGCTTCTTTTTTTGCAGCAACTTCCTTGCGTTTGTAAGTGGTTATGGTATCTAAAATGTTCATTCTTCGTTAATCGTTAATCGTTAATTCGTTAGCTGGGGAATCAGTATTTTGAAAGGCTCGCGATAAATCGGTGCGCCTACGATATTTGTTGTAATTTCTTCAATGATTGCAACGCTTTTCCAGCTTGCAAAGATTCTTTCGCTTTTTCAAATCCTTCATTTATCGTGCAACTTTCAACTACTGAAATCGCCATTCCGGCATTGGCGCAGACCACGTTATTTTGGGCTTTGGTACCTTTTCCGTTGAGGATATTCAGAAAAATTTCAGCTGAATCTTTTACAGATTCACCTCCAAATATTTCAGATTCCGCAATCTGTTTCACTCCAAAATCCTCGGCAGTTAAAATATTCTCAGAATTTTTTGAAATCACTTTAATGGGACCTGTCAGTGAAATTTCATCATAACCATCCATCGCGTGGAGCACGGCGTAATTTTTCTCGCTTTTTTGATAGAGATAGCCGTACATTCGGGCCAATTCCAAATTAAAAACCCCAACCAATTGGTTCTTCGGAAATGCAGGATTTACCATAGGTCCGAGCATATTGAAAAATGTTTTCACGCCCAATTCCTGTCTAATCGGCGCCACATTTTTCATGGCAGGGTGGAAGAGGGGCGCGTGCAAAACACAGATTCCGGCTTCGTCCAAACAACGCGTTAAAAAATCTTTTTCATTGCTGAATTTTATACCCAAAACTTCCATTACATTGCTGCTTCCGCTAACAGAAGAAACGCCATAATTGCCGTGTTTGGTAACATTTACTCCAGCACCCGCCGTTACAAATGATGCCAAGGTTGAAATATTAAACGTGTTTTTACCATCGCCGCCCGTGCCGCATAAATCTATGGTGTTGTATTCGCTGAAATCTACCGCCAGGCACAGGTCTAACAGGGCATCGCGGAAGCCTTCCAATTCTTCCAAACTTACGTTTCGCATCATATAAACCGTTAAAAAAGCGGCGATCTGGCTTTGATTGTATTTACCTTCGGAAATATTTACCAAAACTGTTCGTGCTTCTTCTTTGTTGAGTTGCTCGTGGTTTATTAATCTGTTTAAAATCTGTTTCATTCTAACTCTCAATCCAATTTTTAATAATCTTTTTTCCCACTGGCGTTAGCACACTTTCAGGGTGAAATTGTACGCCACAAACGTCGTAAAATTTGTGACGGACGGACATAATCTGCCCATTTTCATCTACAGAGGTAATTTCCAAGACCTCCGGAAAATCTTCTTTTGAAATCACCCAACTATGGTAACGACCTATTTCGAACTCTTTATCGATTCCTTTAAAAAGCGGCTCGTTTTCTGAAATAACGGTTGCAGTTGTGGCAACGCCGTGAAAGACTTTGCTCAGGTTTTCCAATTTCCCGCCAAAAACTTCCCCAATTGCCTGCTGGCCCAAACACACGCCCAAAATTGGTTTTGAAGTTGCATATTTTTGAATTACTTCCTTAAGCAAACCCGCTTCATCGGGAATGCCCGGACCCGGTGAAAGTAGAACTTTATCGTAGTTTTCTACTTCTTCCAAATAAAATTTATCGTTTCGTTTTACGGTTACCTTGCAATCTAATTCCTCTAAATAGTGAACCAGATTGTACACAAAACTGTCGTAATTGTCTATTACTAAAATTCTAAGCCCCACTCCAACCCTTCCCGAAGGGGAGGGAGTATTTTTCGGGTTTTTATTTATTTTTTTGTTTTTCATTATAAATTGAGTTTAAATTCCCCCTTCGGGGGCTAGGGGGCCATTGTTTCAGCTAATTCCAACGCTTTTGTTAATGCGCCGAGTTTGTTATAAACTTCCTGTAATTCGTTTTCCTCATTGCTTTCCGAAACCACGCCAGCGCCAGCTTGATAGTGTAATGTGTGGTTTTTGCTTACAAAGGAACGGATGATTATGGCGTGATTAAAATTACCGCTGAAATCCATAAAACCAATGGCACCACCGTAAAATTCGCGGCTTGTGTTTTCGTATTTTTCCAATAATTGCAAGGCTTTATGTTTTGGTGCGCCGCTCAAAGTCCCTGCAGGAAAAGTATCGGCAACAATCTGCATTGTTGACGTTTTTGCATTTTTGGTAGCAGTAACTTTACTCACCAAATGGATTACGTGCGAAAAAAATTGAACCTCGCGATACGTTTCCACTTTTACATTCGTGCCGTGGCGGCTTAAATCGTTTCGCGCCAAATCGACCAACATTACGTGTTCACTGTTTTCCTTTTTGTCCTCTGAAAGTTTTTTGGCGAGCTCGGCATCCTGCTCGTCGTTGCCGGTGCGTTTGAAGGTTCCCGCAATTGGGTGGATTTCTGCTGTATTTCCGTTTACGACCAACTGCGCTTCGGGCGAACTTCCAAATATTTTAAAGTTTCCGTAGTCGAAATAGAAAAGATAAGGTGAAGGATTCACGCTTCGCAAGGCCCTGTAAACATTAAATTCATCGCCTGTAAATTGTTGTGAAAAGCGTTTGCTCGGCACAATTTGGAACACGTCGCCGCGCTGGCAATGTTCCTTACATTTTCGCACCAACGCCTTAAAACCTTCATCATCCAAATTTGTACTGTAATTGCCCTTTCTTTCAAACGGGTATTCTGCAAAACTTTTCGACTTTAAAATCTGTTCAATCTGTGGAATATTATTTTCAGAATCAAAACAATGCGCAAAAATATAAGCTTCGTTATTGAAATGGTTTATCGCGATGATATTTTGATAAACTGCATAATATAGATCGGGCATTCCGAGGTTTTCTTCCTTTTTTGAAAGCTCAATATCTTCAAAATAACGCACCGCATCAAAAGCCATAAAGCCGAAAAGTCCGTTGTTAATGAATTTAAATTTACTTTCTTCCGAAGAAAAAGAGGAGGAAAATTCGTCTAAAATAGTTGGAACATTCGTGTTTTCAGAAATTTCAATTTTTGAACTTTTTCCATCGGGAAATTGCTGAAAAATGGTTTCATTTTCCACTTTTATGGAAGCGATTGGGTTGAAGCAGATATAGCTAAAACTGTTATTATTGGCGTGATAATCGCTACTTTCCAGCAACAGGCTGTTCGGGAATTTATCACGAAGTCGCAAATACACAGAAACCGGCGTGAGGGTGTCTGCCAATAGTTTTTTTGAATATGTTTTTAAATCGTATTTCATTTCGTCAAAATGTGTGAATAAAAAAAGGCTTGTCGTGATTGACAAGCCTTTTCGTATATTTTATACTATAGGTGTACTGCTCACGAGGTTTTTCGTAAGTTTTTCCACCACCAAGTATTTTGTGTAAATGTGTTCATTGTTTCAGGTTCAAATATAGAATTTTTTTTGAAGACTGTTTTCATTTATTGCAAAATTTCAAAATTCAAGTTTGAAATGAAACTTTTTGGTAAAGGTTGAGTCTATTAATCTTACGTTAATGAATTGTTCTAATTGATACACTTTCAATATTTTTAGAAAATGAAATTACTGCCAATATTACTTTTTTTTATAATGCTTCAAAGCTGTTCAGATAAAAAATCTGAATCAGTTGAAATTGCAATGAAGGAAGTTAATCGAACTGAAGAAAGATTTTTCAATTCAAAAAAAGTTGTTTCCCTCAATTTTGAAGAACTGGAACAACAATATCTTCAAAAGAAAAATGATTCAATTTATATTATAAACTTTTGGGCTACTTGGTGCAAGCCTTGTATCAAAGAGCTTCCATATTTTGAAAAATTAGCCTTTGACTATTCAGATAAAAAAGTAAAATTATTGTTGGTAAGCCTTGATTTTCCTGACAAAGTGGACAGCCAAGTAATACCTTTTATTGAAAGAAATAATATAGAGTCTGAAGTTGTTCTTTTGGACGATGCCGATGCCAACAGTTGGATTCCGAAGGTTTCACCACAATGGAGCGGTGCCATTCCCGCAACGGTGATATATAAAAATGCCAACCGAAAATTTTATGAACAATCATTTACTTTTGAAGAACTTGAATCTGAATTACAAACATTTCTATAAAAATTTAAATTATGAAAAAGATATTTACAAGCATATCATTTGCAGCTATTGCATTAATCGCTTTAAACAGCTGCAAAAACGAACCGACAGATAAAAGCTCAGATTTTGCCCTAAACGAAATCGTACAGCCTGAATTCACAGAGATTGTATCAGAAACTGAAACGAAAGGATATACTATTGGTGATGAAGCCACAGATTTTAAACTGAAGGACGTAAACGGAAAAATGGTTTCTCTTTCCGATTATAAAGATGCCAAAGGTTTTATTGTGATTTTCACCTGCAACACTTGCCCGTATGCAGTTGCGAGCGAAGAAAGAATGGTTGTTCTGGATCAGGAATTCAAATCAAAGGGGTATCCCGTAATCGCAATTAATCCAAATAATCCGGAGGTTCAGCCAGATGATACGTATGAACTAATGCAGAAAAAAGCCAAGGAAGCAGGTTTTACTTTCCCATATTTGTATGACGAAAGCCAAACAATCTATGCAAAATACGGCGCCACAAAAACGCCGCACGTTTATCTACTGCAAAAAGAAGATGGAAAAAATATCGTGAAATACATTGGTGCCATTGACGATAATGTTCGCAATGCAACCGAAGTAAAAGACAGATTTTTGGCCAACGCCGTAAATGAATTGCTTGCGGATAAAGAAATATCAGTGAAAGAAACCAAAGCGATTGGTTGTTCTGTGAAGCAGTAAAAAAAATAGAGAGAATTTTTAAAACCGAAGACATTTGTTTTCGGTTTTTTTTATGAATAAACCCTTCTCATTTATTATTTTTACAAAAAATTTACATTATGGCAGACTTGACACAAGAACAGTGGAGCGAACAACTTAAAAACGATGATAATGCGGTAATAATTGATGTTCGTACCGATGCTGAATTTGAAGAAGGATATATTCCGGGAGCGGTGCAGATAGATATTTTTAACGGTGCCGAATTCCTTAAAAAAGCTAAGGAATTAGACCCCCAAAAAAGTTATTACGTTTACTGTCGCTCCGGAGGCAGAAGTGGTCAGGCCTGTATGTTGATGAACTCCGTTGGCGTGAAAAACGCTTACAATTTAAAAGGAGGGATTATGGAATGGGAAGGAGAAATAGTTGATTAAAAAATAGATTAATATGAAGAATTTGGCTTTGGTTTTTGGATTGGTTATGGCACTGTTTTTTATTTCCTGTAAAGAAAACACTACAGCGCAGGAAATAAAGGTAATATCTCCCGAGGAAGTTTATGACGCCGTACGTGATAATCAAAACTTGCAATTAGTAGATGTGCGAACCCAAGATGAGTATGGGGAAGATCATCTAAAAACTGCCCAAAATATTTGCGTGACAGATGATGATTTTAAGGAAAAAGTTGCTAAACTTGATAAAAACGAACCAATTTACCTTTACTGTCGAAGTGGAAAAAGAAGTGCCAAAGCAGCCCAAATATTGAAAGAAATGGGTTTTAAAGAAATTTACGATATGGAAGGTGGCTTTTTAAATTGGGAAAGCCAAGGTCTTCAGGAAAAAAATTAAAAATCTGTTAATTGCTTTCCTAATTTTTTAACTCATTATACAGTTATGAGTTAAACTCACGCTAAAAAGGTTTTGTGTAAAAATTTTATATAGCTACTTTACGTATCTTAATTAATAGATATGTAAGGTTATGAAAGAAATAGAAAATAATGTACAACTGAAAATACGCAAGCTTGTGGAACATAGTTGCAACTTCGATATTCGTCCCACAAAAGAATTCCAACAACTGCATACATCTTTGCTTAAGTTCTATTTCAACGCTGTTGATGTAAATATTGATTATCAAGAAAAATTGATTTCTATTTGGAATACCAAGCCTTTAACCACAAATCCGTTACGGCTTTATGATTTAAATGAAGCTATTGCAGATTGGGTGGGTTATACAGATTTGCAAGAGACTCTTGATGGTTGCATTGAAGATGGTCATCTCCAAACCAATTTTTATAAAAAACTATTTTTGAAATATGGTGAATATCTTCCAAACGAAGATGATGCTATGAGTGCCTAATTTAATTTCCTGTAAATTTAAACCCTGCCGAAATTAGACTGTAATGCAAACCAGTGTTGCGCTTATAATAGTCATATTTTAAATCTACAGTTTTCAACCCAAAATTTGCCAATTTCAGCTTTGTAAAAATATCTGTATACCCAACTCCGAAACCGAACTGGTTTGCCGAAAATTCAGAAAGATCATAATCTGAAGTGTAAAACTCATAAGTTGATAAAGCTGTTTCATAAGGATAAAAATAGTCGGCTGCAGTTTGATTGTAAAAACGATAGTTCGGGTACAACGTGAATTTATCCGTGATTTTTATAGAAATTTCGATACTTGCTGTATGCGAGTTTATTCCCCAATCATCAAAATAGTAACGATAATAGGTTCTTAAAACGAACATTTCATTAATAAAATAATTCAACCTTCCGCCCACAGCAGTTTTAAAGCGAGTGTTCGGCAATCTTTCAATGTCATCAGCTAGTTGAAAATTTTCACGAAAACGATCTGGCATATCATTAAAATAAACCCTTTGGAATGGTGTGGATAGAAGACCTTGTTGCTGAACAATATCTAAAGAAAGCATCCCTTGAAGGTTTTGTGATAATATTTGTGAAAACCCAAATCCTAAGGAATAGGAATTTCTGTTTTTCTTATCCAGGTCAATAAAATTTGAAGACTCTCGTAGCTCTATGGGGTATAATAATTTCCAGGTATCTATATATACATTGGCGTGGACACTTAATTCGGTGTTCTTTTCATTAAAAAGTTTGGTATAACTTCCGCCAAAACCTAAGGAAAAATAATCATACTCTGATGAAACGGAAATCTTGGCGCTTACTATGTCGTTACGGTCATCGCTGCTATGTGAATAGCCAAAATTCCCACCTGCCCAAAGATCGCTTGCAGAAGCACCTGACGACGCTACAAAAGGGTCGGCAGGGCTATCGCTATCAAAAGGATCTACGTTGCTTGAGGATGCGGACGTATAGGCTGAAACACCAGCATCAATCGTTAAAACATCGTCATCATTCAATGGAATTGCGACAACAATAGTAGGGGTAAAGTCTGTAAGTTTTTCTGTTCCAAAACCACCACTTACTGCAGCGTTTTCTCCGTCTTGATTGTAGTAGCTTACAAGAAAATCAACTTCTGGAGCTTCTAGCACACGTTTTTTATATGTGGAAGTAGAATCTTGGGCAAAGATTGTTGCCGCAAATAGAAAGATAAATAAGCCATATAGATTCTTCATAAAATATTAATTACAGCCACAGCCGCCCCCTGTTTTACCGCCGTTAGCACCAGAAGCGGCTTCACGGTACGCCTGTGCATTAATTTCAAATCTATCAACAGGTTTGTCTCCCAAAACCATATCAGGATCGTTGAGGTTTATTTTTTCATATTCCTTTACAACCGTACAGGAGCCTAGTAAACCCATCAGGCACAAAAGTATTACTATGTTTTTTATAATTTTCATGCTGTTATTGCAAACTGTATCGTTTACTTTTTAATGGTTTCAATTTCTATATTTTTTGAAGTGAAAACTTCACCTTTTTCATCAATAATAATACACTCTATTTTAGGTAGTTGGTTTATAAAATCAATCCCGACTTCTCTTCCCATCACAAAAATGGAAGTGGCTAAAGCATCGGCAATTTCAGCTTTTGGAGCGAACACCGTTGCGCTTATAATTCCTGTTGCAGGATAGCCAGTTCGGGGGTCAATTATATGTGTGTAGCGTGTTTCATTAAACGTAACATATTTTTCATAATTACCAGAAGTAACAACTGCATTTTCATTTAGCGGAAGTAAAGCAAATGCTTTATTTTTATCCATCGGATTTGTGATTGCCACTTTCCAAAATTCACCGTCGGGTTGGTTTCCCCAAGAGTTCATGTCGCCCGAAGCATTTATTATTCCTGCATCCACTCCTCTTTCCATCAACAATATTTTAGCCTTATCGGCCGCATAGCCTTTGCCTATGGCGCCAAAGCCTATTTTCATTCCTTCCAATTTTAGAAAAACGGTAAAGTTTTCAGGGTCGAGAATAATATTTTGATACCCAACTTTTTCGACGGATTGTTTTATGGCTTCTTCGGAAGGCATTTCGGTCATACTGCCGTCAAACTTCCAGATTTTATCCATGGAGGCAAAACTGATATCGAAAGCACCGTCGGTCAATTTTGAAATTTCAACCGAACGGCCTATTAAAGTAAAGAGTTCTTCATCAACCTTTACGGGTTTGATCCCAGCATTTCTGTTTATTTCTGAAGTTTGTGAAGCTGGGTCCCAGGAGGAAATTAGTTTTTCGATACGGCTTATTTCGCCAACCGCCATATCTATATAATTGTTTGCTTCGGTTGAATTTTTGGCAATTACGGTAATCTCAAATCGACTGCCCATTAATTTTAGCGTACGCTTGAAAGTTTCCTGTGAGAACGTCAAATTCACACAAAGCAGCACAAAAACCAAGGATGTTGTTTTTTTCAAACTAATTTATAAACGATTCAAGTTTTTTAATGTATTCCGTGGGTGTTGTATTTTCATATCCTGCTTCTCCTAAAATTGCGCCTTCTTTATCAAGGACAACTACAAAGGGAAAATATCCTTGTTTGTTATATTTTTCAGCAAGTTGATTGTTCTTTTGTTGTAGTTCATCTGGCAATGCATTTTTCTTTTTCCGCGGAAAATCTGCCTGCAACATTACAAAATGGTCTTTAGCATAGGTTTTGAATTCCTCAGTGCTCCATATTTCCCGATCAAGTTTTATGCAGGGCGCGCACCAATCGCTTCCCTGAAAAACAAGGATTATTGGATGATTTTCTTCGGAAGAAATTTGTATTGCGGTTTCAAAATCGGTATGCCATTCTTGGGCGGAAAGCGTTATTGAAAATACAATTGCAACAATTAAGGGGATTATTTTCTTCATCAGGAAAGTTTAATATTTCCTAAAACGTTCGTAATTCAAATTTAGTGTTAAAGATTATGAACAAAGTATTTGCTAAAAACTTTAATTTTTTATTATTTTTTTTGAAATAGTGTGTTCATCTCCAGAAACAATCACAATTGTGTAAATTCCATTTTGGAATCTATTAAAATCATATTCTATTTCAACAGCATTATTGTTAAAAAGTTCAGTTGCTAAAAGCTGTCCCAAGGGATTATAGATTTCCAATTTTCGGATTGCGTCTTTGCTTTTTATTTTGAAATAACCATTTGTTGGATTGGGAAAAACTTGAATTTTATTTTCGGCCAATAAATCCTGTACACCTAAAAATTCATTGTCCAAACGACATACAATTGCGTTTCTATGTATATTGTTTGCATCTTCGGTGACGCCAAAGGCTAAAACTTTATTGTCTGCTTGCAATGCCAAATCAGTAACATAATTTGTGTCTGAACCGCCAAAGTTGGTTATAAAAGTTCCGCTATCTCCAAAATCTGAATAGATGCTACCATCATTATTTAATTTGATTACGAAAAAATCTGTTTGCTCGAAAGGAAAAGGCATCGAGGCACCGCCACCCAAAATAATTTTTCCGTCGCGCTGAACTGCAATACTTCTAAGCCGATCATTGGCTCCAAAATAAGTTTCCATAACTACTTTTCCATCTTGTCCAAAAGTTAGATCCAGTGTGCCGTCATTGTTAAATTTTGCAACTGCTGGTTTAATTCCGCCAAACCCTCCGGTGCCCCCGGAATACTGGTAGTTTCCTCCGAGAATTATTTTATTACCCAAAACAGCTATATCATCTACCTCTCCTAAGTTTGAATCTGGTCCGAACGTAGTAATTACAGTTCCGTTGTTTCCAAATGAAGTATCCAAGGTTCCGTTTTCATTAAACCGCGTTATAACAGGATGGTAATCATCCCCATTATTATAGGAAGGGCCTCCAGCAAGTATTTTGTCTTCCCAATCTATTTTAATAGCAAAGCAAAGATCAAAACGATAATTTGTAACGTCTGTAATTTTGGTGCCATTATCCCCGAATGTTGTATCTAAAGTTCCGTCTAGGTTTCGCCTTGAAAAACTGTACATATTGTTAAAGCCATCAAAGAACTGACTCTGGACAATTATTTTGCCAGTTGACTGTTGGTCAATTTTACTTCCTCCCAAAATAGATTGAATTCCTCCGTCTCCAAATGTTGGATCTAGATTGCCATTTTGGTCAATTCGTATTAATTTCGCTTCACTTTCAATGGAGCCACAAATCAATATTTTTCCGTCAGATTGTAAAAGCATGGAATTGAAATAGGAAGTGTTGGTTCCGTTGTTCGGAAAATATAATTGGCCATTTTGTCCAAATGAAGTGTCAATTTCCCCATTATTTGTTAACTTATAAATGTAAAACCCACGATTATAAGTAGCTCCATTTTGTCTCAATTCACTATTTACGCCTAAAATTATTGAATTGTTCTCCAAAAGAAGTAAGTCTATCGCCCTTGCGCCTTTATCCATATAGGCAAATCTCGTGGTCCCTTGGTCACCAAAACCTAAATCCAATACTCCTTCTTGTGAGAAAGAAAATTGAAAAAAAAGAAATGGCATTAAAGCTAATATTAATTTGAACTTTGCCATAAACCAGATTTAATTTTTTGCTAACCCAATTTACCAAATAAAATCATTTTTTCAATTCTAAATTCCCTTAAATTTGCAGCCTAAAATCCTTTCAATTGGCAAAACAGATCACAGATACCATCGTAATGATTCGTCCGGTTGCTTTCCGTATGAATGAGCAAACGGCAGTCAACAATTTTTTTCAGGAAGACCTCGCGCTTAAGAACGCTGAAATCAATGCCAAAGCGCAGGCAGAATTTGATGCTTTTGTACAAAAACTTCGTTCAGTGGGCGTTAACGTGATTGTTGAAAATGATGATTTAAGGATGGACACGCCAGATTCCATTTTTCCAAATAATTGGATTAGTTTTCACGAAAATGGCGATATCGGGCTTTACCCTATGTTTGCTGAAAACCGCCGTCGCGAAAGACGTGAGGAGGTTTTGATTCGTTTGGAGAATGAAGGTTTCATAATCAATAATATTTACGATTATACTCCTGCGGAAGACGAAGGATATTTTCTGGAGGGAACCGGAAGTCTTCTTTTAGACCGCGTAAACCACAAAGCATATTGCGCACTTTCAGCACGTGCCGATGAAGAATTGCTTATTGAATTCTGCGAGGATTTTGAATATTTACCTGTAATTTTTACCGCAAACCAAACCGTGGACGGCAAGCGCTTGCCCATCTATCACACAAATGTAATGATGTGTCTTGCAGAAAAATTCTGTGTGATTTGTTTAGACACCATTGACGATGCTTCTGAAAAGAAAAACGTGGTTCAGCATTTAAAAAAAGATGGGAAGGAAATCATAAAAATTACTGAAGCGCAAATGCACCATTTTGCGGGCAATATGCTTCAGCTTCAAGGCAAGGAAAAAAAATATTTGGTGATGAGCGCGGCTGCGCATGATAGTCTAAATAAAGAGCAAATTGTAGCGATTACAAAACACTGCGAAATCCTGAGTAGCGATCTTACCACCATCGAAACCTGTGGCGGCGGTAGCGCACGCTGTATGATGGCTGAGGTTTTTCTGCCAAAGGTGTAATTAAGCCATGGTTTCTGTTTTCGCAATGTTCCGGATCATTCCCCCGAAAATAAAATAGTGAAAGGGAAGCATCAAGTACCAATATAAGCGCCCCCCCAAACCTTTGGGTCTAAATGTGGCGGTCTGTATCAATTCATTTTTATCGTTTATACAGAATTCTAGCCAGGCTTCGCCGGGAAGCTTCATTTCGGCAAAAAGCAGGAGCCTTTTGCTTTCTCTGTCGGCGTAGAGCACACGCCAAAAATCCAGCGCATCGCCCGTATATATTTGGTCTGGGTGTGTTCGTCCGCGTCTTAGCCCAACGCCCCCAACAAGCCTGTCCATAAATCCGCGGATTTTCCAAAGTGAATTACCATAGTACCATCCGCGTTTCCCGCCAATTGCCCAAATATTGTTTAGCGCTCTTTCGGGATTGTCAACATTCAACACTTTTTTGTCTTTCAGGCAACCGTATTTAGGTACTTGAATGTACTCTTTCAAATTCGAAATTCTGCCCGCAACCAGAGAATCTTTCCAGCTGGAAATCACAAGATTTTGTTCAATTTTCAGAAAAGCCTTTTTTATTGCTTCTTCGTAAGAAATGGGTTTGATATTTAAAATTTCCTGTAATTTATTATCCTTTGCCACAACCTCCATTTTCATACTGTCCACAAGGTTTACCGCCAATTTATAGGAAGTGGAGGTCACGAAATACAACCAATACGAAGAAAGTCGTGGCGACATAACCGGAACTGGAATTATCCAAAGTTTCAGTCCTCGGATCTTGGAATATTTCATCAGCATTTCCTTATAGGTTAATACATCGGGACCACCAACATCGAAAGACTTATCGAAACATTTTTCGTTGTCCAAAACGCCAGAAAGAAACGCAATCACATCGCGAATGGCAATGGGTTGAATTTTGGTCTTTAACCATTTTGGAGCGATCATTATTGGCAGTTTTTCACACAAATCCCGAATAATTTCAAAAGAAGAACTGCCGCTTCCCACTACGATTCCAGCACGAAGCACGGTAAGGTGATAGTTTCCTTTATATAAAATTTCCTCTACTTTTTTTCGGGAAGAAAGGTGTTTTGAAAGTTCTTCCTGATTTATAATTCCGCTTAAATAGATGACCTGTTTTACGGAAGTTGTAGCCATATATTTATTGAAGTTTTCTGCAGACCGGGCTTCAATTTCATCAAAATTTCTGGTTGAGCCACTCATTGAGTGAATCAAGTAATAAGCCGCATCAATATCTTTCGGAAAGGATGCTGTATTTACCTCTTCGGCAAAATCCACTTCAATAACGGTAACCTTTTTTGTGGTTTCTGGATCAAGTGGAAGTCTATTTTTATCGCGTACGGCGCAAATTATATCGTGTCCGTTTTCCAAAAGTTCGGGTAGCAAACGCATGCCAATATATCCGTTGGCTCCTGTGAGTAGAATTTTCAATTTAAAATATTTTGTTTAAAGATAGATTTTAATAACTAAACAAAAGTTAAAAACCCGTTAAGTTGTTGCAGTGCATCTTTTGCAATGCGGTATCTTTAAAACTTCAACCAAATAAATCTAAACATCATGAAAATTTTAAAAGTCGTATTGCTAATTGTAGGAGTGGTTTTGATAATTTTCGGACTTTATAATGCTTTTGTGCCGCAACAGGTTTTGGATATTGGCCCTTTGGAGGTAAATGCAAAGGAAGGATTGACCAACCAAACCTTGGGAATGATTGGCATTGGAGTTTTGGCGCTTATAGCCGGCGCCCTTCTTAAAAACCGCCGTTAATTTTTAAAGATTTATTGTTTGAAGAATTGAAATTACAGCTGCGCTTATATATTCTACACCGATTGAAATCACTATAAAACCTACAATTCGCGATATAGCATTGATGCCCGAAGCACCCAAAAATTTACTGATGTAGTGCGAACTCCTCAAAATGATAAATGTTGATAGTCCAACAGCTAAAACTGCAAGTATTACCCAAAAAATAGCTGCGGTGTTTTGATATTCCTGATTAAAAGTTATCAATAGTGAAATGGAGCCGGGGCCTGCAAGCATTGGGATTGCAAGCGGTGTAAGTGAAAATTTTTCACGCTTGTCCAAATCTTTTTGAACCCGCTTGTTCTTCATTCCTTTGTGTTTTGAAAAAGTTCCCGTCAAAAGCGCGAAGCCCGAGGTTACAATTATCATCCCGCCTGCAATACGCAAAGCATTCAAGCTTATCCCGAAAAAGGCCAAAAGATACGTTCCAGCAAAAAAGGATATGATCAAAATAACAATCACATTTACTGTAGTTAATAGCGAGGTTTTATTGCGTTCTTGAGTACTTTCATCACTCGTCAATCCTACAAATACGGGCACTGTTCCCAACGGGTTTATTACCGAAAAAAGTGCTGCAAATACATATAAAAAAACATCCATGGTTTTTTCGGCAAAGGACGCTTTGTTTTGGCTTTTGAAGTTTACCAAAAGTTTAAATGAAGGTTATCTGTGTCTGTTCGAGCACAGTCGAGAACCTTCAAAAACTATTAATTTAGGTTTCGACTGCGCTAAACCTGACATTCATCTATTTTTTTTAATCGCTCAATTCAAAAAAAGTATCTTTGCACTTTAAATTTTGAGTATGACACTTCAGCAAACATTGGAAACCCAAATTAAAACCGCAGTTGAAAAACTGTACGGTGCCAAACTTGAATCGGTAGAATTGCAGCCCACCCGCAAGGATTTTGAGGGCGATATTACTGCCGTTGTTTTCCCAATGTTGCGCGTGGTGAAAGGAAATCCCGCACAGATTGGCGAGGCCATTGGCAACTATTTGGTTGAAAATGTAAAAGAAGTTGAAAAATTCAATGTGGTGCAGGGTTTTCTGAATATTGTTTTGAGCGATTCGTATTATTTAAATTTCTTTAATTCAATTGAAGATTTTTCAAGTTTCGGAAAAGGGGAACAAAAAGGAGAAGCGATGATGGTGGAATATTCTTCACCAAACACGAACAAACCTTTGCATTTAGGTCACGTCAGGAATGTTTTGCTTGGTTATTCCGTCGCCGAGATTGAAAAGGCTGCTGGAAAAAAAGTGTACAAAACACAAATAATCAATGACCGCGGAATCCATATTTGCAAAAGTATGCTGGCCTGGGAAAAATTTGGAAACGGAGAAACTCCTGAAGTAACTGATTTAAAAGGCGATAAGCTCGTTGGGAATTATTACGTAAAATTTGATAAGGAATACAAAAAGCAAATTGAAGCTTTAAAAGAAGCTGGAAAAACCGAGGAAGAAGCCAAAGTCCAAGCTTCACTTATAAACGAAGCCCAAGAAATGCTCCGTAAATGGGAAGCTGGTGATGAGAAAACCGTTGCGCTTTGGAATAAAATGAACGGTTGGGTTTACAGTGGTTTCGAGGAAACTTATAAAGCCATTGGGGTAGACTTCGATTTTTATTATTACGAAAGTGATACTTATCTTTTAGGGAAAGATATTATAGAGGAAGGCATAAAAAAAGACGTCTTTTTTATGAAAGACGACGGTTCTGTTTGGTGTGATTTAACCGAAGACGGCCTTGATGAAAAACTCGTTCTGCGAAGCGATGGTACTGCAGTTTATATGACTCAGGATATTGGCACTGCTGTACAGCGCGTAAAGGACCATCCCGATGTGGGTGGAATGATTTATACCGTAGGTAACGAGCAGGATTATCATTTTAAGGTGCTGTTTTTAATTCTAAAAAAATTGGGTTACAGTTGGGCCGAAAATCTATTTCATTTAAGTTACGGAATGGTAGATCTTCCTTCCGGGAAAATGAAAAGCCGTGAGGGAACGGTAGTTGACGCAGACGATTTGATTGCGCAAATGACCGAGACTGCCCGAACTATTTCGGAAGAATTGGGCAAGATTGACGATTTTTCAAAAGAAGAAAAAGAAGCGCTTTACAGAATGATAGGTTTGGGTGCTTTGAAATATTATATTCTGAAAGTGGATCCCAAAAAACGAATTCTTTTCAATCCTGAAGAGAGTGTGGATTTTCAAGGGAACACGGGACCGTTTATTCAATACACCTATGCACGGATTCAGTCTATTTTACGAAAAGCGGAAGAAAAGGTTTCGACTGCGCTCAACCTGACATCCGTAGAAATGCATCCAAAGGAAAAGGAGCTCATAAAGATTATTCAACAATTCCCTGAAACCATCCAATTGGCGGCAGAAAATTATAGCCCGGCATTGATTGCAAATTATACGTATGATTTGGTGAAGGAATTCAATAGTTTTTACCAAAACGTGCCAATCCTCGCTACTGACAACGAAACTGAAAAAGCATTCCGTGTAAAACTTTCAAAAGCCGTGGGAGAGATTATAAAAAGCGCTTTTTCCCTTTTGGGAATTGACGTTCCGGAGCGGATGTAATTTTAGGTATCTTTAATCTAAATGGTAAATCTCCATAATGTCTTTGAGAACTTTATCAAAATCAATTTTTAAATCAATTAATTTTCCGGTTCCCATATCCATTACCCAGCCGTGCACCGTAAGGTTTCTACTTCGGTAGGCAATCTGAACATCGGCGGTTTTGATAACGTTTACACATTGTTCCTGCACATTTAGTTCAACCAGTCGGCGGTATTTTTCATCTTCGTCTTTAATAGCATTCAATTCTTGTTTGTGTAACCTGTAAACATCGCGGATATTTCGTAACCAAGGATTTAAAAGGCCGAGATCCTGACTTTGCATAGCAGCTTTTACACCGCCACAACCATAATGTCCACAAACAATTATATGGTTCACTTTTAAATGGCTCACGGCATAATTGATAACGCTCATTGCACTGAGGTCTAGATTGGAAACCATATTTGCAATGTTCCGTAATATAAAGGCTTCGCCGGGTTTGGCACCCATTATTTCTTCTGCAGTAACGCGGCTGTCGCTACAACCAATATAAAGTACTTCGGGGTTTTGCCCTTCGGAAAGGTTTTTAAAATAATTAGGGTCAAGCCCTAATTTTTCGTTTACCCAATCTTGATTGTTTTTGAAAATTTGATCGATATTCATAGTTCACCTGAAGTTTTATTTCAGAATTTAAAGATAGGGAAAAGCCATTGTGTCCACAATGTGAAAATTGAAACTTTTATGGTGAATGTTGCTAAAGCCTTTGAACTCACATTATTTGTTTTGCGTTTTCAATTCCTTTTAAAACACGTAATCTGCCGGGGCCATTTTTTTGAGCAAGTTCATATTGTTTTGCGGCTTCTTCATTTCTTTTTTGGGAGAGCAACCAATCTGCATACATTTCATGTGTGGGCTTTTGAATAGACGGTGGCCCATAACTATAGCTTATGCTGTTTTCAATCTCGATGGATTCCATAAAATGTTCTTCTGCCAGTTTCGTGTCATTATAGAGTTCAGCGCGAAGTGCCATTAATTGGTTTTGCCTTATTTCAGCTTCTTTTAAATCCATTTGGCTGGCTTCATCGCGGGTAACCCCTGCGCAGAGTTTGGAACTGCCTTCCGCAACAATAAAAGATTCCCGCTTGTGGTCTTGATCGATCGTATCTATAATACTATCCAGCTTTTTTGTGTTGCCGGCTTCATAGGCTTTCATTCCTTCCAGAAAGTGATATTTGGAACGCACGGAAATATTTAAATCGGTTATATTTACAGGAATATTAGCCACTTCATCTTCCCAGTTATCGGTTTCGGTTAAATACGTTCCTTTTAAAAATACCAGATATGCCCGTGCGTTTTTTGATGGAGTCTCGGTAGCATAACTTTTCATATCCAATACCATTTTTTTTGCCTCCTCAAAATTTCCTTTTTGAAGATAGCCGTACTGCAACCAATGGAAAGCATGATAACCGCGTGCATCATTATCTAGTTTTTTCTCTTCCATTCTATTAATGCTTGCTTGGTATGAGTCAATATTTGAAGAAATAACATTATCCCACATACCCATCGCAACATAAATATGCGAAGGCATGTGGAGCGCATGGCCTGCATCTGGAGCTACTTTGGAATAGGCATTGGCGGCATCCAAAGCAAGGGTAGCGTGATCGGGATCGTCATACGAATGTATTAAATAGTGCAATGCGCCGGGATGGTTTGGGTTTTCATTTAAAATACCTTTTGCAATTTTTGCACCTTTGCCGTAAATAACATCGTCTCTTCCTTCTTCAACAGAACCTAATAATGACAAAGCGTAAAATGCAGCTATTTCTTGATTATCAGGGTATTTTTTGTACAGCCCTTCCATAAATTGGGCATACTCTTGATTGCGCTTCTTTTTTTCTGTTTTTGGTTTGTAAAGTATATGAACAGATTCAATTAAATCCTTTTCAATTTCAGATGTATTATTTTCTAGATTAAGATTGTCGAGTTTTGCTAAAACACTTGTTGCGGCTTCATAATCCTGTTGCTGCCACAAGCTGTGATTGTAAGTCATGGATTCGCCCCAATAGGCCATGGGCATCTTTGGGTCTTCCTTTTGTGCTTCTATAAAAGCTTCGCGAGCGTCTTCATATTCAAAGGAATGCAATAACAACAATCCTTTTTCAAAATGTGGCTGGGCACTTTTCTTGCCAGTGATTGTAATATTCACTACACCAAGATTATTTTTTTTGGTTTCCTGTTCTTTACACGAAACTATAAGAAGCAATAAAAAAATAGAGGTTATAAGTCTCATAATTAATTATTCAGATAATAGTTTAAAGATAACCATTTTTGAAACGATAAGCACTTTTTGGCCAAATGCTTAAAACACTGATTCATACCTTCACTAAATTTATAATTCTGCTTTCTTTTTTAAATACTTAATAACGAAAAATATAAGCGTTAATATACCTATAAATAGTCCTGTGCCAATCAATTCATTTGCCGAAAGGCTCGATAAAAAGTATACGATTATTGCAATAGCCAAAATGGGTACAGCCCAACCTCCTGGGATTTTAAATCCGCCATCATATTCTTTTTTAGATTTTCGCAGCTTCATTACAGATAGTGCTACGCCTAAATAAAGAATTAGCATAGAACTACTAGCTATGACTGCTAATTGCTCAAAACTGCCAGAAACAGCCAGTATAAAACCGATAGTTGCATAAATAATAATAGCTATATAAGGCGTGGCAAATGATTTGTGTATTCTGGAAAGCGCTTTTATAGGGATTACATTATCCCTGGAAAGTGCGTAAACAATTCTTGGACTGTTAAGAATAGTGCCGCTCATATATCCAAACATAGAGATAACAGCACCTATAATTAAAAGCATATATCCGAAATTGCCAAAAACTACTCTGGCAGTTTCAGCTAGTGGAGCCGCTGTAAAATTTGGTAAAGTATCGCCTAAAACACCTTGTGAAACGGTTTGAATCAAGATATAAACAACCGCAACTGTTGTAATACTTATTAAAATAGCTCTCGGAATTGTTCGTTTTGGGTTAACAACTTCCCCACCAACAATAATTCCCGTTTCACAGCCCTGAAAAGCAAAAAATAAAATGAGCGACGCTTCACCTAATGTTTTAAGGCTTGGCATTTCTAGAAAATACAGATTGCTAGCCGATACATCTTTAAATCCTATAGCAATTAGTAAAAGTAATGGTATTAGCTTAACAATAGTATTGAATTTTACCAGGCCTATGCCTTGCTTTAAACCAATAACATTGACGTAAACCAAACCATAAAAAAGAATAAATAAAAAGAAGAAGCGAGGCCATCCGTTTTCAAGTACTGGGTATGCCGAAGCAATAACATTTACCAAAGCGTTAGAAACTGCGGCATCAGCAAACAAGTTGCTTCCAACGGCAAAAAATCCAGCTACAAAGCCAGCATAATCTCCAAAAGCGGTTTCAATATAGGTGTACGGCCCGCCGGTGTTTGTTACTTTACTTCCGGCTTCGGCAAAGCAAAGCATTACCATTGCCATTAACAATCCACAAAACAGATAAGCAATGATGCTGGACGCTCCCATATAGCTAGCCACAATTGCAGGCAGTACAAAAATTCCAGAGCCGATGATGATGTTTACAATATTAGCTGATAAGCCGAATACACCAACTCTTCTTTTTAATCCTTCGTCTTTTGAAATCATAATTTTATTTACTTGAAAGAACCATTATCCACATCTTTTATAAATTTTATCAATCCTGAAAAATAATTTACTGGGTCGTCGTATTGTGAAACGTGGCCAGCATTTACGGTAAGACTTCTTCCGTCTTGAACCTCTGTGCTCATCCATTCCATATATTTTGGATCCATGGTGTCATACTTGCCGCCAATCATTAAGGTTGGAGTTTTAATTTCTTTTAATCTATCGGAAACACCCCAACCTTTCAAAGTTGCATTTCCCGTTACGCCAAATTCACTGTAACCTTGCATGTAGATGTATATGTTTGGGTTGAGGTGTGAAAAGGCGCGATTGATGAATTCTGGCCATTCATCCAAAGGTTTGCGAAGAATGTGTTCCGTGTAATAATTGTTCATCACCAATTCGGCATATCTGGGATTTGAAAAATCTTCTTTCGCTTCCAATTCCTTAATTTCTTTATAGACTTCCGGAGGAAGTTGTGCTCCCAGAACTTCAGCATATTTTTCATACTCGGGAATGCTCGCCATCATGTTTGAAATGATCAAGCCTTTCAAATTATCTTGATATTTCAAAGCATATTCCATGGCCAAAATTCCGCCCCACGATTGGCCCAACAAGTAAAGATTGTCTTTATACAGATTTAACGCTTTACGAACCTGTTCTACTTCTTCCACAAAATGTTCGGTGGTCCAAAGCGTGGAATCGTTTGGTTTGTCGCTGTAATAACTGTCAAGCTGGTCGTAATAAATGTATTCAATACCTTCATTTGGAAGGTAGCCGTCAAAATTTTCAAAAAATTCGTGAGTCCCACCGGGACCGCCGTGAAGCAATAAGACCTTCATTTTTGGATTGTTGCCCATGCGTTTTGTCCAAACATTAAAAGTGCCTTTTGGGGTAGTGATGGGAATCATTTTATACCGCCTGTAATTTGATCCTCGTTGTTGGAATAATCAAAATAAGTTGATTTGCATTCGGTTTCAGCGTTTGCGGTTTCTTGTTTTTCGGCACAGCTTAAAAGTAATGTTGCGGAAATGATTAGAAAGTAAAGTTCGTTTTTCATAATATTGGTTTGTTAATGAATATTTCTTTCGTTTTGATGATTAATTACCCGCTTCAACTTGGTAGGTATTGGACCCAATTTGATTAATTTTTGTAAGTGTTGCACATTCATCATTCCTTTCATAAATTGTTTTAGTGGGCATAACGGTGCCGTTGCCCATTGTAGGAGAATCGTAAATGGTTTTGGAATAGCCAATACTACCGCAAGGATGCCTGTTGCCGTCTTGCGCGCCATAATATTCCGTAAAATTGAACGAAGTATAATTCAACCATTGCCAAGATTTTGGCACCAATATTTTTCCGATGAATTCTTCTTTTTCGGTTGTCATGTCCATAACCCAGGCTCCCCACCAGGTTCCACTTTCTGGTGCATCTGCAATACCAAGTTCCCATACCCTAACACGGTATTTGCGCCCTTCGTGCCAGTTGTATTTTATCCTGCAAGAATACCCGCTGCCTTCGTGTGCGAAAGCTTCCGAATATCCATTGGGACTTTCTGCCTTTTTTGCATCCCAAATTGAAAAAATAGCAACTTTGGTATTTTGCTCGCCTTTATATGAAGCTGAAGTTTGAAGCCCCATATATCCTATTTTGCCATTTTTAAAAGCAAATTGGTGTGCCCAATAAAAAGTGGAAGCTTCATGCTCAATAGTTAAAAAAAAGTCTAGATTATTATATCCTTTGCTATTCGCATTTAAAGGCGGCCAATTAAAAATAGCAGATGCTATATAAGTTGGCGATTTAAAGGTTAATTCGTTGTGACTTCTATTATTTTGGGATATTAGGAAACTGTGTCCCGCAAAAAAGATTATGATGGTTAAAATGCATATTTGCTTGAATTTTTTCATAATGGGTGATTTTATATTTATTAGTTTCATTCGCTTTTAAAATTTGAAGTGGATTTCTTCCAAGGAATTTTCCATTTTTAATTAGTCTTTCAATACGTGTGGCGCCACTGCTGTATGTTTCAAGATGACAAAACTATCTACGGTAACCCGGTGTTTCTTAAAATTTATAAGTTGAATAAGAATTACCATAATAACGGGCATAAGGGCTATAATAAGAAAGACGATTTCCCAGTTAAAATTAGTTTTTAATACACCTAGCATTGCAGCTCCCGCCGCGCGACCCATGTTTGAAAGTGCCATATAAAGAGTAAATTGTGTAGCGGCAACCGTTTTCCAGCACAGGTGCATGGCCGATGCGAACACTGCAATACACAGAAAAGTGTATAGCGTATAATAGGATAGGATGAAAGCATAAATAATTATATTATTGCCCCATAAATTATTTAGGGAAGCAAATACTGCAATAAGAATTGTTAAGAAGCTCAAATACACCGAAAGCATTTTAATTTTCCCAAAATAATCTACCAAATAACCGCCAATAAACATGCCTAAAAAACCTCCAACTACCGTTGTGATTGAGAATACATTGGAAAAGAAGGAATTAGTCCATCCCAATTCCTGTATACTGAAAATAGGCAATAGTGTGTCTATAAGCCCGAACATTAAACCTACGACAAAAACCCCGATACCAAACACCAAGCTCGATTTTAATCTTACAACCTTGTAGAGGCTTTTAAAAATGTGCTTCCAACTTCTCAACTGTGTTTTTTTGGAATCTGGGGAGGCGCTACCCGCCGTCCAGGGCAATGTTTTTTCGCCCGTCCGTTCCTTAAAGTATATTGGGAAAAGCATAATGGTTGCCACCGCAATAGAGAGTGAAGAAATTGCAATGGAGAAACCAAAGTTGTTAATCAGCCAAGTGCCGATGATCAAAGAAGATGAAATGCCAATGGTTTTGGTTCCCCACATAAGGCCATTGGCTCTTGCCTGTTCGTTTTCGGGAATTACATCTACAGCCATCCCATCAGTTGCCACATCCTGAAACGCACCAAAAAAACTGATGAAAAATCCGGAAGTCATTAACCCGATAGTATTGTTTAGAGGATCTGGAATCAATCCAATACAAATAAAACTTAATATTAAACCTAGTTGCCCAAAAATAACCCATGGCCTTTTTCTACCCATGGCCAAGAAAGTCCATCGATCCATCAACGGTGCAATCAAAATTTTAAAGCTCCACGGAACTCCAATTACACCAACATAGGCGGCAATTTCCATAGCTGATTTACCATTCATAGCGAGCCAAGCTGGTATTGCAAAGAAAGTAATACCCTCAGGAATTCCTTGTGCTATATAAAGTGCCGAAAACGTAATGTATCTTGTTAGGGCATTCTCGGTCAAGGTTCTGCCCAACCTTTTTTTTCTGTTTCTTGTTCCTTTTTCCATGGCTTTTGTGTTAAATAAGAGGTTTAAAATTCTTCTCTTTTATTTGTGACATGGGGAAACTGTCTTTTCTGCTCGAAACCTGTATCTATTTTCAGGCGCTATATCTTTTTTAATATTGATACTGACGGAGCACTTACAACCCAGCCCTATTCATATCGGTTTGCCCTTGCCGGCCGCTCATTACTTTGTTAAATAGTCCCGATTCATCCGGTATCTCAAAATTCATGGTAACGTCATTTGCGTTTGTATCTAATTTGTAAAGGCCCTTGAGTTGAACTCCAATTTTTGCAAGATTGGGCTGGTGTGCATCAAAAATTTTTTTCCTTTCGGTGAAGTTTTTCACTTCGTGTTGAACAATTGCTGTTTTCATGGTATTGTGATTTATATTATTGCCTGCTTTTTGCGTTTTTCGCTGCCCCGTTTGCTGGAACAATTACTTCTCCATTGCTTCGGCAACTTTTTTGGTATCCAAAAACTGCTGAAACGCACTAACTTTTCCTTCTTTTAAAGTCCAAAGATGCGCCACTTGGGCATTGTAGGTTTTTCCGGTTTCCTTTACTTTGGCATTATAACGAAGCGTTGCCAATACTCGATTGTTGTCCATGCCATGCAGCTTTATGTCTTCAAGTTTAAAATATTCATGTTCTGCACCAAGCCTTGCAAATACGCCATTTAAAACAGCATCAGGCCCTACATACGGATTGCCATCGGCTAGTGAATTACTTTCGGCTTCGTTCCAAACAATGTTGGCTTCCATTGCGCCAAGTACTGTTGGAATATCGCCAACCGCAAAAGCTTTGTAGAGCCCATCAACAATGGCAATATTTTGGTTTGCATGTGCTTCTTTCATTTCAACCCGAATGAGACGAATAGGTTTCGTTTCACTTAAATTCACAACGGAATGTGGTGCTTCCGGATCTTTGTACATTGTATATGGCATTGGCAAGGGCTCTGGAATTTGCCGTGAATCAAAAATTACATTTCCATCATCATCATAATCTACAAAATCGTCAGCTTCCTGAATGTATAAAACACTGGGCCAACGGTGGTGATGCAAGGCTTCTTTTTCACCTGGGGCCATGGTAACTTCGAGAACCCGAACCTTGTCATTTTCCAAAAGTATTTTATGGTTTTTTGGAGCGGCGATAACGGCATCAAGTTCAAGAGGCCATTCTGTTGGGTTTCCGGTTTTGTAAAGTAAATTCTGATTGGTTTTATTTTCTTGGGAAAATACGCTAACTGTTATTGCCAAAAGGGCCAGTAATAAAAGATGCTTTTCAAATGTTTTCATATTCTTAAAATTTATTTTGATTTATGTACTTCTAATTCAATTTCTATCATAAATTCTGGAATGGCCAATTCCTTTACGCCAATCCATGATCCTGTTGGGAAATGTTTTTTATAGATTTCGGCTCTGTAAGCCGCTACTTCCAAAAACCTGGACATATCTGTGGTAAAAACATTTTCTACAATAACATCGTCAAAGGTGCAACCGTAATGTTTTAGGATTTTGTCTATATCTGCATAGCAATTTTTCATTTGTTGTTCAAGATCGCCTACTGCTGTGGGATTGCCTTCATCGTCCATACTTACAGCGCCAGAGATTTTTATATCGTTGCCAATTTTTACAGCATGCGAATAACCATAGGCTTTTTCAACTTCTGGGCGTAACAGAAAATAGTCTGGTGTTTCATCGGCAACATTAGTTTCAATGGGTTCTGACCTTTCTGCGGTATTTTCTGTTTTAGTATTTTTGTTGCAATTTGATAATGAGATTGCTGCTATCAAAGCGATTGCAATTATTTTAAGTTTTGTTGCTTTCATTTTTGAATGGTTTTTATAGTTGATTTTATTTATATTTTTAATCATTCACGCCGTATTTAATCTGCTGCCTATATTCTTCAGCATCAAAACTGCCTTTAGATTCTTTTATCAAACCGTTTTCGTCTATCTGCCAAAGTTCAAAACCACTGATGTTCACTTTTTTACCTGTTCCATTATTGCCTGTGTTGGTTCCAGTTAACGTCCAATGAAATTCGATGCCATTTTGGGTTTTTTCTATCTTGTCAAAAGCGACCATCATATCATCAGGAAAAGCATCCATAAAGGCTTTGACGGATTGGGAGATAGCATTTCTTCCAACTGATGGAGTGCCATTGTTTATAGTTAATGAACCATTTTCGGCATAAAACAAAGCCACGAAATCTGGATTTTGACTGCACCAAGCTTGCGCATAACTTTTGGCGAAGACAATTGGGTCGTAAACTCTTTCAGCTGCTGGAATTCGGGTTGAGGTGAACGAAATATTGATAAACTTCCAAACTTCTTTTTCCTTTATCAAAGTGAAATAATCTATGTTGTGTAAAAGTGGAACTCCAAAAGCGTATAAAACAGCATCGGCTTTTACGAATGCCAAATGTCCATCACTTACATGGATGGTGTATTCTTTAACGGGTTCAAAATAAGGACGGTTTGTTCTTTTTTTTGCCATTTCAAAATACTCAGTAAAAAGCATAGTTTCGGTAGTCCATTTGCCATCCCTTAATCTTGCGATTGCGAGACTTGCTTTGTCTGATATCATCTTTGCCATGGCGTCCAGATTGTAATTACCTGCCACAATTAGAAATTGTTCAATGGTTGCTTTTACAGCTGCTTCGTCTTTATCCCAGGTTTTTTCATAGGTCGCTGTTTTCCGATAGTTGCCAATTTTCTCTATATTTTTATCATTTTTAATTTCTGAAGAAATTATTCCTGTGATTGCAGATTCTGCACTTCCGTGCGGATCATTATTTTGTGCATGAAGAGAATATGCGCCTATAAAAAGAAAGGTTAGGAGTTTAAGTAATTTTGTTTTCATCTCTTTGCATTTTAGTGTGAAGAATGATTTGAAAATTTATAAAGAACAAAGTGTAAGGCAGTGCATAGCCGAACCTTACACTTGTTCAAGATTGTTTTTATTTCCTTTCTGCAACTATTACATCACCGCTAATACCGCTCAAATCGGGGCGATAAATCCAAATTTCCGTTTCACCGCCGTTGGTTACTTCCATCCAATCCTTTAAAAATTGGGTCCAACTTCCGGTGCCGTACACTTCGTCATATTTTTTATCAATACCGTGGTCCTGACCCAACCAGGCTGATTTGTCGAAAAAGGAGATGACGGCCAAATCTCGACCTTCTTTTGTGCTCATAAACTCATTTGTGTAAATACCATAAATATCATCAGGAGATTTTTCGGCATAGACTTTATGGATTTTTTTTACAAGATTCATAGCTTCTTCATATTTACCTCTCTTTATGTCCCAATAATCCACAGCCATATTTTTTATAGTAAAATCCTTTGGAAATCGAGAGAGTTCCGCTTGGCTGCGCCAGTAACTTTGTGCCCCACTATTGGCCGCCATATATGGAGCCACATTATTGTTCCAATCTGTGTCATGACCATCCTTTTGTTCTGGTCTATTGTCCAATGAGCTCCATGGGAATGGCCCCATGCTCCAGTGGTAACTGCCTGTATTTGGTCCATTGGCAACCCAATAAACTCTTACTCCGTAAGGTCCCTCGCCATGGTATTTCTTGTTGTGTGCCGCCAATCCTTTTTCAAATTGACTTACTTGAGCGGGATTGGGCATTAAATTTGCCGTTTCAAATACGCCGTATTCGGTAGTTTCTTGTCCCATTGCCAAAAGTGGCAATAAGAGCATTGTAAAGATTAATTTTCTCATGATTCTTAATTTATGCCCGCCAAAAGCGGACTGGTTTATAATGATTAATATTTTTAATTAATTGGGGAGGTTGCTATTTATATATTAATCCAGAAGTTTTGGATTGTAATAAGCGGTTTCTGAAGTTATTTTACCTTCATCATTAAAATACATTTGGTAGTGTATAGGCACAACAATTGCTTTTTTGTCAGCTTTGCGCTTTAAGTGAATGTTCCACCATGATTGTACCACATGGGCATCGCCCATTTCATAATGCAGATAGTCTGGATAACCTACCATTTCTACGTTTTCAATATCGTATTTCTCAAATAATTGTTTGTCAATTTCCTTTTGTTCGGCCAATGGTCTGCTTTCAAAAGTGGGTGAACTGGAATTTACAAATTCAGCCTTATCGTCATAAAAACTGTAGGCTTTCTCAAAATCTTTTTTCTCAAAGGCATACATCATTTTGCGGACGGTATTTATATAATCGTGGTGGTTGTAGATGGTGCCATTCTTCCTATCCGTAAAACTGGCACGTATTTCATCTATAACACTTCCGTTGTTATAAAAAATAATGTTCTTGATTTTGTTGTTTTTTGTAAGTGTATATAGACGGTGGGAGGCAGCATCAATTTTAACGCCTGTATTTTTGTGGACGCCTTTCAGCAAATCCCAAGTTTGCACCCAAACCTCGCCATCTGGATTATCTTTTTTATACTCAATGGCGTCTGGGTAGGATCCCGGAAAGGGAGTTACGGAATAATAATCCAGTTGGTTAAAATAGACCATTTGATTGTTAAGGAACTCCTCCTTATTCATCCCTTTATCGCTCATATTATTCGTTGAGCCATTAAAAGCTCTAAAATCGTCCGTTAAATAGGTTGCCATTTTAGACTTATCGCCTGCTACGCCTGCATCTACAAATTGTTGTACTACATCTATCGCAGGATGCTCTATGTAGACAGTTCCGTTCTTTTTTTGCGCTGTTGAAATGAATGCTATGAGCATCATTACCGAGAGAATTTTTGTTTTCATTTTTATATATTTATTTGGTTAATATTCTTGATTTTTACTTTGAATAGTTATTTAAAGTTTCTTGAACAGGTCTGAATTTCATTCCCAAATCGTTCATTGCAAGAGTGTTTTGATAAACTACATTTGCGTTGTTTTTTGGGGCTTGGTGGTTTAGCATAAGGCTCATATCGCTAACTGGATAGCTTTCGCTGCTCAACAAATAGTTTTTGCCGTGGAGCCCAGTAGTTGTTGAAGCTTTAAAAACTGCTTCCGCAACATCGTTAACATCTACTACTGCCATTTTTGCGTTTGTGTCATACAGCATTTGTACAAATGGATTGGGAGCAATTTTGTTTTTAAATAAAAACTGCAAGCTGGTTGAGGTGGAATCTTCCCTATTTGACAGCGATTTGCCCATAACCCCAACAGGCGAAACCGAAGTAATTTCAAAGGAAAGTTTTGGATTTTCCTGTATAAATTTTTCCACCGTTTGATTAGCGATAAACTTGGCCTGTGCATACGGGTGACTTTCCTCACTCATAAAAGGTGTATCTTTTTCGCTAAAAGTGTCATTCGGTTTTTTACCTTCTGCAGGCAATGGAAAATTGGTGTTATAAGCCGCAACGGAAGCTATAAAAACGACCTTCTCAATCATTGGTACTTGTTGGATGGCTTCCAGAAAATTTTCGGTCCCTTTTATGGTTGGGTCAAAAAGGTCTTTTTGTGGATCTTTTACATCTAGCTGAAAAGGCGTTCCTCCGTGTATTACAATTTCACAATCACTGATGAAGTCTTTTAAAGTTTCGAGATCTTCTACTTTCAGTGCGCTGATATTTAGATTGTCCGAATTTTCTAAACTGAAAAGATGTTGATACTTTTCACTTTTTTTGATATCGGTAACAGATACTTTCACATTGTATCCTTCTTCCAGAAATTTTTTGGTCGTATAGCTTCCGATAAAGCCTGAACCGCCTATTATACCTACAGTTTTCATATTTTCGAATTTTAAAATTAAATTGAGGCTAAATGGTTTTATAAGAGTCCAAACAGGTTGAAAATTTCCTTACTTACACTGCCTGTGGAGCCATGAATACATTACTTCGGTGTTACTGTTTCTTCAACAACAACTATTAATTTTTCAACACTACTCTAAATCGAGCTTTACCATTTTCTAAGTGTTCAATTGCTTCATTTACCCTTGCCATCGGAAACTCCTCAACATCTGGATAAATATTGTGTCTTACACAAAAATCAAGCATGGTCTTGGTTAGTGCAGGACTGCCTATGGGACTTCCACCCACAGTTTTTTCTCCCATAATTATGCTGAATGCAGGTATTTCCATAGGTTCCAAAACAGCTCCGACAGTATGGAATCTTCCTTTCGGAGCCAATGCGGTTAAATATGAATTCCAATCCAATGTTACATTGGTGGTATTCAAAATAAAATTTAGTTTGCCCGCAATGCTTTCTAATTCCTCAGGTACTGTTGAATTGATTACTTGACTGGCTCCCATCTGCAGAATTTCTTTCTTTTTATTCGGATTTGAACTAAATGCGATAACCTCACATCCCCAGTGTTTTAAGAATTTTATGGCCATGTGTCCCAATCCTCCAATACCTATTACGCCAACCTTATCGGTAGGTTTTACTCCTGCTAAAATTATTGGACTGAAAGCCGTAATCCCTCCACACAATAGGGGCCCAGCTTTACTCATCTCAATAGCATCCGGAAGCGGGATGGTCCAAGACCAATGTCCGCGAACATAGTCGGCAAATCCACCGTTTCTACCTACAATAGTAGCCTCGCCTTGTGAGCAGAGATGATGATGCCCGTCCATACATTGATCACAGCTCATGCACGACCCAGACTGCCAGCCCAGTCCTACCTTATCTCCAACTTTCACGTTTTTAACCGCATTGCCTGTTGCGATTACTTCTCCAATTATTTCGTGACCAGGGACAATGGGATATTGTGTCATTCCCCAATCATTATTTATCATACTCAAGTCGGAATGGCAAATGCCGCAATATGAAACTTTAATATCTACCTGTTCCGGACCTATCGCTCCCAACTCATAGGAATAGGGGGTTAGTTTTTCTTTTGGCTCCATGGCCGCGTATCCATTTACTTTCATGTCTTCATTCTTTTTATTAATTGATTGTATCTTTCACTGTAGATAATTCTGCTTGTTCCATTGTTTGAATATCCATCATGATTTTTGAAACGTCCCAATAGCCAAACTCCTTCACTACTTTGCCATCTACAAACTGGGCAGTGATGTGTGTAGGAAGTGTATATGTTTTGTTATTGGCAGCAAGAGTACCTTTCCAAATGCCCCAGAAATTTACCCAGGTTTGGCCTTTATCGGTCACAACCATTTCATATTCAGATTCACCGTCCACATAATCCCAACTGGAAAATAGCGCAGCATCCTCTTTGCCAATAGCTACCTCTTCGGCTATGGTCTTGCCTTCTTTCTCAATTACATTGTTCATGATTTTGGCGGTATCGGCATAGTGGCTCATAAGGGCTTCCCAGTCCTGTTTTTCATAAGCATCGATCACTTTTTTGTAAGTGTCAATTTCAACTGATTGTTGGGTATAACGCTTTTCTGTTTTTTGGCAAGCGGTCAGGGAAAGGACTATTGCAAGTCCTAAAAAGAATAATCTTTTCATAATTTATTTGGTTTTAAGGGTTAGTTGAAATAAATGCCGTGGGGAGTGCATCTAAATAACTGACAATCAAACAAATTTGAAAATGATTAAGGACGAACACACTTAATTTGTGTCCGAAGGGAAAGTTTGTTTTACCGAAGGGTAATTAAATAGTCTGCAGTCGTTTAAGAAGTTCTGTGCGCATTGCTTTACTCATAGGGATGGCTTTTTTGGCAATAACTACATGTGTGCCCGCTACTTCGTCTATTTGGGAAATATTGATGATATAAGAGCGGTGTATTCTGAGAAAATGATTCTGCGGAAGTTTTTCGTCAATATCCTTTAGGGTCATAACCAAAAGATATTCCCGGCCTTGCGAAAAAATGCGGCAATAATTGCGATCGGCTTCAATATAGTAGATGTCTTTGATGTCTATTTTCAGCATCTTTTCGTTATGGCGAACGAAAATACGGTCGTTTAGTATAAAATCTGTTGCACTGCCATTATTGGTTAAATCGTTCCCGTTTCCAATACCATTTTCTGAATCGTTTTCTATTGAAATTCTATCAACCGTCAATTCTATGGCACGTTGCAGATCCAACTTTTTAAAGGGTTTTGAAATAAAAGCATACGGATGCGTTTCCTTGGCGCGGTTAAAATGTGCATCATCGGCATTTGCCGTTAAATAGATAATGGGGATGTTGTAAATTTTTTGAATTTCATGAGCAGTCTCTATACCGTCCATTTCACCCTTTAGCCGAATGTCCAAAAGCACTATGTCTGGCTTGTCTATTTGGATATGGGCAATGGCCTCTTCGCCACGTGGCAGAATTCCCGTTACTTCATACCCAAGCTCACTTAATTGCAAAGAAATATTAGCAGCAATAACCATTTCATCCTCAACGATCAAAATTTTTACAACTTTATCCATTAAGCGGTTTTAAAGTTTTTAAAATTGAAAAATACTGCAGTGCCGTTATTGTAATCTTCGGAAACGGTGCCGTTTAATTGTTGTGTCAATAACTGAATTAATTGGGTGCCAAAGCCTGTTCCTTTGGGTTTGGAGCCTTCAGTTTTACCAATGCCGTTGTCCGTAACTTTCAGCAAAAGATCATCATCCTCTTTAATGAGGCTAATGTTGATTTGTCCTTTTGCCCCTTCGGGAAAGGCATATTTCAGGGCATTTGTTAAAAGTTCGTTTACAATTAGCCCGATTGGTACGGCGGTATCCACATCCAGATTCAAATCGTCCATTGCGCATTCTATCTTTACTTTTTCTTCTGCATTGAAAGTGTCCAATACACCTTCGCCTAAATTGATGAAATAATCCTTCATTTCAATACTGCCCAAGTTTTCACCTTGATACAATTTTTGGTGAATAATACCCATACTCTGCACGCGGTTTTGGCTGGCGAGCATAGCTTCTTTGCTGGCGCCGTCTTCTAATTTTGCTGATTGCAGCGCGATGAGACTTTTCACCATTTCCAGATTGTTTTTTACGCGGTGGTGTATTTCTTTAAGTAGCAGCTCATTTTGTCTATTTTTTGCGTCGAGCTCACTATTCAAAACAACCAGTGCCTTTCTTTTCTTGCGGATATTTTTCAGTGTAAAATACATTCCGAAGAGAATAACAGCCAACAATCCCGCAATGCCAATGTAGAGCCATTGGGTTTTTCGTTGTTGGGCAATTTTTGCTTCCTTGTCCAAAATTGCCAAATCCTTTTGAGCAGTTTCGTATTTTACCTGTAGTTCGCTGTCCTTGCGAGCAATTATAGTGTTTAGATATTCTGAATGGCCCTGTTCATAAAGTTCGTGGTATTCCAGCGCGTTTTTATAATCGCCAAGTTCACTATAAATATTTGAAACGTGCATATAGTTTTCCCACAGGTTTTTTGAGTTGCCTATGCGTTTCATAATCTCTATTGCCCTTAAATTGTAGGGTAGGGCCTCGGCATATTTTCCCTGTAATAAATACACGTGCCCAATATTTGCCGTTGGGGGCATCATATAGCGTTCCAGCCCAATTGCTTTTGCGCCTTCGTAACAACGATTGTAATCTTCAATGGCTTCCTCATAACGTTCCATATATTTATAGATGTTTCCGCGGCCGTTATAGCAGGCTAAAATTGGTGGACCCGTTTCGCCAATTTTTTTATAAAGATTGATGGCTTGGTTCATGTTTGCCAAGCTTTCATCCAGATCGCCCAAAAATAATTGGTTTTCCGCAAGCCTCCGATAAGAGAGGGCTAAGTCTTCCTCATAACCATTTTTTTCTTGGATGGCGATGGCCTTTTTGCAGTATTCGGCTCCTTCGGCATAACTGTCTGAATAATAAAGCAGGTCGCATATTTTTGTATAGCACTGTGCGACGCCCTGCTGATCGCCTAATTTTTCATAAAGTGCCAAGGCTTTAAAAACAGTTTCTGATCCTTTGTCATATTCAGCGGTGCCGCTGTAGTTTGTTACCAATAAAAGGTAGGTTTCGGCCAACTCTTTTGTCATTTCCTGTTTTTCATAAAGCGAAATGGCCTTTTTCAAATAAATGATGGAAGAATCCAGCACGGTGTGGTCCTCGTGCCATTGCGCCAAACCAATATAGGCTTCGCCCAGGGTTTTGAACTCCTTGTTCTTTTTGGAAAGTTGAATAGTTTTTTTGAAATTTCCGTATTGCTGAAGGGTATCTTCAGCTATTGGAATTATTTCCGAAGCGGAAGTTTTAAGCGTGTCTTCTTGTGTCTGGGAAGAAGTTTGGGGAAGACTGCTCCACGAAACGCAAGCTAGTACTGCTAAGAGTAATAGTCGTTTCATTTTTATGATGATTGGTTGTTAGTTGATTATAAAGATAGGGAGATTAATGCAATAATCAAATCTATTACTCTCCCCAATGCACAAAAATGGCTTTTACGTCTTGAATATTTTTATTGTCGGGAAACTCCTTTTCCAGTTTTAAAATAAGTTGCATTCCCTTATCGCAATTCTCAAAATCGTACTGGCACTGGTAACTGTAACCCAATGCCAATCTGTAATTGGCTTCAAAATCTGAAGGATAAAGAGCTACAGCCTTTTTATATTGAAATACTGCGTTGTAGTAATTTCTTTTTTGTAACCATTTGTCGCCATCTTCCAAATAGAAATAATATTTTTCCTCATCATCATTTTCAAGGGAGATTTCTTGGGTGGTTTTTACATTGGGAAAGCCAAACCGGAAATTATGGAAAGTAAAATAGAGCCCCAAAACAATCAGCGGAATACCAATGCCTAAAAGAAGAATAGATCTGCGGGCTTCATTTTTACGCTTTTTGATAATCTCCTTTCGTATTGCAAGTAGCTGTTTTGGAGTTGCCTTTTTTATATTGAAAGCATCGCCCACGGTATTGAAGTACTCGTTCTTTATAGTGCTGTAATCTCTGTTCTTAAATAAAGAGCGCTTTGCGGGAAGCAAGTTTTTGTTGTTACGAAGTGTAACAATCATATGGTTTATACTTCCAAAGCCACCGAACATAGATATAATTTGAACTTCAATAATACTATTTTTATAGCAAAACTTCTCAATTTGATTATAAAATCCCCCACGCAGAAAATTAGCCGTACCTTCGCCACTTATTAAAACCGTCTTCTTAGTTTTAATGGTTTTTAAAAAAGACCGAATTCTAAAAGCGCCGCGATATACTATCTCCAAGCGCAGCGGTCTTACAACTTAAATAAATATATGTCATTTAAATCACTTGGGCTATCCAATGCCCTGCTGAAAGCTATCAGCCAAAAAGGATATGAAACGCCTTCGGCAATTCAACAAAAAGCAATCCCTTTAATTTTAGAACGAAAAGATGTTCTTGCCTCGGCACAAACCGGAAGTGGAAAAACCGCTGGTTTTGCATTGCCAATGCTACAGATTTTAAATAATGAGCCAGCTTTCAGAAAACGTCCCGTTCGCGCATTGATATTAACCCCAACCCGTGAACTCGCCGCACAAGTGCAGGATGAGTTTAAGGAATATAGCGAATTTACCGACCTCCGTTCCACTGTTATTTTTGGTGGCGTGGGTGCAAATCCACAAATTCGTGCATTGCGCAATGGTGTGGATATTTTAGTGGCAACGCCGGGCAGGTTGCTCGATTTGGAAAGCCAAAACGCACTGTCGCTTTCAAAGGTGGAAATACTCGTATTGGATGAAGCCGATAGAATGCTCGATATGGGCTTTCTGCGCGATATTAAAAAGATACTTGCATTGCTACCTTCAAAAAGGCAGAATTTGCTATTCTCGGCAACTTTTTCAAAGGAAATAAAAAAACTGGCAAGCGAATTTTTGCACCATCCTGTTTTGGTGGAGGCCACGCCAGAAAACACCACGGTTGAAAAAATTGACCAAACCGTTTATAGGGTTGACAAAGCCCAAAAAACAGATTTAATCATAAAACTTATTTCCGAAGGAAACTGGCAACAGGTTTTGGTTTTTACAAGAACAAAGCACGGTGCCAACCGTTTAAGTGAAAAACTGGAAAAAGCAAAAATCACTTCAGCAGCCATCCACGGAAATAAGAGCCAGGGGGCGCGTACAAGAGCGCTTTCAGGATTTAAAGAAGGGAAAGTGCGCGTTTTGGTTGCAACTGATATCGCAGCGCGTGGCTTGGATATTCCTTTGTTGCCGCACGTTATCAATTTTGAACTCCCAAATGTATCTGAAGACTATGTTCACCGTATTGGAAGAACCGGCAGGGCGGGAGCCAGTGGCGAAGCCCTTTCTTTGGTAAGCCTCGATGAAGTTGGCTATTTAAAGGATATTGAAAAATTGATAGGGGAGCGTCTTCAACCCAAAACCCTTCCAAACTTTCAACCTACCGAAACCTTGGCCGATGTTAAAGAAGCCGAGGAAGAAAAGAAACGCCAAAAGGCGCAGCGTCACAGCAGGGGACGAAATTCTGGGACAAAAGTGAATAATCACGCTAGAAGCCAAAATAACAAATCGAGTAAGGGTAGAGGAAGAAGATAGCTCTCAGTATTTCTAAAGTAATATAAAATAGTCAATTAGCACTCTATTTCTTTTTCCAACAAGCTTAGAATATCATTCAGATGCTTCATCAATGGGTCATAGTGGGCTTTTTCGGTGGCATAGCTGGTGATGATAAACATTAGAATGTTATTTTCAAAGGCAGTGGATTGCAATAAGCGCAGGTTGCTTGTTTCATTTTCGGTTTTCGGCAAACCCAATTCATTGTAAACGCCTGCGTGCTTAAAAATGGTGCCCAAACTGTGTGCATCGTTTTTGAACATATCCAAAACTTTTTCGCGCTGCACTCCCAGCTCTGCCTCCTGTCGCGAAATGTCTTCCATTCGTGAAATCCAATTGGTGAGTTGCCTGCGCAACTCGGCATTGGAGATGTTTTTTAAATTGCCCGAATTCACCATTTCATAAAGAAGGGAATTATTGGGATTAAAATCTATTGCTCCAGAAAAAGTGGTGTACAATAAGCTGGAAAATTGTAGTTCGGTGGGACTTTGGGTTGGGTTGGCGATATATCCTAACAATGTTTTGGCTCCAAGGTAATTCTGCTGGTTTACGTTTATCAACTCCTGCAATTTTAGCTTGCTTGTCTGAAATTCGTCCCGAAGACCCACTAAATAGGTCTGCTCCACAGCGGCAAGTTTTCGTTGTTCATTGGTATTGTTGATGCCCAATGCAATTAAAATACCTATTACTACCAAAACAATTTCCCCCAGCGCATAGACCAAATATTTGGTAAACTTGTTTTCAGTGAGTAGGTTTTGTCTAACTTTTCTAAAGAATTTCATTTCTAGTCAGCACTTAAAGTTTCATTTTTTCCACCTTTAGCCAAAAGCCAAATCGCAAAAGCCATTTCCCCAAAAATACTCGGAACGGCTACCAAAGTCAACATAATGGTAGCGTACGAGGCGTAATCTTCAAGTAGAAAATGGGCAAGCGTATCGATCATATACATGGCGCCGGCAATCATCAGAAAAAGTGAAATAATTAGAGGTCTTTTTATGATTTTGCTCAGAAGGATTAAATGCATTCCGAAAAAGAAAAGGCCGATAAGCCAAATGGTATTGAATATTTCTGCTTGATATAGAATCTCTTCAGCTGTGTTTTTGCTTAAGGCCAAGGGAAGTGCAAATATGGCTACTCCCATAATGGCAGCGTGCATCAATCTAAAATAGGTGCTCAAACGCGTTAAGGGATGGTTTTTGAAGAGCTCAAAAAGAGCCCAGGCAATTACTACATCAAAAAGCACGGTTACCAAAAAGGCCACGATGCCAAAACGGACGGTAAGGGAATTTTGCTGAATGGTCTCCACGGGGGCCTGAAGTATGGATTCCAGGACAAAGAAATTGGCAAAGATAGCGGCAAAGAAAATGATTAGATAGCTCACCCCAGCGAGCAGCGATATATTTCTGGACTTCATAATTTTTTAATTAGTTGGTTGGTTTTCAGGTCTAAATTACTTAAAACTAATTAAAATACCATAATGGGCAATTGCTATGGGAGGGGTGCGGATGTGAATTTGCAAATGGGAGATTTTCTTGGCTACCTAGTCCTAGCCTCCTCTAGGGTATGGTGGGGATATACTAGGAGTATCTAGGGAGTATCTATGAAGTGTGGTCGGATGGAGTCTGCTTATGGTCGGCATGCAATCGGCTTACAGTCGGCATAGAATTGGCTTGAATGCTTTTATATTATAGTTAATACCCGAATTAATCAAATAAGATTTGATTTTCTCTATGTTGTTGGTTTGATTCATAGTGTTATCAACTGTTTAGCTATGCTGCGTAACCCGTAGGGTATGCAGTATAGTTGTTGTGCCTGTTGCACAACCACCTCTTCAAATATAGCAAAAGGCTTGTATAAAATTGAGAAGTTTATTAATTTCATGCCTATGCAAGGCAAGAAAAACTATCAGGAAAAACTCTTCACAAGCT